>JAABUN010000679.1_pt1 | contig 84719 bp, 80 predicted proteins | sample 5559311 | NCBI WGS metagenome assembly JAABUN01 (sample SAMN10711877, study PRJNA513370) | rock metagenome | isolation source: Antarctica rocks | place: Antarctica: Victoria Land, Siegfried Peak sud
GCGCGTGTCGTGCGGCTTTCGCAACCAGCAGTCCTACGAACGACGCATCATGCTGAACAACGCCGCGACCGCGGCGTGACGATCACCGTGCAGAGCCGACCGTCACGCTCCACCGCGAAGAGCCAGCAAACGCCTAGCAAGCGCCCGTACTGGTTGCGGACCGTGACGTTCCCTTGCCGGACCTGCTCCTCGCTGAGTTCACGGAGTAGGTCCTTCTCGAGTCCTCGCTGCGCTCGATCCAGCATCCTCACGATGCGCTTGCCAATGACTATGGCCTGCCCGTCGTCGACGTTCGTTGCGGCGATACAAAGTCGCAGCCCAAACTTCTCGTGTGCCAGGTAGCAGTAGGTCCCGTCGACGGTGAAGGGGTAGGCCCAAGCCGACTTTTCGCCTCGACCTAAGTTGCGGGAACCGAGGAGGCTCAGTGCCAGGCGCGGGAGCTCGGGGACAGGCAGTCGGCTCAAATTCACTTCCAGGCGGTGGAAGTGTGTCGCCTCGGTCTCGGTTGACTGTCCCGGTTGATCTGCTATCGGCGCAAATCCGTGCAGGGACTTCTTCAAGCCGGCCTTGGCCTTACGTAGGGCGGCCGAGTCCTCGATCAAGTCGGTTCCTCGCAGTTCCCAACCGACTGCGTGCTTTGATCCGCGAGTTCCCCGAGGAGGCCGGCGACCCGCTCTGCAACACGGCGGTGCCGTTCGACCTCGCGGTCCCAGCCTCGTTCGCTTGCGTCCGCGATGAGTTGTTCTTCGATCAGTAGCCGGTCTCGCAGTCGGGGGGCGTAGTCGGGTGTGGTGACGAACTTGGCGCAGCTGAGGTAGAGGTCGCACTCGCAGGGGCCTTCCTGCGGTAGGCGCAGGCAGCGTCCGAGTTCGAGCTCGGTCTTGATGAAGTTGGTCTTGAGCCAGTCCAGGGCGTCCTGGTTGAGGCCGCCGTTGCGGATGGTGTCGCTGAGCGGGCCTGCCAGGGGGGCGCCGGGTGTGACGACGGCGCGGTAGTCCGCGAGCACTGTGGGGTCGGAGATGTGCGTGTAGGTCATGGCCATGGAGGCGCTGCGGTGCCCGAGCACCTTCATGATCGTCTGGGTGCGGGCTCCGCGCTCTCCCATCTGGGTGCCCAGGGTGTGCCGGAAGCGGTGCGGGTGGATCGTCGGCTTGCCGTCGTTGTCGACCAGCCCGGCCTGCGTGCACGCAAGCTTCAGGGGCGTCAGGAACAGGTAGTCGGCACTCGCCAGCCGGCCCTTGCGCAGGAAGACGTAGCGGACGGCTTGCTCGCCGCCGTCGGGGTCGGGCAGCGGTCGGTCGGACTGGCGCAGGCGCGCCGCGATCAGTGTTGCGAGGGCTTCGGCGGCTTCGTGGTGCAGCGGGACGATCCGCTCGCGGCGGCTCTTGCCGGCGGGCAGTCGCAGGCGGGCGGTGCCGTCGGCGTAGCTGTCGAGGCAGTCCAACGTGAGGCGGCGGACCTCGTCGCGGCGGGCGCCGCTCCAGCGCAGGAGCAGCAGCGTGGCTCGCTGAACGGGGTCCTCCAGGCCGTGGACGGCCTCCATGAGAGGTCCGAGCTCCTCTGCGGGGATGTAGCGCGGGACCCGATCGACTTGGCGTGGGATGTCGGCGCTGAGCAGCAGCACCCTGGTGGGGGCGTCGTCGTACTCGTCTTCCGTGATCCGTCGGAAGAAGGCCACGACGCACCAGATGAGGTGACGTTGGTAGTGCGCGCCAGTCTTGCCGCCGTCAGCGCGGGGCAGCTGCTGCACCCAGCGCAGGAAGTCCACCGCGTCGGTGCGGCTCAGCTCACCAAGATGTGTGGCCTGCGGGCGGTGCTCGGCGAGCCAGTTCGCCAGGCGCCGCAGGGCGGCATCGACGTGCGCGACGGTGCTGGGCCGGTCGATCAGCAGGCGTTCCTGCACGTAGCGGCGCATGACCGCGTCGATGCGTGGCTGCGCCGAGAGCTCCGGCGGCAACGTTGTGGTGTGGGCGCGCTCGGGTGCCCGCGCGGTGATCTTCGCGTGGAAGAGGGCGAGCGCCGCGTTGAAGTAGGACGACGACCAGATCCGCTCGCCTTGGGTCGAGGCCCGCTGAGCGATGAGCGCGGCGAGCTCGGGGTCGTCGCCTCGGGTGAGGATGGCCTGGTGGAGACCCTCGACGTCGTCGTCGGTGATGTTCTGCAGGTTGGCGTCACCGCGGTGCAGGACCAGGCGGGACAGGAACCAGTCCCGGCCCTTGCGGGAGCTGTCGTTGATCACGTCCCGTTGTGCGGTGAGCTCGTCGAGCTGTGCTCGAAGCCGGAGCCCGAGGCGGTCCGCGACGAGCCAGGGTGACTGGCTCGGCACGGCCAGCAAGTACCGCCAGTCCAGTTGCAGCCGGCCGGTGAAGACCAGGAAGTGCAGGTAGGGCCGCCCGTGGTAGCTCACGAGCCCCCGGGTCTGCTCGTCGTTCAGGTCGGTGCGCGGCGTCCGCCGGCGCAACGTCGGGTCGTCTGGACCTGTCGCTGTCGCCCAGCCCACGCGCACCGCGAGTGGCTCAGTCAGCCACGACTGCAGGTCCGGATAGGCCGCCTGGAAGCGCGTCGCGGCCCACCGCCGCTGGTAGTTGACCGGCCGGTCGCCGAACCAGGCGTCCTGCTGCTCGACGTACTCCGGCAGCGGGCAGTGCATCGCAGCTCGCGAGGCGACCGACAGCAGGGGCGCGGCGAGGGCGAGCGAGCCATCGGTCACCGCGAGGTCAGGGGCTGTCGGCGGTCGTCGCGTGCTCACGCCTGTCCGCCCATGACCGCGCGGTAGTCCTTGAGTACCTCGGGGTCGCTCACGCGGGTGTAGATGGCCAGCGAGTCCGGGGAGGCGTGCCCGAGGCGCTTCATCAGCGTCAACTCCCGCATACCGCCCTCGAACATTCGGGTGGCGTGGGTGTGGCGCAGCGCGTGGGGCGTCATCCAGGGGCTGTCGACGCCGGCCCGTTGCGCGGCTCGGGTGAAGGCCCGCACCAGAGCGTCGTAGCTCAACGGCTGACCTCGGCGCGGTCCCCGCCCGACCAGGAACAGGAACGGTGTCTCGATGTCGTCGGGGCGCTCGTGCATGACGTAGGCGTTGGTCGCGGGCAACGCCCGGTCCTCCCAGAGGTCCACCACACGCTCGCGCCGGGACTTCTGACGAGCCCCGCCAGGGTGGTCACCACGGTGGCGCACCACCACACGGCGGCGCCCGTAGGCGACGTCGCCCAGGTGCAGCCCCAGTACCTCCCCCGGGCGCAACCCACCTTCGAACATCAGCTCCAGGATCGCCCGGTCCCTCTGGCAGGTCGTGGCGTCCAGCAGTTGCTGGTAGACCGCCATGGACAGCGGCCGTGGCAGCACGTCGATGGTCTTGACGCGCAGCGCCCGGCGTACGGGGCGTTGCGACTTGCCGGTGGACAGCGGCGGTCGGTAGCGGCCGTGGACCCTGGCGGCCGCCGTGTCTGTGACCTTGATGATCGGGTTCTCGGGAGCGTCGTAGGCGTCCATCGTGATGAGGAACTCGAAGTAGGACGACACAGCTGCCAAGGTGCGGTTGCAGCTGCGGGCCGACAGCTGCCGCCCGTTCGCGTCGGTCAGGCTCAGGCCCAGACGCTGTGCTCGGCCGGCCACCGGCCGGGTGCGCAGCCACTGCACGAACGCCACCGCGGTGCGCGGCCGGAAGTCGCTGACCGTCAGGCCTCGCTCCTCGAGAAAGGTGTGCAACTTAGCCAGGTCGTGGGCGTAGGCCCGGACCGTGTTCGGTGAGTAGGCCCGCAGCGTCAGCAGACCTAAGAACTCCTGGACTGAGGTGACGATCGAGCCGGAGTCGTCGACGACCTGGACAGCCGGGTCACCGGGAGCTGGTCCCTGTGTCCGCACGACCATCACCGGCCGGACGCTAGGGGGTCGGCTTCATGTCGAGCCTCCGACAGGCCCAAGCCGTCCAGATAACTGCGTACTCGGCGGTCGTCATCCCCGCCTCGGGGTCGACGGCCTGCAGCCGCCGGGCGAGGCGCCCCGAGGGGCGGGCGGCCGGGGCGGCCGGGGCCGGCACGAGGACGAGCGCCGCGGCCGGCGAGGTGGTGGACGTGGTCGGGACGGGCGAGAGAGCGGGCACGAGGACCTCCGGGTGAGCGCCGGCGAGGCCGGCGCGGGGTGCCGGACGGTCGTCCGGCCCGGCTGACGCTGCCGCCCGCACCGCCCGGAGGACGCCTGCCGAGCCCGCTCTGTGGACGCGGCCGCGCAGGTGTGGATGCCGCGGTTCACCGTCGGAGGGGCCGGGTCCGGAGGGGCGCAGTCCGAGGGGCGCAGTCCGAGGGGCGCAGTCCGAGGGGCGCAGTCCGGAGGGGCGCAGTCCGGAGGGGCGCAGTCCGGAGGGGCGCAGTCCGGAGGGGCCGGTCAGGTCCGCGGCGAGGCCCCGCCGCTGCTCGGGCCCACCGCTGTCGGGGTCCCGGCCGTGCGTCAGGGCGTGGACGCGTGCACGCGTCCCGGGCGAGCGCGCCCGACCGCCGGACCCGCACGGCCTCACGGGCGCGCTCCGACGAGCGCCGGCGCCTGCGGCGTTCGTCGGACCGGTGCCGACCGTCAGACGGCCGGAGCGGGGGCGGTCTCGGTGGGCGCGGCCGGAGCCGGAGCCGGCTGTGCGGACGTCGGGGGCACCGGGCCGCCTGCCGCGGCGTCCCGGATGGCGCGGGCGTCCACCGGCAGCAGGAAGCCGAGCAGCCGCGCGTCCTGGGCGGACTGGCGGACGCGGCGCTCGTAGTCACCGGCCTGCGGGTAGAGCTCGGCCAGCGCGCCCGGGCTGAACGGCAGCGAGGTGCCGAACAGCCAGCAGAACGGGTCGCCGAAGTTGCCGGTCCCCGACAGGACGCGCGTGGGCGCGTCGACGTCGGGCGTGCGCACGCCGCCCACCGCCAGGCCGTACCGGTCGCGCTGGATCACGCCGTCGGCGATCTGGATCACCGGCCCGTTGGAGGGCGCCTGGCGCCCCCGGACCCACCGGTCGAGCTTGTTGATCGCGCTGTTGAAGACCCAGTGCTGCGGGCCGTCGTTGATCGGCAGGATGCAGGTCGTGGGGTCGTACGTCGGCGGCAGGTCGCGCGGGTAGATGCGGAACGAGGTGTCCGTCCCCCAGAACTCGTCGACGTGCGCCGTGCCGGCCACCTCCCAGGTCCGGACGCGTGCTGCCTCGAGCTGGCGGGCCGGCTGGAAGCCGACCACGTCGGTCTCGGCCTGGAACTGCAGCACCGGCTCCTTCTCGTCGGTGCGGATCAGGCTCGGCGTCGGCACGGCGGTCACCGGCTGGGTGCGGTCGAACGGGTGCTCCTGGTTGAGCGGGGCCCCCTGCGCGCCGCGGCTGTGCACCATGAAGCCGTCGTACGCCTTCTCGAGGGGCTGGACCGCGTTGATGTAGGTGACCATGCGGCCCGCGCTCTGCGACTCGCCGTCGGCGATGACGCGCCGCGCCCGCAGCCCCCCGAGGACGTCGGCACCGGCCGCCTCGCCGCGCACCGCGCGGCCGGCCTGGGTGAAGATGTCGTAGGAGAAGCTGTCGCCGGGGTGCTCGAGCGTGGCGTAGCGCTGCGGGTCGAACGTCTTGACGCCGTAGGGCGGGTTGACGCCCAGGTACTGCGCCGACACCGACACGTACGCGAAGCCCTTGCGCAGGAGCTCCTCGCGGCCCAGCGCGAAGTCGGGGAACAGCTCGAAGCTCGCCGTGACGTTGTTCCACTCCACGAACGCGGTCCCGTTGAAGTCCCGGCGGTCGGCCGGGCGGATGACGAGCAGCCGGGTGCGGTACGGCGCCGACCGGTCGACCTCCGCCGACCAGCGCCCGTTGGCGGCGAGGCCGGCAGCGCCGGGGGCGTACGAGCTGGCCGTGCCCTCGAGGAAGAACTCCTCCTCCACGTAACCGGCGGCCGCGAGGTCGACGGGGCTCGGCTGCTGCGCGAAGGAGAAGAACGGGTAGCCCCGGGTGCCGCCGGTGACCGGCCCGGAGACCGTCGGCTGCCCCTCGGCGGCGACCGCGGGCGCGGAGGATGCGGTGCGCGCGGCCGAAGCGCTGGAGGAGGCGGCGGCCTTGGAGGAGGAGGCGGCCGCGCTGGACGCGGCGTCGGGTGCGGCGGCGCCCGCCGGCGTCGGCAGGGCCAGCAGCGCTCCGGCCGCCAGTCCGGTGGTCAGCAGGCGGCAGCTGCGGCGGCGTGAGATCGACGGCATGGGACTCCTTGTCCGAGGGGGCGCGTCCTGGTGCACCCCGTGCGGCCGCCCGTGACAGCGGCCCAGCCCGACCGTCGACGTGTACGGGCGGGCGTACGGGTGACCTCGACGACCGGGCCGCCCTGCAGCACGTGGAGCGGCTGCACCGTACAGACGGCACGCAGGAGCGGCAAGGGTGCGCCGGCCCAGCCCGACGGGACGGCCCGTCGCGGGCGGCGGGGTCGGGTCCGCGGCAGGCACCCCTCGTCGCGGTCACCCGGGCCGCCTGGAAACCTCGTTGCCGCGCTCGACCGGGCCTGCTCCTGTGGCTGCATGGACCCCCTCGCCGTGCGCAGAGCCTTCACGCGTCAGCTCCGCCAGGACCTGCGCCCGACCGCCGGTGCCGCTGTCCAGCGGGACGAGCACGTGACCGCCGTGGTCGGGGACGGCTGGCGCGGCGTGGTGTGGAGCGACCTCACCGACGAGGACGCCGACGACGTCATCGCCCGCCAGGTGGCGCGGTTCGCGGGCACGTCGTGGGAGTGGAAGCACTACTCCGGCGACCGCCCCGACGACCTGCCCGAGCGACTGCTCCGCGCCGGCTTCCTCTCGGACCCGCCGGAGTCGGTGATGGTCGCGGACCTCGGCGACCTGGACCTGGACGCGGCGCTGCCCGCCGGGGTGGAGCTGGTCACCGTGGCGACGGCGGCGGACGTCGCGGCGCTCGTCCGGGTGCACGAGCAGGTGTTCGGCGGGGACCACCGGTCCGTCGGGGAGCAGGTGGCGTCGGCCCTGGGCACCGCTGCGCCGTCGGTGGTGGGGGTCCTCGCGCTCGCCGGGGGCACCGCCGTCAGCGCCGGCCGCGTGGAGTTCCACGAGGGGACCGAGTTCGCCAGCATCTGGGGCGGCGGGACGCTCCCCGGCTGGCGCTCCCGGGGCGTGTTCCGGGCGCTGGTCGCCCGGCGGGCGGCGCTGGCCCTCGACCGCGGGTTCCGCTACCTGCAGGTCGACGCCCTGCCGAGCAGCCGTCCGATCCTCGCGCGGCTGGGCTTCGTCGAGCTGATGACCACCACGCCGTACAGCCGTCCGGTCGACGGTGCCTCCGAGCAGGAAGGCGGGTAGCAGCCCCCGGACGGGCGGCGGCCGCGGGGTCGCCACGCCGGCCGGGGCCCTCAGAGGCCGGCGAGGAGGGGGCCGACCAGGCCCGCGACGACGGGGACGACGCCGAGCAGCACGAAGGCCGGCAGGAAGCACAGGCCGAGCGGGCCGACGGCCAGGACACCGGCGCGCTCCGCGGCCTGCTGGCCACGGGCTCGCGCGCCCTCGCGGGCCTGCTCGGCCAGCCTTACGACGGCGCCGGCGACGGGCGCACCGCCCTCGCCGGCGCGGGCCAGCGCCCGGGCTGCCGCACCCGCGAGCTCGTCGCCGGGCAGGGCGAGGACCGACCACGCCTCCCCCGGCGATCGGCCGACCTCGAGGGCGGCCGCGACCCGGAGCAGCCGGGCGCCGCACGGCCCGGGGACCGCGTCGGCGACGGCGCGGACGGCCTCCGGCAGCGCCGCGCCGCCCGTGAGGCAGGCGGCGAGCAGGTCCAGCGCCAGGGGCAGGTCGGCCGCGAGGGCCTCCCGCTCCTCCCGCGTCGAGGCCGGCTCGAGCCTGCCGAGCACCGCCGGCCCGCCCGCGGCGAGCAGCAGGCCCAGCCCGACCCCGACGGGGCCGCCGAGCAGCAGCGCCAGCGCCGTGCCGGCCAGCGCGCACGCCAGCGTGGCGCCGGAGGCCCCTGCGGTGCTGACCGCCCCCTGCCGGGAGCGGCGGCGAGGCCGCACGACCCCGGGCGGGACGACCTGCGCCAGTCGGCGCGCCGCCGAGCGCGGCTGGAGGGCGACGGCGGCGGCCAGCGCTGCCAGGGCCGCCGGCAGCACGACCGCGGCCAGGGGCGGGCTCACCTGCTCCGCCCGGCCCGGTCGACGATCCGTCCCGTCCACCACAGGCCGAGGCCGTCCAGGGCGATCCCCACCACCAGGCAGCCGACCCCGACCGGGGTGTGCAGCAGGACGTGGCCGGGCTGCGCCCCGAGGCCTGCGGCCAGGCCGATGCCGGCGAGCGGCAGCACGGCCAGCAGGCCGGCGCTGGCACGGGGGCCCGCGAGTGCGGCCTGCACCGCCTGCTCCTGGACCTGCGCGCTGCGCAGTCCCTCCGCCAGCCGGTCCACCGCGCCGGCCAGGCCGGAGCCCGCGCGGGCGCACACCTGCCAGCACGCCGCCAGGCCGCGCAGGACCTCCGGCGCGCTGCTGCCCGACCGCACGCCCGTCAGCAGCGCCGCCGGCACCTCGCCGCCGAGCCGTGCGGCCGCCGCCGCGGACAGCAGCGCGGCCCGGGACGGCCCGCGGGCCAGCTCGGCCGCGGTCGCGAGGGCCTCCGACGGCGACCGCCCGGCCCGCAGCTCCCCGGCGAGCGCCAGGCACGCCTCGCCCGCCGCGAGCCGCTCCGCCGAGCGGCTGGCGCGGGCCCGGTGCCGCCGCCACGCCGCCTGCCCCGCCAGCGCCCCGCACGCGGCGAGCAGCAGGACGACGAGGGAGCCGGACAGGTGCGCCAGCAGCAGCACCACGCCGGCGGCGGCGGCACGAGCGCCCGCGGGGAGGGCCGCCGCCGACGGGGGACCGCCGCCTGCAGCACCGGAGCCGGCAGGACCGGAGCCGGCGGGACCGGAGCCGGCGGGGTCGCGTCGCCGCGGCAGGGCGCTGCCCGGGGCGCCGCGCGCGAGACCGCCTCCGCCTCGGGACGGGCCGCGCTGCAGGGCCGCCAGCCGCGCCTGCCCCGGGCCCGGCAGTCCCACCGCCACCGCGACGGCCGCCCCCGCGAGCAGCGCGGGCCAGGCGACCGCGTTCACCGGCGGCACCGCGGTGCCGACCCCGTGCGACCCGGGCGGCTCACCGGGTCGTCGGGGCCGGTCCGGTCCGGCGAGGCCCCCGGCCGGGAGCGGCTCGGCGCGGACGCCGTGCGGCGCGGCCCGACGCCCCGGCCCGGCCCGCCGCCTCGACCCGCGCGGCTCCGCGTGCCGGGGCCGCTCGACGGACCCCGCGGGCCCGTCACGCCAGCACCCGCTCGAGCTCGCCCGCGGCCGGGCCGGCCGTCCCGTCGGGGGACGCGCCGTCCCACGTCCAGCCCGGGACCGCGACGACCAGGCCGTCCGGGCCGCGCTGCAGGACGCTGAGCTCGGCGACCCGCCGGAGCCCCCCGCCGGGCGCGCGTGCGAGGTGCACCACCACGCGGAGCCCGGACGCGAGCTGGCTGTGCAGCGCCTCGCGGCCCAGCCCGGCGACGGCCGCGAGGGCCTCGAGACGGGCGGGCACGTCGGAGGCCGAGTTGGCGTGCAGCGTGCCGGCGCCGCCCTCGTGCCCCGTGTTGAGCGCGGCGAGCAGGTCGACGACCTCGGCGCCGCGCACCTCCCCGACCACGAGCCGGTCGGGCCGCATCCGCAGGGCCTGGCGGACGAGGTCGCGCAGGGTCACGGCGCCGGCGCCCTCCAGGTTGGGCGGGCGCGCCTCGAGACGCACGACGTGGGGGTGGTCGGGCGCCAGCTCCCCGGCGTCCTCGACGAGCAGCAGCCGGTCCGTGGGGTCGGCGCGGGAGAGCAGGGCCGCGAGCAGCGTGGTCTTCCCCGTGCCCGTGCCGCCGGTGACGAGGAAGGCGGTGCGCGAGGCGACCAGGCGGTCGAGCAGGCGCACTCCGGCCGGCGGCAGCGCACCGCCGGACACGAGCTCGTCGAGGGTGAAGACCCGTCGGCGCGGCACCCGCAGGGACAGGCAGGTGCCGCCGGGTGCGACGGGAGCGAGGACGGCGTGCAGGCGCATGCCGCCGTCGAGCCGGGCGTCGACCCAGGGCTGCGCGTCGTCCAGCCGTCGGCCGGTCGGCGCGGCGAGGCGCTGCGCCAGCCGGCGCACGGCGGCGTCGTCGGCGAAGCGCACGGCGGTGCGCTCGAGCCCGCGACCGCGGTCGACCCAGACCTCCGCCGGCCCGTTGACGAGCACGTCGGTGACCGCAGGGTCGCGCAGCAGCGGCTCGATCGGACCGGCGCCGACGATCTCGTCCTGCAGCGCGTGGAGCACCGCGCGCTGCTGCGCGTCCCCGTGCAGGGCGCCGCCCTCGGCCTGCAGGGCGCGGGCGACGGCGACGGCCGAGGGCCGCGAGCCGGCCTCGCCCACCCGGCGACGGACCCGGTCGAGCAGGTCGGGGTCCACGCGCTCCCGGCCACCGAGATCTCGGCCGGCCACGTCCCGGCCACCCAGGTCCCGCCCTGCAGGTCCACGGCCCGCCAGGTCACGGCCGGCCAGGTCCCGGCCACCCAGGTCCCGGCCCGCGAGGTCCCGGCCCGCCAGGTCCCGGCCACCCAGGTCCCGGCCCGCGAGGTCCCGGCCCGCCAGGTCCCGGCCACCCAGGTCCCGCCCCGCAGGTCCACGGCCCGCCAGGTCACGGCCCGCGGAGGAGGCCGGCCCGCTCCGGCCGGTCATGCCGCGGACCGGACCGGCGGCGCCACCTCCGCGAGCAGCCGGGTGCACAGGTCGGCCAGCGGTCCGCGGCCCCGGCGGGCCGGCGGCTCACCCCGCTCGAGGTCGAGCTCCAGGCCCGGCTCCGGGCGCAGGTGGCCCACGAGCGGCAGCCCCAGGGCGCGGGCCAGCGAGCCGGGGTCGAGCCGGCCGGGCGCGGGCTCGCGGACGACGACCCGCAGGTGAGAGCAGAGCAGGCCGACGCCCGCGGCCACCCGGCTGGCCGCGGCCGCCGCGCGGACCTCGGCGGGGACCACGAGCAGCACGCAGGCGGACAGGCCCAGCACGGTGCGGGCGGCGTCGTCCGGTGCGCGCGGCAGGTCGACCACGACGAGGTCGTGGGCGCGCCGGCCCGCCGCGAGCACCGCCGCCATCGCCTCGGCGGGCACCGCGCCGCCGGAGCCGCGGTCGCACGACAGCACCGACAGCCCGCCCATGCGCGGCAGCGCGTCGGCGAGGGCCGCGGCCGGGACGCGCCCCCGCGTCCCGCTCAGGTCTGACCACCGCAGCCCCCGGTCGGACTCGCCCCCGAAGACGAGGTCGACGCCGCCGCCGAGCGGATCGCCGTCGACGAGCAGGGCGCTGCGCCCGGACCGGGCGGCCGTGACGGCGAGCGCGCAGGCGAGCGTCGTCGCGCCGGCGCCGCCCCGGCCGCCGACGACCGCGACCACCACGCCCTCGCCCGACGCCTCCTCGGCCGCGTCGGCGAGCCGGGCGGTCAGCCAGTCCTCGCTCTCCGGCAGGAACACCACGCGCTCCGCCCCGGCCTCGACGGCGTGCTGCCAGACCTGCGCGTCGTCCAGGCTCTCGCCGAGCAGGACCACGCCGCTGCGGCGGGGCAGCCGCAGGCCGCCGGCCGCCACCAGGCCGGCGGCGACGACCACGAACGGCGCCGTCCGCCAGCAGCGCCGGGCCGACGGGCCGTCCGAGGCGACGTCGACCTCGGTGCCGGTGGACCCGGCCAGGCGCAGCAGCTCGTCGAGCACGTCGGGGTCGTCGACGACGAGCAGCGGGCGGGCGGGGGGCTGGGACCGGTCGGCGCTCATGCGCGGCTCCTGGGGACGACGCGGGCCGCCGGGTGCGGCGCCGGGCGCGAGGCTGCCGACCGGCGGGCACCGCTGCCCGCGGACGTCCACAGGCCCGCCGCCCGTCCACAGCACGGGCGACGTACGGCCGCGCGCACGCCCTGTCGACACACGTCCCGAGTCGTAGTGTCGCTCGGCGTGACGGCCGCCGCGTTCTTCGACCTCGACAAGACGGTGATCGCGAGGTCCAGCACGCTCGCCTTCGGCCGCCCGTTCTACCGGGGCGGGCTCGTCAACCGCCGGGCCGTGCTCAAGAGCTCGTTCGCGCAGTTCGTGTACCTGCTGCAGGGCGCCGACGCCGACTCGATGGACCGGATGCGCGACTACCTCAAGGTGCTGTGCGCGGGCTGGTCGGTCGAGCAGGTCAACACCATCGTCGCCGAGACGCTGCACGACCTCATCGAGCCGATGGTCTACGCGGAGGCGGTCGCGCTGTTCGAGGAGCACCGCGCCGCGGGCCGCGACGTCGTCATCGTCAGCAGCAGCGGCGTGGAGGTGGTCGGGCCGATCGGCGAGATGCTCGGCGTCGACCACGTCGTCGCCACCCGGATGGTCGTCGCCGACGGCCGCTACACGGGCGAGATCGCCTTCTACGCCTACGGCGAGGGCAAGGCGGTCGCCCTGCGCGGGCTCGCCGCCGAGCACGGCTACGACCTGGCGCGGTCCTGGGCCTACAGCGACTCGGTGACCGACCGGCCGATGCTCGAGGCCGTCGGCCACCCGGTCGCGGTCAACCCCGACAAGGCGCTGCGCCGCCACGCCGCCGAGCAGGACTGGGAGCTGCGCGAGTTCGCCCGGCCGGTGCGCCTGCGCCGGGTGCGCCGGCTGCCGGCGCCGCCCGGGCCGCTCTCGGCGTACGCGGGGGCGGCCGTGGCCGCCGGTGCGGCGGCGCTGGCGTGGTGGGCGAGCCGCCCCGCGACCCCCGCAGCCGGTGTGACCCAGGTCACTCCGGGGTCTTGACAGCCCGGCCCGGCGAGCGCACTGTTCCTGCACGGACCACCGCCTGCGGGCGGACGCAGCTCCCCCCGACGGCGGTCCGTGCGCAGGACCTGAGCACCCACGTGCGACCGGCCACGAGATGGCACGTCGAGCGGGCCCACCGGACCCGGGACGACGGAGCGACAGCACGCCTGGTCACTCGAGCCCTGCGCTCGGCGACGGCGCCCCACCTGCAGGTGGGGCGCCGTTCCTCCGTCCAGGACCTCGAGCCCGGTGCGTCAGGCCCGCGGCGTCTCGCGCACCAGCGCCTCGCAGACCGCGCGGCCCTCCAGCGCCCCCAGCCCGACGGCCCGCGCGCAGTGCTCCAGCCAGTGGACGAGCCCGGGCCGCCCCCCAGAGACGTACGCCCGGGCCGCCTCGGCGTACTCGTGCTCGAGCTCCACGTGGCCGACCTCGGGGGCGCTGACGGCCTTGGGGTCCAGGCCGCGGTCGACGAGCACGAGGCGGGCGGCGGCCCGCGCGACCAGCCCGTCGGCGACCCCGAAGGCCCGCAGCGCCAGCAGCTCGCCGTGGACGACGGCGGCGACGACCACGGCCGGCACCTTCGTCGCCAGCAGCACCCGCGACAGCCCGTCGAGCCGGGCCGACACCTCGAGCGGGTCCGGCGCCGGCCCAAGCCCCAGCGGGTCCTCGTACGCCGCGCCGACCGGCCGGGGGCGGCCCAGCGCGTCGGGGTCGTCGACGAGGTCGGCGGCCGCGACGACGTGCAGCTTGGCGAGGGCCTGCGCGGGCGAGCGGCGCCAGGCCGGCAGCACCTGGCCGAGGTCGGCGTGCAGCCGCACCGCCGCCTGCACGACGGCGCCCGCGCGCGCGTCGCGGCTGTGCGGCTCGACCGTGCTGCCGCTCATCAGCTGGCCGCGCAACCGCTCCAGCTCGATGCCCGCGCCCTCGAGCTGAGCCGACGCGCGGGCGCCCCGCAGCGCCGACTCGGCGGTGACCTCTGCCGACCGGCGGCGCAGCACCCGGTGGCCGAGCAGCGCGTCCACGTCGCGCCGCGCGCCGGCCACCGCCTCGGGGACGCCGGGCAGGTCGAGCAGCGGGGCCAGCGGGTCGGCGGTCATTCCGACAACGCTAGCCACCGGCACGTGCCGGCACCGGGGCGCGCCGGCCGGGTCCCGGTCTAGCCTCCGGTCGTGGAGCCGGAGGCGGTCGTCGGCAGCGTGCTCGTCGTGCTGCTGGCCGCGTCCGCCCTGCTCGTCTGGCGGGCCCTGCGCGGCCGGGCCTTCGGCACGGTCGCCGAGCGGGCCACCCACAGCGCCCTGCACGAGGCATCGCTCGCCGCGCCCCCGCTGCGCGAGGGGCTGACGGCCTCCGCGGCCGCCCGCAGCGCCCGCCACCTGCGCGCCCTGCTGGGCAGCAGCGCCGTCTCGCTGACCTCCACCACCGAGCTGCTGGTCTGGGACGGCGAGGGCGACGGGCACGCCGGCCAGGCCCTCACCCTGGCCGCCGAGGCGCTGGCGCGCGGCCGCACCACCCTCGCCACCGTCCGCTGCGGCGACCCCGACTGCCCCGTCCGCTCGGCGGTGGTCGCCCCGCTGCTGGTCGACGACGCGGTCGTCGGCACCCTCGCCGCGTACGCCACCGACGTCGGCGCCGGGCTGGTGCGCGCGGTGGGCGAGGTCAGCCGCTGGGTGGCGGGCCAGCTCGAGCTGGCCGAGCTCGACGAGTCGCGGGCCCGGCTCGCCGAGGCGCAGGTGCGCGCGCTGCGCGCCCAGATCAGCCCCCACTTCGTCTACAACGCGCTCACCGCCATCGCGTCGTTCGTGCGCACCGACCCCGAGCGGGCCCGCGAGCTTCTGCTGGAGTTCGCCGACTTCACCCGCTACTCCAGCCGCACCCACGGCGAGTTCACGACGCTCGCCGAGGAGCTGCGCAGCATCGACCGCTACCTGCTGCTCGAGCGGGCGCGGTTCGGCGAGCGGCTCCAGGTCACCCTGCGGATCGCCCCCGAGGTGCTGCCGGTGGCGGTGCCGTACCTGTGCCTGCAGCCGCTCGTCGAGAACGCCGTCAAGCACGGGCTCGACCACGGCAGCGGGACCGTGTCGATCGTCGCCGAGGACGCCGGCTCCGAGTGCGAGATCAGCGTCGAGGACGACGGCGCCGGCAGCGACCCCGAGCGGGTGCGCGCGGTGCTCGCCGGCACGGCGCCGACCGACGGGCACGACTCGATGGGCCTCGGCAACGTCGACGCCCGGCTGCGCGCGGTGTACGGCGACGACCACGGCCTGGTGGTCGAGACCGCGCTGGGCGCGGGCACGCGGGTGACCCTGCGGGTGCCGAAGTTCCGCGCGGGGGTGCACGTCTCGTGACCGCCCGGGAGCCGGGCCTGACCGTCCTCGCCGTCGACGACGAGCCGCCCGCCCTCGACGAGCTGGCGTACCTGCTGCGCGCCGACCCCCGGGTCGCCGACGTGGTGACCGCCGGCGACGCCGTCGGCGCCCTGCGCGTGCTCGAGGGCCGGGCGGTCGACGGCGTCTTCCTCGACATCCGGATGCCGGGTCTCGACGGGCTGGAGCTGGCGCGGGTGCTCGCGCGGTTCAGCGCGCCGCCGCCGGTGGTCTTCGTGACGGCGTACGACGACGCGGCGGTCGACGCCTTCGCGCTGCACGCCGCCGACTACCTGCTCAAGCCGCTGCGGGCCGACCGGCTCGCCGAGGCGGTGCGCCGGCTGGCGGCCGCGGGGCAGCCCGAGCCGGGCGACCCGGCCGAGCCGGCGGCGACGGCGGAGCCGACGGGAACGGCGCTGGACGGCGACACCATCCCGGTCGAGCTCGGCGGCGTCACCCGCTTCGTCCCGCTCGCCGACGTCCGCTACGCCGAGGCCTCGGGCGACTACGCCCGCCTGCACACCGGCTCGGGCAGCCACCTGGTCCGCGTGCCGATGGCCGCGCTCGAGGAGCGCTGGGGACGGTCGGGGTTCGTGCGGGTGCACCGCTCGTACCTCGTCAGCACCGCCCACATCGGCGAGCTGCGGGTCGAGCCGGGCGGCAGCGCGGTCGTGGTCGTCGGCGGCGCCAGCCTGCCGGTCAGCCGCCGGCACGCCCGCGAGCTCAAGGACCGGCTGCTGCGCCGGGCGCGCCGGGAGTCCCGGTGACGCGCCCGCCGGACGAGCAGGTGGCCGCCCGGGTCCGCGTCACCGCCCCCCGCGCCGTCCGCCGCCCGCCCGGCCGGCCCGCCCTGCGCGCGCTCGCCGAGCAGGACGTCGTCGGCGACCTGCTCGTCCGCTCCCTCATGCGCGCCCAGCTCGCGCTGGCCCTGCGGCTGCTCGCCGTGCTCGCCGTGCTGCTCGGCGGCCTGCCGCTGCTGTTCGCCCTGGTGCCCGCCACCCGCGACGCGCAGGTGCTCGGGCTGCCGCTGCCCTGGCTGGTGCTCGGCGCACTGGTCTACCCCGCGCTGCTCGCCGCCGGGCTGCTGCACGTGCGCCTGGCCGAGCGGCACGAGCGCGACCTCGTCGACCTGGTCGAGCGCTCGTGAGCTCCTCGGCCGCGCTCGACCTGGTCGCGGTCGCCGCGGTCGTCGCCGCCACCATCGCCGTCGGCACGTACGGGCTGCGCCTGGCCCGCACCACCGGCGACTTCCTGGTGGCCTCCCGCTCGGTCAGCCCGCTGTGGGGCGCCAGCGCGATCGGCGGGGAGTACCTGTCGGCCGCCAGCTTCCTCGGCGTCGCCGGGCTGGTGCTCGCCTACGGCGTCGACATGCTCTGGTACCCCGTCGGCTTCGTCGCGGGCTACCTGGTGCTCCTGCTGCTCGTGGCCGCGCCGCTGCGCCGGTCGGGGGCCTACACGCTGCCCGACTTCGCCGAGGCCCGACTCGGCTCCCCCGCGCTGCGCCGGCTGGCCAGCGCCCTCGTCGTCGCCATCGGCTGGCTCTACCTCGTCCCGCAGCTGCAGGGCGCCGGCCTCACGCTGCGCGCGACGACCGGCGCGCCGGCGTGGGTCGGGGCCGTGGTGGTGGCCGCCGTCGTCGTGGTCAACGTCGCGGGCGGCGGCATGCGCAGCGCGACGTACGTCCAGGCGTTCCAGTACTGGCTCAAGCTGACCGCGCTCGCCGTCCCCGGCCTCGTGCTGGTGCTGGCCTGGCAGGCCGACGGCTCGCCCCGGGTGGGCGACGGGCCGCCGGTGGTGCGGGAGGTGACGGCCGTGCAGCTCGACGCCGACGTGCGGGTGCGCCTCGCGGCCCCGCTCGCGGTGCAGCTCGACGGTGCGCCGGCGGTGCTCGAGGGCACCGTCGAGCTGCGCGCCGGCTCGACCGTGGTGCTGCCGGCCGGGGCGCCGGTGCCGCACGTCGAGGACCTCGAGCCGGCCTCCGGCACCGACTGGGCCAGCCCGCTGTCGGGCGCCGGGGGCCTGGAGCACCCGCTGTACGCGACGTACGCCCTGGTCCTCGCGACGTTCCTCGGCACGATGGGCCTGCCGCACGTGCTGGTGCGCTTCTACACCAACCCCGACGGCGCGACGGCCCGCCGCACCACGCTGGTGGTGCTCGCGCTGCTCGGCGCCTTCTACCTGCTGCCCACGCTGTACGGCGCCCTCGGCCGGCTGTACGCCCCCGAGCTGCTGCTCACCGGCCGCACCGACACCGTGGTGCTCGCGCTGCCGACCGCGATGGTGCCCGGGTTCGCCGGCCAGCTGCTCGAGGCGCTGCTCGTGGCCGGCGCCTTCGCGGCGTTCCTGTCCACCTCGTCCGGCCTGCTGGTCTCGACCGCGGGCGTGCTGGTGCAGGACGTGCTGGGCGGCAGCGTGCGCGACTTCCGGCGGGCCAGCGTGGTCGCCGGGACCGTCCCGCTGCTGCTCGCGCTGCCCGCGGCCGGGCTGCCGGTCGGCCAGGTGGTCGGGCTCGCCTTCGCGGTGGCCGCCTCGACGTTCTGCCCCCTGCTCGTGCTCGGCATCTGGTGGCGCGGCCTCACCGCCCCGGGCGCCGCCGCCGGCCTGGTCGTCGGCGGCGGGCTGTCGGCCGCCGCCGTCCTGGTCACGCTCACCGGGCTGGCCGACCGCGGCTGGCCCGCGGCCCTGCTCGCCCAGCCCGCGGCCTGGACGGTGCCGACGGCGTTCGCCGTGATGGTCGGCGTCTCGCTGGCGACCTCCTCGCGGGTGCCCGCGGACGTGGGACGCACCCTGCTGCGCCTGCACGCACCGGAGCAGCTGGGGCTCAGCCGCTGAGGGCCCGCGCCGCTGAGGGCCTGCGCCGCCGACCGCTCGTCGCGCCGGGCCGACCGCTCGGCGCAGCGATCACCGGCCCCGTCGACCGGGCGCGCTTCTGTCTCAGGTCTCGGGCATCCTGCCCGAGGTGAGCCGCGTCACACCGCTGCGGCCCCACGACCAGGAGGTCCGTTGAGCACCCTCGACCCGCACCCGGACGGCAGCGCCCGGATCGAGCAGCACGCCGACGCGCACTCGAGCGGCGTGACGCCGTTCGAGGTCACCCAGGCCACCGACGAGTTCCAGGGGCTCAAGCGCGCGCTGCGGCGCTTCGTCTTCCCGGCCACGGTCGCCTTCCTGGCCTGGTACCTGCTCTACGTCCTCATGTCCGGCTACGCCCGCGGGTTCATGAGCACCAAGCTGCTCGGCAACATCAACGTCGCCTACGTCTTCGGGATCCTGCAGTTCGTCTCGACGTTCGCCATCGCCTACGTCTACGCCAAGTACGCCGCCAAGCACCTGGACCCCACGGCCGACGCCATCCGTGAGCGGCTCGAGGCCGAGACCGCCGGGCAGGCCCGCCGATGAGCACCCTCGCCGTCGCCGCGCAGACCATCAGCGGCGGGCAGCGCGCGCTGACGATCGTGCTGTTCCTCGCCTTCGTCGTGCTGACGCTGGTCATCACCCTGCGCGCCAGCCGCAACAACGCCACCGCCGCCGACTTCTACTCGGGCGGCCGCTCGCTGACCGGCCCGCAGAACGGCGTCGCGATCGGCGGCGACTACATGTCGGCCGCGAGCTTCCTGGGCATCGCCGGCATCATCGCGCTGTCCGGCTACGACGGCTTCCTCTACTCCGTGGGCTTCCTCGTCGCCTGGCTGGTCGCGCTGCTCCTCGTCGCCGAGCTGCTGCGCAACAGCGGCAAGTTCACGATGGCCGACGTGCTGGCGTTCCGCATGCGCCAGCGCCCGGTCCGCATCGCCGCCGGCACCTCGACCATCGTGGTGTCGATCTTCTACCTGCTCGCCCAGATGGTCGGCGCCGGCGCGCTCGTCAGCCTGCTGCTCGGCGTGAACAGCCAGGCCTCGAAGAACATCACCATCGTCGCCGTCGGCGCCCTGATGATCTTCTACGTCACCGTCGGCGGCATGAAGGGCACCACCTGGGTGCAGATCATCAAGGCTGTGCTGCTCATGACCGGCACCACCCTGGTGACCATCCTGGTGATGGTCCACTTCGGCGGCAGCGTCAGCGCGCTGCTCGGCGACGCCGCGGCCCGCAGCGGCAGGGGCGACGCGTTCCTCAACCCCGGGCTCCGCTACGGCACGGAGGCGCAGGGGATCGCGGGCAAGCTCGACCTCGTCTCGCTGGGCATCGCCCTGGTGCTCGGCACCGCCGGCCTGCCCCACATCCTCACGCGCTTCTACACCGTGCCGGACTCCAAGGCGGCCCGGAAGTCGGTCCTGTGGGCGATCGGCATCATCGGCAGCTTCTACCTGATGACCGTGTGCCTGGGCTTCGGCGCCGCGGCGCTCGTCGGCCCCGACGCGATCCGCGCGCAGAGCCCCAGCGGCAACACCGCCGCGCCCCAGCTGGCGCAGGAGATCGGCCGGATCTTCTTCGGCGACATCGGCGGGACGGTGATCCTGGCGATCATCGCCGCGGTCGCGTTCGCCACCATCCTCGCGGTCGTCGCCGGCCTGACGCTGGCCTCGTCGAGCTCGTTCGCCCACGACATCTACACCAGCGTGATCAAGCGCGGGCAGGTCGACGAGGGCAAGGAGGTCAAGGTCGCCCGCATCTCGGCGGTCGTCATCGGCGCCGTCGCGATCGTCCTGAGCATCTTCGCCCAGACGCTCAACGTGGCCTTCCTGGTGGCGCTCGCCTTCGCCATCGCGGCGTCGGCCAACCTGCCGGCGATCCTGTACTCGCTGTTCTGGAAGCGCTTCAACACCTCTGGCGCGGTCGCCGCGATCTACGGCGGCCTGATCTCGGCGGTCGGCCTGGTCATCCTGTCGCCGGTCGTGTCGGGCAAGCCGGCGGGCGCGGACGGCAAGAGCACCTCGCTGATCACCAACCCGGCCGTCGACTTCTCGATCTTCCCGCTGGAGAACCCCGGGCTGGTCTCCATCCCGTTCGGCTTCTTCTGCGGCTGGCTCGGGACCGTGCTGTCCAAGGAGCACAACGAGACCAAGTACGCCGAGATGGAGGTCCGCTCGCTCACCGGCGCCGGCTCCGAGAAGGCGTCGAGCCACTAGCAGGACCGCTGCCCGGCCGCCCCGACCGGGGCGGCCGGGCAGCGCCGTCGGACCGAAGGAAGAGTTGCCCCGCCGACCCTCCTGCTGCGAGGGTCGGACCCCCGCAGCAGGAGGAGATCCACCCGTGACCCAGACCGAGTCCAGCCTCGAGGCCCTGTCCCACGAGGACCGCCGCTTCGAGCCGCCGGCCGACCTCGCGGCCGACGCCAACGTCACGGCCGACGCGTACGAGCAGGGCTCGGCGGACCGGCTGGCGTTCTGGGCCGAGCAGGCGAAGCGGCTGACCTGGGTGCAGGAGCCGACCCAGGTCCTCGACTGGCAGCCGCCGTTCGCGCAGTGGTTCGCCGACGGCACCCTCAACGTCGCCGTCAACTGCGTCGACCGCCACGTGGACGCCGGCCACGGCGACCGCATCGCGATCCACTGGGTGGGCGAGCCCGCCGACGACCGCCGCGACATCACCTACGCCGAGCTCAAGCGGCAGGTCTGCATGACCGCCAACGCGCTCGAGTCGCTCGGCGTGCAGGCCGGCGACCGCGTCTGCATCTACCTGCCGATGGTCCCCGAGGCCGTCATCACCATGTTGGCGTGCGCCCGGCTCGGCGCGCCCCACTCGGTCGTCTTCGGCGGCTTCTCCGCGCAGGCGCTCGTCGACCGGATCACCGACGCGCAGGCCAAGGTCGTGGTGACCGCCGACGGCGGCTACCGCCGCGGCGCCGAGAGCGCGCTCAAGCCGATCCTCGACGAGGCCCTCGAGCGCTGCCCGGACGTCGAGCACGTGCTGGTCGTCAAGCGCACCCGGCAGGACGTCGGCTGGGTCGAGGGGCGCGACGTGTGGTGGGGCGACGTCGTCGACACCCAGCCCGAGGAGCACGAGGCGAAGGCGTTCCCCGCCGAGCAGCCGCTGTTCCTGCTCTACACCTCCGGCACGACCGGCCGCCCCAAGGGCATCCTGCACACCTCGGGCGGCTACCTGACCCAGACCGCCTACACGCACTGGGCGGTGTTCGACCTCAAGCCCGAGACCGACGTCTACTGGTGCACCGCCGACGTCGGCTGGGTCACCGGCCACAGCTACATCACCTACGGCCCGCTCGCCAACGGCGCCACCCAGGTGATGTACGAGGGGACGCCCGACGCGGGCGGCCGCGACCGGCTGTGGAGCATCGCCGCGGAGTACCGCGTGAGCCTGCTCTACACCGCGCCGACCCTCATCCGCACCTGCATGAAGTGGGGCGAGGAGCTGCCCGCCGCCCACGACCTGTCCAGCCTGCGCGTGCTCGGCTCCGTCGGGGAGCCGATCAACCCGGAGGCGTGGATGTGGTACCGGCGCGTCATCGGCGGCGACCGCTGCCCGATCGTCGACACCTGGTGGCAGACCGAGACCGGCGCCATGATGATCTCCCCGCTGCCGGGCGTGACCTCGACCAAGCCCGGGTCCGCGATGGGGCCGCTGCCGGGCGTGAGCGTCGACGTCGTCGACGGCGAGGGCGTCTCGGTCGGCGAGACGGGCGGCGGCTTCCTGACGCTGGACGAGCCGTGGCCGGCGATGCTGCGCGGCATCTGGGGCGACGAGGACCGCTACCGCGAGACCTACTGGTCGCGGTTCGAGGGCCGCTACTTCGCCGGTGACGGCGCGAAGTACGACGAGGACCACGTGCTGTGGCTGCTCGGCCGCGTCGACGACGTCATGAACATCTCCGGCCACCGCATCAGCACGACCGAGGTGGAGAGCGCCCTGGTCTCGCACCCCAAGGTGGCCGAGGCCGCCGTCGTCGGGGCCCAGGACCCCACGACCGGCCAGGCCATCGTCGCCTTCGTCACCGTGCGCGGGGACGTGGGCGAGGAGGAGAGCGGCGGGGAGGCGTTCGTGAAGGAGCTGCGCGACCACGTCGCCAAGGAGATCGGGCCGATCGCCAAGCCCCGGCAGATCCTCATCACGCCCGAGCTGCCCAAGACCCGCAGCGGCAAGATCATGCGGCGGCTCCTGCGCGACGTCGCCGAGCACCGCGAGCTCGGCGACGTGACCACCCTGGCCGACCCGACCGTGGTCAACGCGATCAACAGCCAGATGGGCAGCAGTCCCGCGGCCGAGTAGCGAGCGAGCCCCTGCCGGTCCGACCGGCAGGGGCGCCTCGACGCCCGTTGGGGTGACGGGGAGCGGCCCGGGCCGGACGAGCCAGGACAGGTGTCCCCCTCCGCCGCCGCCGTCGTCCTGGTGGCCGACGACAGCCCGACCGTGCGCGCGGTCGCCCGGGTCTCGCTCGAGCAGGCCGGGCACCGGGTGCTGGAGGCGGGCAACGGCATCGAGGCGCTCGGCGTGCTGGCGGACGAGGCGGTCGACGTGGTGCTGCTCGACGTCGAGATGCCGCTCATGGACGGCTACCAGACCGTGGCCGCGCTCAAGGCCGACCCGCACACGGCCGACGTGCCCGTCGTCTTCCTCACCGCCCGCACCGGCAGCGACGACGTGGTCCGCGGCCTGCGGCTCGGCGGGCACGACTACCTGCGCAAGCCCCCGGACCCGGCCGAGCTGCTGGCCCGGGTGGGCGCCGCGGCCCGCGTCAAGCAGCTGCAGGACGAGCTGCGCCGCAAGCTCGACGAGCTCGACGTGGTCAGCCGCACGGACGCGCTGACCGGCCTGCACAACCGCCGCCACGTGCAGGAGCACCTGACGACCTGCGCCGCGGCCGCGCGCCGGCACGGCCACCCGCTGAGCGTGCTCGTCGTCGACGTGGACCACTTCAAGCGGGTCAACGACACCGTGGGGCACGCGGGCGGCGACCGGGTGCTGCGCGCGGTCGCCGGCGCGCTGGCCGCGGCCGTGCGCACCGAGGACGTCGTGGGCCGGTGGGGCGGCGAGGAGTTCCTGCTGGTCCTGCCCCACACCGGGCCGGCGGCCGCCCGCGTGCTCGCCGAGCGGCTGCGCGCGGAGGTGGCGGCGCTGGACGTCGAGGTGGACGGCCGGCCCGTCCCGGTGACCGTCTCGGTCGGCGGCGCGGGCGCGCTCGGCCCGGTGCACGGCGACCTGCTCACGCTGGCCGACCGGCAGCTGTACGCGGCCAAGGACGCCGGCCGCGACCGCGTGCGGGTGGCGTTCGCCGGTGGCTGAGTCGCCGGCCGTGCTGCCGGCCGTGCTGCCGGCCGTGCTGCCGGCCGTGCTGCCGGCCGTGCGCAGCAGGACGGCCGCGCTGGCCTGGCTGCTCGCCTGCCTGTCGCTGCTCTCCGTGCTGGGCGCCGCCCCGGCCCAGGCCGCGTGGGACCCGCCCATCACCGTCGAGCTGTCCTTCTCCCCCGCCCCCGTCGCGCACCTGCGCGGCGGGGTCACGGCACGGCTGGTCCGGCACGGTGCGGGCATCCCAGCAGGCTGGGTGTCGTTCTCCGTCGGCGACGAGGTGCAGTCCGACGGCTACGTGAACGGCGACAGCTGGGACCACCAGACCGGGACGGCGACGGCCCGCGCCGCGGGCACCCTGACCTTCCCCACCGGCGGCACGCACACCGTGCACGCGGTCTTCCGCGCCGTCGGCACGGCGGAGGTGGCGGCGCAGTCGGCCCCGGTCCGGGTGGAGGTCCCCGGGTCCGTGCCGACGACCACCAGCATCGTCCCGGTCACCAACCCGTCCCCCGCCCGGCACGCGGTCGGCCTGCGGCTCCTGGTGCAGCAGGCCGACGGCTACCCGGCCCGGCAGGGCACGGTGCGGCTGCAGGTGGACGGCCGCGAGGTGCTGACCACCGTCCTCGACCCTGCCCGCCCGTTCGAGGAACGGGTCCTCGTCCTCCCGGAGGGCGTGTCGGGCGACTGCGGGCGCGACCCCGCGTCCACCGGCTGCGGGCTGTCGGCGGGCGACCACGAGGTCGTCGCCCTCTTCGACGGGGCGCCCGGGCTGGAGCCCAGCAGCGCACGGCTCGTGCAGCAGGTGACGCCCGGGGCCGCGTCCACCCTGACCACGACCACCGACCGCAGCACCGCGCGGGTGACCGAGCCGGTGACGGTCACCGCGACGGTGGCCGGCGCCGGCGGCACCACGCCCGGCGGCGGCCACGTGCGCGTCCTCGACGGCGACCGGCTCGTGGCCTGGCGCGCCGTGCGCGGGACGACCACGGAGGTGCCGGTCCGCCTGCAGTCCGAGGGTGCCCACCGCCTGTCCGTGCAGTACACGGGCGACCGCGACCTCGAGCCGTCGGCGTCGGCGTCGGTGCACGACGTGGACGCCGTCCCGGACCGCACGACCACCACGGCCGTCGACGTCCCCGAGCCCGGCTACAGCGGCGGTGATGGCGTCCTGCTCTGCGCCCGGTCGACGACCGCGGACGACGTGGAGCCCGCCCGGCAGCTGTTCACCCTGTCCCTGGACGGCCGCGCCCTGACCACCGGCACCGCCAACGAGGACGGCCGCCGGTGCGTCCGCCCCGTCCTGCCGCGTGGCGAGCACACCGTCACGGCGACGCGGACCGCGCACGACGGCTACGCGTCGAGCAGCACGTCGGTGCCCCTGCGGGTCGTCGACCCGTACCCGGTGTCGGTGGTCGTGGACCCGCCGGAGCGCCCCCGCGTCGCCTACGGCGACACCGTCGCGTGGCACGCCACCGTCACGGCGACCGCCGGCACGCCGGGGCACGACCCCGACGGCCGCGTCCACTTCTCGCTGGACGGCCGGCTGCTCGGCGGCGCCCTGCTGGACGAGCGCGGACGCGGCAGCCTGACGCGCTCGTACGACCCGTCGAGCTGCCGCGTCGACCCCACCCTGTGCCCGCCGCGCGCGGGCACGCACCGGGTGACCGCGACGTACGGCAGCCCGGGGTTCGCCGTCACGGGCTCGTCGCCGCAGCAGTACGAGATCACGCCCGCGGCGACCGCCACGAGCCTGGCGGTGACGCCGAGCCCGTCGGCGGCCGGCCGCAGCACGACACTGTCGGCCCACGTGTCCGGGCCCGACGTCGAGCCGCTGACGGGTGCGGTCGAGTTCCGGGACGGCGGCGAGCTGCTGGCCACGGTGGACCTGGACCGGCAGGCCTCGGCCCGCACGACCACCAGCGCGCTCGCAGCCGGGCCGCACGCGCTCACCGCGACCTACACCGGCGACCACAGCCGGGCCGCCAGCAGCGCGGGCGCCGAGCACACGGTCGTCCCCCCGGTGCTGCCGGCCGCGGTGAGCGACGTCCGCGCCACCCCGGGCCACGGCTCGGCGCTCGTCGCGTGGAGCCCCCCCGACGACGGCGGCAGCCCGATCACCCGCTACACCGTCACGGCCTCGCCGGGGGGCCGCACGACGACGACCGGCGGGGCGACCTCGGTCCTGCTCGACGGGCTCGCGCCGGGCACCGCGTACGCGTTCGTGGTCTCGGCGACCACCGCGGTGGGCACCGGCCCGGACGGCGCGGCGAGCGACGCGGTCGTGCCCCTCGCGCCCGGCCCGACGACGACCACGCTGTCCTCGGACCCGCAGCCCTCCGCGGCCGGCGCGGCGGTCGCGCTGCTCGCACGGGTGACCGGCCCGGCGCCCGTCCCCGCGGGGACAGTGGTCTTCCGGGACGGCGATCAGGAGCTCTCCACGGTCGAGGTGGCGGCCGACGGCACGGCGCGGGCGACCTCCCCGCCGCTGGTCCCGGGCCGGCACGCGCTGACCGCGACGTACGGCGGCGACGCCGCCCACTCGTCCAGCACCGGCAGCGTGAGCCACCTGGTGCTGCCCCCGGCACCGACGGTCGTGCCGGTCGTGCGCGCCGCGGCCGGGATCGAGCGGGCGAGCGTGTCGTGGTCCGCCCTGCCCGACGGAGGCAGTCCGCCGACCGGGTGGCGGGTGCGGGTGAGCCCCGGCGGGCGCACGGTGACCACCGACGGCCCCACCTCCACGGTGGTGGACGGGCTGACGGCCGGCACCGGCCACACCTTCGCGGTGCAGGCGCTCGGCGCGGGCGGGCCGGGTCCGTGGAGCGCGCCGAGCCGGTCCGTCGTGCCGCGGGCGCCGCAGCCGGCGGTGCGGGACTACGACGGGGACGGCGACCCCGACCTCGCGGTGTGGCGCCCCTCCACGGGGACCTGGCGGGTCCGCGGGGTCGCGAGCACGCCCCACGGCCGCAGCGGCGACGTCCCCGTGCCCGGGGACTACGACGGGAACGGCACGACCGACCTCGCCGTCTGGCACCCGTCCACCGGCACCTGGCACGTCCGGGGCCGGCCGACCGTCGCCTGGGGCCGCTCCGGTGACGTCCCCCTGCCCGGTGACTACGACGGGAACGGCACGACCGACCTCGCCGTCTGGCGCCCCTCCACCGGCACCTGGTGGGTGCGGGGGGCCGCGGGCACGCCCCACGGCCGCCGCGGCGACGTCCCCGTCCCGGGGGACTACGACGGGAACGGCACCACCGACCTCGCCGTCTGGCGCCCGTCCACCGGGACCTGGCACGTCCGGGGCCGGCCGACCGTCGCCTGGGGTCGGTCCGGTGACCGGCCGGTCCCGGCGGACCACGACGGCGACGGCACGACCGACCTGGCCGTCTGGCGCCCCTCCACCGGGACCTGGTGGGTGCGCGGCGGCGCGACCACGCACTGGGGCAGGCCGGGCGACGTCCCCCTCGGCGCCGACGTCGACGGCGACGGCCGCGCCGAGCTGGTCTGCTGGCGGCCGGGCGACGGCACCTGGTACGTCCGCGGCGGGACGTACCGCACGTGGGGCGTCCGGGGCGACGTCCCGCTGTAGGGCGGGACGTCGCTAGCCGCTCGGGGCCGGATCGGCCGGGGCTGCGCCGCCTGCCCGCCGGCGTGCGCGCAGCGCGGCCACGTGGGTGCGGTTGGCGCAGCCGGTGTCGCAGAACCGGCGCGAGGAGTTGCGCGACAGGTCGACGAGCACGCCGTCGCAGCCCGGGGTCGCGCAGTGCCGCAGGCGGGGCAGGTGCTGCCCGCGCACGACGTCGACGAGCGCGAGGGCCGCCTCGGCACCGAGCCGCTGGGCGAGGGGGGCGCCCGCGTCGCTGGCGTGCAGGTGCCAGTCCCAGCCGTCGTGGCGGACGAGCTGGGGGCGCGCCCCCGTGCGCACCAGCAGGGCGTTGACCTGCGCGACGAGGGCGTCCGGCCCGGGGGCGGACCACGCTGCGCGCAGCTCGTCGCGCAGGGCGCGGACCGCCGCGAGCTCCTCCGCGCTGCCGTCCCGGCGCCCGCTGACCCCGCGGTCGTCGAGCAGGACGTCGAGCGCCGCCGGGGTGGCCAGGCCGTCCGCGCCGCCGGACCCGGTGTTCACCAGTGCTGCGGCCGTCGCGAGCGCGGCGGCGGTGTCATGGGTGAACGGCATGTTGACTCCTGACTCCCAGCCGTGCGACGGTTCCGGCTCCGTCAGGAGCGTAGTGCTGCGACGGTCCTGACGTGCTCGACCGACAGACAGGGGGTTGGCAGTGGGTGACGCGCGCAGCGGCCTGGTCCTGGTGCTGCTCAGCGCGTTCGCCTTCGGCACCTCGGGGCCGTTCGGCCGCGCCCTCCTCGACGCCGGCTGGTCGCCCGGTGCGGCCGCGCTGGTGCGCGTCGCCGGCGCCGCGGTCGTCCTCGGCGTGCTCGCCGGCACCCTCTGGCGGCCCCGGCTGGTCCGGCTGCTGCGCCGGCCCGGTCCCGTCCTCGGCTACGGCGTCGTGGCCGTGGCGGGCGTGCAGGTCTGCTTCTTCAGCGCGGTGCAGACGCTGCCGGTCGGCGTCGCGCTGCTGCTGGAGTACCTCGCGCCCGTGCTCGTCGTGGGCTGGCTGTGGCTGCGGACCGGCCGCCGCCCGACGACGCGGACGCTGATGGGCGGCGGGCTGGCGCTCGTCGGCACCGTGGGCGTCCTCGACGTGCTGGGCGGCGTGCGGCTCGACCCGGTCGGCGTGCTCTGGGCGCTCGCGGCCGCGGTCTGCCTGGCCTGCTACTTCCTCATGATGGGCGCCGACGGCGGGGACGGCGGCGACCCCGCCGTGCTGGCGTGCGCCGGGATGGTCGTCGGCGCCGTCGCGGTGGGTCTGGCCGCGCTGGTCGGGCTGCTGCCGGTCGTCTTCGGCGCCGGCACGACGACGCTGGCCGGCACACCCGTCCCGGCGGCCGTGCCGGTGCTCGCGCTGGTGCTGATGAGCACCGTCGTCGCCTACCTCGCGGGGGCCGCCGGCCTGTCGCGGCTCGGGGCGGGCGTCGGGTCCGTCGTCAGCCTGTCCGAGGTGCTGTTCGCCGTCCTCGCCGCCTGGCTGCTGCTCGCCCAGCAGCCGACCGCCGCTCAGCTGGCCGGCGGTGCGCTCGTCGTCACCGGGGTCGCGCTGGCCCGTACCGGCGGTGCGCCCGCCCCCGCCTCCGTCCCGGCGCTGGATCAACGCCCGCGGCGCAGCCGTGTCGCGCGACGGATGCAGGGGTAGTGGCTGCCCGGAGGGGGCGACCGTCCCCGTCACCAGCAGCGGCGGCCCGCACGCAGCCCCAGCCACGTCGGACCCCTGCCGCACACGACCACCCGAGGAGCAAGGCGTGAGCACCCCGTCGCAGGACCAGAGCCTCGGAGAGCTGGTCGCCAAGGCGACCGCCGACGTCTCGACCCTCATGCGCAAGGAGGTCGAGCTCGCCAAGGTCGAGATCAAGCGCGAGGTCGTCAACGCCGGCAAGGGCGCCGGCGCGTTCGGCGTGGCCGGCATCGCCGCGCTGCTCGGCCTGCTGTTCCTGTCCATCGCCCTGGCGTACGGCATCTCCAAGCTGCTCGGCGACCACGTCGGCTGGGGCTTCTTCATCGTCGCCCTGCTGTACCTGCTGGTCGCCGGTGGCGCCGCGCTGTTCGGCAAGAAGAGCCTGGCCAAGGTCGGCGCGCCGGAGAAGACGATCGAGACCCTCAAGGACGACGTCGCCTTCGCCAAGCACCCGACGCAGGTGCCGACCCGCCGCAGCTAGTCCCGCTCGACGACGGGCCCCGTCCCCCCGCTGGGGGTCGGGGCCGTCGTGCTGCCTGTGGCACCCTGGGGCGTGCCGCCCGAGGAGAGCGTCGTGCTCGTGGACGGGCCCTGGCAGCACCGCGACGTGAGCGCGGCGGGGCTGCGCTTCCACGTCGCCGAGGCGGGCCCCCGCGACGGCCCGCTCGCCCTGCTGCTGCACGGGTTCCCCGAGTTCTGGTGGTCCTGGCGCGCCCAGCTCGTGGCCCTGGCCGAGGCCGGCTACCACGCGGTGGCGCCCGACCTGCGCGGCTACGGCGCCACGGACAAGCCGCCGCGGGGCTACGACGCGTACACGCTGTCGGCGGACGTGGCCGGCCTGGTGCGCGCGCTCGGCGCCCGCGACGCCCACCTGGCCGGCGCGGGCTGGGGCGGCTACCTGGCCTGGACCACCGCCACGCTGCACCCCCGCGTCGTGCGCACCCTGACGGCCGTCTCCGCGCCCCACCCGCTGCGGGCCTACGCCGGGCTGCGCTCCGGACCGCAGCTGCGCGCGTCGGCGTACCTCGCGGCCTTCCAGGTGCCGCGCCTGCCCGAGGCCCGGCTGCGCTCGGGGACGCAGGTGGCCGAGCTGATGCAGCGCTGGGGCGGGCCGGGGTTCCCGGACGCCGAGACCCTGGCCCGCTGCTCGCAGGCCCTGGCCATCCCCGCCGCCGCCCACTGCGCGCTGGAGCACTACCGCTGGGCCGCCCGCTCGCAGGCGCGCCCCGAGGGGCGGCGCTTCCGGCGCGTGCTCGCCCGCGGCGTGCAGGCCCCGGTCCTGCAGCTGCACGGCGAGCTCGACGGCTGCGTGCTGCTGGAGACCGTGGACGGGTCGCAGGACTACGCCCACGGCGGGTACGCCCTGCACGTGCTCCCCGGGGTCGGCCACTTCCCCCACCAGGAGGCGCCGGACGCCGTCACCGCCGCCCTGCTCGCCCACGCGGCGCCGTGACGACCCCCCGCCGGCCGGTGCGCGGCCGCGACGCCCTGGGCCGGCCCGTGCCCCTGGGCTCCCCCGACGCCGTGCCGGAGGTCCCGGAGCAGGCGCTGCCGCCGCAGCAGGCGCTCGACCTGGCGCAGTCGCTGCTCGACGAGGGCCGGGCGTTCGGGGCGCACGAGGTGCTCGAGGCGTCGTGGAAGGCCGCGCCGCCCGGCGAGCGCGACCTCTGGCAGGGCCTGGCCCAGCTGTGCGTCGGCATCACCCACCTGCAGCGCGGCAACCGGGTCGGCGCCGTGCGCCTGCTGCGGCGGGCGGCCGGCCGGCTCCCGGCCGACCCGCCGCACGGCATCGCGCCCGGGCTGGGCGAGGCCGCGGCAGCGCTGGCCGAGCAGGTCGAGGCGGGCGCCGGGCAGGTGCCGAGGCTGCGGCTGCGCCGCTCCTAGGCCGCGTCGCTGCGGCGCTCGGCGGCCCGCCCGAGGTTGTCGAGGAACGCCGTCGCCTCGCCGGTGAGGCGACCCTCGTCGCCGTCGGCCAGCGGCAGGTCGCTGGTCAGCTCGAGCACGGCGTGGGTGGTGAGCACGCCGTCGCGGGTCGGCGCGTAGGCCAGCGTCAGCACCGCCGACGTCGAGGGCAGGCCCGGGCCGGAGAAGTCGAAGCGGGTGACGTACGACGTGGGGGTGCGCCGGGGCGGCAGTGCCCGGACCGCGGCGGCGGTGGTGCCGCCGGTGTCGGGGCGGTCGGTCTCGACCAGGGCGCGGCCGCCGGCGTCGCCGACGCGGCGCACGCCCGGCCACAGCTCGATGGCCGCCGGGCCGGTCAGCAGCAGCGCGGTGCTGGTGGGGTCGGCGGTGATCCGCCGGACCACGCGGGTCCGCAGGACGTCGGGGAGGGCCACGTCGCACCTCCTCGGGGTCGGGGACGGTGGTAGAACGTGCTTGCAAGTGTAAGCACCCTGGCAAGCAGGGTCCACCCGCGCCCCGACGTTCACCCGTTCGGCGCGTCAGCCGCAGCGACCGCTGGCCACCCGCCCGGTCGCCGTGCGTCCCTGCTCGGCGACCGGGGCCACCTCCGCCGCCGTCAGCGCGTAGCCCGTCTGCGGGTCGTCGGCAGCCGCCGCGAAGACCACGCCGAGCACGTCGCCCTGCCCGTCGAGCAGCGGCCCGCCGGAGTTGCCCGGGCGCACCCGCCCCCGCAGGGCGTAGATCTCGCGCACCACGGTCTGCTCGCCGTAGATGTCCGGGCCGCGCGCCCGCTGCGTCTCGCGCACGCGCGCGGCGTCGGCGCGGAACGGCCCGTCCTGCGGGTAGCCGACGACGACCGCGTCGTCGCCCGCCTGCGCCGGCCCCGCGAAGTCGAGCGGTGAGCCGGGCAGGCCCGGCACCGCCAGCACGGCGAGGTCGCGCTGCGGGTCGAACAGCACCACGGTCGCCGGCAGCAGGTCGCCGGCCACCTCCACGACGGGCTCGCGGACCCCGGCCACGACGTGGGCGTTGGTCATGACGCGCTCCCGCGCGTAGGCGAACCCGGTGCCCTCGGAGCGGCGGGAGCAGGCCGTCGCCACACCGGTGATCTTGTAGACGTCCGGGCGCGCGGACACGACGGCGGGGCTGCTGGCCAGCTCGGGGTCGGGGGGCGGCACCTCCGCCGACCGGGTGGGTGCCAGGCCGCCGAAGACGTCGGGGAAGCCGTTCTCGTCGATGAGCCCGCGGAAGCCGGCGGACGAGCGCCGGGCCACGTCGGGCACGACCCCGTCGACCGCGGCGATGACCGCCGAGCGGCGCACCTGCGAGGCGAGCGCAGGGTAGGGAGCGGACGCCACCGCGGTGCCGACCAGCCAGGCGACGAGCAGCAGGCCGACGACGCTCACCACGGAGCCGCCGACGGCGTCGACCTGCCGGGCCGGGCGCCAGGTCAGCCGCCGGCGCAGCAGCCCGCCGAGGACGCTGGCCAGGACCTGCCCGACGGTGGCGAGCACCAGCACCACGGCGAGCCCGACGAGGGCGCTGCCGGACCCCTCGAGCCCGACCTGGCGCAGCACCGCGGGGGCGAGCCGGGCGCCGAGGACGCCGCCGCCGAGGAACCCGACGAAGGACAGCGCGCCGACGACGAAGCCCTGCCGGTAGCCGGAGAAGGCGAAGACGGCTGCGGCGACGAGCAGGACGACGTCGAGCAGGTCCCCGCGCACCGACCCGAGCCTACGGGGCGGGCCGGAGAGCCGGGCCGGCCTCGCCGATGGGGTCGTCGGCCAGCACCTCGTCGGCCAGGACGTCGTCCAGGGCCTCCTCGAGCTGGGCGGGCGTGGGGAACGCGGGCGAGCTGGCCCGGGCCAGGGCCACCACCTCGGGGGCGAGCTCCTGGGTGCGGGACGGGTCCCACGGCCGCTCCCACCCGCCGAGGGCCAGCAGCCGGTCGAGCACGCCGGCCGTGAACCCCCAGACCAGCATCGGCCCGGTGTCGAAGGCCGGCCCGATCCAGCCGCTCGGGTGGGTGACGCGCAGCCGGTGGTCGGGGTCGGTGAGCCGCGACAGGGGGACGCGGGCGACGGCGGCGACCTCGGCGACGTCCACCACCCGGACCGGGTGCGGCGCGCGCCACCAGGCGACGACCGGGGTGACGACGAACCCGGACGGCGGCAGCCACAGGTCGGGCAGCGTCCCGAGCACCTCGACCGTCGATGGGTCCAGGCCGACCTCCTCCTGCGCCTCGCGCAGCGCGGCGGCCACCGGCCCGCCGTCCTCCGGGTCGAGCGCCCCGCCCGGGAACGCGGGCTGCCCGGCGTGCGAGCGCATGGTCGCGGCGCGCTCGATGAGCAGCAGGTCCGGCTCGCCCGGCACGTCGGCGCCGAACAGCACGAGCACGGCCGAGTAGCGCCGCACCCCCTCCGCGGGCGGCAGGAAGCGGCTGATCTGCTCGGGGCGCACGTGCGGGAGCGCCTCGGCCAGCGGGCGGAGCCAGCCCGGCAGGTCGGTGGGCAGCTCCGGGGGCAGGACGCTCACACCCGTACGCCGAGGTGCTCGGCGACGGCGCCCTCGATCTCGGCGAGGTCGCGGAAGACGCCGTTCTTGACGTGGGCGACGGTGCCGTCGGGGCGCACGAGCAGGGTGACCGGCGGCCCGCTGCCGTAGTGGCTCAGGACCCCGCCCAGGTCGTCGCGCACCAGCGGGTAGCGGATCCCGAACGTCTTCGCGAACGCGTAGACGCTCTCCGGGCTGTCCTGGTGCACGACGCCGACGACGTCGACCCGGCCCCGCGCCGCCTCCGCGAACTCCACGAGCGCGGGCACCTCGTCGACGCACGGCGCGCACCAGGTCGCCCAGACGTTGACCAGCAGCGGGGTGCCGGGCGCCCGGTCGACCACGACGTCGGGGCCGCCGTCGAAGCAGGGCAGCGAGCCCGGGGGCAGGTCGGTGGTCAGCCCGGCGGGGCAGGGCGGGAGGGCCGCCGCCGCGCGGGCCGCGACGAGCGCCTCGTCCTCCTGCGGCGCGCGGTCGCGCAGGCCGCCGGCGAGCGCACCGGCGAGCAGCACGAGCACCGCCAGCAGGCCGAGCCAGCGCGAGCGGCTCACGCGCGCTCCGGCGCGCGGGCCGGACCCTTCACGAGCGCCGCCGCGACCTCCGGGTCGGTGGGGCCGGCGCCGTACGACGGGCACCAGCGCGCCAGGCCGCAGGCCCCGCACGCGGGCTTGCGGGCGTGGCAGACCCGGCGCCCGTGGAAGATCGTCCGGTGGCTGAACAGGGTCCACTCGGCGCGCGGCACGAGGGCGCCGACCGCGTGCTCGACCTTGACCGGGTCCTGCTCGGCGGTCCATCCGAACCGCCGGACCAGCCGGCCCACGTGCGTGTCGACGGTGATGCCGGGCACGCCGAAGGCGTCGCCGAGCACGACGTTGGCGGTCTTGCGCCCGATGCCGGGCAGGGCGACGAGGTCCTCGAGCCGGCCGGGCACCTGCCCGCCGTGCCGCTCCACGAGGGCGGCGCCGAGCCCGAGCAGGCTGCTCGCCTTGTTGCGGAAGAAGCCGGTCGTGCGGATGAGGCCCTCGAGCTCGGCACGGTCGGCGGACGCGTAGTCGGCGGCGGTCGGGTAGCGCGCGAACAGCGCCGGGGTGACCTCGTTGACCCGGCGGTCGGTGCACTGGGCCGACAGGACGGTGGCGACCGCGAGCTCGAGCGGGGTGGTGAAGTCGAGCTCGCAGTGGGCGTCGGGGTGGAGCACGGCGAGCTCGCGGGCGGTGCGGCGCGCCCGGCGCACCAGCGCGAGCCGGGTCTCCCCCGCGGGCGGGAGCGGGTCGCTGGCCATGTCCCGAGCGTACGGTCCGCGGCGCCCCCGAGCAGGGGCGCGGGACGGGCGGGAGCCCTCGCCCGCGCGGGTGACGCTCCTCAAGGGCCTTGCAGGGAGTGACGAACCCTTCGAGGTCAGTCACGGACGGTGACTGCTCCCTGGAGGACTCGCATGGACGCGCAGCACCAGACGACACCGGGCGCGGTCCGCGACCGGCCGTCGTCCCGCACCGGCCGGACCCGGCCCGGCCCCCGACCGGTCCCGGTCGTGCGCTCGGAGTACGCGCACCTCGGGCTCGACGCCCTGCGCGCCTACCGCACCGCCCTGCAGGCCGAGGAGGGCAACGTCTCGTACTGGCGGCGGATCATCCAGGCCCGCCTCGACGTCGTGCGCGAGGGCCGGACGGCCGGCGGCACCGCGACGCTGTCCGCGGACCACCTGCGTCCCGTCCTCGAGAGCGCCCGCGTCGGCGCGGGCCGACGCGCGCTCGTGCAGGTCCTGCCGGTCGACGACATCCCGCCGCTGCCCGACCTCGCCGAGCTGTGGGAGCGGCGGGTCGACGACCAGGACGCCGACGGGCTGACCGCCCTCGAGGGCGACCTGGACCGCGCCGAGCGCGAGCTCTCCGCGTACCGCACGGCCCTGCACGCCCGGCTCGCCGAGGCGACGGGCGAGCTCATCGCCCGCTACCGCGCGCAGCCGGGCCTGTGCCTGACGGCGCTGCCCCTGCCCACCCAGCAGGTCCCCCGACAGGCCGCCCGCGCCTGATCGCGGGGGTGGCCCCGGTCCCGCGGGGAAGGGGGCGGGGGTGAGCCTGCTGATCGTCGCCCTCCTGGTGCCGCTGCTGCTGCTCGGGCTGATGCTCGCGATGGAGCGCGTCGAGCGGCCCCTGCGCACGGGCTCGGTGACCGACGAGCTGGCCTCCTTCCTGGACACCGCCCGCCCGGAGGAGGTCGAGGCGTACATCACCCAGGGCACCGGGCCGGCGCTGGAGCGCTACTGGAGACGGCGGCGACTCGGCCGCCTGCTGCCCGGTCGGGCCCGCTGACGCAGGTCACGGCGGGTGACGTGGAACACTGACCGCCGCGCGGCGATCACCGCTCGCGGACCGAGCCAGGGGGAGGTGCCGGGTGGACGACGTCCTGGCTGCTGCAGGGCTGTTCCGGGGCGTCGAGCCCGAGGCCGCCGAGGCGCTGGCCAGCTCGCTCACCGAGTCGGACTACTCCCGCGGCGAGACGGTGTTCGTCGAGGGCGAGCAGGGCGACACGCTGTTCATCGTGCTGTCCGGCAAGATCAAGATCGGCCGCCGGGCGACGGACGGCCGCGAGAACATGCTGTCGGTCATGGGGCCGTCCGACATGTTCGGCGAGCTGTCGCTGTTCGACCCCGGGCCCCGCACCGCCACCGCCACCGTCCTCACCGACGCGCGGCTGGCCTCGCTGGCGCACTCGTCGCTGCGGCCGTGGATCAACGACCGGCCGGAGATCGCCGAGCAGCTGCTGCGGGTGCTCGCCCGCCGGCTGCGCCGCACCAACGACGCGCTCGCCGACCTGATCTTCACCGACGTGCCCGGCCGCGTCGCCAAGGCGCTGCTGGGGCTGTCGGAGCGCTTCGGCACCCCCGAGGGCGACGGCGTGCGGGTGCACCACGACCTGACGCAGGAGGAGCTCGCCCAGCTCGTCGGCGCCTCCCGCGAGACGGTCAACAAGGCGCTGGCCGACTTCTCCTCGCGCGGCTGGATGCGCGTCGACTCGCGGGCCGTGACCATCCTCGACGCCGAGCGCCTGGCCCGCCGCGCCCGCTGAGCCACTCCCGTCGCGGCGCTCTCGCGGTCGCCGCGCGGACCTCGTCGGCGGGCCTCAGTCCCGGAGCAGCCGCTCCGTCGGCGCCACCTCGGACACCTGCCCGGTCGACCGGGCGACCTCCAGCGCCTCCCGCAGCGCCTGCCGACCCTCCTCGGCCCGGCCCGCGGCCCGCAGCGCGGCGCCCAGCGCGCGCAGCGACAGCACGCGGGAGCGCACGTCCTCGCTCTCGGTCGCCACGGCCTCCCCGGCGGCGACGAGCGCCTCGTCCGCCCTCCCCAGGTCGAGCAGCGTGCCGGCGCGGTGCGACAGCGCCTGCCGGCGGGGGAACAGCAGGGCCGGCTCGCTGCTGGCCTGCAGCGCGTCGTCGAGCTCGGCGAGCGCCTCCCCGAGCCGGCCGCGGCGCCGCAGCACCTGGGCGAGCAGCACCTTGGCGCCGACCCGGGCGTGCGGCTCGAGGTCGAGGCCGCCGAGCAGCGCGCTCGCCCGCCAGGCCGCCGCCTCCGCGCCCTCGAGGTCACCCAGGTCGAGGCTGGCGTAGCCGGACGCGACGAGCGCGAGGCCGGCGACCACCGGGTGCCCGGCGGCCAGCCCCACGGCCTGCTCGTGCAGCGCGACGGCCTGCGACAGCTCGCCGGCGCCGCGGGCCGCCACCCCGCAGGCGACCAGGGCGAGCGCGCGGCCCCACGGGTCGTCGACGTCCTCGAAGCGCCGGCGCGCCAGCTCGGCCGCCGCGCGCGCGGTCGGCACCTCGCCCAGCTCGGCCGCGGCCAGCGACTCGATGACCAGCAGGGCCGCCACGCCCCAGCGCTCCCCCATCGCCTCGCCGAGCGGCATCACCGACCGCGCGAGCTCGCGGGCCTCGGTGAGCCGGCCCTGCAGCAGCCGCACGAACCCCTCCGTGCCGGCGACCCACGACAGGCCGCCGCTGTCCTCGAGCGTCGCGAACACCACGGCGGCCTGCCCGAGCACCCGGTCGGCCATCGCGTAGTCGCCGCGGGTCGTCGCGCTCCACGCGAGGTGCTGCAGCGCCCAGCCCGCCCCCCGCGCGTCGTCCACCTGCTCCGCGAGCGCGTGGGCCTGGCGGAACCGCTCCTCCGCGTCGCGCAGCCGCCCGTCGAAGTAGTCCAGCAGCCCGAGCTGGCGCAGCGCCTCCCCGGCCAGCCGGTCGACCCCGGCCTCGGCCGCGGCGGCGAGCGCCGACACGAACGCCTCGCGCGCCCCGGCGTCGTCGCCGCGCCGCCGGCGGACCTGGCCGAGCACCGACAGCGCCCCGGCCCGCACGCCCTGCTCGGTGCGGCGCAGCGCCGGGGAGAGCTCGGCCTCGGCCTCGTCGAGCCGGTGCAGCGACACGAGCGCCTCGGCCCGGGCCACCCGCGCGGGCACGACGAGGTCGGCCGGCAGCCGCTCGCCGTACGACGGCGCGTCGAGGGCCAGCGCCCGGGCGAGCGCGCCCTCGGCCCCCAGGTGGTCGTCGCGGGCGAGCGCGCCCTGCCCGAGCCGCACCAGGGCGGTGAACGCCGCGCCGCGGGCCGACCACGACGGGTCGCTGCGCGGCAGGCCCATCTCCGCGGCCAGCCGCACGGCCCGCTCGGCGTGGGCGGCGGCGACCTGGTCGGCCTCCCGGCTGCGCAGCGCGCCGGCCGCTCCCGGCTCGCTCGCGACGATGTGGGCCGCCGCCGCCGCCGCGTGCCGCCGGGCCCGCTCGGCCTTGGCCAGGCCGGCGTACGCGACGTCGCGGACCAGCGTGTGCCCGAACTGCAGCCCGGTGCCGTCGGCGTCGTGCTCGAGCAGCCGCCGCTGCAGCAGCCGGTCCACCGCCTCGCGCACCACCTGCGGCTGGCCGTGACCGGACGCGCGGCCGACCGCTTCGAGCGCCCGCAGCGTCACGTCGACCCCGAGGACGCTCGCGTCGCGCAGCACCACCTTCGCCGCGCCGTCGAGCCCGTCGATGCGGGCGGCGAGCACCGCCTGCACGCCGGCCGGCAGCAGCGCGTCCGACACCGGCCCGTCGAGCACCCACCGGTCGTCCTCGCGGCGCAGCACGCCGCGGTCGACGAGCAGGTGGAGCAGCTCGGCGAGGAAGAAGGGGTTGCCCTGTGCGCGCCGCAGCAGGGTGTCGCGCACCTCGGAGTCGAGCGCGCCCGCCGGCACGCCGAGGTAGGCGCGCAGCAGCCGCTCGGTGGCGCTCTCCTCCAGGGGCGGGAGCACCACCAGCTCGGCGCCGGGCAGTGCCCGCCACCAGTCCTCGGGCAGCGCGCCCTCGAGCAGCTCGGGCCGGCCGAGCGCCAGGAGCAGCACGCGGCCCTGCACCTGCCCGGCGACGTCGAGCATGCCCTCGAGCATCGTGCGGCTCGCCCAGTGCAGGTCGTCCAGGACCAGCAGCAGCGGGCCGCCCGCGGCGAGCGCGCTGAAGAAGGTGGCCACGGCCTGCCGGACCTGGTCGCCGCCGACGGGCGCGCCGGGGGTCGCCCGGTCGCGGGCGGTGGAGGGCTCGGGGTCGGTGAGGCCGAGCAGCGCCTGCAGGCGCTCGCCGACCGAGGGCGGGACCGGCCCGGCGAAGGCGGGGTGATCGAGCCGGGAGAGCGTGCGGACCACGCGCTCGCGGGCGGTGTCGACGTCGTCGCTGTCGACGATGCCGCAGGCGGTGCGCACCAGCGCGGCCACCGCGGTCAGGTCGCGCCCCACGCCGTACGGCGCCACCCGCCCCCAGAGCACCCGGGCCCCCGGCAGCTCGCCGGCGAACCGCGCCACCTCCTGGGCGAGCCGGCTCTTGCCGACGCCGGCCTCGCCGACGACCACCGCCGAGCGGGGCGCGGACCCGTCGACGACGTCGAGCAGCCGGCCGACGAGGGCCCCGAACTCCCGGTCGCGCCCGAGGAAGGGCGCCTCGTCGCCGAGCCCGAGCCCGCTGCTGCCCGCGGGCCGCAGCCCCACCAGCTCGTACGCCGGGACGGGCTCGCGCTTGCCCTTGAGGCGCAGCGGCGCCAGCGCCCGCCAGGAGGCGGCCGAGATGGTCGCCTCCGCGGTCGGGCGGCCGGCGTACACCGCCCCCACCCCGGACGCGTCGGACAGCCGGGCGGCGGTGTTGACCGCGTCGCCGATGACGGTGTAGCTCAGCGAGGCCTGGACGCCGGCCAGCACCTCGCCGGTGTTGAGGCCGACCCGCAGGCCGAGGCGGCGCCCGCCGCCGCTCTCCTCCTCGACGAGCCGCCGGACGACGGCCTGCATCTGGGCGGCGGCCCGCACCGCGCGCTCCGCGTCGTCCTCGTGGGCCGTCGGCGCCCCGAACACCGCCATGATCCCGTCGCCGGTGAGCTTGTCGACGTGGCCGCCGAAGTCGTGGACGATCGAGGCCAGCGACGCGAGCACCCGGTCGGTGACCACACCGACGCGCTCGGGGTCGAGGTCCTCGGCCCAGCTGGTGAAGTCGGACAGGTCGCCGAACAGCACCGTCACGACCCGGCGCTCGGTCTCGGTCTCGCCGCCGGTGACGGTCAGGGCGGTGCCGCAGTGGAAGCAGAAGCGGGCCTCCGGGACCGTGGGCGTGCCGCACACCGGGCAGGTCACGGCCCCAGCACCCCCAGGTGGGCCAGCTGGGCGCGGACCGACAGCTCCGCCGCCGGCCACAGCACCCGGTCCACGTCGGCGTAGACCGCCTCGACCACCGCGCGGGGCGTCGCGGCGCCGGCGGCCACGGCCGCCTCGACCTGCTCCAGGCGCTGTCGCCGGTGGGCGAGGTAGCGCTCGGCGGCCTCCCCCGCCGCCGGCAGCTCCGGGCCGTGCCCCGGCAGGACCGTCAGCCCGCCGAGCTCGCGCAGCCGCTCCAGCGACCGCAGGTAGTCGCCCAGGACGCCGTCGGGGTGGGCGACGACCGTGGTGCCGCGCCCGAGCACGGTGTCGCCGGTGAGGACGGCGTCGTCGAGCACGAGGCAGAGCGAGTCGGCGGTGTGGCCCGGGGTCTCGAGCACCCGGATCTCCAGGCCCGCCTCGGCGACGACGTCGCCCTCGCCGAGGCCCTCCTCCCCGAGCCGGTGGGCCGGGTCGAGCGCGCGGACGGGCGCGCCGGTGAGCTCGGCCAGCCTCGCGGCCCCCTCGCTGTGGTCGGCGTGCCCGTGCGTGAGCAGCACGACGGCCACCGGCCCCGCGGCGGCCAGCGCCGCCAGGTGCCCCTCGGACAGCGGCCCCGGGTCGACGACGACGCAGCGCGGCTCGCCGGGCGCGCGCAGGACCCAGCTGTTGGTGCCCTCCAGCGTCATCGGCCCCGGGTTGGGGGCCAGCAGGACGGCGGCGGTCGGGGTCACCGGGCGCAGCGCCATCAGGCCTCCGGCACCCGCAGCGCGACCGACCCGGTCTCGTCGAGCACGAACGACGGCAGCAGCGGCCGCAGGTCGCGCGGCGCCGCCAGCACGGCCGCGACGTCCGGGGCGTCCGCGACGTCGGCGAGCGAGGTGGCCGTCGGCGGCATCATCGCCAGGTCCGCGTCGAGCGCCTCCCGCGGGCGCACCCACAGCCGCCGGTCGGCCTCGCTGCCCGCGTCGCGGCAGGCCTGGCCCTGCGGCAGCTGCGCGACGAAGAACCGGGTGTCGAAGCGGCGGGGCTCGACCTCCGGGGTGATCCAGTGGGCGAAGGGGCGCAGCAGGTCGCTGCGCAGCACCAGCCGCCGGCGGGCCAGCAGCTCCGACAGGGACTGCTCGCGGGCCTCGAGGGCGACCCGCTCGGCCTCCCACTCGTCGGTGCTGACGTCGTCGAGCACCCGGTCGGGGTCCGGCCCGGCGAGCAGCACGCCCGACTCCTCGAAGGTCTCCCGCACGGCGGCGCAGACCAGCGCCCGGGCCAGCGGCTCGCTGCAGCCGAGCTGCTGCGCCCACCGGCCCGCGGACGGCCCGGCCCAGCCGATGTCGGCGCCGGCGTCCGCGGGGTCGACCGAGCCGCCGGGGAACACGTGCATGCCGCCGGCGAAGGCCATGCCGCGCACCCGCCGCAGCAGGTACGCCTCGACCCCGCCCGGGGCGTCGCGCAGCAGCAGCACGGTGGCGGCGTCCCGGGGGGTCGCCGGCACGAGCGCGCCGCCCTGCAGCGCGCGCACCCGCTCGGCGAGCCCCTCCGGCAGCACGGCCATCAGCCCTGGGCCGCCTCGGTGCCGGGCGCGACCTCGACCACCAGCTCGACCTCCACCGGGGCGTCGAGCGGGAGGCTGGCCACGCCCACGGCGCTGCGGGCGTGCTGCCCGGCCTCGCCGAAGACCTCGCCGAGCAGCTCGCTGGCCCCGTTGACCACCGCCGGCTGGCCGGTGAAGTCGGCGGTGGAGGCCACGAAGCCGACCACCTTGACGACCCGGACGACGGCGTCGAGCCCGACGAGCGCGTCGACGGCCGCCAGCGCGTTCAGCGCGCACGTGCGGGCCAGCTCCTGGGCCCGCTCCGGGCTGACCTGCGCGCCGACCTTGCCGACCGCGGCCATCTCGCCGCCCGCCATCGGCAGCTGCCCGGAGGTGAAGACCAGCGTGCCGGTGAGCACCGCCGGGACGTACGCGGCGACCGGCGGGACGACCGGCGGCAGCTCCAGGCCGAGCTCGGCCAGCCGGGCGCGGGCGCCGCTCATGCGCGGGGGCGCTTGAAGTAGGCCACGAGCTGGTCGCTGCCCCCCGGCCCGGGCACGACCTGGACGAGCTCCCAGCCGTCCGAGCCGAAGTTGTCGAGGATCTGCTTCGTGGCGTGCACGAGCAGCGGTGCGGTCAGGTACTCCCACGTCTGCATGGCCGGAGCGTACTGACGGCGGTCGCGCCCGGGGAGCACCCGCGGACGTCCTGGCCGCGCCGTGGCACGGGCCCGCCCCTACGCTGAGCCGGTGGCGGACTTCCCCGACGTGCGGCTGCACGTCGTCAGCGGCAAGGGCGGCACCGGCAAGACGACGGTCGCCGCCGCGCTCGCGCTGGCCCTGGCCGGCGGCGGCAAGCGCGTCCTGCTCGTCGAGGTGGAGGGCCGGCAGGGCATCGCCCAGCTGTTCGACGTCCCGCCCCTGCCCTACGCCGAGCGCTCGGTCGCGGTGGCCCCCGGCGGCGGCGAGGTGTACGCCCTCGCGGTCGACCCCGAGGAGGCGCTGCTCGACTACCTCCACATGTTCTACAAGCTCTCGCCCACGGGGATCCCGGCCCGCACGCTGCGCCGCGCGGGCGCGATCGACTTCGCCACCACCATCGCGCCGGGCATGCGCGACGTGCTGCTGACCGGCAAGGTCAAGGAGGCCGTCGTCCGGCGCCACAGCAGGAAGGCGGCGGGCCGGGGCAGCGCGGCAGGCCGGAGCACCGGCGCGCCGGTGTACGACGCGGTCGTCCTCGACGCGCCGCCCACCGGCCGGATCGCCCGCTTCCTCAACATCAGCCAGGAGGTCAGCGGGCTGGCCAAGGTCGGGCCCATCCGGACGCAGTCCGAGGGCGTCATGGCCGTGCTGCGCTCGCCGCAGACCGCCGTCCACCTCGTGACGCTGCTCGAGGAGATGCCGGTCCAGGAGACCATCGACGGCATCGGCGAGCTGCAGGCCGTCGACCTGCCCGTCGGCGGCGTCGTCGTCAACGCGGTGCGCGCGCCGCTGCTGTCGCCGGCCGACCTCAAGGCCGCCGAGTCGGGCGTGCTCGACGCCGAGCAGCTCGCGGCCGGTCTGCGCCGCGCCGGCCTGGACCCCGCGCCGGCGCTCGTCGAGGCGCTCGCCGCGGAGGCGGTCGACCACGCCAGCCGGGTGGCCCTCGAGGAGCGCGGCCGCGACGCGCTCGCCGCGCTCTCGCGCCCGACGTACGAGCTGCCGCTGCTGCCCGACGCCGTCGACCTCGGCGGCCTGTACGCCCTCGCGGAGATGCTCAAGGACCAGGGGATCGCATGAGCCAGGACACCTGCCCGGGCCGGGACGACGCGTGAGCGCGCCGACGCTCGACGTGGACGAGGCGCTGCGCACCGCGAAGATCCTCGTCTGCTGCGGCTCCGGCGGCGTCGGCAAGACGACGACCGCGGCCGCGCTCGCGCTGCGCGGCGCCGAGCTGGGCCGCCGCACGGTGGTGCTGACCATCGACCCGGCCAAGCGGCTGGCGCAGTCGATGGGCCTGTCGGAGCTCGACAACACGCCGCGTGCCGTCGTCGGCGTGCGCCCGCCGGAGGGCAGCGCGGGCCGGCTCGACGCCATGATGCTCGACATGAAGCGGACGTTCGACCAGCTCGTGGTCGACCACGCCGACCCGGGCAAGGCCGAGCAGATCCTGGCCAACCCCTTCTACCAGGCCCTGTCGTCCTCCTTCGCCGGCACGCAGGAGTACATGGCGATGGAGAAGCTCGCGCAGCTGGTGGGCTCGGGCGACCACGACCTCGTCGTCGTGGACACCCCGCCGACCCGCTCGGCGCTGGACTTCCTGGACGCCCCGCAGCGGCTGACCACGTTCCTCGACGGCCGCATGGTCCGCATCCTGCTCGCGCCCGCGAAGGCCGGCGGCAAGGCGTACGTCAGGGTGGTCACGGCCGGACTCGGCGTCTTCACCTCCGTGCTCACCCGCATCATCGGCACGGAGGTCCTGTCGGACCTCTCGCAGTTCGTGGCGGCGCTCGAGACGATGTTCGGCGGGTTCCGCGAGCGCGCCCAGTCGACGTACGACCTGCTCAAGGCGCCGGGGACCGCGTTCGTCGTCGTGGCCGCGCCCGAGCGCGACGCCATGCGCGAGGCGGCGTACTTCGTCGAGCGGCTCGCCGCGGAGCAGATGCCGCTCGCGGGGCTGGTGGTCAACCGGGTCCACCGGTCGGCCGCCGCCGGGCTCAGCGCGGAGCGCTCGATCGCCGCCGCTCAGCTGCTCGAGGAGCAGGCGCCGTCCGAGGGCGAGCTGGCCTCGGCCGTGCTCCGGCTGCACGCCGACCGCGTCGCGCTCGCGGGGCGCGAGGCCCGGCTGCAGGAGCGGTTCACCCGGGCGCACCCCGGCGTGGCCGTGGTCGAGGTCGCCGCGCAGCCGGGCGACGTGCACGACCTCGACGGCCTGCGCTCGGTCGGCGAGGACCTGGCGGGCGGCCGGCAGGCAGCGGTGCCGAGCGCGTCCTGATCACCCGGCCCTGCGTGCAGGGTCGGCTCCGGCTCAGCTGGCGACGCTGACCGAGCGCTGGTGGGCGACCCGGGCGTCCTGGAGCAGCGCCGTCCAGTTGAGGACGTCGGGGCGACGGCGCAGCAGCGCGCGCCGCTCGCGCTCGGTCATCCCGCCCCACACGCCGAACTCCACGCGGTGGTCGAGGGCGTCGCCCAGGCACTCCGTGCGCACGGGGCAGCCGAGGCAGACGGCCTTGGCGCGGTTCTGCGCGGCGCCGGTGACGAACAGCTCGTCCGGGTCGCTGGTGCGGCACGCCGAGAGGGCGGTCCAGTCCTGCGGCGCGTCGGGCATCGCGCGAGTGGTCATGGGGTGTCCTTGCCGGGGAGGGGCTCGCTGGGGGAAGGAGGCCACCGTAGGAAGGGGGCGAGGCGCACGGCAGACCCGTTCGGACGGTTGTCACTAGTCCTTGCGGGCCACAAGTCGCCCGAATGCCCCGAAGCGGTCACACCGGGGCACAGCCGGTGGACATCCGGTGGGATCGTCCCCGGTCCCGCGCGCCGGGCGGCGACACGGCGTACCCTCATGCGGTGGAGCCCACCCCTGCCCCCGTGAACCCGCCGGACCGCGACACGCGCCCCGACCCCGGCGACCGTGCGCTGTCCCGGGTCGGCCTGGCCCTGCTCGTCGCCTCCCTGTCCGGGGTGCTGACGGCGGCGCTGGCCTTCCCGCTGGTCGGCGGTGTCGGCCTGGCCGCCAAGTCGGCCGTCGACGACTTCCAGTCCCTGCCCGCCGGCATCGCCACCCCGTCGCTGTCGCTGCGCAGCCGGGTGCTGGCCGCCGACGGCAGCCTGCTGGCGACCTTCTACCGGGTCAACCGCATCGAGGCGCCGTTCGACACCATCCCGGAGTCGATGCGCAACGCCGCCGTCGCGATCGAGGACAGCCGCTTCTACGAGCACGACGGTGTCGACTACAAGGGCACGCTGCGCGCCGCGGCGGCCAACGCCCGCAGCGGCGGGGTCGTCCAGGGCGGCTCGACGCTGACCCAGCAGTACGTCAAGAACGCCCTCATCGAGGCGGCGCGGGGCGACAAGGCGGGGCAGGCGGCCGCGGTCGACCAGTCCGTCGAGCGCAAGCTCCGCGAGGCGCGCTACGCCCTGGCGCTCGAGCGCACGATGACCAAGGACGAGATCCTGCACGGCTACCTGGAGATCGCCTACTACGGCAACGGCGTCTACGGCGTCGGCACCGCCGCGCAGTACTACTTCCGCAAGCCGGTCAGCAAGCTCACCCTCGCGGAGAGCGCCACGCTCGCGGGCGTCGTGCAGAACCCCTCGCGCTTCAACGTGGCCAGCAAGGACGCCGACGTGCGCGAGGACGTCGTCGAGCGGCGCAACCTCGTGCTGTCCCGCATGCGCGACGTCGGGATGATCACCGAGGCGACCCGCCGGAAGACCGCCGCGAGCGAGCTCGCCGAGATCAAGGTCCGCAAGGTCGACTCCGGCTGCGAGGCCGCGCGCGTGAAGGCGCCGTTCTTCTGCGACCAGGTGCGGCGCGAGCTCGAGACCAGCGAGGTCGGGGCGGCGCTCGGCGCGACGCGCGAGGAGCGCCAGGACGCGCTGTTCGGCGGCGGCCTGACCATCCGCACCTCGCTCGACCCGGCCGTGCAGGCGTCGACGCAGGAGGCGCTCGACGCCGAGGTCCCCCGCGACGACCCGTCCAAGGCCTACGCCGCGGCCGACATCGTCGAGCCGGGCACCGGCCACATCAAGGCGATGGCCGTCGACCGCGGCTACGGCGACGGCAAGGGCGAGACCAAGCTCAACTACGCCACCGGCGGCTCGGTCGGGTTCCAGGCCGGCTCGACCTTCAAGGCCTTCTACCTCGCCGCCGCGCTCCAGCAGGACCTGCCGCTGTCCACGAGCTTCTACTCGCCGGCGCAGTACGTGCCGGACCAGGCCAAGTGCAACACCAAGGTGGACGGCGTGCCGCAGCCGATCCGCAACGCCGAGGTGGACGAGGCCGGCACGTTCGACCTCGTCTCCGGCACCCACGCCTCGGTCAACACCTTCTACATCCAGCTCGCGGAGGAGACCGGCCAGGAGAAGCCCCTGGCGCTCGCCGAGGCGATGGGTCTGCGCTGGATGAAGGACGGCGGGCTGGAGTCGTTCCCGCGCTACTGCTCCTCCGTGCTGGGCAGCTTCGAGGTCAGCCCGCTGGCGATGGCCGGCGCCTACGCCACCTTCGCCGCCTCCGGCATCCACTGCACGCCCCGCGCGATCCTGTCGATCAGCGACCGCAGCGGCGCCGAGATCGACGTGCCGGAGACCGAGTGCGGCCGCGTCCTCGAGGCCGACGTCGCCAACACCGTCACCTCGGTCCTGCGCGGCGTCGTCGACGGCTCCTCGGTCCGCACCGGCCGGGCCGCCTCGATCGGCCGCCCGGTCGCGGGCAAGACCGGCACGACCAACAGCAGCCGCGCGGCCTGGTTCGTCGGCTACACCCCGCAGCTCGCCACGGCGGTCTGGGTCGGCAAGTCCGACTTCAAGCCGCTGACCCGCATCAGCATCAACGGCAGCTACTACCCGCAGGTGTACGGCGGCACGGTCCCCGCGCAGATCTTCGCCAAGGCCGTGCGCGGGGCCTCAGAGGACCTGCCCGTCAAGCAGTTCCCGACGGCTGCGGCCTCGCGCTCCTCGGCCACGTTCGCCGGAACCGGCCTCTCCGGCCCCGGCGTGCCCAACGTCGCCGGGGGCAGCTACGACAGCGCCCTGGCCTCGCTGCGCGCCGCCGGGCTCAACCCCACGGCGGGGCGCCGGGTCTCCAGCAACCTGCCGGAGGGCACCGTCACCTACACCTACCCCCGGGCCGGCGCCGCGGCGCGACCCGGGACGACGGTGTACGTCTACCGCTCCCTGGGGCGGTAGGGCCGCTCAGCCCGCGAGGGCGGTCACACCGCTCAGCCCGCTAGGGCGGTGCGCACGCTCAGCCCGCGAGGGCGGTCCGCAAGGCGGCGGCCACCCGGCCGCCCTCGGCCCGGCCGGCCACCCGCGGGCCGACCGCCTTCATGACGGCGCCCATCGCCTTGGGACCGCTCGCGCCGGTCTCGGCCACCGCCTCGGCCACCAGCGCGGCGAGCTCCTCGTCGCCCAGCTGCTGCGGCAGGTAGGCCTGCAGGACACCGCCCTCGGCGACCTCGCGCTCGGCGCGCTGCGTCGCGCCACCGGAGCGGAAGGCCTCCGCGGCCTCGCGGCGCTTCTTCGCCTCGCGGGTGAGCACGGCCAGCACCTCGTCGTCGCTGAGCTCGCGGGCGGTGTCGCCCGCGACCTCGGCGTCCTTGACGGCGGTGAGCACCATGCGCAGGGTCGCGCGGGTGAGCTCGTCCTGCGCCTTCATGGCGGCGGTGAGGTCGTGCTGGAGCTGCTGCTTGAGGGCCACGGGCCGACCCTACGTCCGGCGCCACCCGGGCCTCGCCGGGCAGGCGGCGCAGCCGGGGCGCGTCCGCTACAGTCTGAGCGCGCGGGTCCGACCCCGGACCCCGCAGGCACGCGCACGACACCGGGGTGTGGCGCAGCTTGGTAGCGCGCTGCGTTCGGGACGCAGAGGTCGCAGGTTCAAATCCTGTCACCCCGACCAGCAGTCCTCCCGAAGCCGTGGGGCCGCTCTCCGGAGCGGCCCTTCTGCTTTCCCGCCACGTACGGTCGGGGCGTGACCAGCCCCCCCGACCCCGTCGCCGCGCCCCTGCCCGTGTGGGAGCAGCGCGTCCGGGCCGCCCGCGTCTCGCTGCCCGACTGGGCGCAGGACGCCCCGGCTCGCTGCCTGTTCGTCAGCAACGCCACCGGCACCTTCGAGCTGTACGCCTGGGACCGCGACGCCGGCACCACCCGGCAGGTCACCGAGCGCCCGAACGGCACCAGCGACGGCGCCCTGCCCCCCGACGGCGGGCACGTGTGGTGGTTCGACGACACCGACGGCGACGAGTTCGGCAGCTGGCAGCGGCAGCCCTGGGGCGGCGGGCCGGACGAGCCGGCGGTCCCCGGGGTGCCGGCCGCCTGGCCGGCCGGTCTGGAGCTCGGACGGCGGGTGACCGTCGTCGGCTGCTCCGCCGACGACGGCACCACGGTCTGGCTCGTCGACGGCGGCGAGCCGCGGCCGGTCTACGCGCACGAGGAGGACGCCGACGTGGCGGCGCTCTCGCGCGACGAGACCCTCGTGGCGCTGGAGCACAGCGAGCACGGCGACAGCCGCCACCGGGCGCTGCGCGTCCTGCGGCTGACCGGCCCCGGGCGCGAGGTCGAGACGGTGGCCGACCTGTACGACGGCGAGGGGCTCGGCCTGTCGGTGCTGGGCTTCTCCCCCGTCGAGGGCGACGGCCGGCTCCTCGCGGTCCACGAGCGCACGGGCCGGCCGCTGCCCTTCCTGTGGGACCCGGCGAGCGGCGAGCAGGTCGACCTGCCGCTGGACGGGCTGCCCGGCGACCTGTCGGCCGACTGGTACGAGGACGGCGCCGCGCTGCTCGTGCACGCCGAGCACCGCGGCCGGTCGAGCCTGCACCGGCTCGACCTGGCGACCGGCGAGCTCGCCGAGCTGCCCACCCCGCGCGGCACCGTCACCGGGGCGACGACGCGTCCCGACGGCACCGTGGAGTACGCCTGGTCGTCGGCCGCCGAGCCGACCGTCGTGCGCTCGACCGACGGCTCGGTCGTCCTCACTCCGCCGGGGGCCGCCGCCCCGCCGTCCGTGCCGGTCGCCGACGTCGTCGTCGAGGGTCCCGGCGGGCCCGTCCACGCCCTGCTGGCCCGGCCCGCGGACACCGAGGGCCCGCTGCCCACCGTCTTCCTGGTGCACGGCGGCCCGACCTGGCACGACAGCGACGCGTTCGCCTCCGACCGGGCGGCGTACGTCGACCTCGGCTGCGCGGTCGTGGAGGTCAACTACCGCGGCTCGACCGGCTACGGCGCCGCCTGGCGCGACGCGATCACCGGCCGGCCCGGCCTGACCGAGCTCGAGGACGTCGCCGCGGTCCGCGACCACCTCGTCGAGAGCGGGGTGGCCGACCCGGCGCGGATCGCCCTCACCGGCGGCTCGTGGGGCGGCTACCTCACCCTGCTCGGCCTCGCCACCCAGCCCGACCGGTGGTCGGCGGGGGTCGCCGCGGTCCCGGTCGCCGACTACGTGGCGGCGTACGAGGACGAGATGGAGCCGCTCAAGGCCTTCGACCGCTCGCTGTTCGGGGGCTCGCCGACGCAGGTGCCCGAGGTGTACGAGCGCAGCAGCCCGCTCACCCACGTCGCCGCGCTGCGGGCGCCCGTCCTCGTCCTGGCCGGCGCCAACGACCCGCGCTGCCCGATCCGGCAGGTCGACAACTGGCTGGCGGCGGCGGAGGGGCTCGGCAAGGACGTCGAGGTCTACCGCTTCGACGCCGGCCACGGGTCGCTGGTCGTCGACGAGCGGGTCCGCCAGCTGCGCGCGGAGCTGGAGTTCGTCGCGCGGCGGCTGGGCCTGCCCGCCCCGGGCTGACGTCGGTCGTGACGGGTCGAGGTGTGCCGGTCGCACGCGGTTGCACCGGCCCCCGGACTGGTAGGTAGCGCACGTCACGTGTGCACGCACGCGGCGTACCGACCGACAGGAGTCTGGCCATGACCAACGCCGAGCAGGGCCCGGGCGCGAGCGACATGGGCAAGAACGTCATCAAGACCCGCAAGGTCACCAACTGGCAGCCGAACTTCTCGCTGTCGGGCGCGGGCGAGCCGGGGACCTACATCTTCCAGCTGGTGCTCGACCACGGCGCCAGCGAGGTCGTCATCAACGTCACCGAGGGCGACGCCGACAACCTGTTCGACTGGCTGTCCTCGAGCAGCGAGGTCTACTACGACCTCGAGCGGGAGGTCCTGCTGTTCGGCTCCCGCTCCGTCGGCAGCTGACCCGCAGCACCCTGCACCGGCCGTCCGCTCCCGCCTCGCCGGCGGGACGGGCGGCCGTCGCGCGTCCCGCCCCGCCTCCCGGCTCGACGCCTCGGCCGTGCGCGCACGGGGCGCCGGCCCGGCTCAGCGCGGCCGGTGCTCCGCCACCCAGGCGTCGAGCTCGGCCCAGCGCGCGTCCAGCCAGTCGACCTGCGCCAGCGGGTCGCGGGGCACCTCAGCGGCCGGCACGAACCACCAGCGCAGCAGCAGCGTGGTGTCCAGCGGCAGCCCGCGCCAGACGTCGCGCAGCGTGCTGAGGTGCTCCAGCCCGGTGTGGGCCACGAGGACGACGTCGGCGTGGGGCGCCGCCGCGAGGGCCGCCACGACGCCGCCGGGCCGGGCCGGCAGCAGCTCGGTGAGCCGCTCGGCGCGCTCGGCGCGGACCAGCGGCCCCCGGCGGCGCAGCGACGCCAGCGCCCGGAGCCGACGGGCGGGGGTCACGTTGCCGCCCTCGGGGAACAGCAGCAGCGCGTCCTCGGTGCCGAGCCCGCGGGCCAGCTCCCCCACCAGCTCGGGCCCGTCGTCGCGGCCGACGAAGCCGCTCGGCAGGCGGTGCAGGTAGACGTCGACGAGCGGGTCGAGGGCCAGGGCGTCCTTGAGCACGATCCGCGGCCGGCGCAGGTGGTCGCGGTCGAGCAGCGTGTGGACGAGCAGCAGCGAGTCGCCGGGCCCGGCGTGCCGGCTCAGCACGAGCATCGCCTGCTCCGAGCCGGGGACCCCGTCGTCGAGCGGCGACCAGGACACCGCGGCGGTCGACAGCCGCAGACCGAACAGCAGCTGCGCGGCCCGCACCGCGCCGAGCAGCAGGCCGCGCAGGACGGCCAGGTGGGCCCGCTGCGCGCGCTCCTCCTGCAGCCGCCGCCCCGGGAAGGCCAGCCACAGGCCGCCGGCGGCCACCAGCCCGCCCGCCTCGAGCAGCACGCCGACCACGCCGAAGGCGAGCAGGCGGACGGGGCGCCACCGCCCGGGGAGGACCCGGGCCAGCACGCCCAGCCCCACGACGGCCAGCGGGTACGGCGTGCGCAGGACGCCGTAGGTCAGCGCCCCGACGACGGCGACCCCCACCGGTCGCCGGACGGCCCGCGGCGGCAGCCTCACGGCGCTGCGGCCAGCGAGGCGGCGCTGGCCTCGTAGGCCCGCGCCATGCGCTCCGCGACCCGCGAGGCGTCGCGGTAGCGCAGGTCGTCGCGGCGGCCGGGCCCGCCCGCGCCGGTCGGCAGCACGTGCACCGAGACGCCCTCGGGCACGGCCGCCATGTCGGCGGCGAACCGGTGGCGGCGGGCGATCTCGAAGGCGACCGCCCCCACCTGCCACGGCGCGCGCGGCGGCGTCAGCGGGCGCTCCACCCGGCCGACCTGCAGCACGTACACGGTCCGGGCACCCCGCCGGACGGCCTCGCCCACGGGGATGCTGTTGACCAGGCCGCCGTCGACGAAGTGCTCGCCGCCGATCGGCACCGGCGGCAGCAGGCCGGGCACCGCGGACGAGGCCAGCACGGCGTCGACGAGCGGGCCGGAGTCGAACCAGTGCTCGGCCGCCCGCTCGACGCACGCGGCGACGCACCCGAAGGGCACGGGCAGCTCGGCGAAGTCGCGGACCGGCAGGTGCTCGAGCAGCAGCCGGCGGAGCGGACCGCGGCGGTGCAGGGAGGTGCGGGTGCGCACGGCGGTCCCGACCTGGCGCACCAGCGAGCCCGAGAACACCTCACCGGCGAGCGCGGACCACAGCCCCTCGAGCCGCGCGGCCGCCGCGGGCGTGGGGTCCGCCGCGACGAACACCCCGTTGAGCGCTCCCACGCTCGTCCCGAGCACGAGGTCGGGGCGCACGCCCGCCTCGAGCAGGGCGCGCAGCATGCCCACCTCGACCGCCCCGAGCAGGCCGCCGCCGCCGAGCACGAAGGCGACGGGCCGGTCCACGGGCACCCCGGTCAGCGCGGCGCGGGGGACCCGCTCGGCGCGGGGGTCGTGGCGAGCGCCTCCGCGGTGGCTCCGGGGCCGTCCGCGCGGCCGCCGCCGTTCCCGTTCCCGCCGCCGTTGCCGTTCCCGCCGCTGTTGCCGTTCCCGTTCCCGCCGCTGTTGCCGTTCCCGTCGTCGTCGTCATCGTCGTCGTCGTCGTCCGACGACGTCGGGGTCGACGTCGGGGTCTGCGTCTGCGTCGGCGCCGTGGTGGGAGCGGTGGTGGGAGCCGTCGTCGGCGCGGTGGTCGGAGCCGTGGTCGGCGCGACCGTCGGCTCCTCGGTCGTCGGCGCGACCGTCGGCTCCTCGGTCGTGGGCGCGACCGTCGGCTCCTCGGTCGTGGGCGCGACCGTCGGCTCCTCGGTCGTGGGCGCGACCGTCGGCTCCTCCGTCGTGGGCGCGACCGTCGGCTCCTCCGTCGTGGGCTCGACCGTCGGCTCCGGCTCCTCCTCGTCGTCGAGCAGGCCGGCCCCCTCCTTGACGTCCTCGATGAGGGCGAGCAGGCGCCTGACCTCGCCGGCGCCCAGCGGGTCGCCGGCCTGGCGGCGCACGACGGCGGCCAGCGCGTCGGCAGCGCTGCGGACGCCGTCCGCGTCGCTGGCGTTGGCCCGCTCGACCAGCTCGGTGGTGGCCTCGTTGAGCTCGGCCTGCGGCGAGGCGGCGCAGCCGGTGAGCAGCAGCCCGCCCGCCGCGAGGGCCACGAGCCCGGTGCGGATCCTCATGACGCGATCTCCCGCCTCAGCTGCTCGAGGTCCTCGCGCAGCTCGTCCGGTACGGAGGGGCTCACCGCCGGCGGCGGCGTGCCGGGGTCGTCGGAGGCCCGGTCGTACAGCAGGACCCCGAGCACGAGCAGCGCGAGCAGTCCGACCAGCGCGGCGGCCCAGCGCCACCCGGTGCTGGCGCCGACGGGGGCCGGGCCCGCCGGGGGCAGCACGTCGACCGGCGCCGAGCGCGGCGGCACGGCGGCCGCTCCCGTGAGCATCGCCGTGCGGTCGATCACCTGCGTGTGGGCCGCCGCCGGGGCAGCGGCGAGCACGGTGGTGGCCTCGCCGCCCATCGTGATGCGGGTCAGCTCGGTGGCGACCTGGGCGGCGGTCGGCCGGTCGGCCGCCTCGCGCGCCGTCATCGCCTCGAGCAGGCCTGGCCAGCCACCCGGGAGGTCCGCAGGTACGCGGGGCTGCCGGCTGAGCCGGGCCAGCGCGACCTCCACCGCCGTGCCGGGGTACTCCCGCGCGCCGGTCAGGCACTCGAGCAGCACCAGGCCGAGGGAGTAGACGTCGCTGGGCGGGCCGACGTCGGAGCCGGTGACCTGCTCGGGCGAGAGGTAGCCGGCGGTCCCGACGGTCAGCCCGGTCGCGGTCACCCGGGCGGCGTCGACCAGGCGGGCGATCCCGAAGTCGGTGAGCCGGACCCGTCCCTCGCGGCCCAGCAGCACGTTGGCGGGCTTCACGTCGCGGTGCACGAGGCCCTCGGTGTGGACGTGGGCGAGCGCCTCCGCGAGGACGCGCCCGACCTCCGCGGTGCGGACGGCGTCCAGCGGCTCGCGACGCAGCGCGTCGGCCAGCGTCTCGCCGAGCACGAGCTCCATGACGACCCAGGGACGCCCGGCGTCGTCGGTGCCGGCGTCGTACACGGGCACCAGGCCGGGGTGGGACAGCCGGGCGAGCAGCCGCGCCTCGTCGCCGACGCGCCCCGCGTCGTCGCCCCCGGAGGCGGTGACCAGCTTGAGGGCCACCCGGCGGCCGAGGGCCTCGTCGGTCGCGCCCCACACCTCGGCGGAGCCGCCCCGCCCCACGAGCGCGTCGAGGCGGTACCGACCGCCCACGAGCGACTCGGGGCGGCCGGCGGACAGGGCCGCGGTGGGCTCGCTCACGTCAGGCCGGGGCGCCGAGGCGGGCCGCGACGAGCTCGGCGATCTGCACGGCGTTCAGCGCGGCACCCTTGCGCAGGTTGTCGTTGCTCACGAACAGGGCCAGGCCCTGCGGCCCGTCCTGGCGCAGCCGGCCGACGTAGCTCGGGTCGCGGCCCGCGGCCTGCAGCGGGGTCGGCACCTCGGACAGCTCCACGCCCGGCGCGCCGCGCAGCAGCTCGGTGGCCTCGGCGACCGACAGCGGCCGCGCGAACTCGACGTTGAGCGACAGCGAGTGGCCGGTGAGCACGGGCACCCGCACGCAGGTGCCCGAGACGCGCAGGTCCGGGATGCCCAGGATCTTGCGGCTCTCGTTGCGGAGCTTCTGCTCCTCGTCGGTCTCGTACGAGCCGTCGTCGACGACGGAGCCGGCGAGCGGCAGCACGTTGAAGGCGATGGGGGCGACGTACTTCGCGGGCTCGGGGAACGGCACCGCGGAGCCGTCCTGCACCAGCTCGCCGGCGCGCGGCGTGACCGCGCCGGCCTGGCCGAGCAGCTCCTCGACGCCGGCGAGGCCGCTGCCGGAGACCGCCTGGTAGGTGCTGGCGATCACGCGGACGAGCCCGGCCGCGTCGTGCAGCGGCTTGAGCACCGGCATCGCGGCCATCGTCGTGCAGTTGGGGTTGGCGATGATGCCGCGGCGGGCCTCGGCGACCGCCCCGGGGTTGACCTCGCTGACGACCAGCGGGACGTCGGGGTCCATCCGCCAGGCGGAGGAGTTGTCGATGACGACCGCGCCGGCCTCGGCGTAGCGCGGGGCCAGCTGCCTGCTGGTGGAGCCGCCCGCGGAGAACAGCGCGACGTCCAGGCCCGACGGGTCGGCCGTCGTGGCGTCCTCGACGAGCACCTCGCCGCCGGCCCAGGACAGCGTGCGCCCCGCCGAGCGCGCCGAGGCGAACAGCCGCAGCTGCTCGACCGGCAGCCCGCGCTCGCCGAGCAGCCGGAGCATGACGGCGCCGACCTGCCCGGTCGCGCCGACGACGCCGACCCGCAGCCCGCTCATCGCCCGGTCCCGCCGTACACCGTGGCGGCCTCGCCGTCGGGGTCGCCGAGCGCGAACGCCTCGTGCACCGCGCGCACGGCCGACGGCACGTCGGTGTCGCGGCACACGACCGAGATGCGGATCTCCGAGGTGGAGATGGCCTCGGCGTTGATGCCGGTGCCGGCCAGCGCCTCGAAGAAGGTGGCCGTCACGCCGGGGTGGCTCTTCATCCCCGCGCCGACGAGCGACACCTTGCCGATGTGCTCGTCGGACAGCAGCCGCTCGAAGCCGACCTGCTGCTGCAGCCGCGACAGCGACGACATCGCCGTCGTCAGGTCGCTCTTGGGCAGCGTGAAGGAGATGTCGGTGCGGTCCGTCGCCCCCGACACGTTCTGCACGATCATGTCGATGTTGACCTCGGCGTCGGCGACCACGCGGAAGATCGCCGCGGCCTCGCCCGGCTTGTCGGGCACGCCCACCACCGTGATGCGGGCCTCCGACAGGTCGTGGGCGACCCCGCTGATGATGGCCTGCTCCACGTCGCTGCCTCCATGGATCGTCGTGCCCGGGCGGTTCGAGAACGATGAGCGGACCACGAGCCGCACGTCGTAGCGGCGCGCGTACTCCACGCAGCGCAGGTGCAGGATCTTGGCCCCGCAGGCGGCGAGCTCGAGCATCTCCTCGTACGAGACCGAGGGGAGCTGGGTCGCCGTCGGGACGATCCGGGGGTCGGCGGAGAAGACGCCGTCGACGTCGGTGTAGATCTCGCAGACCTCGGCGTCCAGGGCCGCCGCGAGCGCCACCGCGGTGGTGTCGGACCCGCCGCGGCCGAGCGTGGTGATGTCCTTGCTGTCCTGGCTGACGCCCTGGAAGCCCGCGACGATGGCGATGTGGCCGGCGGCCAGCGCGTCGCTGATGCGGCCCGGCGTCACGTCGATGATGCGCGCCTTGCCGTGCGTGGAGTCGGTGATGACGCCGGCCTGGCTGCCGGTGAACGAGCGCGCCGACAGCCCCAGCGACTGGATCGCCATCGCGAGCAGCGCCATCGAGATCCGCTCGCCCGCGGTCAGCAGCATGTCGAGCTCGCGGCCCGGGGGCAGCGGCGACACCTGCTGCGCGAGGTCGAGGAGCTCGTCCGTGGTGTCGCCCATCGCGCTGACGACCACGCACACGTCGTGGCCGGCCTTGCGGGTCGCGACGATGCGCTCGGCCACCCGCTTGATGCGCTCGGCATCGGAGACGGACGAGCCACCGTACTTCTGCACGACCAGGCCCATGGGGGCGAGCGTACCGGGGGTCCGTACGCGCGGGAGCCCGCCGCGGCGCGGCGTCACCGCCTGTCCACAGACCCGCGCGTCACGGCCGCACCCGGGCGCCTCGGCCCTACCGTCGCGCGATGAGCATCACGATCAGCGACCCGCGGTCCGGCACCGGGGTGGTGGCCCGCGGCGTGCGCCGCTCGTTCGGCCCCGTGCAGGCCGTGCGCGGCATCGACCTGACCGCGGTGCCCGGCGAGGTGACCGGGCTGGTGGGGCCCAACGGCGCCGGCAAGACGACGCTGATGCTCGTCCTCGCCACCCTGCTGGTGCCCGACGCCGGCGAGGTCCGCGTCGCCGGCCACGACCCGACGCGCGACCCGGACGCCGTGCGCGCCCGGATGGGCTGGTCGGCGGACGTGTTCGGGCTGTACGACAACCTCACCTGCCGCGAGTACCTCGAGTTCGTCGGGCAGGCCTACCGGCTCAGCCGGCCCCGCTCCCGCGAGCGGGCGGAAGAGCTGCTCGAGCAGGCGCGCCTCGTCGACCACGCCGACTCCCCCGTCCACGTGCTGTCGCGCGGGCAGAAGCAGCGGCTCGGGCTGTCGCGCGCCGTGGTGCACGAGCCCGAGGTGCTGCTCCTGGACGAGCCGGCGTCCGGCCTGGACCCCCGCAGCCGGGTGGAGCTGCGCGACCGGCTGCGCCTGCTGGCCCGGGCCGGCACGGCCGTCGTCGTGTCGAGCCACCTGCTCGGCGACCTCGAGGAGATCGCCGACGCGGTCGTCTTCGTCGACGGCGGGCAGACGGTCGGCGAGCACCGGATCGACGCGCTGCCGGCGCGCGACGTCGCCCGGCCCTGGCGGCTGCGCGCGCTCGAGCCCGCCGCCCTGGTCGCCGCGCTCGAGCGCGGGGGGCACGCCGTCACCGACGCCGGCGCCGCGGGGGTGGACGTCCTGCTGCGCGGCGACGAGCAGGCCGCCCGGCTCGTCGGCGAGCTCGTCCGCGCGGGCGTGCCGCTGGTGTCGTGCGCCCCACAGGGCGGCGCGCTCGAGGCGACCTACCTGCAGCTCACCGAGGACACCACGGGAGGACCGCGATGACCGGCTCGGGCGTGTCGACCGTCGCGCGGCAGGAGTTCAGGCTGCGGATCCGCGCGGGCCGCTGGAAGTTCCTGCTCGGGGCGTGGTTCCTCGTGCTCGCCCTGCTGACGGTCCTGCTGCGGGTGGCCGCCGGCTCCGTCCAGAGCCTCGCGGACAAGGGGATCGTCGTCTTCGGCGGCCTCGTGCTCGTCGTGCTCGGGCTGTCGCTGCTGGTCGTGCCGTCGCTCGCCGCGCAGTCGGTCAACGGCGACCGGGAGCGCGGCACGCTCGCCGCGCTGCAGGTCACCCGGCTCACCCCCGCGGACATCGTGCTGGGCAAGTTCGCCGCGGCGTGGGGCACCGCGCTGCTGTTCCTCGCGCTCACGGTGCCGCTGGCCCTGTACGCCGCGACGCAGGGCGGGGTCGGCCTCGGCCGGCTGGTGTCGGTCCTCGTCGTGCTGGCGCTGCTGCTGGGCTGCGTGTGCGCGGTGGCCCTGTGCCTCTCGACGCTGCTGAGCCGGACCACCACCTCCGGCCTGCTGGCCTACCTGGCGGTGGCGGTGCTCACGATCGGCACCCTCCTCGCGTTCGGGCTGGCCACCGCGGTGACCGCGGAGCGCTACGACGTGTCGTACCCGAACGTGGAGTGCGACACGGGGGCCGACTACGACGCCTACTACGGGCAGGACGGCGGCCCGCCGCCTCCGGGCACCCCGCTGCCGGCAGGCTGCACCGAGCGGCGCGAGACCTACCAGTCCTCGCGCGCCCGGACCGACCGGACCTGGTTCCTGCTGGCCCCGAACCCGTTCGTGATCGTCGCGGACGCCGCACCCGCGCTGCCCCCGGCGTACGCGCCGGGCCTGTCGGAGCAGGAGCAGACCGCCCGCCAGCGGGCCCGCGAGCTCGACCCGCTCGGTCAGATCGGCACCACGGTCCGCGACCTGCGGCGCACGCCCGAGCCCCTCGACGTCGTCATCGAGCGGGAGAGCACGGGCTACTACACCGACGTGGAGCCGACGCCGACGAAGGCGGTGTGGCCCTACGGGCTGGCGTTCGACCTGGTCGTGGCCGGGCTGGCGCTGCTGCTCGCCACCCGCCGGCTGCGCACCCCGACCCGCACGCTGCCCAAGGGCCAGCGGGTCGCCTGAGGGGACGTCGTCCGCCCGCTCAGACGTCGACCTGGCGCCGCCCCTCGAACGCCCGGCCCAGCGTGACCTCGTCGGCGTACTCGAGGTCGCCGCCGACCGGCAGGCCGCTCGCCAGACGGGTGACCTTGAGGCCCATCGGCTTGACCAGCCGCGCCAGGTAGGTCGCGGTCGCCTCGCCCTCGAGGTTGGGGTCGGTGGCGAGGATGAGCTCGCGGATGCCGTCGTCCTGCAGCCGGACCATCAGCTCGCGCACCCGCAGGTCGTCGGGCCCGATGCCCTCGATCGGGGAGATGGCGCCGCCGAGCACGTGGTACCTCCCGCGGAACTCGCGCGTCTTCTCGATCGCGACGACGTCCTTGGGCTCCTCCACCACGCAGATCACCGCGAGGTCGCGGCGCGGGTCGCGGCAGACCCGGCACTGCTCCTGCTCGCTGACGTTGCCGCAGACGCTGCAGAACCGGACCTTGTCCTTGACCTCCGTGAGCGCCGACACCAGCCGCCGCACGTCGGTGGGGTCGGCAGCCAGCAGGTGGAAGGCGATCCGCTGCGCGCTCTTGGGCCCGACGCCCGGCAGCCGGCCGAGCTCGTCGATGAGGTCCTGGACCGCGCCCTCGTACAAGAGCGGGTCTACATCCCGGGCAGGCCGAGGCCGCCCATGCCGCTGGTGAGCGGCCCCATGCGCTCCGCGCTGAGCTCCTGGGCCGCGCGCGCCGCGTCGTGCAGCGCCGCGACGACGAGGTCCTCGAGGCTCTCCACGTCGTCCGGGTCGACCGCCTCGGGCTTGATCTTCAGGCTCACGACCTCGCCGGCCCCGGTGACCGTCGCCGTGACGAGCCCGCCGCCCGCGGTGCCCTGCACCTGGGTCTCGGCCAGCTCCTCCTGCGCAGCGATCATCTGCTGCTGCATCTTCTGGGCCTGCTTCATCAGCTGCTGCATGTTCGGCTGCTGGCCGCCTGGCTTCACGCTGTGCCCCCTGTGCGCTGTGGTGGTGCGCCCCGCCCCGCGCGGCCGCCCCGAGCGTACGGCGCGGGGCGTCGGCGGGCGCGCGCGGCGGCGGCCGTGTCGTCGTGGACCGGTCCCGGGCGTGCGCAGGCACCGCGCCCCGGGCACCAGCCGGACCCGCTAGTCCCCCAGCGTCCCCAGGACCTTGCCACCGAGGGCCTGCTGGACCAGGCGCAGCGCCGCGTCCTCGCCGCGCTCGACGGGGGGCGGGGCGGACGGGTCGTCGTCGGCGGCCTCGTCGCCGGGCGCGAAGCCCTCGTGGGCGGGCGGCGCCGCCGGGCGGGCCGCGCCGCGGCCCGGTGCGCTGGACCCCGCGGGACCGGCCGGCGCGCCCGTCGCGCCGGCACCGGCGGGCGGGGTGTGGCCGGGACCGGCGACGCACACGACCGTGAGCTCGGCGCCGATGACCTCGCGCAGGGTGTCGCGCAGCACGTCGACGTGGACGCCCTCGGAGAACTGGCGGGCCAGGGTCGCCGTGGTGAAGGACAGCTGCAGCACGCCGCCCTCCACCGACACGACCTGGGTCTCCGACAGCCGCGCGTGCGTGACGCGCTTCTGCTCCTTGACCTTCTGCAGCACCGTGTCCCAGACCCGGCGCACCGAGGCGGCGTCCAGCCCGCCGCTGCCGGGCGCGGCGTTGCCGGGCACCGGCACGGGCGGGGCGTGGCCGGGCACCGCGACGGGTGCGTGGGGGTCGGGCACCGGCGCCGCAGCGGCGGCCGGGGCGCCCCGGCCCAGCGCGGCCGGCGTCGGCCAGGCGGTGGAGGGCTCCTCGGCCTGCGCCGCCGCGGCCCGCTCGGCCTGCGGCCGGGCGATCGGCGGCGGCGAGGCGGGACGGGGCTGGGGTCGCGACTCGGGCCGCGCCTCGGGCCGCGGCTCCGGCCGGGCCTCGGGGCGCGGCTCGGGCCGGGCCTCGGGCCGCGCCGCCGACGCCCGCTCCTGCTGCGACCGCCGGCGCGCCGCCTCGTCCTGGTCGGGCCAGGCGGGACGGGCGGGCGCGGGCTCGGCGGCGACGTGAGGGGGCGTCGCGGGCGCGGGGGCCGGCGCCCCGATCTCGAAGCGCCGCTCCAGCCGCTCGACCCGCGACAGCACCGCAGCCGGCTCGGAGGAGGCCGCGGGCAGCAGCACCCGCGCGCAGACCAGCTCGAGCAGCAGCCGCGGCGCGGTGGTGCCGCGCATCTCGGTCAGCCCGGCGGCGAACAGGTCGGCGGCGCGCGAGAGCCCGGCGCTGCCCATCGCGGCGGCCTGCCGGGCCATCCGCTCGAGCTGCTCCTGCGGGCAGTCCAGGACGCCGCGGGCACCGGCCTCGGGCACCGCGTCGAGGATCACCAGGTCGCGCAGCCGCTCCAGCACGTCGGCGGCGAACCGGCGCGGGTCGTGGCCGCCCTCCATCACCGCGTCCACGGTGGCGAACACCACCGCCGCGTCGGCGACCGAGAACGCGTCGAGCACGTCGTCGAGCAGCACGTCGGGCGTGACGCCGAGCAGCCCGGCGGCCGCCTCGCGGGTGACGCCCTCGGCACCGGCGGACGCCAGCACCTGGTCCATGATCGACAGGGCGTCGCGGGCGGAGCCCGCGGCGGCGCGGACGACCAGCGGCAGCACCTGCGGGTCGACCGCGATCCCCTCGGCGCCCACGACCTCGGTGAGCAGCGCCGTGAGGTCCTTGCGGGGCATCAGCCGGAACGGGTAGTGGTGCGTGCGCGATCGGATGGTCTGCAGCACCTTCTCCGGCTCGGTGGTCGCGAAGACGAACTTCACGAACTCCGGCGGCTCCTCGACGAGCTTGAGCAGCGCGTTGAACGCCGCCGGCGTGACCATGTGGGCCTCGTCGATGATGTAGACCTTGTAGCGCGAGGACACCGGCGCGTAGAAGGCCTTGTCCCGCAGGTCACGGGCGTCGTCGACGCCGTTGTGCGAGGCCGCGTCGATCTCGATGACGTCGAGCGAGCCGCTCCCGTTGGGGGCCAGGGCCACGCACGAGTCGCAGACGCCGCACGGGTCGGGCGTCGGCCCCTGCGCGCAGTTGAGCGAGCGGGCCAGGATCCGGGCGCTGGACGTCTTGCCGCAGCCGCGCGGCCCGCTGAACAGGTACGCGTGGTGGATGCGCCCGTTGGTCAGCGCCGACCGCAGCGGACCGGTGACGTGCTCCTGCCCCTTGACCTCCGCGAAGCTCCCCGGCCGGTACTTGCGGTACAGGGCCAGGCTCAACGCGGGTCCTCCCACCTGGACGACGAAGGACCCCTCGCACACCCGCACAGAGCCCGCCTGCCCTTGCTGCCTTCCGGCCCTGGGGGGTTCAGCGAGGTGCGCGCCGCACGAGGGGTCTGACGAGACTGTAGCGCCCCGCCGTCCCCCGGACGGGCGGTGCACCCCGCGGGGGACGACCGCTAGGATCGTCGGCGGAGGATTCGCCTAGTTGGCCTATGGCGCACGCTTGGAAAGCGTGTTGGGGGCAACCCCTCGCGAGTTCGAATCTCGCATCCTCCGCCACCGTCCACAGGAGCCGCCCCGGTCCGCCGGGGCGGCTCCTGCTGCGTCACGCTGTGGTCATGGCCGAGCTCCCCCGCCTGCGCGTCACCCCGCGGGTGCTGCGCGGGGTCACCGACCGCACCCGCACGACGGCGATGTTCGAGGGCTTCGCCCGGCAGGCGCCGTACGCCGGGCTGCTCCGGGCGCCCGGCCGCACCGAGCTCGTGCTCAGCGACCCCGGCCTCGCCCGGGCGGTGCTGGTCACGCAGGGCCGGTCGTTCGGCAAGGGCGTGGGGCTGCGCCGCACCCGCTTCCTGCTCGGCGACGGGCTGCTCACCGCCGACCGCGAGCGGCACCGGCGCCAGCGGCCGGTCGTGCAGCCGGCGTTCACCCGTGCCCGGGTGGCCCGCTACGCCGTCGACATGGTCACCGCCGCCGAGGAGCACGTGGCGGGGTGGCGACCGGGGGTGGTGGTGGACATGGCCGTCGAGATGCAGCGGCTGACGCTCGCGGCCGTCGGCACGACGCTGCTCGGCGCGAGCACGGGGGCGGAGGCCGCCGCCCGGGTCGGGTCCGCGCTCGCCACCGTGCTGCGGGCCTGGGAGGTCGCGCTGCTGCCCGGCGTGGAGCGGCTGCTGGAGAGCCGGCTGCCGGGCGCGGTCCGCACCCGCGCCGCCATCGCCGAGCTGGACCAGGTCGTGCGCGGGGTGGTGGCCGACGCCCGCCGGCGGCCGACCGGCGACGACGTCGTGCACGGCCTGCTGACCGCCCAGGACGAGCTGGGGGTGGACGACCAGCAGGTCCGCGACGAGGTGATGACCCTGCTGCTGGCCGGCCACGAGACCACGGCCAACGCCCTCACCTGGACGCTGTCGCTGCTGTCGGACGCGCCGCAGGTGGCGGTCCGGCTGCGGCGCGAGCTGGCGGACGCGGTCGGGGACCGCCCGCCGACGTACGCCGACCTGCCGGCGCTGCCCTACGCCTACGCCGTCGTCGCCGAGGCGATGCGGCTCTACCCGCCGGCCTGGGTCCTGGAGCGGGAGGCGCTCGAGGACGTCGAGGTCGGCGGCCTGCAGGTGCGGCAGGGCCACCAGGTGATCCTGTGCACCTGGGTGCTCCACCGCGACCCGCGCTCCTGGACGGCGCCGCTCGCGTTCCGGCCGGACCGCTGGCTGGACGCGGACGGGCGCTTCGACGAGACGGCGCCCGGCCAGCCGCGCGGGGCCTGGCAGCCCTTCGGCGGCGGGACGCGCGTGTGCATCGGCGAGTCGTTCGCCTGGACCGAGGCGGTGCTGCTGCTGTCGGTGCTGCTGCGGGCCTTCGCCCCGCGCCGCGAGCCCGACCAGCGGGTCGCGACCCGGGCCGCGGTCACCCTGCGGCCGGCGTACGGGATGCGGATGCGCCTGCTGCCGGTCTGACCCGGGGCCCGACGGGTCCCGGCCCTGCCCGGGCGCTACGGGGCGACGAGCCCCTTGCCCGTGAGGAAGTCCGTCGCGGCCTGGGCCGGCAGCTTGCGGTCCACGCTCACGGTGGCGTTGAGCGCGATGAGGTCGTCGGTCGTCATCGCGGCGCTGACCCGGTTGAGGACGTCCTTGAGCAGGGCGTCGCCGGACACGCTCTGGGCGACGACCGGGACGACGTTGTCGACCGACTGCAGGGTCTTGTCGTCCTCGAGCACGACGAAGTCGTTGGCCTTGACGTTGCCGTCCGACGACAGGAACTCGCCGAGCTGCACCGTGCCGTTCTTGAGCTTGCTCACCGACAGGGTGCCGCCGAGGTCAGTCTGCTCGAAGCCGGTGAAGGTGATCCCGTAGGTCTCCTCCAGGCCCGGCTGGCACAGCGCGTAGGTCTTGCACTCCGGCGTGCCGCCCAGCACCAGCGGGCCGGTGTAGTCGCCGAGGTCGGACAGCTTCGTGACGCCGTTGGCCTCGCTGAACGCGCGGGTGACCGCGAAGGCGTTCTGGTCGGCGGCCGGCGACGGCTCGAGCACGGTCAGGCCCTTCTCCGCGGCCAGCTCGACGGCCTTCGCGTGCGTGGCGTCGAGGTCGCTGTCGTCGACGCCGAGGTCGTCGCTGCCGTCCTTCTCCTTCTGCAGGTACTTGGCCATGCTGCCGACGTAGTCCGGCTCGACCTGGACGTCGCCGGACTCGAGGGCCTGGAGGATGACCGGGCGGGTGGTGAGCGACTTGACGCTGGCCGAGTAGCCCGCGCCGGCCAGGGCCTGGCGGTAGACCTCGGCGAGGATCTGGTTCTCCGGGAAGTTGGCCGAGGCGATCGTGACGGGGCCGCTGCCGCCGCTGGTGGGCAGCAGCGCGGAGCTGCTCGCACCCGGCTCGGAGGTGATGCGCGAGGCCGTCGGGCTGCCACCGCCGCCGCACGCGGCGACGGTCAGGGCGAGGGAGGCGGCGAGGACGAGTCGAGACGTGGTGCGCAGTCGCATGGCGAGCCTTCTGTGTCCCGTCCGGCGGGGGCCGGACGCGTGTCGGGGTCGTGCGAGACCGATCACCCAACCACGGTCAGGACGCATCCGCTCCCGGTACCGCGCTGGAGACGGCCTGCCGGCGGCGGCCGGTCCCCGCGCGGGCGACCGGGTCGACCAGGCGCTGCAGCCCCGCGAGCAGCAGCTCGACGACGAGGGCGAGCGCGGCGACGAGCACGGCCCCGGCCTGCAGCTGCGGGTAGTCCTGCGCGGCCAGGCCGTCGATGAGCCACCGGCCGAGGCCGCCACCGCCCACCGCCGCGGCGAGCACGGCCGTGGCGATGACCTGCAGGACCGCGCTGCGCACGCCCGCCGCGATCAGCGGGAACGCCAGCGGCAGCTCGACCCGGCGGACCAGCTGCCCGGTGCTCATGCCCATCCCGCGGGCCGCCTCGACGGCCTCCCGGTCCACCTCGCGCATCCCGACGTAGGCGTTGGTGAGCACGGGCGGCAGCGCGTACAGCGCCAGCGCCAGCGCGATGCCGGTCGTGCCCGCGCCGATCGGCGAGACGGCGAACAGGATGACGACGCCGAGCGTGGGCACGGCGCGCCCGGCGTTGGACACGTTGACGGCCAGCGCGCCGCCCCGGCCGAGGTGGCCGAGCACGATGCCGAGCGGCAGGCCGACCGCGCACGCCAGCAGCACGCCCAGGCCGGTGTAGGTCAGGTGCTCCAGCAGCCGCGCCGCCGCGCCGTTGACCGGGTCGGCCCAGGTCAGCCAGCCGGTCAGCGTGGTCGGCACGTCAGGCCCTCGCCCTCGTCCACGGCGTGAGGACCCGCTGCAGCAGCACCAGCAGCGCGTCGGCCAGCAGCGCGAGCAGCACGCACGCCACGCAGGCCGTCACGATCTTCGCGCGGTAGTCGGCGCGGAACCCCTGGTCGATGAGCTGCCCGAACCCGCCCGTCCCGACGTACGCCGCCACCGTCAGCAGCGAGATCGTCGACACGGTCGCGACCCGCACGCCCGCGACGATCGACGGCAGCGCGATCGGCAGCTCCACCCGCAGCAGCCGGCGCGCGCGCCCGAAGCCCATCCCGCGCGCGGCCTCCACGACGTCGGGCGGCACCTGCGCCAGCCCCGTGACGGCGTTGCGCACCAGGATCACCAGCGTGTACAGCGCCAGCGCGATCTCCGCGGTGAGGGCGGTGTAGGACGTGTAGGGCACCAGCAGGGCGAACAGCGCGAGCGACGGGACCGTGTAGATGACCCCGGTCGCGCCCAGCACGAGCGTCTCGAGCACGCTGCTGCGACGGGCGAGCAGGGCCAGCGGGAGCGACAGCACCAGCCCCGCCGCGACCGCCACCACGGTGATCGTGATGTGCTGCTGCAGGGCGACGAGCAGCTCGCTGCGCCCCTGCTGCAGGTACTGCGTCGTGAACCAGGGGTTGGGGATCCCCTGGGCCAGCAGCCCCTGCGCGGAGACGACGTCGACGGAGGGGAGCGCCACGGGTGGACGCTAGCGCGGAGCCGATGATCCGCCTGAGGGGCGTGAGCAAGCGGTACGGCGACGGGACCGTCGCGGTCGACGACCTCGACCTCGACGTCGCGCGCGGCGAGCTGGTCTGCCTGGTCGGGCCGTCGGGCTGCGGCAAGACGACGACCATGAAGATGGTCAACCGGCTCATCGAGCCGACGAGCGGGCGCATCCTGCTCGACGGCGACGACGTCACGCAGGTCGACCCGGTCGCGCTGCGGCGCCGGATCGGCTACGTCATCCAGCAGGTCGGGCTGTTCCCCCACCAGCGGGTGGGCGACAACGTCGCCACCGTGCCGACGCTGCTCGGCTGGGACCGGGCGAGGAGCCGGGCGCGCGCCGACGAGCTGCTCGAGCTGGTCGGCCTGGACCCCGCGCTCTACCGCGACCGCTACCCCGCGCAGCTGTCCGGCGGCCAGCGCCAGCGCGTCGGCGTCGCCCGGGCGCTCGCGGCCGACCCGCCGGTGCTGCTCATGGACGAGCCGTTCTCGGCCATCGACCCGATCGCCCGAGCCCGGCTGCAGGACGAGTTCCTGCGGGTGCAGGCGGCGGTGCGCAAGACGATCGTGTTCGTCACCCACGACCTCGACGAGGCCGTCCGGCTCGGCGACCGGATCGCGGTGTTCCGGCAGGGCGGGGTGCTCGAGCAGCACGACACCCCCGCGGCGGTGCTGGCCCGCCCGGCCTCGCCGTTCGTGGCCGACTTCGTGGGCGCCGACCGGGGGCTGCGCCGCCTGGCCGTCACGCCGATCTCCCGCGACGACCTGGCCCAGCCGCCCGTGGTGCTCGACGAGGCCGGCCGGCTGGTCGGCCTGGAGCGGGACGGCCGGACGGTGGAGATCACGTCCGTGCCGGCGGACGGGACGCTCAAGCAGGCGATGGCCGAGCTGCTGCAGTCCGACGCGGGCGTCGTCGGGGTGGCCGAGCCGGGCAGCGGGCGCCACCTCGGGGTGCTCACGCCCGACGCGCTGCACGCCGCCCTGCGGCGCAGCACCCCGCCGGGCTAGCCGCTGCGCAGCAGCACGCGGTCCTCGCCAGGTCCGGCCCAGTCCTCCACGAGCTCCGCCGTGAAGCCGAGCCGGGCGTGGAAGGCCAGCGAGCCGGTGTTGCCGGGCGTGGTGATCGCCTCGACCGGCAGTCCCGAGGCCAGCACGTCCTCGTACAGCGCCCGGGCGACGCCGAGGCCGCGGGCGTCGGCGCGGACCGCGACCACGTGGACGTACGCCAGCGCCGGCGTGCGGGTGCCCAGCAGGTAGCCGGCGAGCCGGCCGTCCCCGGTGCGGGCGGTGCGGGCGCCGTCCCCGAGCTGGCGGAACCACACGGGGTGGTGCAGGTGGCGGACGTCGCGCCCGCCCCAGAACTCGCCCAGCGCGGCCAGCACCTCGCCCTGCAGGGCGGCTCCCTGCTCAGGCCGCACGATCACGGGACGGTTGCCCCGGGCGCCGGCCGGGGACAACGGTCCGGCCCGCCGCCCCCTGAGATCGAGGCCTCCATGCGCTCCTCCCGTCCCGCACTCGCCCTCGCCGCACTCGCCACCGCCGCCACGTGCCTGGTGGCCGCGCCGACCGCCAGCGCCGCGGAGGTCTCGCCGCCCGGCGCCAACGACTGGGACTGCCGCACCACGCAGGAGCACCCGTACCCGGTCGTCCTGGTGCCCGGCACCTTCGAGACCATGCTCAAGAACTGGTCGGTCATGTCGCCGTACCTCAAGCAGCGCGGCTACTGCGTCTTCTCGCTGAACTACGGCTCCACCAACGGCGTGCCCGCCACCGGACCGATCGAGGACTCCGCCGTGGAGCTTAAGGTCTTCGTGGACCGCGTGCTGCAGGCCACCGGCGCCCGGAAGGTGGACCTGGTCGGCCACAGCCAGGGCGGGATGATGCCGCGCCAGTACCTCGGGTTCCTCGGCGGCGCCCACAAGGTCAACGAGCTGGTCGGCATCGCGCCGTCCAACCACGGCACCGAGGGCCTGATCGTGCCGTCGGACCGCGAGGCGCCCTCGTCGGGCGTGCTGTGCCCGGCCTGCGACCAGCAGCAGGCGGGGTCGGCGTTCCTCGAGCAGCTCAACAGCATCGGCGACACCGTCGGCGGCCCGGACTACACGACCATCGCGACCCGCCACGACGAGGTGGTCACGCCGTTCACGAGCCAGGCCCTCGCCGGCCCGGCCCGCCGCGTCACCAACGTCGTGATCCAGGACCTGTGCCCCCTCGACCCCGTCGAGCACGACCAGGCCCCCAACGACCCGGTCGTGCTCCGCCTGGTGGCCGACGCGCTCGACCGCGAGAGCGACCCGCTGAGCCCGGCGTTCCGGCCCAGCTGCCTGCTGTAGGCCCCGCACGACGGTGCCCCCGCTGCCGGCAGCGGGGGCACCGTCGTGAGCTGGCGGTGGCGGTGGGATTTGAACCCACGGACGTGTTGCCACGTCACACGCTTTCGAGGCGTGCTCCTTCGGCCGCTCGGACACGCCACCGCCGACGAGCCTAGCGGAGCCCGCGGTGCTGCTCGAAGAAGGCGGTGAGCACCTGCGCGCAGTCGGCCGCGAGCACCCCGCCCACGACCTCGGGACGGCTGTTGAGCCGCCGGTCGCGCAGCACGTCCCACAGCGAGCCGGCGGCGCCCGCCTTGGGGTCGACGGCGCCGTACACGACGCGGGAGACGCGGGACAGCACCAGCGCCCCCGCGCACATGGTGCAGGGCTCGAGGGTGACGACCAGCGTGCAGCCGGTCAGCCGCCACTCGCCCCGCACGGCGGCGGCGGCGCGCAGGGCGAGGACCTCGGCGTGGGCCGTGGGGTCGCCGCTGCCCTCGCGGTCGTTGTGGGCCGCGGCGAGCACGGCGCCGTCCTCGTCGAGCACGACGGCGCCGACCGGGACGTCGCCGTGCGCCGGCGCCCGCTGCGCCTGCTCGAGCGCACGCCGCATCGCCGCGTCGTACGCGGACCTCACTCCCGCAGGCTCTCCAGGGCCTCGCCGGCCCCGGCCCGCTCGCCGATCGCCGACAGGACGTCGGCCGGGAGCAGGCCCTCCCCCGCGCACAGGTCGAGCAGCTCGTCGGACGAGGTGCCGAGGTCGGACAGCAGGGCGGCGTCGCCCACCGGCTCGGCGACCGGGCGGGTGCCCTCGTCGTCGTCGCCCGCGTCGCCGACCGGCGCGTCCTCCCACAGCATGGCGGCGACCTCGCTGGCCTGCACCGCCCGCCGGTCGGACAGGAAGACCCGCGGCTCGTCCAGCCCGCTGGCACCCCCGTCGACGCGGACGACGGCGACGTACTCGTCGTCCTCCTCGAGCAGCAGCAGGGACGGCCCGTCGCCCTCGCCCGACATCTCCCGCAGCTGCTCGCCGAGGGCCTCGAGGTCGGCGACGTCGTCGAGGTCGAGCTCGCGGGCGACCCAGCCCTCCCCGTGGCGTGCGAGGGCGGCGGCGAAGTACGACACAGGGGGGCTCCGGGCTCGGGCGGTGCGCAGCGGGGGCGGGCGCGCGACAGGTCAGTCGAGCGCGTCGACTACCCGCTCGTAGGCGTCCGCGAACCCCAGCCGGCGTGCGATGACCAGGATCATCTCGTCGGCGTACGCGTCGAGGTCGGCGAGGACCGCGCCGAGCTCCATCTCGTCCATGCCCAGGTCGTCGAACACCCCGAGGTCGCCGGCCGGCCACACGTCCTCGAGGTCGTCGTCGCCGGGCACGTCGACGTCGAGCGTCTCGACCACCTGCGCCGCGAGGTCCCAGGCGACCGCCGCCGTCACGTCGGACAGCAGCAGGCGCACCCGGCCCATGACGACCCGCACGACGACGAAGAACTCGTGGGCGACGTCGACGACCGCGAAGCTGCCCCCGTCGCCGCTCTGCCGGCGGACCGCCGCGACCAGCCCCTCGAGGTCGTCGGTGAGCGCGTCCGGCAGCGCGCCGACCTCCCACGCGCCCTCCTGCCGGTAGACGACCACCGCCAGCGCGTCCGGCTCGCCGTCCGCCGGGACCGGCTGCGCGAGGTCCCCTGGCTGCACGTCGTCCCCCTCGCCGGGCCCCCGGACGAGGACGCCCCGACTGTGGCAGAGCCCCCCTCCCGCAACAACCCCCGGGGCGGAGCGGGAGGGTTCGGTGCCGCGGGACCAGGGGTAGGCGGTGCGAGACGTCACGCACAGATCACACCGATGTCCTGGAGGACACCTCATGGCTGACCGCAACACGCTCGCCCACTTCCTGCACGACGCCGGCCTCGCGGCCTGGTTCGGCGGCACCCTGATGGGTGCGGTCGGCGTCAACGGCGCGGCGGCGGACGTCGACGACCCGCGCCAGCGCGCGCGCGTGGCGAACGCCGGCTGGGCCCGCTGGACCCCGGTCAACGCCGTGGCGATCGGCGCGCACCTGTTCGGCGGGGCGCAGCTGCTCAAGGAGAACAAGGGCCGCGTCATGACCCAGAAGGGCGTGCTCGCCAACACCAACACCAAGTTCGCGCTAACCGCGGCTGCCCTCGGCGCCACGGCGTACTCCCGCGTGCTCGGCAAGAAGATGCAGGCCGCGGGCGACGTCCCGGTCGCAGGCGGCACGAGCCCGTCCGCCGGCACGCCGGGCGACGTGGCCAAGGTGCAGAAGCAGCTCAACGCCCTGCAGTGGGCCATCCCGGTCCTGACCGGCGGCATCCTGGCCAGCAGCGCCCTGCACGAGGAGCAGCAGCGGGCCACCGAGGTCGTCAAGGGCAGCGTCCTGGGCCTGCCCAGCACCCTCGGCAACGTGATCAGCGGCGCGGTCGGTGCCGCCGGCGCCAAGGCCAAGAGCGTCACCCGCTAATAGCCCCCTCCAGCGCCCCGTCCTCCACGCGGAGGGCGGGGCGCTGTGCTGTCCGGGGGCGGCAGGAGCGCCGGACGCCGCGCTCAGCCGCCCTGGCCCGGGACGGTCGGGTCGGGGGCGGGAGCCGGCGAGGTGGGGGCGCCCCGCTCGCCGAAGAAGGACTGCGCGGCGCCGACCCCCGCGACGGCGCCGCCCGCGGCGGCCGACTGCACCAGCTGCAGCCCGGGCGTGAGGTCGCCGGCCGCGTACACGCCCGGCACGCTGGTGGCGCCCTCGCTGTCGACCACCACGTAGCCCTCGTCGTCGACGTCGCAGCCCAGCGCCACCGCGAGCTGCGTGCGCGGGGTGTGCGCGACGGAGAAGAAGACCAGCGAGGTGGGGACGACCCGCCCGCTGCCGAGCTCGACGCCCTGCAGGTCGCCGCGCTCGCCGACGAAGCGGACGGCGTCCTCCTCCACCAGCTCGGTCCCGTTGGCGACCAGGATGCTGCGGCAGGAGTCGTCGCCCTGGAACTCCACGCCGTTGGTGACGACGGTGACCGAGCGCGCCCAGTTGAGCAGCGTCGAGGAGAAGCCGACCAGGTGCGGGTCCCAGCCCAGTGCGACGACGTCGCGGTCGCGGGCCTCGTACCCGTCGCAGGCCGGGCAGTGGAAGACCGAGGCGCCGTAGTGGGTGTCGAAGCCGCCGACCTCCGGCGTGGCGTCCGTCACGCCGCAGGCCAGCACGAGGCGGTGGCACAGCAGGTCCTCGCCGACCTCGATGAGGCCGTCGGCGCGGCGCGCGACGTGCTCCACCCGCCCCGGGCGGATCTGCACGGTCGGGTAGGCGCAGACCTCCTCGCGGCCGCGGGCGATGAGGTCGACCGGCTTCTGCGGGTCGCGGCCGAGGTAGCCGTGCGACCGCTCGACCATGCCCGAGCGGTACTCCTCGCTGTCGACGAGCACGACCGAGCGCCGGTAGCGGCCCAGCCAGCTGGTCGCGGCCAGCCCTGCGGGCCCGCCGCCGACCACGACCGCGTCGACCTCCGTGCGGCTCACAGCTCGCGCAGCAGCCCGCGCACGGCCACCGCCTCCAGCGACAGGGTGCGGTAGCCCACCTCGTCGAACAGCACCACGATCCGGTCCCCCTCGTACCGCATCACCAGTCCCTGCCCCCACTCCTTGTGCTCCACCCGGGCGTCGAGCGCGAACGGCGAGTCGTCGGCGTCCGGCTGGTCGTGCGCCGTGCCGTCCTCGCAGGTGTCGCAGTTGCCGCACGGCTCGTCGAGCTGCTCCCCGAAGTACGCCAGCAGGTACTGCCGTCGGCAGCCGGTGGTGTCCGCGAACCCGCGCATCATCGTCAGCCGCGACTGCTCGATCTTCTTGTGCGACTCGGCGACGTCCACCGCGGCGCGGGCGAGCTCGCGCGCCGAGGCCCCGCCGTCCACGGCCTCGATCTCGCCCCGGGAGGTCACCTCGACCGCCCCGGCCTCCTCGAGCAGGTTGACCAGCCCGACGACCCGGGTGGCGGTCATGTCCATCTCCTGGGCCAGCGCGCCCGCCGGCACCGGCTCCTCGGCGTGCTGCAGCAGCGTCGTGACCTTGCGCAGGGCCTGCTCGTCGGCGCTGCCGGAGGCGAAGAACGTCCGGAGCCCGAGGTCGGCCTCGCGGTAGAACATGACGGCGCTGGCCGGCGCGCCGTCCCGGCCGGCGCGCCCGACCTCCTGGTAGTAGCTGTCGATCGAGTCCGGGATCTCGGCGTGCAGGACGAAGCGCACGTCGGCCTTGTCGATGCCCATCCCGAACGCCGTGGTCGCCACGACGACGTCGAGCTCGCCGGCCATGAACCGGTTCTGGGCGTCCTCGCGCTCCGCCCTGCGCATGCCGGCGTGGTAGGCCGCCGCGTCGATCCCGAGGTCGCCGAGCGCCTGCGCGTACGCCTCCGCGCTCTTGCGGGTGGACGTGTAGACGATGCCGGGCTTGGCCTCGCCCATCGCCCGCATCACGACCGCCTCGCGCTTCTGGTCGTCGTCCCGGTGCTGCTCGACCTCGAGGTGCAGCGTCGGCCGGTCGAAGCCGCGGACGATGTGGACCGGGTCGACGAGGCGCAGCCGCGCCACGACCTCGTCGCGCACCGGCGGCGAGGCGGTCGCCGTCAGGGCCAGCACCGTCGGGCGGCCGAGCTGCTCCACGACCTGGCCGAGCCGCAGGTAGTCGGGGCGGAAGTCGTGGCCCCAGGACGACACGCAGTGGGCCTCGTCGACGACGAACAGCGACGGGCCGGCCTCGGCGAGGGCCGCGACGACCTCCGGCTTGGCCAGCTGCTCCGGCGCGAGGAAAGAAGAACTCGACGTCGCCGGCGCGCAGCCGGTCGAACGCCGCCTCGCGCGCGGTGGCCGACAGGCTGCTGTTGGCGGCCACCGCGCCGCCGCTGCCGTCGTTGCCGGCCAGCGCGGCGACCTGGTCGCGCTGCAGGGCGATGAGCGGCGAGACGACGACGGTCGGGCCGTCGAGCAGCAGGGCCGGCACCTGGTAGACCGCGCTCTTGCCCGAGCCGGTCGGCATGACCACGAGGGTGTCGCGGCCGTCCATCACCTGCTGCATGGCCTCGAGCTGGCCCGGTCGCAGCTCGTCCCACCCGAAGGCGTCCGAGGCGGTGCGGCGGAGGAGATCGGCGGTGCTCAGGGCGTGCTCCTTCGGGGGGCGCGAACGGGCGGGGGCAGGAGCGCTGGTGCAGGAGCGCGGTGCCTACCCGGGTCAGGCGGCTGTCACGTCCGCGCCCTCAAGACCATCCGCGTCCGGGTCCCGGTCGGTCCGCCCGGCGGCGACGACCTGGTCCCACAGCTCCCCCACCATCTCCCGGACCTGCTCGACCGGCACGTCGGCGAGGGCCGTCGCGTCGTGGCCGCAGTAGCCCTCGAGCACCCGCATCCCGCACACCGCGCAGCCGCCGTGCCAGGACACCGCGAGGCGGTGCCAGGTGCGCGACAGGGGTGCCACGTCGGCCAGGTTGGCGTACGTGAAGACCGCCGCGGTGGGCGTGCCGACGGCGGCCGCGAGGTGGCGGGGCCCGCTGTCGTTGCCGATCAGCAGGCTGGCCCGGCGCAGCGTGCCGAGCAGGCCGCCGAGCCCGGTGCCGCCGACGAGGGTCTCGACCTCGCGGCCGAAGCCCTGCGCGACCCGCGCCACCCGGTCGCCCTCGGCGGGACCGCCGACCACGACGACCCGGGCGCCGCGGTCGGCCAGGTCGCGCGCGACGAGCCCCAGCCGCTCCTCCGGGTAGCAGCGCCGCCCGTCGGTGGCACCGGGGTGCACCACGACGAGGGGGTCTCCCGACGGCGGCAGCGCGGCGCGCGACTCCAGCAGGTCCGCGTCGACGACCGCGACGTGCGGCTCCACGCGCCCGGGGGCCGCGCCGACCGCCTGCACGACCTCCAGCCAGCGCAGCGTGTCGTGCTGGAAGGACGTGTAGGGCACCCAGCGGTCCGGCTTCGGCGCGTCCGGGGTCGCGGCCCCCGCCGTCACCCGCGCACCCAGCCGCAGCAGCAGGGCGTTGCTGTTGCGGCCGCCGCCGTGCAGCTGCACGGCCAGGTCGTACGCGTGCTCGCGCTGCTCGGCGCACCAGGCCTCCAGGACCTCGGGCGCCGCGTCGGGGTCGGGCCCCACGCGGACGCCGCGGGTCAGCGGCACCTGCACGTAGCGGTCGCACGGCCCGGGGCGGTCCTCGACCAGCGGCCGGGTGTGGGCCGCCCCGAGCAGCGTGATCTCGGCCTCGGGGTACGCCGCCCGCAGCGCCGCGAGCGCAGGCTCGGCGACGACGTAGTCGCCCACCCCGTTGGCCCGCAGCACCGCGAGGCGGCGCACCCCCGGCACGACGGCCGGGAGCGGGTCGGCGGGGAGGTCGAGGGCAGGGACCCCGCCCACCTCAGGCGTCCGCGCGGACGAACTTGTGGAAGCGGCTGAGGTCGCCGGTGCGGACCCGCTCCTGGTAGAGGAAGTCGACGTCGCTGTCCTCGAAGGTGGCGAAGAAGGCGCTCCAGTCGACGTCCTCGAGGCGGGAGTCGTCGCCGGGGCCGTCGGGGAACTCGATGCGCAGCACGCCCGCGCCCGCGTCGCCGGTGCCCACGACGTCGGCGGGGCGGCCGCCGCGGCTCTCCGCCCAGGCGCGGATGACGTCGTGGTCGCGCGTCGTGTAGCTCGCCGCCACCGTGGCCCGCTGGGTGGAGCGGCCGACGGCGTCCTCCTTGCCGAGCGACTCGGCGACGTAGCCCTTGGGGCGCACCGTCTTGTCGTTGTCGGGCAGCTCGCCGAGCGCCGCGGCGGGCGACTCGTCGGCGGCCTCGGCGGCCGGGGTCTCGTCGACCGGGGTCTCGGCGGGCTCGTCGGCCGGAGTCTCGTCGGAGCTGTCGGAGCGGTCGGAGCTGCCGGGAGCCGGGTCCGCCGGCGTCTCGGGGGCGGTGTCCGCGACGTCGCCGGCGGCGTCGCCCTCGGCGACCTCGGCGAGGACCTCGTCCTGCTCGGGCGCGGCCTGCTCGGAGGCGTCGGCGGCCGCCTGGACCTCGGCGGGCGCGGCGGCGTCGCCGGCCGGCGCGACGTCCTGCTGGCGCTCCGCAGGCAGGGCCTCGGCCCCGCCGCCCTTGCCCTTGGCCGCCTTCGCCGGGGCGGCCTTGGCCTTGGCGGCGCGCTCCTCGTCCTTGGCCTTGGCGGCCTTCTCCTTCTCCTTCGCCCGGGCGGCCTTCTCCTTCTCCTTCGCCCGGGCGGCACGCTCCTCGTCCTTGGCCTTGGCCGCCTTCTCCTTCGCCCGGGCGGCCTTCTCCTTCTCCTTGGCCTTGGCGGCGCGCTCCTTGTCCTTGGCCTTGGCGGCCTTCTCCTTCTCCTTGGCGCGGGCCGCCTTCTCCTTGTCCTTGGCCTTCGCGGCCTTCTCCTTCTCCTTGGCCCGGGCCGCCTTCTCCTTCTCCTTCGCCCGGGCCGCCTTCTCCTTCTCCTCGGCCTTGGCGGCCTTCTCGCGGGCGGCCTTGTCGTCGGAGCGGCTGGAGCGAGCGGCCATGCGGATCTCCCGGGTTCGGTCTGGGGTGGGTCGGGCTCAGGCGCGTCGGCGCGAGGACCCCGGGATCCCCGGTGCGCAGCAGCGGAAACAGGCGGCCCGCGGCGGGCGCCGTTTCCCGGGGGTGGCACGGGGAAGCGGCCCCGGGACCGTCCCCCGCCCCCCGAACGACCGAGGTGAGCCGTGCCCGTCGACTGGTCCCGCGTGGACCGGGTGCTGGCCGTCCGCCTCGACAACCTCGGCGACGTGGTCATGGTGACGCCCGCCCTGCGCGCGCTGCGGTCGGCGCTGTCCCCGGGCGCCCGGCTGGACCTGCTCGCCTCGCCGGGCGGCGCCGCGCTCGCCCCGCTGCTCCCCTGGGTCGACGAGGTGCACCCGCTGCGCGCGGTCTGGCAGGACGCCGCGGGCGCGCTGGCGCAGGACCCCGCCCGCGAGCTGGCGCTCCTGGAGCAGCTGCGCGCCTACGACGCGGTGGTGGTGTTCACGTCGTTCGCGCAGTCGCCGCACGCGATGGCCTACGCCGCCTACCTCGCCGGCGTGCCGGTGCGGGTCGGCGTCAGCAAGGAGTTCGGCGGCAGCGTGCTGAGCCACTGGCTGCGGGCGCCCGCCGACGAGCAGCACCAGAGCGACCGGGCGCTCGCGCTGCTCGACGCCGTCGGGGTGCCGGCGCAGGGGCGGGCCCTCGAGCTGGTCGTGCCCGCCGACGTGCGGGACCGCGCCGCCGCCGTCCGCCGCGAGGCCGGCCTGCCCGAGACCTACGCCGTCCTGGCCCCCGGCGCGTCCTGCCCGTCGCGCCGCTACCCGCCGGAGCGCTTCGCCGAGGTGGCGCGCGACCTCGGGATGCCGGTGGCCGTCGTCGGCACGGAGAAGGAGCGGTCGCTGGTGCAGGCGGTCGCGGCCGGCACCCCGGGCGTCGTCGACCTGTCCGGCCTGCTCGACGTGCCGGCCCTGGTCGCCACGATCGCCGGCGCGCGGCTGGCCGTCACCAACAACTCCGGCGGCATGCACATGGCCGACGCGGTCGGCACGCCGGTGGTCGCGCTGTTCGCCGGCACCGAGGACGAGTCGCAGTTCGCGCCGCGCAGCGTCCCGGCGACACTGCTGCGCGTGCCCACCACCTGCGCGCCCTGCCGCGCGTTCGCCTGCCCGTACGCCCACGAGTGCCTCGACATCAGCCCGGCCGCCGTCGTCGCCGCCGGGCGCGAGCTCGCCGCGTGAGGGTCCTGACCTGGCACGTGCACGGCTCCTACCTCTGGTACCTCAGCCAGGTGCCCGTCACGTGGGTGCTGCCGGTGCGCCCTGAGGGGGGCGAGGGTTACGGCGGCCGCACCCCGTCCTTCGCCTGGCCCGACAACGTCGTCGAGCTGCCGGCCGACCAGGTCGCGGACGCCGACCTCGACCTCGTGCTCACCCAGCACCGCGCCAACTGGGAGCGCGACCGCCACGAGCTGCTCCGGGACCGCGTCCGCGAGCTGCCCCGCGTGCACGTCGAGCACGACCCCCCGCAGGGCTGGCCCAACGACGCGCTGCACCCCGTGCAGGACGAGGACGCGACGCTGGTGCACGTCACGCCGTTCAACGACCTCATGTGGGACAGCGGCGTCACCCCGACGCGGGTGGTCGACCACGGCGTCGTCGTCCCCGACCTGCCCTGGACCGGCGAGACCGAGGCGGCGGTCACCGTCGTCAACAACCTCTACCGCCGTGGGCGCCGGCTCGGCCCGGACGTGTTCGACCGGGTGGCCGCCGAGGTGCCGGTCGACCTGGCCGGCATGAACGGCGACGCGTACGGCCGGTGGCTGGGCGACGTCGAGCTGCGCGAGCTGCACCGGCGGCTCCCGGCGTACCGCTGCCTGTTCAACCCGATCCGCTACACCTCCATGGGCCTCGCGGTCTGCGAGGCGATGGCGCTCGGCCTGCCGGTCGTCGGGCTCGCCACGACCGAGATGGCCAGTGCCGTGCAGAACGGGGTCAACGGCTACGTCGAGACCGACGCCGGCAGGCTGGCCGGCCACGTGCGGCGACTGCTGGCCGACCGCGACGAGGCCGCCGAGCTGTCGGCGGGCGCGCGGCAGCTGGCTCGGGCACGCTTCGGCATCGAGCGCTTCGTCGCCGACTGGACGTCGGTGCTGCAGGAGAGGGTGGACGCATGACCGGGCTGGTCGAGCTGCTGGTGGAGCTCGTCGACGGGGCCGCGGGCCTCGAGGTCGTCGTCGTCGGCGACGGCGTGCTGGACGGCTGGCTCGCCGGCCCGTCCACCCGCCTGTCGCGCGAGGCGCCCGTGCCGGTCGTCGACGTCGCCACCAGCCGCTACGTCGCCGGCGGCGCGGCCAACACCGCGGTCAACCTGGCCGCCCTCGGCGCCGCGGTGCGCTTCGTGTCCGTGACCGGCGACGACGCCGACGGCGACCTGCTGCGCCGGGTGCTGCAGGACGCCGGCGTCGACACCCGCGACGTGCTCGTGGAGCCGGGCCGGGCCACCTGCGCCAAGCGCCGCGTCTCGGCCGGCACCCAGATGCTCACCCGCTTCGACACCGGCGACACCGGTCCGATCACCGCGGCCACGGCCGACCGGCTCGCCCACCGGCTGCGCGCGGCGGCGGCCGGCGCGGCGGCCGTGGTCGTCAGCGACTACGACCTCGGGCTGCTGCCCGACGACGCGGTCGGCACAGTGCGGAGGCTGGACCACCCGTGCGTCGTGGTCGACGCCCGCCGGCCGCTGCGCTGGGCAGCGGCCCGGCCCCTCGCGGTCAAGCCCAACTTCGCGGAGGTCGCCCCGCTGCTCGGGCCCGGCCTCGACCGCGCGGAGCGCATCGTGGCCGCCGCCGACCGGGTGCGTGCCGCGCTCGGCGCCTCGGTCGTGGCCGCCACCCTCGACGGCGACGGCGCCGTGGTGCTGTCGGGCGGCGAGCCCGTCCGGCTGCACACCACGCCGCAGCCCGACACCCACGCCGCGGGCGCCGGCGACTCCTTCACCGCCGCCCTCGCCCTCGCCCTCGCGCAGGGCGCCGCCCCCGCCTTGGCCGGCGAGCTCGCCCAGCGCGCGGCGTCCGTCGTCGTCCGCACGGCCGGCACCACGTCGTGCACCGCCGCCGAGCTGCGCGAGGTGGTCGGCCGCTCCGAGCAGCACGTCCGCGACGCCGGCCGGCTCGCCGACCTCGTCGCCCGCCACCGCGCCGCCGGCCGCACGGTCGCGTTCACCAACGGCTGCTTCGACGTCCTGCACGCCGGCCACGTCGCGCACCTGCGGGAGGCGCGGGCGCTGGCCGACGTGCTGGTCGTCGGGCTCAACAGCGACGAGTCGGTGCGCCGGCTCAAGGGCCCCGACCGGCCGCTCAACGGCGTCGACGACCGCGCGGCCGTGCTGGCGGGCCTGGTCGGCGTGGACCACCTCGTCGTCTTCGACACCGACACCCCGGCGGAGCTGCTCGAGGCCGTCAAGCCCGACGTCTACGTCAAGGGCGGGGACTACACGCCGGAGATGCTCCCGGAGACGGCCCTCGTGGAGCGGCTCGGCGGCAGCGTGGTGACCCTCGGCTGGGTGGACGAGCAGACGACCGACGACCTGCTCGACCGCATCCGCGCCACCCCGTGGTGAGCCTGGACGTCCTCGTCCCGACCAGCGGGCGGCCCGGCGCGCTGGCGGTCACCCTCACCGCGCTGGCCTGCTCGAGCGTGCGCGACCTGCGCGTCGTGGTCTCCGACCAGTCGCCGGGCGCCGCCGCGTACGAGGACCCGGTCGTGCAGGGCGTGCTGCGCGTGCTCGCCCACCACGGGACGGGGGTGGCGCTGCACCGGCACCTGCCGCCGCGCGGGATGGCCGAGCACCGCGACTTCCTGCTGGGGCTCTCGGACGCCGACCGGGTGCTGTTCCTCGACGACGACATCGTGCTCGAGCCGGACGCGGTGGAGCGCCTGCTCGAGGTGATGGACGCGACCGGCGCCGGCGTCGTCGGGATGGCCATGCAGGGGCTGTCGTACACCGGGGACGTCCGCCCGCACGAGCACGCCGCGTACGAGGAGTGGGACGGGCCGGTCGAGCCCGAGCGCGTGCGCAAGGAGACGCCGGGCTGGGAGCGCTGGCGCCTGCACAACGCCGCCAACCTCGTCCACCTCGACCGCGAGCTGGGCCCGTCGCCGCGCGGCTGGCGGGCCTACAAGATGGCCTGGGCGGCGGGCTGCGTGCTGTTCGACCGGGCGGCGCTGGTGGAGACGGGCGGGTTCGGCTTCTGGCGCGACCTGCCGGCGGCGTCCGCCGGCGAGGACGTCGTGGCGCAGCTGCGGGTGCAGGAGCTGCGCGGGGCGGCCGGTGTGCTGCCGTCGGGGGCCTGGCACCTGGAGCTGCCCACGAGCGTCGGCGACCGGCGGGTGGACGCGTACGCCGTGGTGCTGGAGGGGCGGCCGGCCGGCTGACCGGGGGCACGCGACGAGGGGCGCCCTCCCGCAGGAGGACACCCCTCGTGGGGGTGCGGGTCGGTCAGCGGTTGCGGACCTGGCTCGCCAGGGTCTGCGCCTGCGTCCGGATCTCCTCGTAGCGCTCCTCGCCGGCCTTGGCCCCGAGGACGTAGCCGCCGCCCACGGCGCCGGCCAGCACCACGTCGAACAGCGCGCGGCCGATCGCGCGCTTGACGCGGATCACGCCGGAGGCCACCGAGCCGAAGGCGCGCACGACCGGGTTGGGCCGGCGGCGCCGCAGCCGCGGCGTGGCCGACGACAGCGCGGACCCGATCGAGGACGACAGCGACGACGACAGCGAGGACGCCGCCTTCTGCTGGCGCTTCGCCGCCCGGCGGGTCTGCTTCGCCGCCGACCCCGACCGCGTCGACAGCGCCGAGGTCAGGGCGGACGTGCGGGCAGAGGTGCTCTTGCCGCGCTTGGCGGCGACCTTCCGCTGCTGCTTCGCGGTCCTGGCCGCCGCCTTCGCCGCGGCCGCGCGGCGCTTGCCGAGCTCGTCGGTCGCCGAGGACAGGCTGGAGGAGACCGAGGACGACAGCGACGACGTGGCCGACGACGCGGACTTCCGGTGCTGCTTCGCGGCCTTGGCGGCGGCCTTGCGGTGCTGCTGCGCCGCCTTGGCCGCCGCCCTGCGGCGCCTGCCGGTCTGCTCGCCCGCCGAGGACAGGCTCGACGAGACCGACGACGACAGCGAGGAGGTCGCTCCGGTCGCGGACTTCTTCTGCTGGCGGGCGCTCTTGGCCGCGGCCTGCTGGCGCTTGGCGGCCTCCTGGGCCGCGCTCGCCAGGCCGGCGGTGACGGCCGTCGAGACCGACGACGACAGCGCGGAGGCGTTCTTGCGCTGCTCCTGGGCGACGGCGCTCGCGCGCTTCGCCGCCTTGCCGCTGCGCTGAGCCGCGGTCTCGGACGCGGCCGACAGCGCCTCGGCGGCGTTGCGGGCGCGCTTGCCGGCGACGTCGGAGGCAGTGGCCAGGCCGGCGGCGAGCTGCTTGCCGGCGTCGGCGTCCTTGCGGACGCCGACCCAGCTGGCCGCCTTGGCGACCGGCGCCTTCCGCGCCCGCTTGTCGCGGGCCCGCAGCGCGAGGCCGACCGCGACGGCGAGGCCGGCGACGGCCGCGAGCGGCGCGACCGCCTTGAGGCTGACCTCCTCGGTGGCCGGGCCGCCGAGCGGCTCCGGCTGCGGCTTCGGCGCGGCCGCCGGCGGCGTGGTGGGCACCGAGGACAGCCGCGGCGGCGCGGGGGGCGTCACGGGCGGGGGCGGCGAGGTGACGGCGGGCGGCGTGACCGGCGGCGCGGGCGTGCCGGCGGGGGGCGTGACCGGCGGCGCGGGCGTGCCGGCGGGGGGCGTGACCGGCGGCGCCGGCGTGACCGCGGGCGTCGCGGCCGCCGGCGTCGGGACCGGCGCGGTGACGGAGTCGTCGACGGTCGGGGTGGCGGCGGTGTCGGCGTCCTGCCCGCCCAGGGCCGTGCTGCCTCCGCACGGGGTGGCCGACGACGCGCCGTCGGCACCGGTGCCGATGCTGGAGGCGCTGCCGACTCCCGCGGCCGTGCCGACACCCGCGACCGTGCCGGCGACCGCGGCGGTGCCGGCGACCGTCGAGGTCGTCGTGTCGTCGCTCGACGCCGTCCGGATCGGCTCGGTGACCGGGTCACCGGTGCCCGGCACGTCGGCCGCCTCGGGGAGCAGGCTGCCGGACTGCTCGGTCGTGGTGCGCACGCCGTAGTGGGCGTAGAGGGTGCGCTCGTCGGCCTTGGACAGCTGCACCGAGTCGCCGACGTGCGGCGCGGACATCACCAGGGCGCGGGTGAAGTCCACGCGCACCGCGCCGTCGTGCTCCTCGGCGCCGAGCGCGGGCACGAACGTGCGGCCGGCCTCGGGCACGCCGACGTCCAGCCACTCGGTCACACCGGTGTCGGTGTCGGCGTACACGCCGTCGCACCGGCCGATGGTCGCGCCGTCGCGGTCGACGACGGACAAGCCCTCCCAGGACTTGGCCTCCTTGCGGTCGGGCAGCTGCACGGTTCCTCCAGGGGGACGTCGCCGGGTGCAGAGCGCACCGGCATCCGGACCCGCCCTACCCGCGAGCAGCCGGTCTCCACCAGGGAGCGCTACAGCGAGATGCCGCCGACGAGCACCGGCTCGGGCACGAGGTCGACGCCGAACGCGTCGCGCACCCCGTCGCGGACCTCGCGCGCGACGCCGAGCAGCTCGCGGGTGGTGCCGCCCCCGCGGTGGACCAGGGCGAGCACGTGCTTGCCCGACACCCCGACCGGACCGGGGCCGTGGCCCTTGGCGAACCCGGCCCGCTCGATCAGCCAGGCCGCCGACAGCTTGGTGCGGCCGTCGCCGTCGGGGTGGCCGGGCACGTCGACGTCGCCGAGGCGCTCGGTCACCCGCTCCCCGAACGCTGCGAGGTCGAACGGGCCGAGCACGGGGTTGGTGAAGAACGAGCCGGCGCTGCGGCTGTCGGGGTCGTCGGCCTGCACGACCATCCCCTTGCCGCGGCGCAGCGCCAGGACCGCGGCGCGCACCTCGGCCGCGGGGGCGGTCGCCCCGACCTCGACGCCGAGGCTGCGGGCCAGCTCGGCGTAGCGGACCGGCGCGCCGACGCCGGTGCCGAGCCGGTAGGTGACCGACAGGACGACCCAGCGGCCCGGGTCGGCCTTGAAGCGGCTGGCGCGGTAGCCGAAGGCGCACTGCTTGCCGCTGAGCTCCACCACCCGCCGGCTGGTGCGGTCCAGCGCGCGGACCCGGTCCACGACGTGCGAGACGTCCGCGCCGTACGCCCCGACGTTCTGCACCGGGCTGGCGCCGACCCGCCCGGGGATCCCGGACAGCGCCTCGAGCCCGACGAGGTCCTCCGACACGGCGTGGTCGACCAGCGCGTCCCAGTCCTCGCCCGCCTGCGCGGTGAGCAGCACGTCGTCGCCGTCGGACCGGGCGGCCAGCCCGTGCGAGGCGACGTGCACGACGAGGCCGTCGAAGCCCTCGTCGGCGACCACGACGTTGCTGCCGCCCCCGAGGACGAGCACCGGGTCGCGCTTCGCGCCGAGGACGGCGGCGACGACCTCCTCCTCGTCGTACGCGGTGACCAGCCGGCGGGCCGGGCCGCCGAGGCGCAGGGTGGTGAGCGGCGCGAGCGCGACGTCGCTGCGGCTGCGCGGCATCAGACGAGCTCGGGGACACGGGCCGGGCGGGCCGCCCGCCGGCGCTGCGCGACCAGGTCGTAGGTGAAGACCGCCAGCGCCGTCCACACCAGGGCGAACCCGAGCAGCTTGGGCAGCCCCATCGGCTCGTGCAGCAGCAGCACGCCGAGCAGGAACTGGATCGTCGGCGCGAGGTACTGCAGCAGCCCGAGCGTCACCATCGGCACGCGCTGGGCGGCGGAGCCGAACAGCAGCAGCGGCACGGCGGTGACGAACCCGGCCAGGGCGAGCAGCACGGCGTGTCCCCAGCCGGAGCCGCCGAACGTCGACCCGCCGGAGGCCCCGAGCACCGCCAGGTAGCCGGCGGCGACCGGCGCGAGGACGGCCGTCTCGATGCCGAGCCCCTCCACCGGCGCCACCCGCGCGGTCTTCTTGAGCAGCCCGTACGCGCCGAACGAGAACGCCAGCAGCAGCGCGAGGTACGGCGGCCGGCCGCCCTCGACGCTCAGGACGACGACCGCGAGCCCGGCGAGCCCGAGCGCGCCCCACTGCACCGGGCGCAGCCGCTCCCCGAGCACGAAGACGCCGAGCAGCACGGTGACCAGCGGGTTGATGAAGTAGCCGAGCGAGGTCTCGACGACCTGGCCGCTCGTGACGCCGTAGATGTAGGCGCCCCAGTTGACGGCCATCAGGACCGCGGCGACCGCGAGGCGCAGCACCTGCCGGCGGTCGCGCAGGGCGGCCCGGACGGCCGGGCCCTTGCGCAGCGCGGCGAGCAGCAGGGCGACGAAGACCAGCGACCACAGCACCCGGTGGGCGAGCACCTCCAGCGACCCGCTGGGCTCCAGCAGCGGCCAGTAGAGCGGGAACAGGCCCCACAGCCCGTACGCGGCGGCGCCGTACAGCACGCCTCTGCGCCGCTCCGCCACCTGGGTCCCGTCCACCCCCTCCACGCTACGGCCGGGCGGCCCCGGGGCCTCCCCCGGCGCCGGGCGACGCGCCCGTCCGGCGTGGCGCCACGCGTACCGTCGTCGCAGACGGTAGACAACCCCGGCGTGGCGCATGCCCGCACGACGGTGCTGGCGCACCGCGACGACGGACGAGGCAGGAGGACGGCGTGGCCAAGAAGGCGATCCTCCTGCTCATCGTGGCGTTCGCGATCTACTCGGTGCTGGCGACCCCTCGTGACGCGGCCGACGCCGTGCGCACCGCCGGCACGGGGCTGCAGAACGCCGCCGGCTCGCTCATCGAGTTCTTCCAGGCCCTGACGCCCTAGTGTCGCGGGTTGTAAGTCTTCTTGCGGTTGGGTGATGGCCGGGCGTGAGCGATGATGTCGTCGGCGTTCTTGGTCCAGGTGAACGGGTGGGCTCGTTCGTTCCAGCCGTCGATGTAGATCCC
>JAABUN010000680.1_pt1 | contig 84569 bp, 92 predicted proteins | sample 5559311 | NCBI WGS metagenome assembly JAABUN01 (sample SAMN10711877, study PRJNA513370) | rock metagenome | isolation source: Antarctica rocks | place: Antarctica: Victoria Land, Siegfried Peak sud
CTGACCTCCTCCGTGTCAGGAAGGCGCTCTCCCCCTGAGCTAATCGCCCGTACCCAGCTGCGAGAGGCGGCACCCGGAATCGAACCGGGGTACAGGGTTTTGCAGACCCTTGCCTAACCACTCGGCCATGCCGCCGTGGACTTGCAGTGGCCTTGCGGCCAGAGCGGAAGACGGGATTCGAACCCGCGACCCTCACCATGGCAAGGTGATGCTCTACCAGCTGAGCTACTTCCGCAACGTTCTCGTGCCGCGATAATTTAGCACGAGCCCTACCGCGTTACAAGCGTCCGTTGAACCATCGCTTGCGCGAGAAGACCAAGTATCGCATCAGGAAGAAGCTCATCGTGGAGGCTACGACGATGGAGATAACCTTCGCCACGTTGCCGACGAGATAAGCCGGTATATCCGTGTCGGTGAGCAAAGGCCGGATCAGGGCAAAGAAAATCCCATTGCTGACTGTGATATTCGCGATGGCCTGAACAATAAACAACGTAGTCTGACGCGGCCCAGGATTAGACCGCCCCTTGAACGTCCACATGGTATTCCAGAGATAGCTGTTGGCGTTTGCCAGGACCAACGCGATCCCGTTGTACAAAAACAGCAATCCGGGTTCCCGCGTCGGCTGCAGCCACAGAAACATGTTGAGAACCCCGATATCCACAGCAGCATTTGACAGGCCGACCATAGAGAACTTGGAGAACCGGATGCCGCCCTTCTTGAGCTTCTCGCGTCTGTTCATCGAGACGATAGAGCTTTCTCGTAGTATTCGCGCAGCGCGCTTGTGGCCTGATCCCAGCCCCGAGTCACCGCCGTGCCGCGAGCCCCAGCGTCGAGTCGCCGCCTGAGTTCCGTGTCGCCACAAACGCGGCGGACGGCATCGGCCATCGAATCCCGGTCTCCGACTTCGTACATCAGTCCGTTTACGTTGTCTTCCACGATCTCGCCGGTAGCACCCGCACGAGCTGCGATCACAGGCAGCCCGGAGGAGAGAGCTTCGAGCATCGACAAGCCGAGCGTCTCGGTGGTCGAAGGGAAGACCAGAGCATCCGCAGAGGCGTAGGCGTAGGCTAGTTCCTCACCGCGGCGGGTTCCCAGAAAGACCGTGGGCGTGTCGAAGAACATCTCTTCGAGATTACGCCGGGCGGGGCCATCCCCCACAAAGGCCAGCCGAGCATTCGGGACAGCATCCAGTACAGCCCGCAAGCTACCGATATCCTTCTCGTAGCCGAGTCGCCCGACGTAAAGCAAGAGCGGGTCCGCCGGATGTCCAACTGATAACTTGGCTCGCCATTCTTTGGAGAACTTGTCTGGATGGAATCGTTCAGTATCCACACCTTGCGGCCAGACGTGAAGGTTCTGTATGCCCTCGCCTTCAAGATATTGGCGGGTCACTTCAGAGGTGCAGAGGTTGACATCGGCGTTGTTGTGGATGCGGCGAGTGTACCAGCGACCCGCGCCGTCAAGGAAACCTAGACCGTAGAAGCGTGCGTAGACGGTGACGTTGGTGTGGTAGGAGGCCACGAGCGGTACTTTGAGTTTTCGGGCGTAATGCGGAGCACCCGCCCCGAGGACGAACGGATTTACTGCATGAATCAAGTCAGGCTCGAACTTCCGTAGGACTCGACCAACACCGGGGTTGATAGGCGCCATCTTGATCTGCGGATACGGAGGAAAAGGTATGCTGGCTACCCGGTGGATCGGGACATCGTTGTAGTAGCCTGGGCCCTCACCATATTTCGGGGCGATGACGAGAAGTTCGTCACCTCGATTTAGCAGCTCGTCAATAGTGCTGCGAAGCCGCGTAACCACACCATCCAGCGCGGGGACGAAGGTCTCGGTGAAGATCGCAACTTTCATGCGATGTGGACTACCGGGCATCCCCGGACAAGGCCCGCCTTACAGCGAGCTCCATCCAGACGTATCCCGTTGCGTGCTTCATCGAGGGCAGGTTCTCCTGTGTCCGGTACATTCGAGGATTGGGTTGTACCCGTTCCTAGAAGTTCGACACAATGGCCTGGGTAAACTCCTTCGTACCCGCCGATCCGCCGAGGTCTTTGGTGCGAGTCTCGGGGCTCTTGAGAGCTTCTTCGATACCGGCCTGCATCTTCTCCGCCTCTTCGAGATGGCCGAGGTGTATCAGCATCTCTTTGGCCGAGAGCAGCGTGGCGAGCGGGTTGGCGCGGTTCTGACCGGCATACTTCGGAGCCGACCCGTGAACGGGCTCGAAGACCGCGATCTCCTCTCCTACGTTGGCTCCCGGAGCGACACCCAGACCACCGGTTAGACCGGCGCAGAGATCCGAGAGGATGTCACCATAAAGGTTTGGACAGACCAGCACATCGTAGAGGTTGGGCTTGGTAACGAGTTGCATCGCCATGTTGTCCACAATGCGGTCGTCGATCTCCTCGAAGTCGTTCTCGTAGTCTTTGGAGACTTCGTAGAAGACGTCCCGGAACATACCGTCCGTAAACTTCATGATGTTCGCCTTGTGGATCACCGTGATGTGTTTGCGGCCCTGTTCCTTGGAACGCTCGAACGCCATGCGACAGATACGTTCGGTGCCTTCGCGGGTGATGATCTTGATGGACTCAGCGGCATCCTTGCCGACCATGTGCTCGACGCCCGCGTACAGATCCTCGGTGTTCTCGCGGTAGATGATGAGGTCTATGTCCTTATGAGGCGTCTCGATCCCTGGCAAGCTCAACGATGGGCGGATGTTGCCGTAGAGATCCAGCTCCTTCCTCAGCGCGACGTTTACGGAACGGAATCCCGTCCCTACTGGAGTTGTCAGCGGCCCCTTGATAGCTACCTTGTTGCGCCGGATGGATTCGAGCACGGATTCCGGTAGAGGCGTGCCTTCGCTCTCCATTACCGTCTCGCCCGCCTCGGCGATCTCCCACTCGATACCAACGTCCAACGCCCCGATAACCTCTTTGACCGAATCCGTCAGATCCGGACCAATCCCGTCACCGGGGATCAAAGTAACTGTCTGCGCCATGTGAGCACTCCCTTCGTCGTAAAACCTCGCCTAGTATAGCCGCGAGTACGCCGCATGGCTCGCGCAGAACTGGAAGTGATGAACTTGCGGAAGGGTCTACTCTATATTCGTTCCCTTTTTCGTATTCCCATACTTATTGAAGGAATCCTATTTAATTGCGGAGCTGGTTTGAAACTATTTGCCCAGGAGAGAGCCGAGTCCCTTGACCGGGCTGTTGTTTTGGGCGGCTTCGGCAGGTTGTTGTTTCGCACCTTCTGAGGATTGGATCAGAACCCACCCCGCACCCTGGAAGGAGATCTGGAAAGACTCGCCACTCCCGCGTCCGATGAGTGTCTTGAACGAGACATCCGCCTTGATGTTGGTCCTGACTCCCCCACTCCAGGCCACCGCGCAGTCCGGGTCGGCGTAGGTAGGTGTGCTCGTATCGAGCAGAACCGGGTCCCCATCGGAGGTCACGGCGACCTTGCCGCTCCCTTGTAGAACAACGTTGAACATGCCGCCCGCCATCCGTCCCGCGCCCTCGACTCGCTGGATGTCCCAATCTATGCCGGGCTCAAAAGCCAGGATGTTCTGGCCGTTCACCGTCATGCGCTCGTTGTCGAGGTCTATGAGCATGATCTTGCGCTTGTCTTGGGTCAGGAAGAGATCCCCCCTGCCGTTGGCCGTCATCATTTGGACACCCTCGCCGGTGAGAGCTTTCTTGACGAAACGCCCGAGACCGCCGCTCTTATGCTCGAATTTCACATCACCCTGGTAAGCGACCATAGAGCCGAGCAACGCCTGCACCTCGTCGCCCTCCAAACGCACCTTCAACATGGAGGAATTCTGTAGCGTGAAACGCCCCTGCGGCGTCACCTCCTTGAACTGCTCCAGATTCGTCTCCGTCATCTCCTTACCTCCCTCTCGCTAATCGTCCCACGGGCATCTCTAGCCCGGCAACTCCCTGCAATATATCCACGCCCACCGTTCCACCGCATCCCCCATTTGCGGTATCTTTGGCGCGGAGATTAGAAGTTATTCGGAGTACGGTAGACGCTGTTTGCACACCTCAATCGACGAAGCACGCCCAAACGGCTCACAATTTTGTTATTAGCTAGCGCTACTGACTGAAGGCTGCGGCGATCAGAATGCCTATCACGACGGCTATCAGCAAGCCGATAATGCTCGCCACCACCACCGGGATCAAGACTACCGCTACCGCTCTTCCAGTCGTCGTCGAATGCATCTCACGGATGCCCAGAACAGCTAGCACTATGCTGTACACGCCTACCGCCAGGCTGATCAATATACCCAAAATCGGCACTCCAGAGAGCCATGAGAAGAGCTGCGTCGCCGAGATATACGCTCCTACCCTGAAGGTGGCCTCGAAACCTGCATTGGACGGCTTGACAAGCAAGAAGACCAACAGGTGAAAGATAGCCGCACCAACGAAAAGACCGATGGCGGTAAAGATCGGTGTCAAGATAATGGTAAACACCAGCGCGCCCAGGACGGTCCCGATACCCTGGTTACTAAAAGTCAGTCCAACCAGCGCGTTGACGATACCCGCAAGCACCCCGGCGATGACGGAGCAAATCAGAGCGAAGACCAATGGCGGTACGAAACCGCCTTGGCGAGGCAGCTCCCGGAAGAAACCAACGGGATTCAGCAAAACTCCTTGCACCGTGCGGATAAAACTCTGTACGGGATCCCCGAGGTCGAAATCACCGTTCCCGGAAACGCCGGACATCTCCGGCCCCGAATCGCCCATCTCGCCACTCGAATTCCCCGGATCCGGCTCTCTGCTAGGCTCGTTGCCGGTACTGAAATCCATGCGGTCTCCCTTCGCATAAGTGTCCGCGTCTAGACTAATGTATCCTTTTGTGCAGATTGGCGCAACTAAGGTCAGCCTTCCAAGCTCGTTCGACTCGAAGCAAAGTCAAGCGTTTCATCTCGATTAGTTAGATTGCGGGTATCGAGTCATCCGCGAGATACGGGGATTATTGGTATCAAAATCGACAAGAAAACCAACGGCAGTACAATGACCAAGATTGGGATGGCTACGACTGCGGCGGCTCTCTGTTGCGTGGTGGAATGAAGATCCCGTATGCCAGCGGCGCTTACGTACAAACCATAGATGCCAGCGACGACATTCAAGACTGGCACCCAGCCTACGAGTGAGATGGCGGAAGCGTAACAGACGACCCTATACGTCGCCTCGAAGCCGCCATTGGTGGGTCTTACGAGAATAAGTACGAGCACATGGTAGATCACGGTCACGACAACTACAAATATGGCCGTGTAGATCGGGAAAAGAACCACGTTCAGAATCAGGCCGACTGCACCACCCGCAAACGATTCCGAAAGGGTTCCGAGTCCGGAGCGCGCAAAGATCGGGCCAAGTATCAGACCGAGGATGCCTGCCAGTAGACCGGAGATCAGACTACAAACAACGGCGAATACCGCAGGACCAAGAACGTCCCCTCCTCGCGCAACACCTCTGAAGAAAGCGGTGGGCCGCAGCAAGACCCCCGAAACAGCGGGCAGAAAGGTGCCTATGGGATCCGAGAGAACAAAATCGTTCCCCGATCCATCCACACCTCCAGAGTTTCCTCCAAATATCGGCCCGCACGAAGAACCCTCGGACGCATCCCCAGGCCTACTGCCGGTGTTGAAATCCAAGCTATTCTCCCTCCGCATAGAAATCTATCAACAACCAGCAATGTAACGGTTTGCCGCAACCTTTGCCGCATATTGTAGAATGATTGTTGGGAAAAGCTCGCGTGCAAACGGGGATTAATTATGTCGTCGACTATAGAGACTCTCGAACGAGAATTGGGCGAGGCGCAACTCGACCGCGAGGATAAGCAACGCGCTGTGGTTCGAGCCGAAAACGCCCACGAAGCTGTCTGCGCGGCGCGGGACGAGGAGTGGTCCGATAGCTCCGCCATCGACCCGGAGGTCGAACGACTAACGGCCCTCGTCTACCAGAGACGCCGTGAGCTATACGAGGCCATCGACGCTCTGAAGGCCGCTGAAGGCAAGGAACGCCGCATAAAGAGCCGCCTGATGTACGTGCTGCCCGCCGAGCGGCGGCGTTATCTCTCCGGTACGGTGGACAACGAGTTCGAGGCTTTTTTGAGGTCTCTGCGGGAGGCTTACCAGAAGGACATTCCGTCCGTTGAAATCCGTGTCGTGGTCGAGCGTCCGGGGCAGTTGGATCTCCGGGGCGACGCAACCTGGCGAGCACTCGAACGCCTCTACGCCGGAACAGTGCGACGCTGGGTCGAAGTTCGGAACGACTCGGACACGCCCGCGCTCGCTGAACTTGCGATACACGTCTCCTACTTCGCCGGTGGACACGTTCCGAGAGTGTTCGTGGGAGATGAGGAGGTTAGAGCGGGCGTCACCCCAGTGGGAGTCCCTGGCGAACGTTCTCTGAAAGGTTTCGAGGGCGATGCGGGCGAGCTAGCATTAGCACGGATCACGGTTCGGCGGTATCTCGACGAGAGCGCGGTCGGGCGTCTGTGCAAGAAGACCCCGGCGCTCGTGCAGATCTCCAGCATCGCACGTCTATACCAAACCATGAGCCTGACGGGAGATGAGATCCGGTGGCGACTCGAACAACTCGTCTCACTTCGCCTGGAAGTCCTCGAAGCCGTCTACGGACTAACCGGAGACCGTCGCCGCTTCTCATTCTACGAGATCGCCCGCGCCGCTCGACTCCTGGATGGCCACTTCCCCGACTCCGGCATCGCCGCCGAAGCCCTGGTCGACGCCGTAAAACGAGCCCTCGAAACCGGTGTCCCCCTTGTAGATATCGCATACCTCAGCGTAACAACCAACGAGAACTTCTGACGGAAAAGCTGGTCAGCTAGTGCGTATCCAACAACCCAAATTTTTGCCGACCGGCTTACGGAGCATCCGATAGATCGTGTTCGGGAACAGAGAGGTTATAGGGACGGGCTGGTTTTTCGGCTAAGATCCGTACTTTGTAGACAAAATCCGGTACGAACTCGCCGCGGCGGACCGTCAGGATCTCGACGGGCTGGCCCGTGGCTTTCAAGGCGGCTCTTCCTCCCACTTCGTAACGCGCCGGACGCGACCGGTCTACCACCGCCGTCTCCTCTCAACTCAGTATAATGGGCTATTCTGACACAATCGGAGGCTCGACGGGAGGAACTAAGATGACCGAATGCCACGATCTCATAGTGGTCGGCGCGGGACCTGCGGGCGCCTCGACCGCCTACCATGCCACACGCTCAGGCCTCTCCGTTCTGCTCCTCGACCGCCAGAAGTTTCCCCGCGACAAACCGTGCGGCGACGGTTTGATGCCCCACGCCGCCGAGGAAGTCACCCTGATGGGCCTCGGAGACTGGCTCGATGAACCTCACCACGGCATCTTTACGGACTTCTCCTTTCACACCCAGACCGCCTTCCTGCGGGACACAGTTCCCCCATCCCTGCACGGCCCCCGAGGCTACGTCGCTCGCCGCGAAGAGACCGACACCAAGTTCCTCGAACAGGCGCGCTCCGCCGGAGCCGAGTTCCTGAGTGAGACGCGGGCAACAAAACTACTCCGCTCTCCGGCGGGGCGCGTCACCGGTGTCGTATCTGAGATGGATGGCGAGGAGGAGCAACATGAAGCTCCTCTGGTGGTGGTGGCGGACGGGGTCGGTGGTTTCGCGGGGGAGGGTATGAAGGTGCGTCAGAACGCCGTTGCTCGGCGTGGGTACTTTAGAAATGTTGGGGGCTCTGACAAGCGGGATCTCCATATCTTCATAACGGCGGATATAAATGAGCACGGCGCGGGTTACGGGTGGGTCTTCTATTTCGGGGATGGCACGGCCAACGTTGGAGCCGGGGTCTCGACGCGGGCTCTAGCCCGCACGGGACGCAATCTCAAAGACTACTACGATCGGTTCTTGGAGGAGCCCGTGTTGGCGGAGTGGTTGGAAGGGTCCGAGGCCGAGGGTCCGGCGAAGAGCTGGTCGCTCAAGATGGGAATGTGGGGTGCCAAGCGTCACGCGCAGGGGGTTATCATGGCCGGAGACGCGGGCAGTATGATCCACCCGATCAGCGGCGAAGGCGTGGGTTACGCTCTTGAATCCGGCAGGCTGGCTGCCGCCTGGTCACATCAGGCTCACGCACGGAAGGATTTCTCAGCCTCGATACTCGCCGGATACGAGCGTCAACTGCGCCGCCAGAGGGCACGGGAGCACGTCTCCGGTCACGCCGTCGTCAGCCTCGTGCCGCGACTGTCGATCATGGAGCCGGTCTTCAAGGCCGCCGAGAGAGACCCCGCCGCCCGCCGCGCCATAGTCGAATCCTTCACGGGCGACGCTCCCATCTATGATCTCTTGAAGCATCCCAAAACACTGGCGACGGCAGCGGGACAGGTCGCCCGGAGAACAGTTCAGCCGTATCTCGAACGTGCGACCAACGGAGGATTTCGTGGCTAAAAGCACTCTGAAGCTCGGTGACATTACCGTACACGTACTCGATGACGGAATTTTCATCACTGATGCGGGCAATCTGTTTGGTGATTCCAAGAAGGCCAAGATAAAAGGTGCCATGCGGCCTGTTCTGATCGAGAGCGGCGAGGATCTCATCCTTCTAGATGCTGGTTTCGGTCCCGAACTGCCCGAAAGCCTCGAAGGTCGTTACGAACTCAAGCGCGAAGAGACACTCGTGGATCGCCTCGAAGAAGCCGGTCACTCACCCGAGGACGTAACGCACGTCGTGCTTTCGCATCTCGACCCCGACCACGTAGGTTGGGCACTTCGTCCCCAGAGTTTCCCGAACGCCAAAGTTCTTGCGCAAAAGGCTGCCGTCGAGGAAGCGAAAGGTCTCCCGGAGGAGAGTCCGAGGCGCGAGATCGCACCTATCTTCGAGAAGGGTGTGGAGGAGGGCTGGTGTGAGTTGATGGATGGCGATTCGGAGGTTGTAGAGGGAGTTCGGGCCGAGGTGAGGAGCGGTCACGCGGAGGGACACCAGATCTTCTGGATCGGCACCGGCGAAGATCTCGCCCTCTTCACCGCAGATCTCGCACCCGCGAAAATCTGGCTGGACCCGGATCTCATAGCGGGAGTCGACACAGACCCGAAAGCGGCCCGCAAGAACCGCATCGAAGTCCTTACCGAAGCCGCCGAGCTTGGAGCACCCGTGATCCTGTACCACGAACCAAAGGATTTCCTCGTCCGGGTACGACAGAAAGACGAGAGCTTCGAAGCTGTTCCGCTAGAAGACTAGCGTTACTTGCTCTTGCGGCGGTCGCGCCATTTCTTCCACAGTATGGGAGCTACCATCATCAGCACCCGTCTTATAAGCGTTCCCATTTTTCTCCGCCTTTCGTAGCTTGTGATTTTATTATACGAGCATACCCTGTAAGGGTTTCGGAAAACTCCCTAGCCTTCGTGCCACGTAGTTAGTTCGGCGGCTGGGGCGCGCCGGCGCGGGCGTAGTCCCATATCCGGGTATCCGAGGTAGAGGTAGGCAACGATTGTGTCGCCTTTGGAGAGATCGAAGAACTTCCGCAGATGTTCGTGGTAGGCCACGGGACCGGTGCGCCAGATAGAGGCCAGGCCGAGATCGTGGGCCGTCAGTTGCATGTTCTGGACGGCGGCGGCGCAGGCGGCGTAGTTTTCGAGAGTCTCGATCTCATCTCGCCCCGCTAGGGAGATTACGGAAATTATTACGGGTGCGCGAAAGGCTTTCTTACGCTCTCGCGAGATCCTGCCAGATGCCATCTCCTCGTCTTCACCCTCTTCCTCGGCTTGGATAGCGGCGAGTTCGGCGCGGGCCTTCGCGAACTCGCCCCGTCCCTTTCCCGAGAAGACGTGGAATCGCCAGGGCTCCGTAATCTTGTGGTTTGGAGCGTGGATGCCGCTCTCCAGAACCCGCTCTACAAGTTCGCGCTCCACCGGATCCGGTTTCACCCGGTTGATGCTCTGGCGGGTTGATATGGCCTTGCTAGTCTCCAAAGAATCTCCCTGCTACGTTGCGACGGACGTGAGGTATTTTATCCGGGAGCGTAGCGGCAGGGAGATAGAAGTTGCACTATCATTGGGACAGTTCCAGAGGACGAAGCGACCGGAAGGTTCCTCGCGTCTCTTTGGTAGAAATCGTATAGAGCGATGGATAAGGAGATCAAGGGATGTCAAAGACCGTCACCGTCACTGGCGCCGCTGGCGCAATCGGATACGCCACACTTTTTCGGATCGCGTCGGGGCAATTGCTCGGGCCGAACGAGAAGATCAAGCTGAAGCTGCTGGAGATCGAACCAGCCCTAAAAGCCGCTGAAGGCACCGCGATGGAACTGAACGACTGCGCCTTCCCGCTACTCGAATCTATAGACATCACCGCCGACGCGAACGAAGCCTTCGACGGCTGCAACGTAGGACTCCTAATCGGCGCCCGCCCCCGCCAGAAGGGCATGGAGCGTGCGGAACTGCTGGAAGCGAACGGCGCGATCTTCAAACCCCAGGGCGAGGCCATAAACGCCGGAGCGTCCGACGATATCCGCATTCTCGTAGTCGGCAACCCGGCCAATACTAACGCCCTGATCGCCATGAGCAACGCCCCCGACGTTCCGAACGAACGCTTCACGGCCATGACGCGCCTCGACGAGAACCGGGCGGTCTCCATGCTCGCCGAGAAGCTCTCCGTGGGAGTAGACGAGATCCAAGACCTTGTGATCTGGGGCAACCACTCACCATCCATGTTCCCGGACCTCTTTAACGCTACGGTAAACGGCGAACAGGCCGTGAAGCAAGTCGACATGGATTGGTACGAAAACGAATACATGCCGAAAGTCGGTAAGCGTGGAGCCGCCATCATCGAAGCTCGCGGAGCATCTTCCGCCGCCTCCGCCGCAAACGCCGCCATCGACCACATCCATGACTGGACTCTAGGCTCCGACGGCCTACGCTCGATGGCCGTCCCATCCGGCGGTCAGTACGGTGTCGAGGAAGGTCTCATATCCTCGTTCCCGGTGCGGTTGTCCGGTGGCGAATATGAGATAGTCGAAGGACTCGAAATCGGGGAATTCGCACAGTCCAAGATCGACCTGACCGTCAACGAACTCAAAGAAGAGCGCGACGCAGTGAAAAATCTGGATCTGATCGGATAACCGTCAAGATTGGATCAAAAAGAAGAGCCCTCGCTTTAAAAGCGAGGGCTCTTCTTTCGCATGGATGAGTTAGCGTTTTACCTTAAACCTCCAGGTCTTTCGGATGGTGTTGCCGGAGGGATCGGTCGCCGCGACCTGTACGGTGTGGCGCTTGTAGGAGAGCTTGCCGCTTCTGTAAGTCAGCCTGTCGGTCCCACTATTGTAGGAGAACCGGCCCTTACGACGACCGTCCACGTAGAGTTTTATGTTTGCCTTACCCAGGTTGGAGCCGAAATCCCGGACTACGGCCTTTATTACCGGAGTGCGGTCGCGAGTCGAAGAGCCCGGTCGAGGCTTTAGCGGGGTGACAACGGGATTGGTCGTGTCTCGCTTCGGGGCAGCAGTCGGGGTCGGGGTTGCAACCGTTGTTGGGGCCGGGGCTGGCGTGCCGTTGAGCGAACCGGCGGCGTTGAGTCGTGCGCCGGTTACCATTTTGTCTTGGAGGCTGGCCTTATTGTCGGCGTATTTGAGAAGCAGGGACTTTATCGTTCCATCGTCGCGCGTAGAGTCTTTGCTCTTTAGCAGCGCGGCCACGCCCGCAACGTGCGGAGCGGCCATCGAAGTTCCGCTGTAGCTACCGTACTTGTTTCCTGGCAGCGTGCTGCGGATGCCCACTCCGGGCGCTCCGAGGTCCACGGTTGTCGCGCCATAGTTAGAGAACGAAGCCAGGCCGTCGTTTTTGTCGGTCGCGGCCACGGAGACGATGTTTGGCAGATTATACGAGGCCGGATACTGCGGTGTCGAGTCATTGTTGCTGCCAGCGTTTCCGGCAGCGGCTACAAACAAGTGGCCCTGGGCGTCAGCCCGAGCGATGGCATCCCGCAGTGATTGCGAGTATCCGCCACCACCCCACGAGTTGTTGGAGATCTTCGCTCCGTTTTTGACGGCGTAGTTGATCGCCTCGACCGCATCAGAGGTGTAGCCGCCGTTATTGCCGAGGAACTTGAGAGACATGATCCGGGCATCCCAGTTGACTCCGGTTACGCCACCGCCATTGTTTCCTTCAGCGGCGATGGTCCCTGCGACGTGGGTTCCGTGCTCGTCTCCCCTGCCGGTCACTGGGTCCGGGTCGTAGACGCTGGCGTTGTTGTTCGCGAAGTCGTAACCGTTCACGTCGTCGACGTAACCGTTGTTGTCGTCGTCGCGGTTGTTGCCGGGGATCTCATCGGTGTTTACCCACAGGTTGTCGTTGAGGTCCGGGTGGCTTATATCCACGCCCTCGTCGATCACCGCCACTATGGTACCGGCGTTGCCGGTGGTGATGTCCCAAGCCTCTGGCGCGTCAATGTCGGCGTCCGGGGTGCCAGCGGTCTGGCCGGTGTTGTTTAGGCCGTATAGTTGACTATAGTCTGTGTCGTTTGGCTTCGGGGATACCGAGGGATTCAGGACGAAATCCGGCTCCGCGTATTCGACTTCGGGGTTGTCTTCGTAAGTTTCGATACTTTCAGCCACGGAGACATCGCCGGCGAGATCCACTACGTTTACGTCGCTGTTTGGGAGATTCTCGTCGATAGTAGCGTCGTTTTCGCGGTTGATCTCGCGCAGATCAGCCTGCGAAGCGTCGTCTTCGAGCTTGACGATCAACTTGCCCCGATCAAACTCCTTGTCGGAATCCACGGGAAAACTCGGCTTGTCCACCGAAGAAGGCGCCTGCCGCTCGGGAACTCCCTTCGCAACCTGCACCCCACTTTGAACAACAATCAGAACGACAGTTATTGCTGCCACGAACCCGACAAATAATGCGACTAGTCTGGACTTGCTAGATGCTGAATAATTCACAGTACCGCTTTCTAAAGCTTGCTTGCCTATTTAATAGTTATCGACCGGTGGCAAAATAGCTTTAGGTGAAACGGTGAATAGGGTCACGTATTTAGGGTTGATACTGCCCGAACACCGAGCGCAGGGTATCCGAAACTTCGCCAAGCGTACCGAGATTTGCGAGGGCTTCTTTCATTGGATAGAGCAGGTTGTCTCCACTTTCGGCGGCGGCCTTGAGTTCCGCAAGCGCCTTCTCCACGGAGGCGGAGTCCCGGCTCTCTTTTAGTTTTTGAAGGCGTTCGGTCTGGCGGTCGCGGATAGTCTCGTCGACGGAGTGTAGATCCATCTGCGAATCGTTTTCGGAGGCGTAGCGGTTCACGCCGACTATGACGCGCTCGTCTTTCTCGATCTCACGCTGGTAGCGATATGCGGACTCTTCGATCTCAGCCTGCATGAACCGCTCTTCGATTGCTTTTACCGATCCCCCAAGTTCGTCTATGCGCCGAATATACTCCCAAGCCTCCTCCTCGACCGCATCGGTGAGCGACTCAACGTAGTACGAACCGGCGAGCGGGTCGGCGGTCTCGGTAAGACCGCCTTCGCTAGCGAGGATCTGCTGGGTCCGCAACGCTATGCGCGCACTCCGCTCCGTCGGCAACGCGAGAGCCTCATCGAAGGCGTTGGTGTGAAGACTCTGCGTTCCTCCCATTACGGCGGAGATGGCCTGAACCGTGGTCCGCACGATGTTATTTTCGGCTTGCTGCGCCGTCAGGGAAGAACCGGCGGTCTGCGTGTGGAAGCGGAGCTTGAGGCTTTTTTCGTCCGTGGCGCCGAACCTATCTCGCATGATACCGGCCCACATACGACGGGCCGCCCGGTATTTGGCTACTTCCTGGAAGAGATCGTTGTGCGCGTTGAAGAAGAACGAGAGTCGGGGCGCGAACTTGTCGACATCCAGGCCCGCCGCCACCGCCGCCTCGACATACGCGATGGCATTGGCGAGCGTGAACGCTAACTCCTGCACCGCCGTGCTACCGGCCTCCCGGATGTGGTAGCCGGAAATAGAGATAGTGTTCCACCGTGGCAACTCCTTCGCGCAATACGCGAACATGTCCGTCGTAACTCTCATAGAGGGCTTCGGAGGATAGATGTACGTCCCGCGAGCAAGATACTCCTTGAGAATGTCGTTTTGGGTGGTTCCGGTGACGGCATCTCCTTCCACACCCTGCTCCTCGGCGACGAGTGCGTACAAGAGCAAAAGTGTTGACGCTGTGGCGTTAATGGTCATAGAGGTGGAAACCTCGCCGAGTGGGATGCCATCGAGAAGCTCGCGCATGTCCAGTAGTGAGTCGATGGCGACACCGACCTTGCCCACTTCGCCGAGAGAGAGCTCGTGGTCAGAGTCCCGGCCCATCTGGGTTGGAAGGTCGAAGGCGACGGAGAGGCCAGTCTGCCCGGCTTCGGTGAGATACTTGAAGCGTTCGTTTGTCTCGCGGGCGGTCCCAAAACCCGCATACTGACGCATGGTCCAGGGACGGCCCCGGTACATCGATGGATACGGGCCGCGAGTGTACGGATACTCGCCGGGGTCCGCAAGTCGGTTCTTGTAGTCGAGCCCGCTGATGTCTTCGGGGCGGTAGAGCGGTTGGATCTCTATGCCGGACTCCGTGCGGCGCTCGTCTTTGGACTGGCCCCGCTTCTCGACATCCATACGCTACCCTCCGTCTCGGTTCAGCTTCGCGGTAATTCTACTAGCTCCGTAAGAACTCCGAACGCGCTCTTGGGATGGATGAACGCCATGCGCACTCCCCCCGCCCCGATACGCGGCTCCGCGTCGATCAACTCTATGCCTTTCGACTTCAAATCTGCCAGGGCCGCGTCCAGATCCTCGACTCCAAAAGCGACGTGATGAAAACCCTCGCCGCGCTTGGCGATAAATTTGCCCACTGGCGAGTCCAGTCGAGTCGGTTGCACGAGTTCTATAGTGGACTCGCCAACATCGAACATCGTCGCGATTATCCCCTGATCCTCGACCATCTCCGGTTCGTGAATCTCGGCCCCGAGCACATCCCTGTAGAATCGCGCCGCAGCCTCTATATCCTCCACGGCGTATCCGAGATGTTGGATTTTTCGCAACAAGAACTTACCTCCATTCGTTTCAAGCCAGATAAACTCTGCCACAAATAGAGAAAGGATGGCGATGGCAGACGATATTATGGACAAGATCAAGAAAATTTCCGGTGAACGCGAGGGTATTGTGGCGCGTGAAGGCACGCATCACGCGTCGAACGAGGACCACGAGCGACTCACGCACATAGACCACGACCTGCAGGTCTTGTGGGATCTGCGACGGCGCGAGTTGTCGGGCGAGCGCGTAAACCTGCAAGAGGACTACTTCGATCGCTACGATCGATACACCGGCGAGGATGGCCCGGGAGTCTAGGTTCTCAGATCTGCAAATTTGGATTGTCGCCGAGTTCGGCCCATTCAGAGGTCGAGGAAGCCTTTTCCAGGGCCGACACGAGTTCCATGACATCGTCCTCGGAGAAGGTCGAGCGGCTGGCGTCCGGGACGAAGTTAGCGACGCGACCATCCGTGTAGTGGATCAGGATTCCAACGACACCGTTCTCGCCTTCGAGGTTTCCGTCTAGCTTGCGAATGCGTTCTATACCGTGCAACATCTCTCCTTTACTTTTTCTGTCCCTTGCGGATCGAATGGGACATAGAGGCTAGATAAGCGGCGACCTGATGCAGCTCGTAAGACTGGTACTCGTCGCGCTGCTTGGGCCGAAAAGTATCCGTGTCGCCATTCTCGAACTGGATCACGACTTCCCGTATTCCGTAAGGGTCGATCTCCGATCCCATATCCAGCGGGCTGCCCCGCCATTCTGAGTTCTCCAACTCGCACTTCCTCTCTGGTCCAATGTACCTTCTCTGCCTTGCTGATGTACGACGAGCACGGGACAGTAAGCGTCGCGCACGACCTCCGCAGAGACGCTACCCCCAAAAGCATAACGCAACCGCCCGAGGCCGCGACTGCCGACCACGGCCAATCCGATCTCGTCGTCGCGAGTGAACTTGACTATCTCTTTCGCGGGTTTCTTGCCTGGGACGACGTTAGAGTCCGCGACGGTACCACCTTCGGCCTCGATCTGACGTTTCTGCTCGTCGATGATCTCATTGGCTTTTCTTACCGCTTCGGTCTCTTTGGATCCGGGATCGTTATACGCGCCGGGAGTGGATATATCTTTGCCGACGTAAACTATGTGAACCCCGGAACCCGTATTGGATGAAAGTTCCGCCGCCGCGTGCAGCGCGGGCAGGGAGTTCTTGGATCCATCGGTAGCCAGCAAAACCTTGGTTGGAAACAAGCCCATCGAACTTCACCTTTCGTAGCGGTCTCTTGGGAAGAATACTAGAACATCCCGCCGGCTTTAGAAAGTCAGAGCGGCCACAATGGCGCGGCGGCCACCAGGACCGGCGCAATTAGCAAAGCGGGCAACATATTCGCCACCCGAATCTCCTTCAACTCCAACAACCCAAGCCCGAGACCCACGATCAATATTCCACCTGTCGCGGTCGTAGCCCCGATCATGGCTTCCGTCACCACCGGCTCTAAAAATTCCGCCCCAAAGGTCAACGTACCCTGCACCAGAAGCACGGTCCCCGCCGACAACAAAACCCCCCATCCAAGCACCGAAGCAAACGTCAAGGCCGCGATAAAGTCCAGAGCACTCTTCAACGCCAGCAGATCGTAATTCCCCGTCAGCCCATCCTCCAACGACCCGATCACCGTCAACGGCCCCACGCAAAACAACAAACTCGTGGTCACGAAAGCCCGACTAACCGGACTCTCCCCCTTCGAGAACCGACGCTCCAACGAATCCCCGAGCCGCCGGAGTGCTGCGTCGATATCCAACAACTCTCCAACTACAAGCCCCGCGACTACACTTACGAGCGGCACCAGAGGATTGTCGAACTCAAGAAAATTCGCGACCCCAACCAGTAGCGTCACGATACCAATGGCCGCCATAGCGGAAGACCGCATCTTCTCCGGCAGCTTCGCCCCAACCAGAGTCCCGATACCGCCACCAACCAGAACGGCCACTACATTTATGGCGGTTCCAATACCCATGAAGCGGAATTATAGAGGAACGGACTTCCGCGAACTCTGTCGCGACTACACGGTGATCCGGCATCATTGTGCGTTTCGTGACACACATTATCTTTAGAATTCCTCTCGCGCAAGTGGATACGGGAAAAACCCTGGTGCAATCCGTCTGTATAATTCGGGCCGTTGTTGCGGGCTGCGCGGGAGTGGGAGTTTGGATCTCTACGAATACCAGGGCAAGAAACTGTTGGAGGATTTCGGTCTAAAAATTCTGGAGGGTGTCGTAGCGACCTCACCGGATGAAGCCCGACAAGCGGCGGACGACCTCGGTGGAACCGTGGCCGTAAAGGCGCAAGTCCTAACCGGCGGACGCGGAAAAGCCGGAGGAATCCAGGTGGTCCACGACCCAGACGAAGCTTCGGAGGCCGCGGAGCGCATTCTCGGCATGGACATCAACGGTCATACTGTGCGGCAGGTCTACGTCGAGGGCGGCGCGGAGATCGAGAGCGAGTTCTATCTCTCCATCACCGTAGATAGAACCGCCAAGATGCCGCTCGTTCTGTTCTCGACCGAGGGCGGCGTAGATATCGAAGAGGTCGCAGAGACAAAGCCAGAGGCGATTGTAAGGCTGCATGTGGACCCTCTGGTCGGGCTTCAGCCCTTCCAAGTCCGCGAGATCGTCTTCGCCGCTGGACTCTCGGGAGACGCAGCGAAGGGCGTTGGCAAGACGCTCCAGAATCTATACAAAGCGTTCGTCGGGCTGGATGCTAGCCTAGTAGAGATCAACCCACTAGTCGTCACAAAAGACGGCGAAGTCCTGACGCTAGACTCGAAAGTGACGGTGGACGATTCGAGCCTGTACCGCCACTCGGACATCGCGGACCTCCACGACGCGGAAGCCGCCGATCCGGAGGAGCAGCGGGCTCTGGAAGCCGGGCTTCAGTACGTGAAGCTGGATGGGGATGTCGGCATCCTCGGCAACGGGGCGGGGCTCGTTATGAGCACTCTCGACGTAGTGGCGCAGGCTGGTGGTGAGCCAGCTAACTTCTGCGATGTCGGCGGTGGCGCGGACGCAGAGAAAATATCGACGGCCCTGGATATCGTGACGTCGAATCAGAAGGTGAGAGGCGTGTTCTTCAATATCTTCGGCGGCATAACCCGTGGCGACGAGGTGGCGCGAGGCTTACTCTCGGCCATCGAGCAGACCGGACTGAGCCTGCCCATCGTGGTTCGGCTGGACGGCACCAACGCCGAGGAAGGCCGACGCATCCTGTCGGAGAATACTCCGGCTAATGTACACACCGAGGAGACCATGCTCGATGCGGCGAAGACCGCCGTGGAGCTTGCACGGAAGGAAGGCCGATAGGATGGCGATACTCGTAGACAACGACACGCGGCTCGTGGTTCAGGGCATAACCGGGCGTGAGGGCGCGTTCCATACGGGACGCATGGTCGAGTACGGCACTCAGGTAGTCGCGGGAGTTACGCCCGGTAAAGGCGGCCAGGACGCCAATGGCGTTCCCGTCTTCAATACAGTCTCAGAGGCTGTGGAAGAGACCGGGGCGAACGCAAGTGTCATCTTCGTTCCGGCGGCGTTCTCGGCGGATGCCATCTTCGAGGCGCTCGATTCGGGGATACAGACAATCTGCTGCATCACCGAGGGCTTGCCGGTCCACGATATGCTCAAGGTTTCGAATTACTTGCGGGTCAAGGACGCGACACTCATTGGGCCGAACTGTCCGGGGATGCTCTCGCCGGGTAAAGCTAACGTCTCGATCATGCCGCTGGACATCTTCATGCCGGGCAACGTGGGTGTCTGTTCGCGCAGTGGGACGCTCACGTATCAAGTAGTGAACGAGTTGACGCAGCGCGGTATTGGGCAGTCGACGGCAGTTGGAATCGGTGGAGACCCGATCATCGGCAGCGACTTTATCGAGATCCTCAAGATGTTCGAGGCCGACCCGGAGACCGAGTGCGCCGTGATGATTGGGGAGATCGGCGGCAACGCCGAGCAACTAGCCGCCGAGTATGTCCAATCCGAGATGAAAACTCCGGTAGTCGCCTACGTGGCGGGCTTCACCGCCCCCGAAGGCAAGACGATGGGTCACGCAGGCGCGATAGTCTCCGGTGGCGAATCGACCGCCGAGGCGAAGAGCGAAGCGTTGCGGGCGGCGGGCATCCGGGCCGCGACCAACCCGAGCGAGGTAGCCGCGCTCGTGGCCGAAGCCCTGGGACAATAGGCGACGTTCGGCATGGCAAACAAACGCCGCGACACCAAGAACGAACGTGACCGCTCCCGACAGGAGGCAAAGGCCAAAGCGGCGGAGAAGAGCCTACTTGTTTACCTGGGTGTGTTCGTCGCCATTATTGTCCTGGTACTCATAGCATTTGGGATTTTTGGCAACGTCTAGGGCCGGTGGTCGTAGAATAGGCCGGTAGTATCGGCGGATGGGAGCGGTATAGATGAGAGTTTTCATCGTTGGGGCCGGAGAGGTTGGTTTCAACACGGCTCAGTTGCTCTCTCGCGAGGGACACGAGGTTATCGTGGTGGAGCAGGACGAGGCTCTGGCTAATCGGGCCACGGACCAACTAGACGCGCTCGTGATGCAAGGCAACGGCGCGAGCCCGAAACTCCTGTCCGAGATCGGCACCCGCAAATCCGAACTTCTCATTGCCGTGACGGACTCCGACGAAGTCAACATTACGGCGTGTCTCGTGGCTAAGGCCCAGGGTGTAAAGCGGACAGTTGCCCGCATACGAAATCCCGATTACTACGACACATCCAGCCCATTCGCCACGGACGTTCTGGGTATAGACTTCGTGATCCACACTGAGCGAGCGGCGGCTGAGGAGATCCGGGACGCCCTACGGGTTCCGGGGTCGGTGAACGTCGAGACTTTCGCGGGGGATTCGATAGAGGTAGCCGAAGTCGTCGTTCAGGAAAACTCCGCGGTGATCGACAAGGAAGTCAAGGACGTGAGTTTGCCGCAGAGCAGCCTCGTGGTTGGGGTGGTGCGGAAGAACGACATTATCGTCCCCCGAGGCGACACAGTGCTGCGAGAGAACGACCACGTCTTCATCATCGGAGAGAGAGCCCGCATCGCCGAGGCGGTCAGCGCGATAGCCACAGACACCAAGAAAGTCCAGGATGTCATGATCTTCGGTGGAGGCAAGATCGGGTTGCGTCTGGCCCTGATCCTGGAGGACGAAGGTATCTCCGTAAAGGTCGTCGAGAAGGATGAAAAACGAGCGCAATACGTCGCCTCCCGGCTACGAAAAGCTCTCGTTTTGCACGACGAGGGCATTTCGAGAGAGTTTCTTCTCCAGGAGCGCGTGGACCGCACCGACGCTTTTATAGCGGCTACCAGTGATGACCGGGCGAACCTTCTCGCCGTTATGTACGCCAAGCAACTCGGTGCGCGTCGGACCATCTCCGTCGTCAGCCGCCTGGAATTCGCGCCGCTTTCCGAGGCGCTTGGGGTGGATATTTCTATCTCGCCGCGTCTCATAACGGCGGGGGCTATTTTGCGCTTTGTGCGGAAGGGTGACGTGTTGGCGGTCAACGTCCTCGAAAGCGGGGCCGAGATGATCGAGATGCGTGTGCCGGACAAGTGCGCGGTGGCGGGGCGGCCACTATCGGAGGTGGGATTTCCGAAGGGTGCGATCATTGGCGCGGTGCTGCGCGATGACGAGGTCATTATCCCTCGCGGCGACGACATCCTTACGAGCGGGGACGATGCCGTAATCTTCACGGTGGCGTCCGCTGTGGATGAGGTGGAACGCCTCTTTGCACCCTAAAGCTATATCCAGCGCCCTCGGGGTGGTCGTAGCCGCCGGCGGGATAATGATGCTAATACCGCTGATCTTCTCGCTCTTCGCCGCCGACGGCACGACCCCGGCCTTCGCGTTTCCGGCACTCGGAGCCATCGTCATCGGTGCGAGCATCTTCTTTCTCACCCGCCAGAGCGACACATACGTCTCCGCTCAAGACGTCTTCCTCATCGTGGTCTTCGGCTGGATCTCCGTGGCGATCGTGGGAGGTTCGCCATTTCTGATCTCCGGCCTCATGGGACCAATGGACTCTTATTTCGAGGCGATGGCGGGCTTCACGACTACCGGGGCTACGACGGTGGTCATCCCGGAGGACGTCGCCCCCTCACTACTCCTCTGGCGCAGCATCTCGCAGTGGGCCGGGGGGATCGGCATCGTGGTCTTGTTCGTGGCCGTGGGGCCGCTCGTCGGGTTCGGGGCGGCTCAGATGTATTCCGCCGAGGTCGCCAACCCGGTGCCAGAGAGGCTAACGCCGCGTATCCGGGACACGGCGAAGGTGCTCGCCACCGTCTACCTCGCCCTAACGGCTGGAGGCATCATCTCGCTGTACCTGGCTGGTTTAAGCGCTTTCGATGCTGTGAACCACGCCCTCACCACGGTCTCCACCGGTGGCTACTCTACAAGATCAGAATCCATAGCAGCCTTCGACTCCTGGGCGGTCGAACTAGCCATCATGAGCGGCATGTTGCTCTCGGGGATAAACTTCGCTCTCTATTTTCAACTAGCCCGGCGGCGCACGAGACTGGTCTTCGGCAGCCCGGAGTTGCGTGTATACCTCGGTCTGATAGCCGTGGGTACGGCGGTCACGACAGCGGCGCTTTTTGCTTTCGACTATCAAAATTCTCCGGTGCTAGCGTTCCGGGAAGCTCTTTTTCAGACTGTTAGCATGCTCACAGGTACGGCCTTCAGCACGGCGGATTGGAGCGCGTGGCATCCTCTCTCGCAGGGACTTTTGGTCTTGTTCATGGCGATAGGAGGCTGCGCGGGTTCGACGAGCGGGGGGATCAAAGTCATCCGGTTCATACTATTGCTACAGCACGCTCGGCAGCAGATCTTTCAGATGTTGCACCCCAGAGCCGTAACACCGCTCAAGCTGCGTGAGAATACGATCTCTGACAGGCTGCGGGTCGCAGTTCTCGGTTTTTTCTTCGTCTACGTGGCGACGCTGGTAGTAGGGACGGCGATCATGGCTCTTCACCAGATTCCTTTGGAGTCCGCCTTCGGCTCGGTCTTCGCCTGCCTTAACATCACCGGCACGTTCCTCGGCCCCACCGGCTCCGCCGAATTCTACGCCGGGCTGCCCGCGACCGCGAAAGCTACCCTCACACTCGTGATGTTGCTCGGGCGACTGGAGCTTTTTACCGTGCTGGTAATCCTCACTCCTTCCTTCTGGCGCTAGAATACGCCGAGTGAATCTCCGGGTCATCACGCGAATTGCGGCGGGCGTCGTCTTCTCGATAGGGTTGGCCCTGCTCGTGCCACTGGCGATCTCGCTTCTCTACGCCGATGGGTCGTGGACAAGCTTCCTGCCGCAAGCGGCGGTGATGATCTTCTTTGGTGGTCTGGGGTTCTGGGCCACACGTCCCGCGTCGCGACGGGTTCTTGCCTATACCTCACCGCGCGACGTGCTGCTCTCGGTGACGTTGGCTTGGTTGCTGTGCGCGTTACTGGGCGGTGTTCCCTACTTGGTCGAAGGTACGTTCTCAAACCCCATAGACTCCACGTTCGAAGCTATGAGCGGCTTCACGACCACCGGGGCTACGGTGCTACCGGAGATAGAAGCTGAGACACCCTCGATCCTCTTCTGGCGCGGGCTGACGCAGTGGTTGGGGGGGATCGGGATCGTGGTCGTCTTCGTAGCCGTGGCCCCCGTGCTGGGCTTCGGCGCCGCACGCCTGTTGTCCGCCGAGGTATCGGGAATCGGACAGACTCGTCTTACGCCCCGCATCGCAGATACGGCTAAGGCGCTGTTGGTCATCTACTTGAGCCTATCCGTCGCAGAGACAGTGGCGCTTCTGCTTGCAGGGATGAACCTCTACGACGCCGTTTATCATACGTTTACCACGGTGGCGACGGGTGGGTTCAATCCTAGGAACGATTCCGTCGCGTACTACGACTCGGTACCGATAGAGATCGTCTTGATCGTATTCATGGTGCTCTCGGCGGTCTCGTTCGCTCTCTACTATCTTCTCTACGTTCAGCGTAGCCTGAAAGTGCTGCTGGACCGCGAGCTACTCGCGTATCTCGGTATCATCGTCGGTGCGATCTTGTTCGTTTGGGGAGTTTTGATCTTCGAGGGTTCATACGGCGATTCCTGGGTGAGGGCTTTCCGGGATGCGGCTTTCGCCGTGACGAGCATCCTCACGACGACCGGTTACGTAACAGCCGACTTCGATGAGTGGGAAGCGGGTGCGAAGTTCACCCTGATTTTACTCATGTTCGTGGGCGGATGCGCTGGCTCGACGGCTGGCGGGATAAAGGTCATACGCATTCTCATAGTGTTCCGCACCATCGCCTCGGACCTTCTCAAGAGCATTCACCCACAGGCTGTAACGCCCACGAAAATCGGGGAGCGCAGGATTTCCGAGAACGTTCGAGTCGCGGTGTTGGGGCTGTTCGCAGCCTGGATACTCACGTTCGTCGTCGCCACGTTCCTCGTCGCCATCCAGCCAGACCTGCGACTCATCTCCGCCGCTACCGCCGTAGCCGCCACCCTGAATGTTATCGGCCCCGGCCTCGCGCAAGTCGGCGCATCAGAGAGTTTCGGGGCGGTGGATTACTTTGGCCGCACCGTCCTCATACTCTGTATGCTCCTGGGTCGTCTGGAGATAATAACCGCCCTCGCCCTCTTCTCCCCCGCTTTCTGGCGACGCTGAAACTAGTTGGGGAGGCCGATGATCTGGCGTCCCATCAGGCTTGCCACTAGCTCCACGGCCAACTCCGCCGTGCCGTTTCGCGCATCGAGGATGGGGTTGACTTCCACGACATCGAGCGAAGTGACCATGCCGGACTCGTTTATGAGCTCCATGACGAGATGTGCTTCGCGATAGGTGAGGCCACCGCGCACGGGCGTCCCGACACCGGGGGCGATCTCGGGGTCCAAAGAGTCGAGGTCGAAGGAGAGGTGAACGCGGTCGAGGTGTGCGAGGTCTTCGAGCGCCCGGCGCACAACCGAAGCGACGCCGTAAGCGTCGATCTCTTTCATGCTGTAGATCCGGACGCCGTTCTCCCGCAGAAGCTCCCGTTCACGCTCGTCCACCGAGCGCAGGCCGACGATGACGATATCTTCGGTGCGAACACTCGCGCCGGAGCCCCCGACGCTCACGAGATCCGGATGACCGATACCCGCGAGAGCGGCGAGTGGCATCCCGTGGATATTGCCTGAAGGCGAGGTTTCGTGGGTGTTGAAATCCGCGTGAGCGTCCAGCCAGATCACGCCGGTTCGCCCATCCGAAGCGGCTGCTACGCCCGAGACCGTTCCGAGCGACACGGAGTGATCCCCACCCAGGAATATCGGGAATGTCCCAGCCTCCACCATCTCTTTTGCTTCTCTGGCAACCGCATCGCACACGTTTCGCACGGCCCCGAGATGCCGGATTTCCTCCTTCTTTCCCACAAGTTCTGGGATGGGCGTTTCGACGTTGCCACGATCCGTGACGGAGTAACCAAGGTCTTCGACCACTTCTCGTAGATGGGCGTAGCGGATCGCGCTCGGACCCATATCCACTCCGCGACGATCCTGGCCGAGATCCATCGGTACACCTAGAAGCTGTACGTTGGCACGCTGGTTTTCAGACAAGGACTACTCCTCCACTGCGTCGGGGATCGGCGGCGGCCTCGAACACACCCTCCGGGGTGCGACGAACGGCGTTTACGCCACCGAAGTACATGTTTGGCTCATCGTAGGAAAGTACACGCTCGTAAGCATCGACATTGGCCTTTCTGGATCCAGCCTCATAGGCGAACAGACCACCTTCGGAGTGGAAACGTGGAGCTAGAACGGCTGATGTCATCGGCATTCCATGAACCAGGACGTTGACTATGGTCTGCAATATTGCGGTAGCTATCCGAGAAGCGCCGGGCGAACCCAGGGAGATCAAACCTCCCTCAGCGGACGATACGATGGTCGGACTCATGCTCGACACTAGCCTCAGTCCCGGCTGCAGCGCATGGAAGCCTTTGGGATTCAACTCCGGCTCCCCGAGCGTGTTGCTCATGGGAATCCCCGTTCCAGGGATGATGATGCCGGAACCGTAACCCATACTGGCCGTTATGGAGACAGCGTATCCTTCGTCGTCCACGCAGGATAGGTGCGTGGTGTGAGGCGAGCCGAACGACCCGAAGATCCGGGCGCGTTGCTCTTTGGCGTACTCCTCGCTCGTCAGGTGAGCGGCTACAGCGGCGTTTTTTGTCTCGTCGGTGTAGGCGGTCTGGCGGTCTTCGAGGGCGAGTTTCATGGCTCCGGCAAGTGCCTGAACGTAGTCGGGGTCCGTCATGTCCGACAGGTCGTAGCCGGAGACTATCTTGAGCATCTGGGCTAGAGTCGCACCACCGGCTGAGGGTGATCCGTTGGTGAAGATCTCACCCGGCCCGAATCCCACAGAGAGCGGCTCACGCACTATCGGTTCGTATTCCGCCAGGTCTTGCGACGTTATGAGGCCGCCCATCTTGCGGACGTAGGTGGACATTTGGTCCGCTAGTTCGCCTTCGTAGAACAGGTTCGCGCCCGCTTCGCCGACGGCTTGCATGGTATCGGCGAGGTCGGGGAAGGAGATCTCCTCTCCTTCCAGGTAGACGCGCTCGCCTTTGTAGAAGTTCTTGCGGGTCTCGTCGGTTAACTTCAGAACTTCCTCAGCGACAGCGAACCACATCCCCGACGTGCGGCACAACCGGAAACCGTCTCTCGCCAGACGGATCGCGGGTTGCAATGCTTCTCGCAGCGTGAGTCGTCCATGCCGCTCCAGCAGCATCTCCCAACCCCGGAAAGAACCTGGAACCCCGCACGAGGCGCCGCCGATGATCGAATCGACCCCCGCCCCGTATTTCAAGACGACTTTCTGAGGATTTCCTCCGGCTCCGAAAGCCTCCGGCGGCAGTCCCTTCCCCGGCATCGCGTCGAAGTAGTCGATCAACTCAGCATTGCCGGATGGATCCCGCACAAGCGCGAAACCTCCCCCACCTACCGAACTCATCAAGGGTTCGGTGACGGCGACGGCAGCGGCGGCGGCCACAGCAGCGTCGGCGGCGTTTCCTCCAGCTTTATAAACTTCCGCGGCGGCGGACGCGGCGTAAGGTGTGCCAGCGGCGGCGGCGAATGTATGAGTTTTCGTTTGTTTCCCTTCCGTGGTCTCCACAATTGGCTATCATACGCGGCATACAGGTCAGCGGAAAGGGCGGACGGATTGAGCGAACAAAGTTCCACCGGCGAACAGCGTCGATTCAACACGGCGACGGACGAAGAAATATTGCGTGCCGATGTCGCGGATTCGTACTTTCATCGCACTATGGAGGTCTTGCGGGCGCAGGGCTTGGAGGACTCACCCGTTCACGTTGAGGTGATGCTGAAGAGTAGCGACCCGGACAAATGGTTCGTGGTCGCCGGGTTGGACGAAGTTGCTACGTTGCTCGCGGATGTGGATGTCGAGGCTTTAGCGGTGCCGGAAGGTACGATCTGCCGTCCTTTCGAGCCGATCATGACGCTCACCGGCCCCTACGGAGTGTTCGCCGAGCATGAGACAGCTATCCTCGGGCTGCTATGTCAGGCATCCGGGATCGCGACGGGCGCGGCTCGGTGCCGCATCGCGGCGGGCGACAAGCCGGTTGTCTCCTTCGGAGCTCGTCGGATGCATCCGTCCATAACGCCCATGATCGAACGAAATGCCTACCTCGGAGGATGTGACTCCGTAGCGGTCGACCTGGCTACTCAGAGGTTCGGCATCCCTTCCAGCGGAACTCTCCCTCATGCACTGGCGCTCGTGATCGGGTCCACCGCAGAGACCGCGAAAGCGTTCGATGAAGCCGTGAGCCCGGACGTGCCACGCACCATACTCATAGACACCTTCGACGACGAGAAATTCGGAGCCCTGATCGCCGCCCGCGCCATCCCGGGCTCCATCGAAGCCGTCCGCCTGGACACCCCCGGCAACCGGCGCGGAGACTTCCGGGACCTGATGCGCGAGGTCCGCTGGGAGCTCGACCGGAATGGCTTCGAGCACGTCAAAATATTCGCCTCCGGCGGCATCGACGTCGAATACATCCTGCACCTCAACCCAATCTGCGACGCCTACGGTGTCGGTGGCGCAATCGCCTCAGCACCCATGATCGACTACTCCCTCGATATCGTGGAAGTCAACGGCGAAGACCGCTCCAAACGCGGCAAACGCGGTGGACGCAAACGCCTCTTCGAAATGCGCGACGGAACCCACCTCATCCTCCCATCGAACCAAACCCCGCCCGAAGGTGTCCAAGACCTCCTGGAACCCTTGAAAGCCACAGACGACCTCCCAGCGCTACGAGAGCGCGTCCTACAGCAACTAGCCACTGGACGCTACGGACTGTAGACCTGGCCACGATGCTGAGCAATCGACATGCTGCCCGGATAGCTGACTCACTGCTTCGTGACGCTACTGTACCTCAAGCACCGCCGGAACTTATAACGAGGTAGTAACTACACTCTCCCTCACCCGCGTTATCGAAGCGATGCGCTACATCAGCCTCGAAGTAGAGTGAGTCACCCTCCTCCAAAAGGTGTTCCTCACCACCGAGTACCGCCAGCATTCGGCCCCGTTCGACCACGATGTACTCCTCGGCACCTTTCTTGTGAGGCGGGAACTCACCCGAAGTCGCACCTTCCGGGATGACGTTCCGAACGAACTCCAGGCCGCGTCCAGCGAAGGATGGTGAGAGTAGCTGACGCTCGAAGCCGGTCTCGGGATCTCGCATGGTCATGCGGCGGTCTTTCGGCACGACGATGACTTCGCGGCGTTCTTCCATTCCGGCTAGTTGGGAAAGCGTGACTTCTAGACCTTCGGCCAGCCTGGCTGCTATTACCAAGGTTGGGTTCTTCTCGCCCCGTTCGAGCTTCGAGATCATGGCCCTACTCACCCCCGACTTCTCCGCCAACCCCTGCAACGTCAACCCCCGCTCACGACGCAACTCCCGAACCCGAGCCCCCAATTTCTCCGTCGCTACCGCCTCAGACATCGCTCCCGGAACCATTGCTTTCCTTTCCACAATTTGGTAGAAGTAATTCTATCATGGTAGATTTTCTGGGGATTATCGTGGCACTCGCACCGTTCTTGGTGGCGGTTGTGGCTCTGTTGATCTTGCGGCGGTCGGCGTTATGGGCGGGGTCTGCGGCTCTGGGTGCGGCGATTGCGGGGGCTGTTTTGTGGCCGGGATTGGATGGTATGCGGGTTCCGGGGGCATTGTGGGATGGGGTCGGGACTTCGGGTCGGGTTTTGTATGTTTTGTTTGGTGGATTGTTGCTCTACAACTTCCTCGCGGCTGGCGGGGCTGTCGCGGCGGTGTCAGAATACTTGGGCAGGTTGGAGCCCCGGAAAGAAATTTTGGCGGCGGGGATCGTGGTCGGAGTCGCACCGTTTTTCGAGTCGGTTACGGGGTTTGGGGTGGCGGTTGTTATAAGTGCTCCGATCCTGCTAGCTGCCGGATTTTCGCCGGTGAAGGCGGCAGTATTGGCTAGCTGGGGACAGTGTGCTGTTCCGTGGGGCGCTTTAGGGGTTGGGACAGTGATCGGCGCGGATCTCGCCGGGATGGGCCTCCGAGAGCTTTCGACAACAAGCGCATACCTGAACTTGCCTCTGTACCCGATCTACGGGTTGTCCGCCGTAGCTCTGGCGGGAGGTATCGATAGTGTACGAAAGTACGGCCTGGAAGCGATTGCACTCGGCCTAGCCGCAGGAGTTGGGACGATCTTCACGAGTCTCTTCCTGGCGCCTGAGCTTTCGGGAGCAATCGGCGGCCTGTGCGCGACAGCCCTCTTCCTGGCGAGACGGCGGCGAAACGCGAGCGGCATTCCAGTGCGAGCAGTGCTGCCCTATGCGGTCCTACTCGCGATACTAGCCATCACGACGGGAGTAAGCGCCGTCAGTGGATTTTTGGAGGCTCTCGGCCCGGTGTTCACGGGACCGGGTATGCCGCTGCTGTTGGCGGCGGGCTTTACAGTGGTATTTTTAAGGATCAGTGATGTGGGCGAAGCCGTGCGCGGCACATTCACGCAGTGGTTGCCGACGGCTGGCGCGGTGCTCACGTTCGTGCTCGCGGGGGAAGTTGTAGCTGGTGGCGGCGCGGCGGCGGTGCTCGCTGAGAGCGCGGAATCTCTCGGCGGACTCTATCCGGTTGCGTCTCCGGTTCTAGGAGCGTTGGGTGGAGCGTTGACGGGCTCTAATGCGGCCTCGAACGCGCTGTTTATGTCGCTTCAGGTGGAGGCAGCCGCCGGAGTGGGTATCTCCGAAGATTTCACGGCGGCGGTGCAGAACGTCGCCGGAAGCCATGCCAGTTTGCTCGCCCCGCAGCGCATGGTGCTCGCGGCGACGGCGGTTGGGCTGTTGGGCCGGGAAGGCGAGATCCTCCGCTCCGCGATAGCCCCGGTCGCCGTCTCGGTCGGAGTGCTCGCGGTGATTGGGCTTCTTTTAGCGGTTTGAAACGATATTGGTCCATGCACGCTACGGACGCATGACTCTTACGCAGATCTTCCGAGTAGGCGTCCTGCACCGATGATGCGTTGTGGGTCAACAACGCTGCAAACCGCTATCGGTAGCCGTCGGTTTTTAGCGATCAGCCTCTCTATTTCCGGAAATCCGAGCGTTTCTCGGATCTGAGGTTCACTCTAATCGAAAGACGCCAGAGACAGAACAGGGGAAATGGCCGGCGCTCACCGCGAGCGGTGCTCGGGTGGCTAACCAGGGTGCGCTACCGGCCAGAAGAGGATCTCCAAAGGGCCTTCTTCTCGTCCCGCTTCATCCGGTTTCTCTACAGCGGCGATCAGAGTGCGGGGCTAGTTTGGAGACACTCCCCGCAATTCGAGGCTCTTACCTTTTGGGTGACGCCGAATCTAGGACAAGAAGTAGTTTGGTTAGGCCGAGGACCGAGAGGGTAACATCCGGCTTGGCGGGTTGGCCCTGATCGCCTACCCTCGCGCGTGGGGAAGTTCGCCACCTGGAAAGCGTAACATCCGGCTTGGCGGGTTGGCCCTGATCGCCTACTCCGAATACAAATCAGAGAGTTCGCGGACAGCCGCAAGGTTTGTGAGTAACCTCGAAGGGGGAAGCGCGGTGGTCGCAAAAATGACTCGAAACATCGATGAAGGGATTCTCGTGAAGATAGTCGGGCGGTCGAAGAAGCTGTCTCGCTTCGTCCTAGGGGCGTTGGCCGCGAGCCTCTTGTTCGACTTGTCGGGCATGACCTTCGGCTTCTTTTACGAAGGGATATTCCTCGACAACCTGGCGCACTTTCTGACGTCTTTTGCCTTTGTAGCCCTCGTCACGGAGATCGCCCAACATCGCGGCAGGTTGCCGCTCCTCGTTCCCAGTCGCCGGGCGCTGGTGGTAGGCGCGGTCGTCGGGTTCATCGGAGGAGGCGTGTGGGAGATCGTCGAGGTGATCGCCGACTTCCTGTTGCCCGTGCTCATTTACAATCCACCGCTGGATACGGTTCTTGACATGATGTTCGGTTCCCTCGGTGGTGCCGTTGGAGCGTGGAGGACGGCCTCTTACCTGAATCGCAAGCCCTTTCGTAGTTCGCTTCGGTAACGCTCGCGGGAGGCCGTGCCGGGTTTCGGGTTTTCTCCGCCGTCCAACAGAATGATCGCGGGCCGGATAGTCTAAGGCTTCCGTCCGTGGGCCGGTACCATTCTCGGCTCGATGGTTGCCCGGTCGGACTCAAGAATCTTTCGCCTCCAGCCGCTTGAACCATAGCTCGTCGACCAGGACGCCGGTGACCACCATCGCCGGTACCGCGAGCAGCGCGCCCAGGATGCCAAACGCCGTACCCGTGACCGTCAAACGACCCTATCTACGACCGCCGAGTGCGAGGAGACGGCCTTCTGCATGACCAGGGGCGTCGGGAGGTTGCTCTCCCTACCAGCTGGATGGTGACATCGGCCAGGAGGACCCACAGGGCATCGGTCGGATTTCCACAAAAGCGAGCATCAGCGGTGGCGGCAAACTTAGATGCAAAGTGCGCCACGCACAGGCGAGCCTTCCGAACAGCGGCTGTTAAGACAACCCGTTCGTTCCGGGTATCCGCGTCTTCCGAGTGGCCGTTTTCCGCCTTCCCCTCTTTGTCTACCTCATCGCCGCGCTCGGTGCCCTTCTTGAACTCCCGCACTCCGTTCCCCAGGCCTTTGGCAAGCTCGGAGATGCGCTTGGCGCCGAAGAGCAACAAAATGATCGCGAGCACTATGATCAGGTGTCCGGGTGACGCTAATCTTGTGAACGTAAGCTTTTGACCTCTATAGTTCTAGCTACCGAAAGTCAGCGAGTAGACACCGTATACGAGCGCGAAGGTCGAAACCGCGATCGCCAGGGAGATAGCCAGCTGCGCCCAGGCGGGCAACCTCACGAAAACCTTCCCTAGCGGTTTAAAGAGCCTCCGGACTCTTACTTCCAGCCAATCCATCAAGCACGCGGCCGGGTAGAACTCACCGGCGATCAAACCGAGTCCCAAGAAGGCCGTGCCCCAGCCCAAGACCGGCAGCCAGCCCAAGAGTGCGCTCAAAACGATCAGCACTACGCCGCTGACAATGTAAAACAGCCGCATGGGATCGAAGCGCCCGCGCCTGCGCCTCTCGTGGAGCCGATAACGCTCTCGGAAGCGCCATCCGGGTCTGCTGTTCGCGAATATCCACCAACTTTTCTTGATGCGCTCGATCATGGCTCCAGGACCCCACTCATAGTGTTTTGGATCTTAGCATATGGGAATCCAGACAAATTCGCGTCTTCCATTCATGCTCACCGACGATGAATTCCGTCTGGAGCAGGAGCCCAACTTCGGAGAAAACTCCACAGACGAATTTCCTGAAACCGTGCGAGAAGTTCAACCCCGAGCTTCTTGCTCCGGGAATTTTTGGAGAAGTCAATCCCTCTGTGCGTTCCCGTCCGGCGTCTGGCTCGCGCGCTTTGTGGGGTGCGGCTCGATGAAGGTCTGCTTCACCTCGGGCACCTCGTCGCGAACCTTCCGCGTCACGCGCTCCAGCAGGTCCTCGACCTCGTCGGTGTCGAGCCCGTCCGCGAGGTGGATCTCGGCGTTCACCAGCACGTCGCTCGGCCCGAGGTGCATGGTGAGCAGGCGAAAGACGTTCGTAATCTCCGGGAAGGAGAGCATAACCTCGCGGATGCGCTCCCGGTCCTCGGGGAGCACGGCCTCACCCAGCAGGAGCGCCCGCGAGTCACGCCCGAGTTCCCAGGCGACGACGAGCAGAACTACGCCGACGCCGATGGAGGCGATCCCGTCGAAGAGAGCGTTCCCCGTCAGTTGGACCAGGAAGAGCCCGGAGGCCGCGATGACGACCCCCATGAGGGCCGCGGCATCTTCGTAGAGTGGCACCTTCATAGTAGTGTTGCGTGTTAGCCTGAAGTGCTCGAAGAAGGAGTGTCCTACCTCCCTGGCAGCGTGCCGGAACTCCCGGAAAGCGATCGTCAGGGCTATCGTCTCGAAGACGAAGGCCACGCCCAGCACGACGTAGCTGATAAGGAAAGACTCGTGGCCCCCTTCGTCCGCGTGCAGCAGAGCCGTGACGCCGTGGTAGATCGAGAAGAGGGCGCCGACGAAGAAGATGAGGACCGCGACGAGAAACGCCCAGAAGAACTGGTCTTTGCCGTGGCCGTAGGGGTGTTCCTCGTCCGGGGCGCTCTTGGAGAGGCGTAAGCCCACGAGCAGGAACACCTGATTGGTCGTGTCGGCCACCGAGTGGGCGGCCTCGGCCAACATGGCCGCGCTGCCCGAGACGAACGCGGCGACGAACTTGGCGATGGCGATCAGCGCGTTGGCAACCAGCGCCGCGTAGACCACCCTCTTCGTACCCGCCTCCGCGTCGCGACCGTTCCTGTTCCCCGCCATATCCGCCCCCTCCTACCGGCTCACGTCCTACGCGACGCCCCGGCCCTGATCAGATTATAGACGAGCACCACGACAGTGACGACGATCAGCAGGTGAAACAAGGCTCCGGCAATCCCAAAGATGAGCTTTCGCGGCGTCGGGGGGCCGGAGGGGATTACGGCTGCGGTCCAGAACGTCGCCGGTAGCCACGCCAGCCTGCTCGCCCCGCAGCGCATGGTGCTCGCGGCGACGGCGGTTGGGCCGGGAAGGCGAGATCCTACGCTGGGCTCTGGCCCCGGTCGTTCTCACGGTCGCGGTGCTTGCTGTTCTGGGATCACTCTTCTAGCGGTGGGCTGCGGGGCAAGCCGCGGCGCCACTGTCTACCAGTCGTAGGTTTCAGGGCGGCGGTTCTTGAGAGCAGGGAAGTCTTCACGCAATCTGTCGAGAGCGTCGAGGTCCAGGGTGGCGAGCGCGAGGCCGTCGCGGTCGGGACAGGTTGCGAGTACGGTTCCCCAGGGGTCCACGATCATAGACCGTCCATACGTCCAGCGACCGTCGGCCTTCTGGCCCCACTGGGCCGGAGCGATCACGAACGCCTGGTTCTCTACCGCCCGCGCTCGCAACAGCAACTCCCAGTGATCCTTGCCCGTCTGCAACGTGAACGCCGCTGGCACGGTTAGTATCTCCGCTCCGCGCAGCGCCAGCAACCGATACAGCTCCGGGAAACGAACGTCGTAGCAGACCGAGAGACCGAGCGTCGCGACACCGGCTTTCGCCGTTACGATCCTCTCCCCTGGCTCAATGGTCTTGCTCTCTAGATATGCCCGATCCGGAGCCTTCACGTCAAACAAATGTATCTTGCGATAAACCGCCGACAACTCCCCGTCCGGCCCAAAGAAAGTGGAGGTATTATGCAGTTTCGTAGTGTCCGGCGCGCCTTCGAGGATGGATCCACCGAGGATGTATATTCCCAGTTCCCGAGCGAGGTTGCCGAGGAACTCCGTGGTCGGTCCGGGGATAGTCTCGGCGTTCTCGTGATAGACGCTGTCGAGGCCGTGGCAACTCCAAAGTTCCGGTAGAGCTACGAGTTCGGCACCTGACTCCACGGCTTCGCGGATCAGATGTTCTGCGGCCACGAAGTTCTCTTGTTTGTCCGGCGTCGAGGACATCTGTATCGCCGCCACGACCATTTCGCGTCCATTCATGCGCCGGTCTCCTCGGTTGGTTTCATATCCGTGTCAAATTGTAGTCTGGTCTCCAAGATATTCTCTCGCCTGAAATCGCTTAGAGCGAGGTAGTGCCGGGCGGTCTGCAACAACGCCTCGACGGGCATTATACCGACTAGCTCGGTCCATTCTACGTCCGCGCCGTGCATGGCAGCGGACTCGCGAACAGCTTCGAGTGCCGCTGGGAGCGTGGTGCTTTCGAGGTCCGTGAGGTTCATGGAAACCTGAGCATGTCCGCCTACTAGCAACCCGAGTGCTTTTACTCCGGGCAATCCGCCATCGCGTCCTCGGACCTTTCGGGCGACTTCACGCGCTACTTCCACGTCGGGCGTGTCGAGGAAAGCGTTGAAGGCAATGAGGAACGGTCGAGCGCCAACGGCTATGGCGCCTTGTCTTGGTTTGAGTTCTTCCGGGCCGAAGTCCGGTCTCCAGTCAGGAGTTTGTATGCGAGCAGCTAGCCCTTCGTAGCCGCCTCGGCGGATGTCGGCTAGGTTCTTTCGGTGGGCAGCGGTGGTGGCTTTTTCGTAGAAGAAGACGGGGAAACCCAGCGAGCCTAGTTTCTCCCCTACGCGGTGGGCTAGGCGGATGGCATCGTCCATCGTGGTGTCTTCTAGCGGTATGAATGGGAGAACGTCCAAAGCACCTATTCTCGGGTGGACACCGCTTTGGTCTGTCAGGTCTATCTCTTTGGCGCACGTTGTGGCTAGGATCGTGGAGGCTTCAATTAGTGCTTCGGCTTCTCCCAAGAAGGTTAGGACGCTTCGGTTGTGATCTGGGTCGGTGTGTAGGTCGAGGACTCGGATACCGGGCGTGGCTCGTACCGCGTCCGCGATACGCTGTATCTTCTCGGGGTCGCGGCCTTCGCTGAAGTTTGGGACGGCTTCGAAGAGCATAGTGTGATTTCTATCCCGAGCCCATAGCCCGGTCGAGATGGATGGCGGCGCTTATTAGGGCAAGGTGGGTGAAGGCTTGCGGGAAGTTTCCAAGAGCCTCGCCGGAGCGCCCGACTTCTTCGGCGTAGAGGCCAACGTGGTTGGCGTAAGAAAACATTTTTTCGAGGGCGAGCCTGGCTTCGTCGTGGCGTCCGGCTTTGGTGAGGCACTCTATGAACCAGAAGGAACAGAGGCTGAAAGAGCCTTCGTCACCGCTCAGGCCGTCATCAGCGGCGGCTTCTACGTTGTAGCGATCAACCAGGGTGTCGTAGGTAAGTTCGTCCTGGATCTTATCCAGCGTTAAGATCCAACGCGGGTCCGTAGGTCCGACGAATTTGACGAGCGGCATTAGCAGCAGCGAGGCGTCGAGGGCGTTGGATCCGTAATACTGAACGAAGCTCTGACGCTCCTCATTCCACCCCTTCTCCATAACTTGTTCGTAGATGCGGTCCCGCTCTTTCTTCCAGTTGCCGTTCCCGGCAGGAAGGCCGCGCTGCCGGGATATGCGTCCCGCTCTTTCGAGAGCGACCCAACTCATCACCTTGGAAGAAACGAACTGCTGGCGACCTCCCCGAACCTCCCACATCCCCTCGTCCGGGTGTTCCCAATTATCCGCGAGCCAGTCAAGAACCCGACGCAAGTTCTTCCACACGTCGTAGTCAAGGGGTGCGCCACGCTTGTTGTAGAGATAGGCTGCGTCCAGGACGGCTCCGTAGACATCCAGTTGGATCTGATCCCTCGCCGCATTCCCCAATCGCACGGGACCACTGTTCATATATCCGGAGAGATGAGTGAGTTCGGACTCGGGGGTTTCGGAGCGTCCGTCTATGCCGTACAAAGGTTGCAGAAGTCCATCGTCGTCGGCGGCGCAGCGGTCCCGGAGCCAGTTCATGAACGCTCCTGCCTCGTCGTCGAAGCCTATAGAGATGAGCGCGTAGAGAGCGAAGGCTGAGTCGCGGAGCCAAGTGTAGCGGTAGTCCCAGTTCCGTTCACCCCCTATCTTCTCGGGAAGCGCCATCGTCGGTGCGGCGACCAGGGCTCCGGTTGGATCGTAGACCATTAGCTTCAAGGCCAGCGCTGATCGATGTACGTTCTCGCGCCACCGCCCGCCGTAGGTGCATTTAGAGATCCAACGCCGCCAGTAACCGAGCGTATCCCGCAATAATTCCTCGAAATCTCCATCAGATAGCGCCTGGAGCTTGCCTTCCATCTCACCCTTGACGAGACAGAAACTTGCCCGATCCCCCTCCCCAAGCGTGAACCTGGCTCCTGCCGCGCCGCCTTCTCCTTCCTTGAACGGAATTTTGCTGGTCAAGGTAAGCGCCGCTTCCGGGGAGTCGAAGACGACACCGGAATCTTTTACGGTGACGGAATGCGTGGCGCGGGCGTAGTCGAAGGCAGGTCGGCATTCGACCACGAAGTCGATCTCACCTCGCACGACGCGGGCGTTGCGTACGAGGCGATGCCGGTCGTCGGAGCCGTTTAGTATCGGCATGAAGTCCACAACCTCGGCCATGCCGCGAGAGCAGAAAAAGCGCGTCAACAAGACGTTCGTGTCTGGAAGGTAGATCTGCTGGCTGCGAATATATTCTGCGGGACGCAGGTAGAAGTGACCGCCGATCTCATCATCCAGGATGGAGGCGAAGACGCTTGGCGAGTCGAAAGCCGGCATACATAGCCAGTCTATGGTCCCATCGGTGCCAACCAATGCGGCGGTGTGCAGGTTGCCGATCACACCATGATCCTCTATTGGCAGGTAGCTCATGTTCTCAACCCTTCGGCTCGCGAACGCGCAATTTCAGAAGATTACCCTATCCAAGGCCACCAATGCTAATCCAATCTCACATCTCCCTGTGCGGGAATACGGTAAGCTTCCGATTGGGAAAATAACTAGAGGCGACGAAACGGAGGCACATCATGGAAGAAATGCTTGGTGGAACCAGGATCACGTACCTCGGACACTCGGCTTTCAGGCTAGTAACAGCGGGCGACGAACAGATCCTGATCGACCCATTCCTCTCACAGAACCCCCAGACTCCCGAGCACCTCAAGACCGTCGGCGAATGCGACACCATTCTCCTGACGCACGGACACTTCGACCATATGGGCGACACCATCCAGATAGCCCAGGAGACCGGAGCGACGGTGGTAGGGAACTTCGAGATATTCTCCTACCTGCAGTCACAGGGCATCGAGAACTCAATGCCTCTCAACAAGGGCGGGACCGCGCAGGTTGGTGGCGTAAAGGTGACGGCGACGAACGCCTTTCACTCGTCCAGCATACAGCTAGAGGATGGCTCTTCGATCTACGGCGGCGAGCCAAACGGGTTCGTGATCGAATTCGAGAGCGGCTTCACGCTCTACCACGCGGGCGACACCTCTGTATTCGGCGACATGCAGCTCATAGCCGAACTCTACGGCCCGGAACTCGCCCTGCTCCCCATCGGCAATCAGGTCGTAATGAGCCCGTTCGAGGCCGCGCACGCCGCACGCCTCCTGAACGTCGGACACGTCGTCCCGATTCACTATGGAACTTTCCCGTTCATACCCGGCACCCCCGAAGAGTTCCAGAAGCATCTCAACGAGATCGCTCGCAACGTGGACGTTCACGTGATGCAGCCGGGAGACGATCTAGCAAGCTAGCCAGCTTGTCAGCATCTCAGCCAGCCAGCACTTCAGCTTTTTTCTGACGAGCTGGACCATTTAGAGCCTCCGATTCTAAAGTCGGGGGCTTTCTATATAGCAGCCGACAGGATGACCAGGACGACCATTCGCGTTGCCTCGCCTCCGGCCCCGATGAGATCTCCGCTGATGCCTCCGAACATATTGCTTGCTACTCGCAACGCGATGCCGGCTACCAGTGGGACCGCCAATATCGCCAGGACCGCAGGAAATCCTAGGCTGGCAAGCGCGGCGGCGGGTACCAGCGCGGCGACTGCCAGCGCGGCCCTTCCGTAGTCTCCGCTCAAGACTTTGGTAAAGGGCGCGGATGAGGATGTTGGCTCGGCGGGTTTTCCTAGTGCGAGCATTAGGAGCATCGTCGAGCGGACGGCTATCTCGGCGGAGATCAAAGCCACCGCCGCCCGCCACGGGGAAGCCTCCGTCATCGCGACCAGAGCAGCCAACGCGGGTCCGTAAACCACAAACAACGCGCCCAAGCCTCCGATCCCAACCCTGGCATCCTTCAAAACCGCCCGCCGACGCTCAGGTTCCCCATGCGCCATTAGAGCATCCCCCGTATCCAGCACACCATCCGCATGATGGAAACCCGCAGATATGAGCACCGCCGCAAGCGCGAGAACCGCCGCGACACCATAAGGCAAGACGTACCCCAGCAGAACGAAGATCGCCCCACACAAACCCGTAACGGCACCTATAAACGGCAGCAGGACCACTGCGCGAGCTACATCATCGAGCGACGACCCCCGTGAAGGCCACACGGTAAAGAACGAGAGCAACGCCAACGCATCCCGGACTTTCACGCTACTTGAGCCTCATCGGGATACCAGCGACACAGAGATAGACCTCCGAAGCCGAGCTCGCAGCACGTTGATTCAATAGTCCCAGTAGATCCCGAAATTCCCGACCCTCCGCACTCTCCGGCACCACTCCCAAACCAACCTCATCACTTACCACAAGAAAAATCCCGGAACCACTCTCAACCTTCCTCACGAAATCTTCAAATTCATTGACTGTCCGATCCTGCTCCGCTCCAGACATCCGAGCGGCGGCCCACATGGTCAAAGAGTCAAACAAAACGACATCCCAACCGTTGCCTACTTCTAGGACCGACCCAAGTTCACCACCGCCGAGCTCGAAGGTCCTCCACTCTGCCGGACGCCGCTCACGGTGCTCTCGCACCCGACGGTCGAGTTCTGCATCGTTCCCGGTGTTCATGGCCGAAGCGACGTACAATACTCCTCCAGCCCCGGCATCCGTTGCCAGAATCTCGGCAAAAACGCTCTTCCCGCTTCGCGTTCCTCCCAGCACGAGAATGAGGCTCATAGAAGTCCTCGCAGCACATCCACCAGTTGACGGTTATGCTCTTTACTCCGCACCGCGACACGAAAATATTCATCCGTCAGCCCATCGAACGGCTCGCACCCTCTCACGAGAACACCTGCACGTGCTAGCTCCCCGACTAACCCGCTCGGTCCCCGCAGCAACAGGAAGTTTGCCGATCCCGGATATACCTCGATCCCTGGCAACCTTTTGAGATCTTCAACCAACGCTACCCGTAGTAGAGCGACTTCTCGGATAGAGTCCATCGTGAAGTCCCGTTCCTTCGCCGCCGCGATGCCCGCCGCGACCGCGATAGCATTCACAGACCACGATGGTTGAAGCGTCTGAGCTTCTTCTAGATGTTCGGAGATCAAAGCTCCAAGCCTGAGCCCAGGAACAGCGAAAAACTTGGTAAACGAACGAGCGACATAAAGACTTTCGGATTCAACGTCTGCAACGCTTATCTCCGGCACGAAATCCACAAACGCTTCATCCACTACTAGAACCGCTCCCGCAGCCCGGACGCGCTCTAACGTATCCAGCACCTCGTCTCGGGAGAGCGCATTTCCTGTGGGATTATTCGGGTTGCAGAGGAAGACCGCCGAGACGTCCTTCAAGTCTTCCAGGGCGGTTTCATCAAAAGAGAAGTCGGTTTCGGGACGTCGAGAGATGCGGTGTTCGGGTTCGAGACCGGCGGCACGGGCGGCGGCAGCGTATTCCGAGAAGGTTGGAGCAAGGATACGAGCTTTGATCCCAGAGCGCCGGGCGGCCAACCGAGCGGCGATAAAGATAGCCTCCGCACCGCCGTTCGTAGGCAAGACGCGATCCGCCGTAACACCCAAGTACCTTGCCAGAGACTCTCGCAATTCGATATATCCACTGTCCGGATACGTGTCCACATCAGACGCTAGTGCGAGATGGGCGGCTTTTAGAGCGGATTCCGGGATTCCCAGAGGGTTGATGTTCTGGCTGAAGTCCAGGAAGTCTCCAGTTGTACGCCCGAGTGTTTTGGCGGCAGCGTTTCCGTGAGCTCCGTGGTGACGGCCTCCGGCGTGGGGAGCGTATCCTTCAGACACGCTGGGCTCCAGCAGCCAGCAGTACAATACCGGCTAGCAAGAAGCAGGTGCAGCGCATGAGCCTTACGGCGCGCTTGATGTCGTGCTGGCGCGGCGGCTCTCCGGTTCCGAGGATTGGTCCATCGTGAATCCCACCTTGGTACCGGTTCACGCCGCCGAGCCGAATATCCAAACTTCCGGCGAAAGCGGCTTCGGGCCATCCCGCGTTCGGGCTGCTGGTGAGGTGCGCGAAGCGTTGGATGCTCCGTACTGACGCGGATACCTTACCGGAGGCGACGGCGGCTGCTAGGGCAGTCAGACGGGCTGGGACAAAGTTCACGAGATCGTCGAGGTGGGCGGAGGCGCGTCCTAGATTCGTGTATGGAGCTTGCTTGTACCCGATCATAGAGTCAAGCGTGTTGATGGCTTTGTACGCGAGCCCCCCAGGAGCACCGAACATCGCCCCGTAGAACATCGGTGCCGTCACGCCGTCGCTAAGGTTTTCGGCGATCGACTCAATGGCCGCACGAGAAACTTCCTCTTCGGAGAGATCCTCCGTATCCCGACCGACGAAGGTTCCAACGCAAACGCGGGCCGCCACGAGATCACCGTCTCTCAGTTCCCGGTCGACGGCTTGTGCCGCGGTGGTCAAGCCACGAAGCGAGAGCGTAGTCGAGAGGAGGGCTACTTCCAGGGGCAGTTGGACCCGTCGGGGCATTAGGTCGAGGATGGTGTGCGAGATCAGGTACACAGTGGTGGGCAATCCGAGGGCTAGGCAAAGACCTGCGGCCTGATGAGCCGTAGCAGTTCGCAGGGTAAGGGCAGGTTTTTCGATGGCGGAGATCGCGTTTCCGATCCAGACGGTTGGGTGAAGGTGCTCCGGGGGTTCTCCAAAGATGTCGTCGACCAGCAAAGCGACTACAGTTGCTACGTCTGTCATCCTGGTTTGGGTTCTCCGGTGGGTTCGGGGTCGGACTTGGAGCGGCGAAGAGCTCCGGTTACACCGCCGATTACTCCGAGAAGAACGGCGCGTAGGACAAAGTTAGCGATAGATCTGCCCAGGTCGCGGAGAGCTGGAGGTTGGAGGGAAGCCCGGACTTCGCCTGGTTTGGCCGGGTCCGGGAGAGCGGCGATCTTCTCGGGGGAGTCTCCTCGGCGAACGCGGCCTTCCCGAACTTCTTTCAACTCTGAATTGGAGTAAGAGGCTATCTTGGGCGTGGCTTCGCGGGCGTAGGTTCTCATGGGTTCTGCGAAAACCGTTGCCTGAAGAGTGGCGGAGAGCAGCAGCGCGATGCCAACCATCGTGGCGATCACCACGCCGCACATCGCACCGTCCCGGACGAGTAAGGCCCGCCACGAAGCGTCCGGATCCAGACGAACAGGTTGAACCCGACGGGCGGCGAGTATGGTCACGAATACGAAAGTCGCGAGAGCCAGCGATGTCCGGTATTGGTGGATGACTGTGAGTATCCAGTCAACCACGTTAACCGGGTCCAAGACCAGAAAGTACAGGTCAGCCACGAGCGCGGCCACCACTGCCACAACTCCATACCGAAAAGCTGTCCTACCCGGTCCCACTGATTCCGTCTTTCTCTAGAGAGGCTTGCAAACTGCAGAATACAACATCGTCCCTCAACGGTCTGTGAAAACAGACCGTTGCCTATCCTGGTAACTCCTCGACTTTTCGGTTGCCTCTCAACAAGAATGTCAATCCAAGAAGGACGACCACACCACCTATAGCGGTCGCAACCCCAGGTTTCTCCGACAAGACTAGCCAGGCCAGGAGGGCGGCGATCACGGGCTCCGCCAAGACACTGCCGGAGATAATGGTTGCCTCCACATAGCGTAGAGCCCAGTTGAGAACCGTGTGTCCCAGGATCTGCGGCCCGATGGTTATAACAGCGAGCCAGAACCATGTCGTGCCGGAGAAGCCCCACAATGGTGCACCTGAGATCAAAACCGCGGGCAGCAAGGCCAAACCGGCGGCTGAGTAGGCGATCACCGAGTAATTGAGCACACCCGTACCACTGGTTCGGGAAGCGCGTCCGATCAGAAGGTGCGCAGCAACCGTTATCGCCCCGAGAACCGCGAGCACGTTCCCAAGCAACGCGGACGAACCCGCCGACCCATCCGTCGCTATAAAGACGGATCCAACAATGGCGATCAGAATTCCGAAGATCGATAGCGGGGATGTTCGTTCACCCAGGACCAGAAAGGCCAGAATCGCAACGAAGACGGGCGCGATGCAAACCAGTACCACGCTTGCGGCGACGCTCGTATAGGAGAGCGATGAGATCCAGAACCCAAAATGAGCCCCGAGCATAACCCCCGACAACACTAGCAACCACATAGGCCGCCCCCGAGGCAACTTCTCCCGCTGCGACAGTGCGAACGGCGCGAGCACCGCCACCCCCAGGGCGCACCTCCAAAAAGCTACTGAGAGAGCCGGAGCGTCAGCCAGTCGGATGAAGATCGCCGAAGCCGAGACCGCCAAAATCCCAACAATTACCGCCGGTAGCGCGATCCCACTCCGTGCTTCGCCCTGTACCAAAACATCGCTCCAATCTCTCGCGCCAACTGCCCCCGCCGCATCACCGTGACGCGCCACATCGGATTCTCCCAGGCCGGTGATATCGTAGCCCTCAATCCAACCCAACGAAAGGCCCCCACCGCCCTCACGCAGTGTAACGGGTCACTGACGATCCGCACCTCCTCGATCCCCCGCTCCCGACAAATGTCACCGACCTTAATGGCCGAATCCCACGTGCTGACCGCCCGATCCTCCAGCAACATCGCCTCGTCCGGGACACCGGCATCTCGAAGGACTCGGGCCATCACCTCCGCCTCTGACGGACCATGCTCCCCAAGTCCACCAGTCGGTATTATGAGATCCAGCTCCCCCGAAGCGTACAAGTCTGCCGCGTGTCGAACTCTCGCCTCCAACGTCCGGCTAGCGCGACCACCACGCAGAACCTGCGCCCCGAGCACCACCGCCATCCGCTCGTCTCTTTCACAGAGGCCAGCAGATACTTCTCCTCGTCGGTAGAGAAGAAACAACTCCGCCAGACCGCGCAGTATCCCTTGATCTGGACTTCCAGCGTCGAATAACCTCAAGGAAGCTCCTCTGCGACCATACTTCTAGCGAGCGCGAGATCCTCCGGCGAATTGACATTCATCAGCGTTACCTTTGGGTCTCCATAATCCGTCAAATCCTCGACGTAGTCCACGCCTCCAACGTCATTGAGAAATTGCCTCACGGCACGCACCCCGCTGTTCAGCGCAGAAGTCACCTCTGGAAGCACGTCGCGCCGGTAAGCGGCGCAGAGCGGGTGCGGGCGACCGCTGTAGTAAGGAACGGCGACCGAGTAAGTCTGCAGCCTGCTCAGGAGGTGCTCGATCAGCGCGGGGTTCAGAAACGGCAGGTCACCAGCAGCCACGAAGACGAGCGGGTGTTGCGCGACGGTCAGACCGGCTTCGATACCTGCTAGCGGCCCGGCTCTCTCTGGGCGAAGATCCAGTATAGAACGTTCCTGTGAACCAGATAGAGCCTCGCCTACGAGAATGGTTTCGTCGCACGCGGCGTTCACTGCCGCCTTTACGCGGTCGAGAATCTTTTGTTCGCCGACCTTCAAGAAAAGTTTGTCCTGACCCATCCTACGACTCGCGCCGCCGGTCAGTACTGCCCCGGTTGAACCCGTCCTTGCAATCACGAACGAGTGGCTTGAGGCGCGGAACCTCGAAGCTCGTAGATGCGTCGTCGCAGGTTATCTATACGTTCGCCCTGGGACGAGGCGTGTGTGTTCCGGGCGAGGCGTTTGCTGAAGGCCAGATCCACAGCGGCTCGGTGAACGTTTCGGGCTCGCCTCCAGGTTTCCAGGTCGCCTGAGAGGATCAAACGCAAGTAGTAACTCCTTCTGTAAAAGTACGTCGGCAGGATAGCGTACTCATCCGCACTGACCGTCCCGGCTGTCACCTCTTCTCGCAACTCCTCCCGGATAGCCCGCCGTTCGACCGACAACCAAGCGACGATCAGCAAGATATAGGCCAACACAACCACGAACATCAACCCATAAGCGAGCACACCAAACAACGTAGCGACAAGATTGAAGAAGGAGTGCAACATAATTGCCCCAAGCAGTCCGAGGATCGGCAACGACACCTTCAAAACCCCGGAACGGACCCACAACACCAGCCCAAGACCAACGCCCGTTAGTGAAGTGAACGCCGCGTGCGCAAAGCCACCAAAAACACGGCGCACCACGAACGTTTCGGGTCCGAACTGCGCGAGGTACAGAAGATCTTCGGCGATAGCGAATCCGAAACCCACAGCCGAGCCATACACGATACCGTCCATCACACCGGAAAATTCGGTTGCCCTCAAACGACCCGCCGCGAGGATCGACACTACGAACGCTAAAAGCAACCCTAGTCCTTTTATGCTCTCTTCCACCACCGGCGCGACAAAGACAACCGTCAGAAAATCCGTCGTGCCGCTAGTGGCTACGGTGCTGATCGTGACGGACAGCAGCGTATTGAACAGCAGAGCCACCACAACAGAGACCGTAAACCCCCAGACAAATACGGGCAACACATATCGGAAGGCTTCCCGTTCGTACATGTCGATGGTCCGCACAAACAGCAGGTAGAGCACAGCTTGCAGAATACCGACCCCGACCAGCGTAGCGGTCAAAGGGGCTCAATATCGACTGTAATATCTAACATGGGCAGCAGTATACCCATAGTTGATAGAATACCTGTAAGTTACCGTATACAACGGAATTGGAGAACGGTGGACAGAGACTCACACGATGAGAGGACCGTAACAGAGACACTGTCCCATCTGACGCATGGGGTCTATGTGCTCGGAACGCGCCGGGGACGGGAATTCAATGCCATGTCCGCCTCATGGGTGACGCAGGTTTCAGACCGGCCTCCGTTTCTGGCCGCCGCCATCCGAGCCGACCGGTACACTCATGATCTCGTCCTGGAGAGCGGCACTTTCGCTTTGAGCATCCTGCGCGAAGACCAGGTGAACGTGGCGACCCACTTCGGAGAGACCAGCGGCGAATACGATAACAAGCTGCTCGGAGTACCTTACGCACTCACAGATTCGGGTTCTCCTTATTTGCTCGACTGCCTAGCTTATCTGGATTGCAAGGTCGTGGATACCGCCCGAGCCGCGGAGCACTCCGTAATAATTGGAGAGGTGATCTCCGGCGAGACCTTGGGACCCGACGCGCCCCTGATCTACGACCCCTCGGAATATGAAGGAGCCCTGCGCTAGATGAGTCCACTGGATCGTCTCCACGAGCTAGGCCACAAACTACCGGAAGTTCCAAAACCCGCCGGTTCGTACGTTCCAGCGACGCTGTCAGGCAACTTAGTCTTCACCGCCGGACAACTCCCGTTTGTGGACGGCAAGCTTGCCTTCACCGGCAAAGTAGGCTCGTCCGTAACTCCCGAACAGGCCCAGGAGGCGGCTCTCCTCTGCGCCCTGAACGCGCTAGCCGCCGCTGCGGATGCCGCTGGCGGGCTCGACAATATCGGGCGTGTGATCAAGGTAACGGGATTCGTGGCCTCGGAGGAAGGCTTCACTGGTCAACCAGGCGTTATAAATGGAGCCTCGGATCTGCTGGGTGAAGTTTTCGGAGATGCGGGGATACACGCACGCTCTGCTGTAGGCGTCGCGGAACTTCCACTTGGCTCATCGGTCGAAGTAGAGATGATACTGGAGCTAGTCGGCTCCTAAAGAAGTGCGACGACTCTCAGAATTTAGCAGGATCCCCTCACGCCTTGTAGCCGAGTCTTCTTGGAAGAAAGTCTAGTTCGGCGGTCGGTCGTCGTTCAGGGCATCCTTCGCGGCGGGTTTGAGGTATTTGTACGTGTCCGTATGGAGTACGTCGTCCTGGACAACCTCACCGTTCTCTTTTACTTTCTGGTAAGTCACCCATTTCGTAACGGGTTTGCCATCTTCGTCTTCGGTGGTCGCGACTTTCTTAGAGCTCATCTTCACTTCTTTGCCAGTAGGGCGACCATAGATCGTAGCGTTCACGTATCCATCCGCGTCGACCCACTGCTGAATTAGGACGTAGCCGGGGGACGTATTCTGGAACTGCATGTCCAGGGCACCGAACCAGACCGTCGCGTCAAAACCAGGGCGGATGTAGGGTAGCTCAGCGTAGTGCGGGTGGCGTTCGATCACGTCTAGACCCGCGTAGTTAGCGGCCATGTATAGTGTGGACGATACCTGGCAGAGTCCACCGCCCTCGGCGGTGTCCACCCGTCCCCCGACGATCACCTTTGTATCCTTGTAGTCCAGCGGTTCGGCCAGCGCGTTAAACGAGAAGACTTCCTCAGGCGCGAGCAGCGTATTGTTGACTGCGTCGGAGGCTATCTCAAGGTTCTTGATGCGGCCTGGCGTGTCGTCGTAGGTCAAGTAGTTGGTGCGGTAGTCGCCTATCACCTCGGTCGGCTTCAGCGATTCGGCCTCTGCGGTGGTGAGGTCCGGCTTGTCCGTCACAACCGGCACCTCATACTCGCGCTTGTCCGTGAAAATGCCAGACTGAATATTCTCGAAGAGTTGATCCTCCCCGATGCGACTTCCGTTCTCGCCGGGGATCACGGACACTTCGGAACCTTCGGAACCTTCGATCTGGTAGTTTGCCTCGACAGGCGCCACCGTTAGCGTCGCGAAGACGTTTTCGAGACTGGCTCTCATCGCATCCTTGTTCAGACTAACGTCGAACTCGTCCTTGCCCCGCGTAACATCCAGCGTGGCACCGATCTCCGCAGGAGAGAGCGTCCAGCGCTGTTTATCCGCCGTAAATACCACCTGCTCGTTCATGGCGTTTCGAGCCTTCTCAGCGGCACTCTGAGCGGCGGGCGTATTGACTTCGGGCTTGAGGACCCGACCCACGATCTCAGCCTCCCCGGTCATGTCATCGACAGCGGCGTTGATCGACTTCAACGTGGCCGACTGATTGGTGGCGTAGCCCTTAGCGGACTCGATCATTCCGACCTCGGACCCTATGATGTTGACTTCGGCTTCTCTTGGTTTTGCGTCGAAACGGTTGGCAAGCTCCTCCACCTGAAGCTTCGCGATTTTGCGCTGATACTCGACCTTCGGAGATACGTCGACCGTGCCGAAAGCAGCATCGAGTCGCCCCTCGATCCGCTCCCGGATACTTCCATGACGCCCCACAGCGTATGCCTCCTCGACCGTGGACTCGACATCGAAATCCACGCCCATCTCAGAGGCGGGTAAAGAGACATTCTCCGGTCCGGCGATCTTTATCTCCTTGAGAGCACCCGAAGTACGCTCCTCTATGAGCGACTCAGCCTCTTTGGGGGTCTTGCCGCCCAGCGGAATACTTCCCACCTCGACACCTCTGTACACTCGGCCAGAATTGATCCAGTAATCCGCCATGACGATCACGGCGATCAACGCACATACCAAAACCACCGGCCCGACGAAACTCCGACGCTTGGGTTTTTGATACTCCACGGAACGAGGCACTGCCGGAGACAACGCTTCGCGCCGGGCAGCCCTCTCGCTTTTCCTTCCTCGGTTCTTCAGACTCAAGAACCAACCCTTCGTACGAAAATGATAGATTTCACGCTACTCAACATAAATCCTCCCGGTACAAGTTCGCCCGTATAAGCACACGCCCACAGGCGACTTTCTCCGACTCCAGATCAAACCCTAACACGAGCCTGAACCTTTAGCCACAACCATTTACTCTCTATCCACTAGTCTACACTTCAACATCAGGTTGAGCGTATTTCCCAAGTAAAGGTTGAGGTTGGATAACGAGGTTTTGGGGTGTTCGCTAGGCGGGTTCTTGGGATACAATCGGTTTGTAGAAGAGTTTGTTCAGATATCCAAAGGAGTTCGACATGGAAGCTGCCGTCAACGATGCCAAGATCACATTCTATTCAGGCAACTTTTGTCCGTATTGCATTCGGGTGAAGAAGGAGTTGGATCGCCTGGACTTGACTTACGATACGGTCAACGCGGACGACGACGGGCGGCAGGGAATTATCGAGTTGTCGGGGCAGCGGGCCATCCCGGTTATGACAATCGGTGATGAGGTTCTGGTGGATTCAACCCACATTATTCGAGAGTTGCGGAAGCGTTACGCTTCTTAGTTCAATCTTCTTCCGGGCTTTCCGCGTGGGATAGTTTTTCGAGCACGTATTCGACGTAGAAGGCCACGGAATCCTCCGGACCTTCCAGGAGGAAAGCGCGGGCCTTGCCTATGGGGTCGAGATCGAAGTCGTCCAATTCGAGGATGGTCTCGTCTTCTCCCCACTCTTCCGCTGGTCGCCAGGAACCGGAGCCTTGAGGGCTGTTTCTCCGGATCACCTCACCCGCGTAGCACCCCAGACCGTCGACCAACTCCCGAAGGACTGGAGCTTCTTCGGAATCTTCCGGGTCCGAGTTGAGTGTCGAAGATAGAAGCTCCTCGACAAGCGGTAGCGTTCCTGTTTCGTAGTCCAGATCTATATCGCACTGCTCGGCCATCGTCGCCCTAAACAGTTCCGCGAATTCCTCGGGATTGTTCATGTCACCGCTCATGAGGGAGAGTTGCAAGAGAGCGGCGGGCTCGTGAGAGTAGAAAAACATCACTTCCGACGGTACGGGATACGCGCTCAGTATCTCTACCTCCGCAGACGAGTAGTCAGAGCCGCGCAAGATCGAAGCAGCCCGCAGAGCGGCGTCCACGGCCTCGTCGCTCCACGGTCCCGTCTCCACTTCGACGAAACGTTCAACCTCATCCTGCTCCAGGTGTATCGGCAGGACAGTCTGACCCCGTGGCGAGTGTACCTCCTTGAAAAGTTCCACGATTCGGGCGCCACGCTGCTCGAAGTTGCCGGCTACCTGAAGGATGGCGGGCGGACGTGGCGCGTTCTTCTCCAGAACCGTCGGTTCCGGAACGGAAGGTTCAGAGGAAGCCGCCTCCGAAGATCCTTGCTCCTGCGATGGCTCCGAGTCCTCACTCCTGTTTCTTCTCCAAAACATGTGGCCTAACCCCCTAGACTTCGAGCCCCGCTCAACGCGCCGGATTTTAGCATTCCTCGATACGCGATGCCGCTCGGATTTGCCCAACGATCCATCTGTGTACTACTCTTACAGTATGACAAAATCACAGGAGCTTATATTCATACGCCACGGACAATCCACGGCCAACGCCGCCGGGATCTGGCAGGGACAACTCGACTACTCACTCTCGAACCTCGGTCGAGAACAGGCATCGCAAGCTGGTCGAGCACTCGCCCAGGAAAGACTTGACGCATTCTACGCCAGCCCCCTCTCGCGAGCTTACGAGACAGCCACGATTATCGCGGGGCACACGGGATACGAAGGCGAAGTATCCCAAGTCTCCGGCCTCGCCGAAAGGGCTGGCGGGACACTCGAAGGCACTACAGCCGAGCAGAGACTCGAAGCCAATCCCGCACTCGTCGATAAATTTCTCTCGCTCCCGGAAGATGAGCGATGGTCGCTAGTCGGAGCCGAGACGGACGATGAGGTACTCGAGCGGATCTCGACATCCGTTTCGGAGATACGATCCCAGCATCCCGCATACGCTCGCATAGTTCTGGTCTCACACGGCGGCGCGATGCGCGCCTACTTCCGAGAGTTGTTTGGTAGTGACATCCTGACCGGAAAATCTCGCACGCCAAACGCCTCGATCACGCGTATCCAGTGGCCCAAGAACGGTGATGCGCCAAACCTCGTCTTGCTAGCCCAAACGGAGCATTTAGACTAAGACTAATCGATCCGAAAGTCTCTAGCCAGTGATGGTTACACTGCGTGCGTTGGGACCGCGGTCGTTCTCACCAACCTCGTATTCCACGTCGGTACCGGGTTCCAGCGAGCTAGGGTCGCCTTTGACCTCCGAGTGGTGGACGAAGAGATCTTCGCCAGTCGAGCGAACCAGGAAACCGTAGCCCTTCTCAGCGTCGAACCACTTCACGCGGCCACGCTCCATCTCCGCTGAGGAGGTGGAATCTTCCAGGAGCGACGTTTCGTTTTGGACTTCGATCAGGGGGATGCTCGCCGCGATAGCTGAAATCACATCGCCGTCATTGGGGTCACCGTCTGCCCGGTCCATTTCGAGCACGATGGAATCCTCTGCGATCTTGACGACGACCGCATCCACCCCGGACCAGTGTTCCCTCCAGATAGGGTCCTCGGCGACCGAAGGATCCAACCACAATCCCCAACCATCACGCTCGCCGTGATCCAGAACCCCCTCGAAAACCTGCTCCGGCTCTCGGGCTCCGCGCTCTCGGCGGTAGATATCGTTGCGGGAACGGAAGGATTGAACCGAAGACGCGCTTGTTCCGAGGGCATCCGCGATCCAGTCATCCGTCTTGCCCGCGTCCACCCACTCCCGGATCTGCTTCATATGCGGTTTTAATGCTATGCGCTTCTTGGATTCTGTCATACTCGGGCCTGCTCCTTCTTACTTCTCAACCGATATCTTGAACCATTCCTATCCCAAATTGACCTTGATCATGCGTGAGCGATAAACCTTGTTAGGTCGCATTCTATCATTTTCCGTCTCTGCATCCTTCACGCTTAACTCGTACGCTTCACGTTATACCCATACAGCGTGATCCTTATCCCACCTAGCTCCTCAACCAGAGTCGCTTTCAGAAGTAGACGAATCGTTCGCTTCAGTCTCCTTCGATTCCTCCGACACCTCTGACCCACTATCTTCCTCGTTACTTGTGTCGTCACTAGGACGCTCAGGATAGTCCGTAAAGTCGTCGCGGGCCAAATCCTCCAGTAGAGCTCCAATGATCGGGGCGGGCAGATCCAGGTGCAGTGCAAGGTTCTCGGCAGCGGCTAGAGTCCCATACTCATCGTTTGTATCCGGGAAGTCGAGGGATTCCAGAGCTTTTGCTACGGCTTCGTTAGGTATAAGGGTGTCGCCGCCACCGGCGACACGCAAGTATTGTAGCAGGGTGAGATCAAAGCCCTCCACAACACCGGCTACGGGCTCGGTCTCGTAGATGCCCCGCCGAATAAACAACCGGGTATCGTAGGAATTAGCCCAGCGCTTGAGAACTTCTTTCTCGTCAATGTAGCTGTATTGCGCAACCCGGTGCTGAAACTGCCCTAGCAGTTGCCCCGTCATCTTTCGGAGAGATGCATCCCCAAAGAACCATTCCTCCCCGTGGACGTTCATGATGCCGCTTACGCGAGGGATGGTAAAAGACTCTTCCTCATCCTCAAACGTCTCGCGGAACGCTGCGATCAGAGCTTGAACTTCGTCAAATGGATGTCCACTTTTCATGAGGGCGGACTCGTAGATAACCAGGGCCGCCGTGTCGTGCTTCGTGGCGAGGTCGTCGACCCTCCGTGCTGCGCGCATTAGCCGCCGGTCGTAATCCTCCAGTTTTTTGATCTTCCACGCCGCCTCGACGGCCCGCTCGGCTACCTCGACCATCCTTATGCTCCTAAATCCATTGATATCCAGCCTTGATCCGTTAAATATACAGCATTTGCCATCGTCCTAAATACGACTCCGCAGCGCGTAGACTCCCGGCGCGGTCTGAGCGAAGAGACTGTCAGGGTTGTCGCGAACATCCACCGAGAGACGAGCCCGCATAGTGTTCTGGGGCGTGCGTCCTACACTTTGAAGGTAGCCGGATTCGAGAGCGATCTCGGTGATGTCCGTGTAGTGCAGAGGGTGCCCCATCTCCTCAAGCACCGTGCGGGCAGCGACCTTGAAATCCAAGTCGAGCTACCCGAGACCGTCCGGCGTGCTGTCCGGGTAAGCCCCGATCACGCTGACATACGGACAGTGCTCCTCAAGATCAAGCAAAGCTTTCTGAACGTGCTCCTCTTCCGGGTGTCCCAGGAAATCCGCGAAGAACACGTAGGTCCACGCTCGCTTGCGACTCGGGCGGCTCTCGATCCTGACGAGGTTGATCCCAACCCCAGAAAAAGCCGACAGAGCGTCCTTTAGTACCCCGGCCCGATCCTTGACCGAGAACACCACGCTGGTCTTATCCTTTCCGGTCTTCCCTGCCCAAGTTCGTCCCAACACGATAAAGCGCGTAGCGTTAGTCCGGGCGTCCTGGATGTTTCGTGCCAGCACGTTGAGCCCATGAGCGTCCGCCGCCATCACGCTCGCGACCGCTGCTACACTCGGCTCCTTCGCGGCTCGGCTGGCGGCTTCCGCCGTAGATTCGACTTCCTCCACTACCGCTCCCGGCAACTCTCGCCGAAGCCAGCTCGCTGATTGCGCCAACGCCATTGGATGCGAACAGACCAACGACACCTCATCGACCGAGTTGGCGGTCGAGATCAAGTTCTGCGAGATTGGCAGGTAGACCTCTCCGCAGATCTTGAGCGGGCTGTTCATCAGCTCATCCAACGTATGCGTTACCGCACCCTCCATCGAATTCTCGACCGGCACGACCCCATGCTGCGCTTCTCCACGCTCGACACGAGCGAAAACTTCCGCCACGGTCCGCTGAGGTTCGAGGTCCAGGCTAGTTCCAAATGAACGCCGAGCAGCCTCATGGGTGAACGTAGCTTCGGGTCCGAGATACGCAACCTTGAGGCGAGCTTCGAGCGAGATGGAGCAGGAGATAATCTCCCGAAAAACCGTCTCAAGACCACTCCGGGGGAAATCTCCCTCGCTAAGCTCGAAGACCCGGTTCATCACCTTTCGTTCCCTTGAAGGGACGTAAGTATCCAGTCCCTGCTGCTGCTTCAGTTCCCCGATACGCCGCGCCGCCCGCGCCCGACGGTCCAGAAGAGCGACTATCTCGGTGTCCACCGCGTCGATCTCCTGGCGAAGTGGATCCATCTCCTCTTGCGCACTCCGCGCACTCTCTTCAGCGAACATGGGATACCCCCGTTTTTGAACCTGCACTTATCTGATTGTATGTTGGAATTTCGACATTGATCATGTCCGCAGCCTTCCGTTGGTGGTCCGGCGTGACTAGGCGAGGGGGCGTGCGTTTCGGTGTTCGGTGAGGGCGCACGCCCCCCCGATAAATCGCACGTTTATGATTAGCGGAAGACGCATGATGGGTCAAAGTTACCAGAGATGCGAGGTCGGTGTCAAAGGTTTGGAACTAGAAGATCAGCAACAAAGCCATTACGACCATCGCCAGCGCGAAGCGGTAATAGGCGAAGATGCGCAGACTGTGATTGACCAAATAGTCCAGCAGGAACCGTATGGTCGCGTACCCGACTATTGCGGAAGTGATGAAGCCAGCCACGAACGTCAGGATCTGCGCGCCGCTCATGCTCTCGCCGAGTAGATCCAGCATCTTCAAGACACCAGCTCCGCCAATAATCGGGACGCTCATAAGAAACGAGAACCGAGCCGCCTCCTCACGCCGCAATCCGAGGAACAATCCTAACGTGATCGTCGCCCCAGACCTAGACACCCCAGGTACTAGCGCAGCCGCTTGAGCGAAACCGATACCGATAGCTTCCTTGAAACCGAGTTTATGAGCCTGGCGAGTGCGGCTACCGACGATCTCCCCGACGATGAATAACACTCCAACAAGCACAAAGTTGAAGACCACCACCCAAGGGGAACGGACCGCAGTCTCGAAAAATCCCTCGAAAAGAAATCCGATCACCGCCGCCGGGACGGTCGAGGCGATCACGAGATACGCTAGTCGTTGATCCTTGTCATTGGTCAGATCCCGGTGGGAGAACGACTGAACAAACGCGACTGCCATCTTGACGAGATCGCGCCAGAAGTAGAAGACTATCGCCAACAACGTCCCCATGTGCAGAGCCACATCGAACGAGAGCCCGAATCGATCCTGATCCAAGCCCAGGAAATACTGCCCGAGTAGCAAATGCCCGGAACTCGAAACCGGCAGGAACTCCGTGAGTCCCTGTACTATACCCAGAAATATCGCCTCTAAGAGTTCCAGCATTATCTAAATCCTTGCTCCTGACCACACGGCTGGCACACTATCGCAGAACAGCCCCCGCTTGTCAGGCATCACCGGCTAGAGTCCGCTGAGTCCCGCCAAAGCTCGCGAGTCTCGGAGCGTGATGCGCCCGGCTTCGACCTCGATTATCTCTCGATTCCGCAGCTCGTTTAGAACCTTCGTGACGGACTCCCGCGTGGAGGCGACCATCGCCGCGAGGTCTTGGTGCGTGAGCCGCAACTCTATCTTCACGGTTCCATCGTCGCCGCGCTCTCCGAATTTCTGGGCCAACAGCGGCAGCAGATTCGCCAGACGAACCTCGGTCTCGCGGGGCAAGAGACACTTGATCAACTCTTCATACTGCACGAGCCGCAACTCGAGGAGCGTCATCACCTTGAAAGCTACCCGGGCATCGCGCCTGATCGCCCGCTCCACAAAAACTTTCGGAACCTTCGTCACCTTGCACTCCGTCACAGCCTCCGCGTAAGCTCGCTGACGAGCCTCACCCGCGAACGCCAAATGCCCGAAAATATCCCACGGCTTCAACAACCGCAAGGTCGCTTCTTTGCTGGTCGAGTACGGACGAAACAACTTCAAAACGCCCTCTCGCAGAACGTAGAGCGCGTCACCATACTCACCCTCGCGATAAACGGCGTCACCCGGCTGATAGATCCGGTCAGCGGTCGCAACCCCCGCCTCGTCCAACAACGATAAGAGATCCCGACACTCACTCTCCTGCAAGGCCGTATACTCGGACAGTGGGAGATCAGGATGCATCAGATACACCCCTCCCACCCTCATCACTCTGACTGGATCTCATACTATTTTGTACCACCCCGTAACACATTGATACATTGTACACTACGAAGCCTCCACAGTCTCTCTGTGGCTCCGGGGGACGAAAGAGTTTGATTGCGCTAGAATGCTATCGAAAGCCGTGAGCGACCGAGGAGTGAAGATGCGGAGAGAGCGGATAGTGTTTGCGATCATGGTTTTCATTATGATCGTCCTGTTTGCTTTCACGTTCGCCGTTCTCGGTAAGGGCGAGTACGATCCCTCGGAGGCAGTCGCTCCGGTCCATTATTTCCTCGCCTAGATACGTTCTTGAAGCTCTTCGGCATCTTTCTGACCGACTGAGAGCTCGACTAGCCTCTTGGCTACGAGTTCGGTTCCTTCTCCACCACGATCTCATACCGGTTCATCTTAGGTCGTCCGGTAAGCAAGTCGCCCGCTCCTCCCTTTCCGTGGGCCTGACGGAATTCCTCACTGCCGACCCAAGACTCGAAAGCCTCGGGACTCTCCCACCGGGTAACGACGAGTACCTCCGTCGCATCCTCGGAGCGGAGTACCTCCATGGAGATGAAGCCGGGGAAGCCCTGCACGTTACCTCGACTCTCGGCAAAACGTGCCGCTATTTCGTCTGCGGCACCTTCTTTGACGGGTAAGCTATTGGTTATCGCGATCATGCGCAAACCTCGCTCAATGAGCCACCATAATTCCACCACCACCGAGCCGCTTAGCCATCTTCAGGGCTTTCACTGCCTCACTGACGACAGCGCTCCCGGTCTCCCCATGCAGCGGATACTCCGAGACCCCAACATCGATCTCGAAGCTATTCTTCTCGCCTCTAAGCCGTTCGAGAACGTCTTCGGAGAGTTGGTAGGCTGATTCCGCCGTACTCTCCGGCAGCACGACGCAGATCTCATCGTCCCCGAGCCTGGCACACACGGCATGGTCGGGTGCGGTGTTGCTAACAGCTTCAGCTAAACGGCGGATCACACGCCGCGCCTTCTTGACTTTCCCCTGCGCGACGGTCTCCGAAAAATCAGCTACATCGAAGATGGCAATCGCAAACCGCTGGGTCGAAGAGACTATGTCGGGAAGTAGTAAGCGGTTGAACAAGTCGCTGTCCGGCAGGCCTGTAACCAGGTCCGTGGCAGCGGCCCGGCCCAGAGCTTCCTGCATCTTCTCCCGGTCGATGTCCTCGAACGCCTGCAGCGCGGCACTTGTCACCCAATCGGAGGCCGCGAGCATCTTTCCAAAGAATCCCGCGACCTCAGATCCGTTCATGTCCTCGAAGTCTATGTGACTCTCCACGGTCCCGAACACGGCTCGGCGCAAAGCAGCGAAGTCCTCGATCACACCCACCGCGTCCCGCCCGAGGTTATGCTGATGTGCGGATATCTCACGCACTAGAGCGTGTGTGTTACCTCCTCGGGTAAACGTCGCTACACCTTCCGGGCTGCGAAGAAACTCGACAAATACAGTCGTCACGCGCTTTATGTCCTCGGTCAGAAGTTCGAATGGCTTGTCGTCCGAGTGAGGAGAAACGTTCGCTCTCCACACCTCGACGATCTCGTTTATTCGATGTTCGATCTCGTCGGCTATCCGCAAAGTTTGCTCCACGGCCACAATATACCTCCGTCGATGTTCTACTTGATGAAACCTTTCGCGCCTCCGCAACGTATACATCACAACAGTCCAGACAGGAGACGATGTTGTTTGTGAAAACTATATCAAAATCCAGAGCAACACTAGTTTCGATTACATCCTACGGGGAAAACTAGGAGTAGTTTCTAAAACTAGTATTGGGTGGAGTTACGTTTGACCAGGAGGACGTAATGGCTAAGACCAATTTACAGAAATCGCCTCGAGAGTCGGAGACACCGGAGCTTCTAGCGAAGTATTTGGCCCACATCGGCCAGGGCAATTTGCTTACACACGCGGAGGAGATCGAGCTTTCAGAGCGGGCCAAGGCTGGAGACAGTCGCGCTAGGCGGCGACTCATTGAGAAGAACCTCCGGCTCGTTGTCAGCGTCGCAAAAAAATATCGCGGTTACGGGTTACCGTTCGAAGATCTTATTCAAGAGGGAAACATTGGGTTGATGAAGGCGGTCGAGAAGTTCGATCCCGACCGGGGATTCAGGTTCTCGACGTATGCGACGTGGTGGATCCGTCAGGCTGTGCAACGCGCTGTGGCCGACAAGGGCCGCACAATCCGGGTTCCAGTACACATGACCGAGAAGATCCGGAAAGTCGGTCGCGCCTACAACGAACTTGCCGTCGAGTTCGAGCGGGAGCCGACGAGCGAGGAAGTGGCGCAACGTTTGCAGTGGGACATAGAGGAAGTACGACTCACGATGCGCGCTATGCCCGACGCTACGAGCCTGGATCAACCGGTCTCCAGCGACGACACTTCTAGCCAACTCGGTGACTTTATCGAGGACGATAAAGTCTCGGACACACCAGACACGGTGATGCGAGAGATCGAAACCGTACAACTCCAGGAGGCTATCGAGCAGCTTCCGGAGCGAGCGCGGTACGTTCTAGTGCGGCGGTATGGCCTGGACGACCGTGACCCGGCTACCCTGGCTGAACTCGGCGACGAGCTCCAGATCTCGCGCGAGCGAGTCCGTCAACTACAACGCGAAGCGGAACGCATCCTAAAAGGCGGCGAATACGGTCGCGTCTTACGTGATGCAGTCGCCTGAAAGCCCGAAAACTAGCGATTCGAGGACCGGGTGAATTAAACCCGGTCCTTTCTTTTTCTCCCCGCTCTATCTGCTAACCTCCAAACACGATGCGTTATGTTTCCAGACAAACTTTTGCACTGTGGACTGTGGCCTTCGTACTATTCTCGATTGTCGCCGCCACCGGAGCCACCTACAGCGCGGACTTCGGACTTGTGCGGGCCTTCCAGCGGGGAGCCTCGGAGTCTTTGGATGCTTTGGGTGGTTTCTTTTCAACGATTGGTGGCTGGGAACTTACGAGTGTCTTTCTGGTTTTGCTCACGGGGTCTATGGCCTGGCGGGGGCATTGGCGACTAGCCGCGTGGATTGTAGGAGTTTTTTTGGCTACGGCCCTTCTCGAGTATCTTCTGAAGTCTTATCTGCCGGTTCCACCCATCCCGGATAGTCTGGGACGTACAGAGGGTTTCGCGCCCGCGTTGGAGATCGAGTACGGCTATCCTTATCCGAGTGGGCATGTTCTGCGTTCCACGATCCTGCTCGGGGCCCTGTATTTGTGGAGCGAGCGTCGGTGGGCAGGTGTTTCGAGCGTGCTGTTGCTACTCGGGATGAGCCTCACGAGGATCTACCTCGGAGTTCATTGGCCCTCGGATGTCATCGGCGGTTTCCTGCTAGGGGCGGCGGCTGTGTCTTTAGTGTTCGCTAGTCCAGCAAAAGCGAAGGAGAAAACTTGATATGCGCGTGACCGTTGTAGGAACCGGAACCGCCGTACCAAACCTGGAGCGTAGACAGAGCAGTGTTGTCGTGGAGTCCGGCGGCGAGGTTTTGGTCTTTGATCTCGGGTCCGGGGCCGTGCGCGGGATGCTTCGAGCGGGCCTGGATCCCCTCTCCCTGGATCACATCTTCTTTACACATTTCCATCCGGATCACACCGTAGACATAGTACCGCTGCTCTTTGCCCTGAAATACGGAACCACCGAACCCCGAACCAAACCCCTTACAATCACCGGTCCTCAACCCTTTGCAGAATTCTACGCTCGAATAACAAGCGTGTGGGGCGAGTGGATGACCGGCGACTACCCAACCGACATCTCCGAACTCCCCCAAAGATGCCCGTCCCCCATAGAACTCGCAGGACTCTCGATCACCTGGGCATCAGCCGAACATCGCCCGGAAAGTATCGCCTACCGACTAGAATCCGAGGGAACCTCCTTCGTCTACACCGGCGACACAGAATACAGCCTATCCGTCGTGGAGCTTGCGCAGGATGCGGACACACTGCTGATCGAATGTTCTTCCTCAGACGGCAAGCCCGTCCCTGGTCACCTCACGCCGTCGAGCGTCGCCCGGATTGCCACTGAAGCCCGTGCGCGGCGCGTTGTGTTGACTCATATGTATCCACCGGCTGAAGCTTTGGATCTCGTCTCCGAGGTCGGTCGAGGCTTCGATGGAGAGGTGATCGTGGCCCACGACGGCCTGAAATTGGACTTCTAAAGGTGAGTCGGAACGCGCAGAAACTTGCTAAGAACTGGCGCAGTTGGCGCAGCGGCCATGAAGGGTGATCTCATGCCAGTCCGTAACGAACCCGGTCTCGCGCTCGACCTGTAGGGCTAGATACTCCATCAACTCTTCGTTGAACTCGATGACTTCTCCGCAGTCCTCGCAACGAGCGTGATGGTGAACTCTCTCGGTCGCAAGCTCGTACCGGAAGTATCCCTCCCCGAAATCTTCCTTCCGCACGATATCCAGCTCTGTCAGAAGGTCCAGAGTCCTGTAAACTGTCGACAACCCAAGCTCGGGATGCGGTCCCTTCACTCGGTCGTATAACTCTTCGGCGGAGAGATGCCGCTCACCCTCCAACTCTCGCACGATGACGCGACGCTGGTTAGTGAGGCGGTAACCTCGGCTACGTAAGATCTGCTCGAACTCGATCATACCCCCAGTGTAGCCCCCCGCAAGGACAAGATCAAGAATCGCTATTGATACTCTCTTTCGTCGGTGTGTCGGTGGAGAAGGTTCGTTTGCGGCCACCGGGCCACCAGTTCCAGTCGCCAAGCACGCGCATGGTAGCGGGGACCAGCAGGACGCGGATGATGGTCGCGTCCACGAAGACAGCCACCGCGAGACCAAGTCCGACCGCTTTGGTCAGAATGATGCCGGTGAACGCGAAAGCTCCCGTGACGACGATGATGATCGCCGCCGCCGAAGTGATGATACCCGCCGTCGACACGAGCCCCTTCGACACGCTGGCCGTATTGGAATCGCCGTTCTCATAAGCTTCCCGAATGCGCGAGAGTAGGAATACCTCGTAGTCCATCGAGACCCCAAAGATCGTGGAGAACAGTAGAATCGGCAACGTCGAATCCACGAAGCCAAGCGGCGTGAAGTTCAGAATTCCCGACAGGTTCCCGTCCTGGAAAACGAAGACTATAGCCCCGAAGCTCGCCGAAAGGCTAAGGATGTTGACGATCACCGCCTTCAGCGGCAGCAAGACCGAGCGGAATGTCAGCAACAGCACGAGGTACGTCACCACCAACACGAATGCCACTGCCAGCGGAGCTTTCCCGTAGACGGTCGAGATAAAGTCCCGCTGTCCAGCCGAAAGTCCACCCACCAGGAAGCTCGTCTGCGCCGGAGCGTCAACAGCCCGCACTTCCTCGACCGCGCCTCGCGCCTCCTCGCTGTAAGGGTTGTCCGCCGTTACGCCGCGCAACAAGGCCCGATCTCCTGCGACGTAGGCATCAACAGCCTCCTGCAATTCTTTGGAATCCTGAGCTTCGGGAGTTTTGAGGAAAGCTGCCACGCTCTCCGGCGTTGGATCGCCTTTTGCGGGGATTCCCTCCGGTAGCTCGGGGAGTCGCTTTTCGAGCTCCTCGGCGGAGCGTTTCTCGGCTTCGGCCCGCACTTTCTCCTCAGCTCCAGGCGGCACGCTCCCAAACTGGTCGCGCAACTTGTCCAGTTGCTCCTGAACGCCTTCGTCGACCCGTTTGGCGGCTTCGGCCTTGCCTCGCTCACGGCCATCAGCCACGCCCTTGACGTACTCGCGGGTGGCCTCCGCTCCCACGGTGTAGATGCTATCTACCCGGTCCACGCCCTTTGTGTTTTCTATCCGGTTGCCCAGGGTTTCTATGGCTTCGAGGCCGGTCGCGCTTGTCGGGTTCTTTGGAGTTTTGGCGATGATCTCCATCGGTGTCAGGCTCGCGTACTCGAAGTCCTTTTTGAGAACATCGTCACCGACGCGAGATTCGTATTCGGTTGGGAGTACGCTGGCTTCGGGGATGCCGATCTTCATGTGCGCCACTGGATACAGTAGCGTGCCGAGGATACCGGCTACGAGAACTATCACGATCACGGGCCGCCGCATTACGATCTCTGCGCTGCGCTGCCAGAATCTTTGGCCGGGAGCGCTCCCGCTCCGCCGCAAGGCTAGGGCGTTGATCCTGTACCCCAGCACCCCAAGTATCGCCGGGAGCAGCGTCAGGGCCGCCGTCACCGATACGAGCACCACCAGCACCCCGGCGGCTCCGATTGAGCGCATGAACATGAAGGGGAAGAACAACAATCCCGACAGCCCGATCAAGACCGCAGTACCAGAGAAGAATATGGATCGTCCAGCCGTCGCGACAGTCCGGGCAACCGATTCCGGCACCGGGAAGCTCTCCAATTCTTCCCGGAAGCGACTGACCGCGAAGAGCGCGTAGTCGATACCAAGACCGAGTCCGAGCATGGTCGAGAGCGTCAGCACGAAGACGGACATATCGTAAGCGCCCGCCACGAAATATAGTATCGCCAACGTAGTCACGACGCTGACCCCGCCGATAAGAACCGGAACCCCCGCCGCCACCAACGTCCCGAAAGCCACGATCAGGATTAGCAGCGCGAACGGGAACGCATACTTTTCGGCCTGTCGAATATCTTCGTTGCTAGCCTCTTCGAGATCCTGATACACCGCTGGAGCGCCCGTGACATAGGTGGTCAACACGTCAGACCGAACCTTGCCACGAACCTCCTCCACGATCTGGCGCGTGTCGTCCACCGAGACATTGAAACCTATCACCGCATAGCTTTTCTCTTTGTTTTTAGAGATGAAACGGTCATCTTTGGTATCTGCGTAAGTCGTGACGAACCGGACTTCGTCAAGCTTTCGAACGTCTTTCAGAGCCTGAGCTTCGGCCTTCTGGTAATCGTCGCTTTTAGCGTTTAGCCCATCCCCTTCAAAGACGATTGTTAGAGTCGCGGGCGAGACGCCGAACTCGTCGACCATCGTCTCCTGGACGCGCTCGGCTTCGTTACCGGAACCGTCGAAGCCGCCACCTTTTAGTCGGTCGGAGAGGTTAGGCGCGAAGAATGCGCTGGCACCCAACACCACCGCCCATACGACGAGCACCGCCCAGCGATAGTGGTAGGTAAAAACACCCAGACGCTCGAAGATCTTCAACGTCTAACCAACGACACTTTCTCTCACCGAACACATGGACGATATGTTACTCGACTCCAATATTTTCGATGGGCTCTCTATCACACGGGAGGACGACAGACGCTGAAAATCAGCATCAATCGTCCGAGATCTCGAACGGGGAGATTGCCCACACTCGTCCGTCGCGCATCGTTTGCAAGATCTCTTTGGCGGTGACGGCCAACTCCGTCAGATCTCCGGTTCGTTCTCCGGGAGCCTGACGGATGGAAGGCGGTGTGATCATGACCGGCTCTTGCGCGATGCTGTTTCCCGCTAGTTCGCAGGCTTTGCGTAGGGCATCACGGTAACCTCCGATCTCATCGACCAATCCGCGCTCCTTAGCTTCAGTGCCCGTCCATACCCGGCCACCGGCCATCGGCTCCAATTCTGTTTCCAGAAGGTTTCGGCCTTTGCGGACTCGATCCTTGAATTCTCCGTAGAAGGCGGAGAGTTGGTGATGGAGTACGGTGAGTTCGTCGCTGGATGGGCGCTTGGCTGGGTCGAGGATGCCGGATCTCGCACCGTGCTGTACGGCGACGGGATTTATGCCGAGTTTGCCGTAGAGATCCTCGGCCACCGGGCGGATCGAGACGACCCCTATCGAACCGGTGATGGTGCTGCGCCTCGCCAGGACGTGATCCGCCGCCGCCGAGACGTAGTACCCCCCGGATGCCGCCGCCTCGCCCATCAAAACCACCACGGGCTTCTTCTCCCGGATTCGTTCGACTTCACGCCAGATGAGATCTGAAGCCAAAGCATCTCCACCTCGCGTATCGACGTGAAACAGAATCGACGCGACCTTCCGACTTTTCTCCGCCGCCCGCAACGCCCCAACTACGGAATCACTCCCGGCTTGCTCTCCACCCAACAACGGTACCGGAACCGGCAATCGCCGACTCTTACCCCTGACTATCGTCCCGGACAGACTCACGACTCCAACTCGCCGCCGAGCCCGCTCCCGGTACGGCTTCCGTAACACTTTTCTGGCCTCATTCCACTCCAAAAGCCTCGCATGTCCCCCGTCTTTGCCGAGTCTCGCGGCGAGATCATCTTCGTAGCACACGCCATCTAGAAGCCCTACATCAACGGCCTCCCGAGCCGGATACGGAGCACCGTCGATTCGCCTCCGCGCCTCGTCCGCAGTCATGCTTCGACCAACGGCAACAACCTCCACCAACATCTCGTAACGGGTCCGGGTAAGACGCTCGGCCTGTTCCCGAGCCTCGGGCGAGAAATCCATGCGAGTGTACGTATCCCCGGCGGACTTGTACGGTGACACAGCTACAACCTCAGCCTCCACGCCCACCATTCCGAGAGCGTCCTTCAAGAAATTAACCTGGCTCCGAACACCGGTCACGGCAATCGTCGCCAACGGAGTCGCGAGTATCTCGTCCGCAGCACTCGCGAGGAAATAGTCCCGGCTGTCGGCTCCTATCAGATAGACGACGACGCGACCCCCGCTCTCCTGGTAACGAAGGATCTCCGCTCTAAGCTCTTCGAGAGCAACCCATCCCGCATCCAAATTTCCAACCCTCAGCACCACACCCTTGGGGCGACCGTCGCCAGCTACGACATCGAACCGTCGGCGCAACTCCTGCAAACTCGGTGGAGCTGGTCCAGGACTCAACCTTCGGCGCACGAATCCAACTCTACGCTCGAACTCGGGCAGTGAGCCGGAAACGTCGAAAAACACGTAGTCCGGTGAGCGTTTGAGACGTACCGCAGCGTTACGCAAAGCCCTAAACATGTTCGTCAGAATGGTAACTACTATCGCCAACATACCAGAGGGTATACCCCATTATTCGCGTGTTTCCTGTGATAGACTCGCTATCAGGAATGATTATTAGTTCGATGTAAATGGAGTAGTTTTAGAGTGTCAATGGTCTTGGATAAAGATGTGCGGGAGAAGTTTCGCCGGTCGGGGTTCACGTTGACCTCGCAGCGGCGAGCAGTTTTGGAGGCCTTGAGGGGGAACAAGGGTCATCCATCTGCGGAGGACGTCTATCTTTCGGTGAAGAAGAGCAATCCTCGGGTCGCGCTCGGGACTGTGTACCAGGCTTTGTCGGTTCTGGAGGAGATCGGGGTGGTCCACTCCAAACGTTGGGCGGACAGCCCCGCTCGCTACGACCTGAACCTTGAGCCGCATCTGGATATCCGATGCCGCAGTTGTGGTGCGGTCTCCGAAGTTCCGAATGTCGGGCTAGGCGATCTGGAATCGGACATCCGTCAGAATACACCGTACGAGGTGACAAGGACGGCGTTGGTAGTCGAGGGAATCTGCCCCGCCTGCCGTAGAGAAGCATAGATTCGCTCCCTTTACGCCGCGTGGGGCTTTACCCACAGGCCGTCAGACGGTAATCTTGGGGATGTGTTGCTAGAGGAGTTCATCGCGAGGATACATGATGGGGGAGCTAGATGAGCGTCGATTCACCCGAGCCGTCCCACGCATCCGAGGAAGACGCTCTGCAGGCTGTCGAAGGGCGGATGGCGGCGGCGGACGAGCTTATAGAGAGCCTGGAGACCGAAGTAGCCGAGCTTCGCGAGGATCTCTCGCAGGCTACGGAAGCTCTGAAGGCTGCCCAGGACGAAGTCACGGCCCGAGGAGAGGCCGTTGAAGAATCAGGGGAGGCCCGCGAACGTTCAGCGGCGGAGTTCTCTGAGGAGATCCGGGTTCTCCGGGAGACTATCAGCAAGCTTCGGAACCGGCACGCCGACGAGCAGTTGCAGCTTCGCAACGAGCACATAAACGACCTCGCAAACCTTCGAACGAGCTTGGAGGAGCAGCGGAGGGAGGATATGGCATCCGCAGGTTCCGAGGAGAGGTTCCAGAACCTGCGAGAAGAGTTCCGGCGGGAGCGCGAAGCCTTGCAAGAGCAACACGCCGCCGAACTAGAAGCGTTGAAAGTCGACCGTGAAGAGTGGGAAGAGAAACTGCGGGCCGGGTACCGCGAGATCCAGGAGCTCCACGAGGCGGAGATGGCCGAGATCACGGAGAAATCCCGGACGGAGCGCGAGGAGATCGAACGCTCCATCCGGGAGGTTTACGAGAAGACGCTGGCGGGCGAACGGATGTCCTCATCGGCCAACCAGGAGGCGACTCTGCAGGCTCTTCGAAGCGCCGCGGCGGGACGCGAATTGGAGTTGCAGAAAGATTACCAGTCCGCCGTGGAGGCTCTGCAGGCCGAGATCGACAACCTCCACGCCGAGATGGAGCGTCGCGCCCGCGAGTATGAAGAGACTAGCCAGGCGGCGGTTCAGGGAGTCAAGCGACAGGCCGCTAACCGCGAGAACGAGTTACGGAAATCTAACCAGATTCGCACAAAAGAGATCGAAGAATCAGCGGATCGACGAGTGTCCGCCCTTCAAGCTCAGCGGGAGGCGGACAATAGGGCGCTCTCAGCTAGTCGGGAGCAAGACCTCGCCAGTCTTCGGCGCGAATATGAGGAACGCCTCGCGGTCGAGGATGAGCGACGCAAGTCCGAGACCTGGGCGCTTGAAGAACGGTTATCCGGTGACGGTATCCGGCGTGAATCCGAAGCCCGCGTCTATGGGGCGCGACTCGTGGAGCTAGAGTCCGAAGTACTAGCCGCCAAGACCTCATACGAACGCGATACGGAGACTGCGGCGGAAGGTTTTGGAGAGGAGATCTCACGCCTCGAAGGCCGCATTGCTGAACTCGAAGACTCCCTTGAGGAAGCCGAGAAGGATCGCGACGACAACCGCCGGGATTTCGAGGAGCTACGCACGCTCGTAGAGAGCGGCGAGGTGGAATCCGCTCCAGAGAGCGTGGGCGGAGTGGAATCCATCACGGAAACCGAAGGCGAAGAAGGCTCGCCGGACGAGCGACTCCGAGACCTCGAAGCGCAACGCATACTGTCCGAAGAACGGATCCAGGATCTCGAAAGACGACTCGACGAAGCGGAGAAAGAACGGCAAAGCGCCGTCGAAGAACTAGAGGAGACCCTAACCACGCTGCGCCGAGTTTCCGACCCCGAGCAGCGACTACGGGCAGGTATAGAGCTATTCAACGCCAGCCAGCACACCCGGACGGTGTCTTCGATCTCCAAAGCACTAGGACTGCCCGAAGTCCACGCCGGAATCGACGATGTCAACGGTGGCAAGCCCGTCCTGTCGTTCATCTGGGGCGACATGGACTGGCACCGATACGTCGCGGACCCAACCGAAGGCGTCGAGGAGCCGCGGGTTTACTTGATCGGCACCGGCAACGAACCCGACGACCTTCGCCGCCGCGGCTGGAATCCAAACGCCCGCATGGACGCCAAAGGACTTCTCAAACTCGGTGTGCAAGCCCGCTAGGGTGAGTCTGCAAGCAACTCTCCAGGACTCTATTCCTCATTGGTTTGAGTGCGGACCTTTCGGGCTCTCTCGGTGGCGGCGCGGCGGCGAAGGTATTGGGCGTTGTGTTCGTGGAGAGCTTTGCCGCGTCTAGCTCCCACGTAGGCGGCGATGATGGCGACGAGCAGGAAGAGGGCAACCAGCAACGGCGCTCCCGGAACCTCGTCCACCTGTGGGAAAGCTCCCTTGCCAGTGGCGAGGTTGATCGCCGGGGAGATCAAGAAGGTCAGCGGGGCGACCAGGACACCGTGTAGTTGGCGGCGGGACGGAGCGTGGTAGCTGGAGATCATACCCCCGAAATAGAAGGCTACAGCGCACGCAAAGCCCAGCAACACGATCATCCAGCCCGCACGTCCGATCATCTCTGGGCTGAAGAATGCCTCGGAGATGGGCCACATTATCCCAAACGCGAGCAACAAACCCACAATCAAGGAGAGGAAGATCCCACGCAGTATGGCCCCAATACTTTTCATGGGACCATTCTATCAACCGGATCCCACCACCCCGTGCAAGGCTTCACGACTCGTCGGCTAGTGCAGCGACCAACTCGCGGCAGAAGTCGGGGATGTCGGGAACAACCCGACCCCAAACCAGGTTGCCGTCCCGGAACGCGGCCTCATCGACCCACGTGGCTCCAGCGTTTACAAGGTCGTCCTTGATGCCCAGCGAGCCCGTCGCCCGCGAACCCTCCACGATACCGGCGGAGATCGCCACGAGTCCTCCGTGGCAAATTATGCCAACGATTCCTCCGCGCTCATGGACCGAACGCACGATCTCCAGTATCTCTGGATACCGACGCAACTTGTCCGGCGCCCAACCACCGGGGATCACGACCCCATCCAACTCTGTAGAATCAAACCCGTCAGCCGTCACATCCGCGCTAGCCTCAAGGGCGTTCTTGCCTTTAACAGACTCCGTGTCCGGGCCGACGGAGACGACCTCGGCACCCTCTTCGCGAAGGCGCATCACCGTGACCCAGTATTCCAGATCCTCGAAACCCTCCGCGATCAAAACCGCGATCTTCTTGCCTTCCAGCTTCATCCGATCTCCTTCCCTGGCTTCAATTCCTTGACTTCAACAATTCGTTCACAGCCCGATGAGCCTCTTCGCCGCCGACTTTCAAGGCACGAGCCAACTCCGGGATGGCATCCGCCCCACGCCCTTCGTTCAGCAAGCTCCGGGCGTTTTCGAGGTGGCTTGCATAGTCGGTTTCCGATGGTGCAGCCTCGACGGTCTCGCCGTGGACTATCTTGAGGATATCTTCGCCGTAGCGGGCGGCACGACGGAGCCCGATGCCTTTGATGTTGCCTAGCTCGTGAATGTTGGCGGGCTTCGAGCTAGATATCTCCTCCAGGTGGGAGTTGTGCAGGATGACGTAGGCCGGGACTTTCTGGCTGCGGGCTTGATCTCCGCGCCAACCTCTCAACCTCTCGAACAGCTCCGTATCAACCGCAGTCGCCCGCTGAGGAGCCGGGGATCCATTAGAGAGTGGGACTTCCAGCGGCGCGGGTTCGGGGGTCGAAGTTTCGCCGAGGCACACATCGCAACCGGCGCAGGGAGCGACATCTTCGGTGTCTCCGAAGTGGCGCAGAAGGTGCTCGCGGCGACAGTTGGTTAGGGCCGCGTAGTTCTCTACGTCCCGGATCTGGTCGAACGCCAGGTTCGTGTGGGATTTCAGGCGGGCGGCGAGGCTGTTCCGGCGGGCTTCGTCGAGCGTTGTCTCGCGCAGACGAACGTCCACGACCGAGCCATTTGGGACCGCTTCGATCACACCCTCCGACATCATCTTGTACAACGCTCCCTGTGCAACATCCGGGCGCACTCCGGCCTTGCGGGCAAGGTGCGTGATCCCGATACTTCCCGAACCCGGCAGCGCGGCGTGAACGGCATCCAGCTTCTCTCCGAGTCCTTGCGGTTCCTCGTCCAGACGACGGATATCCACCTCCGCCCACAGGTCGTAGCCCCGCCCGACCATACCCGACTCCTCCAGGCTACGCAGCATAATCCCGGCGGTATCCCCATCGACCTGCCCGAGTGCGGCCAACGACCCGAACGGCACGTTTACTCGCCCGGTCTCCCCCACCTGCACGAGCGCCCGGAAGAACGACCCGACTTCCTCGCTCCCGGCATTGTTCAATGTGATAAGCCGCTTGCGTCGTCCCACGTCGGCGCTGCGATACAGCACGGCGCATTCGCTCGGTTCGCCGTCTCGACCGGCGCGTCCCGCCTCCTGGATGTAAGCCGGAAGACTGCCGGGGATGTTGGCGTGGATCACGAACCTCACATTGGGCTTGTCCACCCCCATCCCGAAAGCGACCGTCGCCACCACGACCGCGACGTCGTCGGTCATGAACCGCTCCTGAACCCGCGAACGCTCTTCCGAACCGAGTCCCGCATGGTAGGCGGCGGCATCCACCCCCGAGCGCCGCAGGTCGGTGGCTAACTCCTCGCACTCCTTGCGAGTGGTGGCGTAGACGATCCCCGGTGGCGGGTAGGAGCGGATGATCTCCAGTATCCGAGGGAGTTTTCCGTCCTTTTTTTTGATCTCCATAACGCGATAGGTCAGGTTCGGACGGTTGAAACTCGTAACCACGACCTCCGGGTCGCGCATCTTCATGGAGCGTAGAATGTCGTCGCGGACTTTCGGGGTGGCGGTGGCGGTGAGAGCTAAGACTGGCGGATTTCCGAGGTCGCGGACGACGCGAGGCATGAACAGGTAATCCGGGCGAAAATTGTGTCCCCACTCCGAGATACAGTGTGCCTCGTCCACCACGAATAGACCCACGCCCGAGCGTCGCAACGAGAGGACGAACTCTAGGGAACGCAGTCGTTCCGGGGCGACGTAGAGCATTTTGATCTCGCCGCTCCGAACCCGCCGTTCGACCTCCCACCGTTCCTCGGGTGAGAGTCCCGAATGAAGCGTGGCCGCGCTCGCGACGGAGCTTTGAACCAGAGAATCGACTTGGTCCTTCATCAGGGAGATGAGGGGCGAGACGATGACGGTCAGGCTCTCCAGCATAAGCGCGGGAACCTGATAGCAGAGGCTCTTGCCGCCGCCCGTGGGCATCACGGCAAGCGTATCGCGGCCTTCAAGGACGGCTTGGATCACGTCTTCTTGGCCCGGTCGGAACGAGTCGAATCCGAATATGTCTTTGAGTACGTTTAGCGGCACGGGTTGATTCTAAGCCGTAAAGGGTGAGCTTTCAGCCGCCGATCCGCTATTTCGGGTTATTCCTGGCCTTTCGGCGCGAAACGCGGAATTGGCTTGAGACCTCGGATCTGCCCCGGCGGACGATCTCCACGCTCGGCCTCGGGGTCCCGCGGCGGGCCGTCCTCGGCGGCATCTAGAAGACCGTCGATGGAGTTCCGAATCTCCGAACAAGCCTTCATGTACGCAAGTCTAAAACCAACCGCCGGTGCCGCCAACGCAGGCAGTACCGCGAAAAAGAACAGCGGCTCCTGAAATCCAGCTATCGTGAGCGGAACAGCGAAGGTCGCACCAAGCACACCACCGAGCGAGAGATATTCCGAGCGTTGATTCGAGACATCGGCGGTTATGTTCGCGCCACATCGATCATCGTACACGTCCTCAACCCGCAGCTCGACGGAACGGGCCTTTAGAAGAGCGCGGTTGCCAGAGAAATCCAGGGCTCGGCGGACGACGCCGACGAGATCCCCGGCGTCCCACAGCGAGGAACCCTCGGTCTTGCGGCGCAACTTCAAGCCCTGTTCGAGTCTAAGAAGCGTTTCGAGGTGATCCCGCGTCGGGGAAGTCTCGAGCCGCACTTCACGTACCGCCCGGAGCCGAGATGGTCCGTAGAGTTTGCGTCCCAAGGTGTCGGGCTCGGCGGTAGTGTCGGAGGCAAGATCCCAGATAGCCCGCCGCACGTCGGCCTCGGGGATTCCGGCGGCGGCGGCGACCTGCACTAGCACCTCGGGTGAGATTGAGGCTGCGTTGGAGGTTTGTGTGCGTCGACGAGCCGAGAGTTCGGCGGCCCGTCTCAGGACCATCTCGACCTCCGACGAAGACAAACGTTTTCCGGTGTTCTTAGCCATGATCAACGCTAGAGTCTACATCTTTTAGAGAGGTGATTCTTTAGAGTCTCTGGTCGCGCTCGGACTGAACCGAGAGAATACGTGGCGTATCCTTGAGATATGACCAACCGGAGATCAAGGTAAGTATCACCGCGACGAACATCAACCACCAGCCGATTGACGTGAGCAACTCGCCCGTGCCGCCGCGCAGGGCGAATCCGACGAGTATGACGAATATAGCGAGGCTCTGAGAGTTCATTTTGGCCTTGCCCCAGCCGTTGGCGGCGATGACTTGGCCGGATTCGAGGGCGACCATCCTTAGCCCCGTCACTGCGAATTCGCGGATGACCATAACGGCTGCCATCCAGGAAGGCATGAGTCCCTCACCTACGAGTGCGAAGAATAGCGAGACGATGAGCGCCTTGTCGGCGATTGAGTCCATCAGCTTGCCGAAGCCGGTTACTTTGTTGGAGCGTCGGGCTACTTCGCCGTCGAGGTAGTCGGTGAACAGGGCGGCGACGTAGATCGCGAGCACCACCCACCGGCTACCGGGGAATGGGATGTAGATCGCGGCCATCAACGGGATGACCGCGACTATCCGGGCGAGCGTTAGTTGGTTTGCGAGCGTCATCTAGTCTCCTCTACGTTTCACGCTCGGAACGTAGCACTTCTGGACTCCGCTCTCAAGCCCTACGGCTTAATCTCGGGAACCGCGCATCTGAGTAACAGCCGGACGCAAGAAGAGACCGAAGATCCAGTCTGCTGCAACCCGCGCCTTGCTCTGCGGGCTGTTGAGCCGCGCGAGATACGCGAGCCGCCAGAAGATAGCCGCCCCGAGCCCCGAGAACCGCACGCCCATGACCTCGTTTACGGCGAAGTCACCGCCAAGCTCCACGAGCTGTCCGAGCGGCTTGTACTCGAAGGTTTCGAGGTCTTGCTCCCGACCTTCGACGGTGGCGAGTATGTTGTTCACGACGGTGTAGCCCTCCTGCATGGCGGCCTGAGCCGTCGGCGGGACGATCTTGCCCTCGTCGGAGGTAATGTCTTGTATGGCGGCGCAGTCGCCGATTGCCCAGATGCCGGGATGATCCTTGACGCGCAGGAACTCGTCGACTTCGATACCCGTCCGATCGTCGTATGGGAGACCGAGTTCCGCTATGGAGACATTCGGGCGGTTACCAGCGGTCCAGATCACGTTTTCAGTCGAGATCTCTTCTCCGCCTTTGAGCTTCACTCTATCCTCGGTTACTTCCTCGGCGAAAGTGCTGGTCATCACCTTGATGTTCTGACGGTGGAGCTGGTTTCGGGCCGTCTTGCGTAGTATTGGGTCGATCTCCGGCAGAATCTCCGGAAGGCCATCGAGCAGGTAGATCCTGACCCGAGCCGGGTCTATGTTCGGGTAATCTGGCTTTAGCGCGTCGTGGACGAGAGCGTGTATCTCGGTAGCGACCTCCGTACCCGTGGCACCCGCGCCTATGACCACGAAAGTCAGCTTCGAATCTGGGTACTCGCCCCGGATCAACGAGACCTCCTCGAAACGCTCGATGACGCGGTTCCGGATCCGCTCGGCGTCCTCGATGCCCTTCATCGTCATGCTGTGCGCTTCGACACCGGGGATACCAAAAAAGTTCGGCTGACCGCCGAGCGAGATCACAAGCTGGTCGTAAGGAAACTCCAGCCCTTCCTCGGTCATGATGGTCTTTTTCTCATGGTCGATTCTGGTCAACTCGGCCCGCCGGAAACTGGCTCCGGCCATAATAAGAGCCCGACGCAACGGCTGCGCGACGTTCCGGGTGTCAATATCACTGCTCACGATACCCGGCACCATTGGCCAGAAAGTGAAGTAGTTGTTGCGGGCGATGACGAGGACTCCTACATCCTCACGCTCTTTCAGATTAGCGCAGAGCTTGGTCGCCGCCGTATAGCCACCAAAGCCGCCGCCGACAATCAGAATTTTCTTCTCGAACTGCTCGAAACGAGGCTTCTCCCACGGGGCGTACCGGGGACGAGGGTTCAGCGCACTCTTTAAGACGCTCAAACCCAACGCCGCGCCTCCGACAACGAGCCCGCTCTTCAATAGTTTCCTCATTCAAACCTCCGATTTCGACCTTCGCGGACAACCCGTCGCGACTCCGCTACTACAACTAAACCTAGCATATCCTACCCGACGAGAGAGTATCTAGAAACAGGGTTCTAACCCGAGATCAGGGAGACACGCACAGTCCGGCGGCGCGGCCCATCGAACTCCGCCAGAAACACACCTTGCCAGCGACCGAGATCCACCTCTCCACCCCGCACTAGCAAAGTCTGCGACGGCCCGAAAAAACTCGTGAGAAGGTGCGAGTCGCTGTTGCCTTCCGCGTGATCGAACTCAACATCCAAAGCCCCCATGAACGCTCGACAAGCCGCCGCGAGATCTCGCGGCACATCCCGATCAAAATCCTCATTCACCGTAATGCCAGCCGTCGTATGCGTGGATGAAATAACACAAATTCCCTCGTCGATCCCGGATTCACGTACGGCATCCTTCACTTCGTCCGTGATGGTGACGAGCTGGTAGCGGTCGTCCGTGCGTACAGGTATTTCGATAGTCTTCATGGCAACACCTTTCTCGAGGTCGGCTCGACTGAATCAGAGTGCTTGCTTTATAGCAGGATTATTGTGAGTTCCACGATACCGCTTACTCGCTCCGGCGATTAAAAAGGAGCGTGGCGTCTCCGTCGGAGTACACGAGTTCCAGGTTATCCGCTCCGAGACGATATCCAGAGACTGTCTTTAGGGCTTTGAAGTAAGCCCTCTCTTGCCTGTTCACGCTCCCCGGACATCGCACTGCTGTAGATACCAGACCCTCCATTCCATCGGAGAGTTCGACTTTCCCGTCGGAATCCCGGAGTTTCAAAAGGTCCGGTGATGCAGTGACGCTACTAACTCTCTGAATTTCTTGGATGTACTCCGCGCCCTGATCTCGAAGTGCCTCTGTCTCCTTACAATCACTCGGTAGTTCAGTGAAATCCACGACGCGCAACCCACCGTCAAAGAACCGCAAGTTCTTGTCGTTTATCTTGTAACGGGTGTCGAAGGATTTGCAGGATGCGTCACCGGAGAACTCACCAGGATTTGGGAAGTCCAATGCCATATTCGATTCCTGAATGGGTCTCTCTCCGACAATTGACGAAAGTTCCCACTCTGTGCCAACAAGCTTGCGCGGCTCGATCCCTTCGACCTTCCAGCCCGACGGCTTTTCACTCGAAGTCTTGCCGACGGTTTCTTCGTTGTTCTCGTCACACGCCGCCACGAAAATCGAAAACGAGAACGATAACGATAACGATAAGACCAAGATAACCGTCCGGAGCACTTGCAAAGTCTCCTTACAGAGAACTCGCCTATTATCTCATAAACAGATTATCGAAGGCCGCGCTACTTCTCTACTGGCACAGCGTCCAGGGAACGCCACAGGTACAGGGAGGCGAGGGTTCGTTGTGGGCGCCAGGGCTCGGCGATCTCGCGCAGAGTCTTCTCGTCCGGGAGGTCGGGCAGGCCGTAAGACTGTTCCACGGAGCGACGGACCCCGAGGTCGCCGACGGGCAACACGTCCGGGCGAGCTAGATGGAACATCATGAACATATCCGCGCTCCATCGACCGAGTCCTTTTACCGCTGTTATGCGCTCTATAACCTGTTCGTCGGAAGCGTCGTGCAGGGCTTCGAGGTCTAGCTCCCCTTCCACCACCCGGCTTGCGAGGTCTTTTAGGTACGAGACTTTCGGCCTTGATAGTCCGGCGGCGCGCAGGGAGTCTTCGTCGGCTGCGAGGATGTGTTCGGGTTGTGGAGGCTGTTCTTCGAAGAGGGCGACCACTCGCGAATAGATCGTGCGAGCGGCTTTGGTCGAGAGTTGCTGGCCGACGATTGTTCGGACGAGTGCGCCGTAGGCGTCGTCCGGTCGTCCCCGGAGACGTTCTTCGTTGCTTAACGGTCCGAAGCGAGCGGCTAGAGCAGCCATTATGGGGTCAACGCAGTTCGCTAGGTGAAGAGTCCCGGCGTCCGGGTTGGGAGACGCCGGGGAGCTTATCTTAGCCTACCGACCGAAGAAGAGTTTGGCGGCGGGGCTCATCATCTCCGGGCTCCACATGGGCTCGAAGGAGAGTTGGGTGTTCACCGTCTCCACGTCTTCGATGGAGAGGGTCTCAGTCTCGACTTGCTCCTGGATCATATCCCCCACCGGACACATGGGGCTGGTCAGGGAGAAAGTGACGTCAACATGGCGCCCTTCGTCGTGGACACCAATATCGTAGATCAAACCAAGCTCCACGAGGTCCATCCCGATCTCCGGGTCTATAACGTTTCGTAGCTGGTCCCGTACGCGCTCCTCGGTCAGCATCTCTCACCTCTCGTTTGCGAGTCTACATTGCTCGTACTGATTGTAATAGGCGCGAGCCACTTTGACACCCGCTTACTCGTAGTATTCGAGCCCCGTATGATGGATAACCTCCTCGCCCATAATAGTCCGCAACGTATTCTTGAGCTTGGTCTGCTGGATGAACAGGTCGTGCTCGGGATACAACTCCGGCGCGGTCATCGGACTCTTGAAGTAGAACGACAGCCACTCCTGGACGCCGCTCATGTCCGCACGCTGTGCGAGATCCAGAAACAGCGCAAGGTCGAGAACTATGGGAGCTGCGAGGATGGAATCGCGAGCGAGGAAGTTTATCTTTATCTGCATGGGATACCCGAGCCATCCATATAGGTCTATGTTGTCCCATCCCTCTTTCGCGTCGCCTCGCGGCGGATAGTAGTCGATCCGCACCTTATGCGTCACATCACCATAGAGTCCCGGATAAAGATCCGGCTGCAGAATATGGTCGAGGACGGAGAGTTTGGTGACTTCTTTGCTCTTGAGGCTGGCGGGATCTTCGAGAACTTCGCCGTCACGATTGCCAAGAATGTTGGTCGAATACCAGCCATCGAGGCCGAGCATCCGGGCCTTGAGACCCGGCGCGACGATGGTCTTCATCAAAGTCTGGCCGGTTTTGAAATCCTTTCCGGCGATTGGCACGCCACGCTGCTTAGCTAATTCCGTAAGGGCCGGAATGTCCACGGCCAGAGATGGAGCGCCGTTCGCGTAAGGGACGTTCTCCTGGATGGCGGCGTAAGCGTAGATCATGGCTGGTGAGATGGATGGGTCCGAGTTGTCTAAAGCGGCCTCGAACTTCTCCAGATCGTAGTGAGCCTCCCGAGGCTGTGCGTAAGCCTCGGTAGAAGCGCACGAGACCATCACCGCCCGATTCAGGCCGTTCTCCGTTTTGAACCGGCGGATATCCTCGCGCACTTCCTCGGCCATCTCCCGGAACGAACCACTCTTGACGTGCGTACCATCGAGGTTCGCGACGTACCGGGAATCAAAGACAGCCGACATGGGCCGTGTGCCCTTCAACTCATCCCTCACAGCATTGAGATGCTCCTTCTCCAGCACGCCAGCCGTCGCCGCAGCCTCATACGCATCATCTGGAAAAGCATCCCACCCCCCGAACACGAGATCGTCCACGCTCGTCAGCGGCACAAACTCCTTTATCTTAGGAACCCGATTCTCAGTACGCTTTCCAAGCCGGACAGTACCCATCTGGGTCAGCGATCCGACGGGCTCCGCAAGCCCCTTCTTGACCAGTTCGACACCTGCCACAAAGGTCGTAGCCACAGCCCCCATCCCCGGCATCAGCACCCCAAGCCTACCGCTCGATTCCACTATATCCCGCGCCTCGCTCAATCAGTCCTCCTCTGTAAAACCATCTCTATAAAGCCCATTATCCTCCTCTCGACTCAGTAACGCACGACTCTCATATGTTGCAAGCTTGTTACATGCGATCCAAGTTATCCACCATTATTGCCACGTTATCCACAATATATTGTGGATAAGTCTAAATTTAGACCTTATATGCGGTTTATTCGATGCTAGACAACACAACATCTTGTGCGCGGGCTCTGCTTGTGTTGTAGGTACGCCAGTCGTTTTCGTTGTTCTTCCAGCGGTCCTGCAATATCGTTTCGAGCGTAGGACCATCGCTGTAGATCGGCTGGTCTCCAATGCTGGACTTGGCCGCTACGAGGGCGGGTACGGCATCCGCGCTCAAGTAGGCGAGGTACAAAGCGTCGAAACGTTCGCCGGACTCGTAGCGGGCTATGTTGGTACGGACGATGAGAGCGTCGGGGTTTATAACGTTTAGGATGGCTATTGCGAGGAAGCCGGTGAGCAACGCGCCGAAGGCGAAGCGGTCGCGGCGGTTGCGGAGAACGGTGAGGATAAACCAGATGAGAACGGCGAGCATCCAGAACATGAAGGCTGTCGTGTACAGGCGTAGCTCGGTGAGTCCGAACTCAGCGGTGTAGAGGCGCATCCGCTGCAACGCTGCGGCCATCACTACGAGAAGCAGACCGACTAGGGTACCGGCGAGGACTTGGAAGATGGTTGTGTGGCAAGGCTTTTCGGGGCGCAGGAGCCAGTGAGAGATCAGAAGTATTGGGATTACGAGGGCTGTAACAGTGACTAGCTCGAAGAACCCGCGACGGGCGTATTCGGCGTAGGTCAGGCCGTTTGGTCCGAGGACGCGGCTTGCGCCACCAAAGAAGTAACGGGCTTGCACGAGTACGAAGGCTAGAAAGAGAGCGTTTAGGAGACCCAGGACTACTCCGATCTCCACGATGCCCAGGCTCAGGAACGCGGGGCGTTCGGGGGGTTGTGGCAGATTTTCCCCGGTTACGGCGGCGTGAAGTAGACCGGCGGAGATCCAGGCTACAAAACCGAATAGGATGAAATGGCCGAAGATCTCCGCAAGATCGAAGTCGAAGAGGTTCGATAAGATGTCCTCGAAGACAGCGTCGGCGGCGACGAAGAGCGCCCCGAAGATGAGCAACAACGGGGCTGAGATCGCGAGTCCGCGGAGGACGGGGAACAGCGGCGTGTATCCCCCACCCCGAAGCTCGCGCCACTGGACGTCCCGGATCGCGGTCGGCAAAATCCCGGCGAAAGCGAACAAAAAGGCTTGAATTCCCCGGTACAGATAATCCGAAATACCATAGATCGCCATGCGCTCCGACGATGAACGCACGGCGACCAACGAGAGCGAGACGATCACCGCAAAGCCGTTTATGACCGCGAGCGTATTGGAGTCGCGCCAGACGAACAAAGCTGCGAAGAAGAGTAGCGGCACCGCGAACCAGCGGCTTTCTTGCGTAATGTCGAGACTGTTTCGAGCTACTAACGCAATGGCGAGCGCAACGAAGGTCAGCACCCATAGCGGTACGTTCACGCCCCAGGGTGTGGCGCGGAGCAGTAGATCTCCGACAAGTCCCAAGCTGGCCGCCGCTCCAAGAATTCCCAGGCCGAGCTTAGTCTTATCGCCCATGCGGACGCACCTCCGTACTTCGTGGACCACCGGAGGTTTCACTGTAGGATGCTCGAATAACGAAACGGGCAATCTCTGATTAAGAAGATGGAAGGTTGTCGATAGTACATTGGAGGCTGGTAACAGTGCTTCGTGGGGTTACTGTAGTCTCAGGTAACGCAGGATGCCGATGATCGAGAGTGCGTCCGTGATCTCCCCTTCCTCCACCATCCGTACCGCTTCCTCCACCGCCACCCTCCTATGTTCCAACTTCTCTGTTCCTTCCGGACGCGCATCGTGCTGAACAAGCCTGGTAGCCAGATAGCAGAACGCCTCCTCATCGGAGACGGAGTTAGAGAGATGTGCCGTACCTAGAAGCAGCCACTCTTCGGCAACGAGACCAGTCTCTTCGAGTAGTTCGCGCTTGGCGGCTTCGAGAGGTTCCTCGTCATGAGGACATCCGCCTTCGGGGAGTTCCCAAGCGTATCGGTTCAGGGGATAGCGATATTGTCCCACGAGGTGGATATAGCCTTCGTCGTCGACTGGTACGATTGCTATGGCGCGATTCTTGAAGTGGACCACGCCGTAGATGCCGGGGTTGCCATCCGGTCGTACAACGGTGTCTTCGCGGACCAGGATCCAGGGGTTCTCATAGACTTCGCGACTCTCCAACGTGCGCCACGGATTCGCCTGATAGTCGCCATCCACGGGACGCAGGCTAACATCAGAGAGTCCGGGACGCACGCTCTTCGGAAGTCGATTCATCCGTCTGTATGTCCGGTCGCCAGAGCTTTTTCAGGTAGTAGCCAAGAGCCAGAAACAGGCTTCCAAAGCCGAGGAACAGGAGTATTCGCCAGATCGCCTCGACCCCCGAGAGATCCCAGATAAAGAGCTTACCGACGACTACGAAGAGGGTCACCGTACCAGCTCGCACGAACCAGGCGAAATTCCACCGCAATCCGGCTACCAACAGCGCGGAGGCATACAACCCCCAAGCGATGCTAACGAAAGCATCACCGCTCGACACTTCCGCCAACTCCTGCCAGAGCCAAGCGAGCATTCCGAGGTGCGCTGCCGTCAGATAAGCTATCTTCCACTCTCGCTCCGACACGAACCAGGCAACCCCGGCGGCAACGAGTATCGCTGTGAGATCCACGAGGCTCTGAAGCCCGATCATCGGCAATCCTGTCGAAGAACCAACGACCCCTTCCACAAGCCGCAGCGATAACAGCAGCCCAACCGCCACGAACTGCAAGTGCGCCGCGATCAGTAGCCCACGGTCCCTGAACCGGCGGGACAACGCGACCAGCGCAGCGGCGTAGACCGTCCACGCCAGAAGCACAGCCCCGTACATACCGTCCACGTTAGCGAGCTCCCGGAGTATCCACAAGGACAATGCCCCGCACGCCGCGAGCCGGTAGAAGTTTGCGGCGCGATCCGTCACGAGGCGCGTGGCTCCCAGTGCGCCAACAATGATGGCGAAGTCCGTCAGACCGTGGATATCCAGGATCACGATTGCATCAAGATCTAAGAGATACTCACCCACTAGCCGGAATAAAAGACCCGTACTGATCAGCACCGCCAACACATGCGCTCCAACGACGCTGCTCCACCTCGGATAGTGGCGTGAGAGTAGATGCAGCCCCAGGGCATACAGCGTCCAGGCGCAGAGGATATACGTGCCACCTTCCTCGAATGAAAGAAACTCTCGAAAGACGAGTGCCACAACCCCTGCATGAGCCAACGTCCGATACACCCGCATCGCCGCACCCGGGAACGCTGTGGACGCTCCAAAAGCCAGCGCCAGCACCGCGACATCCACGACCGTACCGATACCGAAAGCCTCCGACGACTCCGGGGTGAATACGACACCCAGTAAAGCGACGAGGGAACCCTGCACTATTCGGTACGCGAACCAGACCGCCGCGACTGCGAAGAGCGCGTGTGCTTCCCAGGTGAGAACCCGGTCGCGGAATCGGCGACCTACAAAATGGAGTACCGTCGCTTCCGACGCGAGCGTGAAGAACAGGGTGTCCCCGTCCAGCAGCAGCACGATCGCCAGCGTGCCGAGCAGAACGCCGACTAGAGCCTGCGTGTAGGCTACACGCTCGCCTCCATGAATATTTCGCAGAGTCGCCGCTGCCAGCGCGTAGACTGCGGCGCCACCCATACAGATCCAACCGGCGGGGACAGCTTCGAGGCTCCAGATCCCCTGGATAAAGAAAAGGGCCAGGAGTGGTGAAGACAGGGAAAGGATGTGAGTCAGGGCATTGCTGCGAAGGATGGCCTCGTCCGAGATCAACCACCGCAACAAGGAGCTGGTATCCGGGACCGACCAACTCTCAGGTCGGCGCTCGCGCAAGACCTCCCGAGATACCGGCGTGAGCCACAGCACGAGCCAAGTCAGTATCGCACCAAGACCAAGCGCCCATCGGTCAGCCGCCGCTACATCCGCCGAACCGTAGATCTCCGAGTAGAAAGCGGCCACGAACACTAGCCACGTACCAACTCCCGCGAAAGCCAACAGAGACCGCCAACCCTTGAATAGATAGGTAGCCGCAGCACCCGCGAGGATTCCACAGGTGTAGGCCACCAAGCCACCCACGGAGCCCGATTCCGAGTACAGTACGAATGGAGTCGCCAAACCTCCGGACACCCCGATCAAGGCCAGAGCAGACTCAGATTGCCTCAAGGACAACACAAATGCCAACACCGTCACGCAGACCATAAACCCAACCGCCACAGCGTAAGACACGATCCCGAAGACTTGGAACGCGGCGAAGCCGGTTATATAGAAAGTCCCGATACCTCCGCCCATCAACACTCCCGCGTATGCCCGTCGCATGCCGGAGATCTTCAATCCCAACGAGATCAGCGCGGAACCTATGAGAAGTCCGATGACTACCCGCACAGTCGGCGTCAACAGAGCCTTCAACCAGCCCTGATCCCAAGAGAACTTGAACAGAAACACAACCCCAAACAACAACAACGCGATTCCGATCTTCCCAAACCACCACTCACCACTCTTGAGCCGTTCGAGATCCAGATCCACCCCAAAACGACTACCTCGCTCCTCTCTCCCAACCTCCGACTCAACCACCGGCGACCTCGACTCCTCCACCACCCGAACCGGCTCCGGTGTCCTTGGTACAACCCGTTCCGGCCTCGTTCGTGTCTCAGGCTTCGGAGCCTTTCTTGGCCCAAGCTCGGACTTCCACTCGGGCTCCTCCCACCCACTCCCGGCCAACGTGCGATTAAGACGCCGCAACACGTACTTGAGCTCCCGTCCCTGCTCCTCAAGCCCAGTCTCCAACAGCTCGACCCGCTCCTCCAAAGTAGCAGCCCCGCCACCTTCATCGCTCACGGCAAACCCTCCATCTCAAAGTATCAGATCGCCTTTACTTGACTTACACTGTAATTGTACGGTGTAAGTTAACAGAATAAGTTCGGTGCCGCTACGGTACGGGATGAATTCTTAACGAAACTTAATGAGGATAATTTAGCGGACGAGCAGTAGGATCACGAAGAAGCTCAGTATGGCGAGTCCGGCGGCGGCGATGTATGCGCCAGTAAAGCCGAGGAGTCCGGCGGTCGAGGCCATCAGGAGGGGTCCGATGGTCTGTCCGATGCGGAGGGTCATGCCGTTGATGGACATGAATGCGCCCCGGTTCTCAGAGGGGGCTAGCTCGTTTAGGAGCGAGAAAATGTTCGGGATGTTCATGCTCTGCGCGATGCCAAAGAGGATAGCGGACACGAAGAGTAGCGGTAGTGCAGGGGCGAAAGCGATGACCGCGAGTGCGGTAGCGTAGACGATAAAAGAGGTGTGAAGCAGGGTTCGTTCCGAGAAGCGGGCGGTAATGCGGCCCAGTTGGGTGGAGGTTGCGGCGGTGGTAAGGGAGCCTACGGAGAGGACTGTGCCTATGAGCCACGCGGGGGCATTGAAGCGTTCGTCCATTAGGATCGGTAGGAAGGCCAGTTGCGGACCGAAAAGTATGATGAACGTCAAGAGGGAAGCGCAGAGGAGGCCGAGGACTTGGCGGTGGCGCAGGTGTTTCCAGACATCGCCGAAGTAGTCTTTGAGGCGTTGTTCGTTGTGCGGTTCCGGGTTGTGGAGGGAGAAGAGGACCACTAAGCCTACGGGTATCGCGATCCAGGCCAGGGCGAACGGGTAGAACCAGCCGACCGTCGCCAGGAGCCCACCGATAGCCGGGTAAGTTGCGGTGCCGATGGAGAGGGCCGAAGAATTGTAGCCGAGGGCTTCTGAGCGTTCGCGACCCGAGTAGATGTCCCCAATCACGGTGACGTTGATCGTGCCGAGCGCAGCGGCTCCCATCCCCTGAAAGAGACGCAGGACCAGCAGAAGCTCGAAGCTGCGGGCGAAGACACAGAGACCACCGGCTATGCCAAAGAGGATCAGGGCCGGAGTAAGTATCTTTTTGCGACCGTGTCGATCCGACAACACCCCGAGCACCGGCGTAAGCACGATGCCCGGCAACGTAAAAACAGTAATAAGAAGCCCGACCTGACCGCTTGAGATGCTAAGTGCGTCCCGGATCTCGGGGAAGGCGGGCGTTATGCTCGATACGCCGAGCACCGCCATCAGCGTCACCCCGAAGAGAACGTGCAGGTTATGGTCCTTGTAGACCTTGTGGGTTTTCTCGTCCCCCTCGACTGTGGATGCCACGGGGCGAAAATGTATCAGGCGTAACGACGCCGGGATGAGAGGTCGGCTACAGGAGAGGTTCGGTAAAGTCCGGTTTCCAGCCCAGTCGGACCAAAAGGGCGGCGGTCATGGCGGCGGTAGCGCCCCAGATCTCCCGCCGGGGTTCGCCGTCGATGGCGAAGATCGGGACTTCGTAGTCTCGACCCTCCCGGCTCCAGATGACCCGCTGGAAAGTCTCCGGAGCCATCAACCGATGCAGGGAGACCGTAAAGATCTCCTCTACCTCATCCGGCGAGACGATTAGTTCGGTCTCGGCAGGCATCAGCCCGACGAACGGACCGACCAGAAAGTTGGACGGTGGAATGTACATATCCTCCAGAGCGCCAACCACCTCGACAAGCTCGGGGCGAAGGTCGATCTCCTCCCTCGCCTCACGCAACGCAGTCTCCAGGAGCGAACCATCCCCGGACTCGAAGCCTCCACCGGGGAAAGAGATCTGCCCGGCATGGTCGTTTAAGTGACCGCGTCGAACCGTATACAGCAACCGCGCCCCATCAGGCTCCATCAATATAGGCACCAGCACTGCGGCCCGTCGAGGTTCGCCGTCTTGCGGCGGGACACGTCCCAGACGCTCGCCCGTCAGAACGTCCACCGGCGAGAATTCCTCGTAGACTTCGCGCCAACTATCTAGCGGCTTCGCCAACACCTCGCGCAGCCGCTCCGCCAAGTCGTCATTCTTCATCGAACCATCCACGCGCCTAATAATAGAGCACGGGCGAATATTCTCTACTCGGAGATCCCCGTGAAAGCCAATATCTTTGTCGGGGTCACGCGCACAAGCAGCTCGCTTGGGACAGCGTTGCGTCTGCCGAACTCGTCAGCCCGCTCCTCTCCCATGTAGCGACCACCGACACGAGTGGCCCAGTGAAGCATCTCCGGGTCTTCCAGGGTGACGGTAGCCGTACCTTCCACCACGACGAACGCGAAGGGTGGTTCTTCGTCGTCCACACAGAGGCTTACTCGGGGGTCGCGACGAAGGTTTCGGCCTTTAACAGTGTCTTCGCCGGTCAAGAAGATCAGGGCGTCGCCGTCGAGATCAAACCACACAGGTGCGACGTGAGGCCGCCCATTGTCCCGCGTCGTGGCGAGGATCGCGGTTCGGGCACGACCGAGCATAAATTCGCGTCGCTCGTCGTCGGTCATCTCCCGAATGGCACTTACGGCTGTCGGGGTGGCGGTAGCCTCTTGGGTATAGCGCCGGTCGAGAGTTGGAAGAGGGCTTCGCTGTGTTCGCGGGAGAACCTCACGGTCTCCTGGGCCACACGCTCGTTCAGGGCGGCGTGACGTTCCATCACGGCTATGTGAGTCGTAAAGAATTCGCGGGTCATGCGAGTGTTCATCTCGCGCAGCCGGAAAGCGTGATCCACGGCCACCTTATACGATTCCAGGTAGGGGTCCGCGACCCAACCCCCAGAGCCGCGTCTCTTGTCGTCAGCGTTTATCATGTTCGCCTCCTCTCCCCCCTCCAATTCCAACGGGAATAGCGCGAAACTAGCCTTCTATCTCCACCTTGTTTGGATAGAACGCGACGTGATTCCGGATGTTGCTCGCTGCTTCTTTCGGCTCGGGATAGTACCAGGCCGCATCCTCCGCCGAGGCTCCATCCACCTCAATGCTGTAGTAGCTCGAATCACCCTTCCACGGGCAATGCGTGCTCGTGTCGCTTTCGCGCAAATATTCCTTAGCCACCGACTCCGGCGGAAAGTAATAGTTGCCTTCGACGACTTCCGTCCTGTCGCTCTCGGCGAGCGTGACGCCATTCAGCGTAACTTTAGGCATTCAAAACCTCTTTCCTAGTCCCACACCCATTATATACCCGCCACTACATAAAATAGGCCATCGCAACGAAATTCCCGATGCGCCGCCAGAACCAACCCGACTAGAATTAGCCCATTAGACGGAATTAGCCCATTAGACGAAAACTACGATCTCGGAGAAATGTCATGAGAGCGGTCAGGCTATTGATGGAGCTCTTGGTGGGATGAGACCTCGCCAACAACCCTGCAACGTATAGGCGGAGCCAGGCTTGGCAGAAACCCATTGGGAAATTCCACACCCTCTCCAGAGGCTAAAAATATGCAGCGGGAGTGAATAAATATCCGGCCTGAGTTACGAGCC
>JAABUN010000681.1_pt1 | contig 84560 bp, 78 predicted proteins | sample 5559311 | NCBI WGS metagenome assembly JAABUN01 (sample SAMN10711877, study PRJNA513370) | rock metagenome | isolation source: Antarctica rocks | place: Antarctica: Victoria Land, Siegfried Peak sud
GGCGGCTTCCCCTGAATTGGGGGCGGGGGGAGCCGCCTCAGCCGCGCCCCCTTCGGAAAACGCGTGCGGCACGTTCCTGGCGAGCGAACTCGCCGCCGCGCTCGACCCGCCGCCCGCAGCGAACTTTTTGAAGACGGCGCCCGCCGCGCGCGCGTCGCTGATTCCGCGCTGGGCGCGGCCCGTGCTGATGGGCGGGACGGGCGTTGCCGCGCTGGGCGTGTTTCTGTTCGCGTTCAGTCGCGGCCTGCCCGCGAACGGTCCGCAGCGGCAACGGGGCGCGGAACACGCCGCGCCCAGCCTGTTGGCGAGCGGCGCGCGGCCCGGCAACACGCCGTCGCCGGCTGCGATTCCCGACGCCCTTGCGCCGCCCGGTTTGGTCGTTGCGGCGATGCGGCAACCTGTTTCGGGAGACGTCGCCGTCGTGGAAGGCGTGGACCGCTGGGGCGGAAAAATCGCGCTGTGGCGGGTGGCGGGGCGCGGCGGAGCGACGTTCCCGCGCGTGGTGGTGGACACGCGGAGCCGCGCGGTCCGGCCGGGCGCGGTGTTGACGCGGCTCGTGACCCGTTCGGCTGATCTGCCCGCCGCGCTCGTGCTGGCCGACGGGCTTACGCTTTCGCCGCGCGGCGGCGGGCCGCTGCTTTTACCGGCCGAAGGGTTGCGAACGGCACGCCGCCGTTCTTCGCGCCCGCGCGGCGGCGCGCTGCTTCTGGTCGCGCCCGCGTCGCGGGGAGGCGTACCCTTTCTGCGTCCATTGCGGCGCACGGACGCGGGTCGTTTCTGGGCTTTTCGCTTTTCCCGCCCGGTTCACGTCGGGCGCGGCGGCGGCGCTGGGTACTCGCTGCTATTGTCGCCCCAGCCGTTGCTCGTTGGCGCGGCCGACCCAAGCGCGCCCCGTTTTCCCGGCTGCCTGCTGAGTACGCGCGGCCTGAAAACCTGGACGTCGGGCAAACCGTTCCCACCCGCCCAAACCGTCGTGTCGCTGCCCGGTTTTACCGTGCGCGTTTCGGTGATCGAGGCCGCCGCGTTCGCCCCGCCCGCCGGCGTGCTCAGTCACTTTTTGCCCGGCCAGGGGCTGGGTAAAAGCGAGCGTTACCCCGTATCAACTTCGACAATGGAAGGGAAATCGGCGCATGAGCGTGGAACCGGGAAGAGGACCGCTGCCCCCAACTACCCAAAAACAGCCCGGCGGCTATAACCTCGTGGGCGTGGCCGCCAACTACAAGGAGGCGCTGCGGGCCGTGGACGAACTGCGCAGCCATGCCGGCCTGAGCGACGAGGAGATTTCCGTAATCGCCCGCCACCCGGACCCGCCCCACGATTCGCTGCACGGCACGCCGGCCGGCACGCCGGAGCCGCAGGATGAAAAAAGCATCAGCCGGGGCGCGGCGGCCGGCGGCGTGGCGGGCGGCGTGGGCGGCCTCGCGTTGGGCCTTGCTTCCCTTTTGATTCCAGGCATCGGGCCGGTGCTCGCAACCGGCGTGTTCGCGTCCGTTCTGGGCGGGGCGGCGGCGGGCGCGGCGGCCGGCGGCTTCGTGGGCGTGCTGCGCGACCAGGGGTTGCCCGAAGACCGGGCGCAACAGTTTGAGCAGCGGCTGCAAAAGGGTGAGGTGATCGTCTCCGTGTTCGCCCCTACCGAGGATCAGGCCGAAGTCGCCCGCGAGGTTTTGGAACGCTATGAGGAACTGGCGAACCGGCCGCTGTAGTGCCGGAAACGAAAAAATCCGCCTGCGACGATTGTCGCGGGCGGATTTTTTATTTGCTTTGACCCGACTCAGGCGGCGCGGGCACTTCGCGGCTCCAAGTCCACGGCGGGCACGCCGTGGGCGTCCATCATTTCGCCGTCGAGCCAAAACTGATCGAACGGCGCGTCGCCCAAACGCATGGTGACGATGTTTACGTGTTCCAGCAATCCTAACTCCTCGCGGAACTGAAAGGCCGTGTCGCCGTCGCTGAACGCGGCCAGATACTCGCGCTTGTCGTGGCGCAGGCAGATAAACTCGCGGGTTTCGAGATGGCGCAGCGCGAAAACGTTTTGGTCTGCGTCCAAACCGCGCGGGTTTTCTTCGGTGTACGGCATGATGTATATCCACCGTCTTGCGCGCGCGGCCGTGAACGCTTTGGGCGTTCACAGCGGCGGCGACGGAATCCTTTGCAATAAAATTTTTTGGGCGAATGTCACGAAGGACGCGAACCGTTGCGGCGCGTCCTTCGTGCCCAATTTCTACCCGACGCCCCTGGCTCGGAAACCTGACAGCCCTGTACGCGCGCGCGCGCGCAGGAAACGACGCCCGCCGCGCCGAACGGAAACGGCATGAAAACTTCGCTCAACGGCGCCGGCCTGAACGCCGGCAAACTTTCCTTCGCCGACTTCGTGGACCTCGCCGCCCGGCACAACTTTGACGGCGTGGACTTCGGCATCGGCGGCGCGCAAAAACTGGCCGGCGATCAGTTTGGCGGCGACGCGGCCGGCGTGCGCGACTTTTTGGCGCAAAAGAACGTCGCCGCCGCCACGTTCGGTTTGGACGTGGAATGGCGCAAGGACGACGAAACGTTCGCGCTTGGCCTGGCCGCGCTCGGCGCGAAGGCGGCCTTCGCGCAGGCCATCGGCGCAAACCGCTGCTGCACCTGGATGCCGCCCGCCGTGAACGAGGACTTGGCCGCCTGGGAGTCGCAGACCGTGGCCCGGTTTCGCCAGATCGCGCGCGTGCTGGGCGACAGCGGCGTGCGCTTCGGCCTGGAATGGGTCGGCCCGCGCCACGTCCGCGAAGGACCGACCGCGATGGGCAAAAACCCGTGGATTCACACCCTGGACGGCACGCTCGCGCTTATTCAGGAGATCGGCGAGCCGAACGTCGGCCTGCTGGTGGACAGTTACCACTGTTACTCGACCGGCGTGGAGGAAAACACTCTCGCCGGCCTGACTGACGATCAGATCGTCCACGTCCACATCAATGACGCGCCCAAAGGCGTCGGCCCGAACGACGTGCGCGATGGCGAGCGCGTTCTGCCCGGCGCGGGCGACATCAACCTGGCCGGCTTCCTGGCCGGCCTGCGCCGCGCGGGCTATACAGGCTTCATCGCCGCCGAAGTTTTGTCCCCGCAGCCGCTCGCGGACGACCCGGAAACCGCCGCCGCCCGTGTCCGGGCCGCGCTCAAAAGCGTCGGCCTGTGAAGCGTTTTAGCCGCAGCTGAAACGATCCGGCGGCCGGTCAGCAGTCGCATCAGACCGCCCGCGCCGACGAACGACGCGGCCAGCAGGTACAGCAGCAGAAGCAGGCCGCAGACCTGAGCGCCGGGTTGAGGCGCGAAGATCAGGGCCAGGGCGAGCAGGGCCAGGGCGAGCAGGGGCAGCGTGGCAGAAACCGCCATGGCGCGCACGAAGCACCAACCGGGCGCGCGGCGCATCTTCTCCGCCGCGCGCCGGGTCGGGCCGGGCAGCAGGAGCGCGGCGGTGATGGGGAACAGCCCGGCGGCCAGCATCAGGGCGAGCAGGGTCGCCGGCGGGTTGCGCAAAAAGGCGACGACCAGGTTTGCGCCGCCGGACACGCCGCCGCGAAACAAGACCATGCCGACCGGCTCGCGCCGGGCCTCTTTTTGCTGTTTGCGGACCTTTTCGGCCTCGGCTTTGGCCTTCGCGCCCTTGCCGTCCATCTCGAAGTAGTGCCCGACGACGGAGGCGAACAGGGCCAGGTTCGCCAACCCGTTTTCCGTTTCCACTCCGATGACCATGCCCCCCATCTCATCTGTGCTGTTTTCGCCGATGAGCACTCGTTTTGGCGGGTTGTTCGGGTTGCGCGGGTTGGCGGCCGTGTTATCGAAGATGAACTCGGCCCGGATGACGGTTCCGGCGGGTAGGCGGAACGGTTTGTGGTAGAGGTAGGTGTCCTGCCAGTTGAAATCCCAGTCGTTTATCCAGAGCATTTCGCGCTTCTGGCCGTCGGGCAGTTCGGCCCACACGCGCACGTCCTTGCCGATCAGGTGCATGTGCGCCCAGATGCTGCCCACCGTGGTGTCAACGGGCAGTTTGAACTGATCGGTGACTTTGTAGGCGCGGTCGCCGGGCCGGATGTCAATGTCGGACGAGCCGAGCAGAACGATGTTGTTGTTGCGCGTGGGCTTTTTGTCCGTGAAGTACAGGCCGACCTCGGTCTGGTCCCATTCCGGCTTGCCGGTCGGGTGATAATGCATCTGGAGCACGAAGTCGGCCCCCGCGGGCAAAATGATCGCGCCGTCGTCGGCCATCATTCGCGGCGTCTAGCCGGGCGTGAAGCCGGCGGGCAAAAAGCCCGCCCCGCCGCCCATGCCGCGATAGCCGGGTTCGGGCGTTTTTTTATCCAGTTCGCGCGCCGTACCGCTTTTGTCCAGAATGCCGATGGCATGGTGGGCGACGCGCCGGTTGCCGGGCCGGATTTCGATGGCGCGCAAGTAGCGTTCGCGCGGCTCGCCGAGCGGGAAAACGAAGTGCTGGTACACGTCCGGTCCCTCAGCGGGAACGGCGAAGCGTTCGGGCAGCCGCAGGATTTTGTCGGGCGGGCCGAGTTGCCAGCCCGTTTTGAACGTGGGCGCGGGCGGCAGATCGGCCAAGTTCCCCGGCACGGCACCCGTTCCAGCCCAGCGTTTCAGTGTCTCAATCTGCGCGCCGGTCAGGCGGCAGTCGTCCTGGAAATCGCCGTGACCGGGCCGGGGCTTCCACGGGGGCATGACGCGCCCGGCGACCACGGCCGCGACCACGGCCGCCCGCTTTTTGGCGTCGCCGTAGGTCAAGAGCGGGAACGGGGCGACCTCGCCGGTGCGGTGGCACGAGACGCAGTTCTCGTACAAAATCGGCGCGACGTGTTTGGCGAACGTGGGCCGGGTCGCGGCGCTTGCCGGCGGGGCGGAGTGCGCGGGCGCGGCGGCAATGCAAAGTAACGTTGCGGCGGCGGACGCGAACGCCCAACAAATCCGCGTGCTCATTTTCGTGCGGACACCTTTTCGCTGTTTTGGGGTCGGCCACGCTCGGCGTCCACGGTGAATCCAAGGTAGGCCAGACACATCTCGTCGGTGGTCTGCTCGCCCCAGGTCATGGTACGGGGCGGATTGTTGGGGTTGCGCGGGTTGGCAAGGGAGTTGTCGTAGCGGGCGACGAGTTGCACGCGTGAGCCGCGCGGGAGCCGGAGCGGCTCCTTGTAGGTGTAAAAGCCCTGCCAGTTGAAGTCCCAGTCGGGCATGTGGATGAGCCGCTTCTGCGTGCCGTCGGGCAGCGTGGCGGTCAGGGTCATTTGCCGGCCCAGCATGTGCATGTGCGGGAACACGTTCAGGATGGTAACGTCGGCGGGCACGGTCAACTCGGCCCGAACCTCGTGATCGCTTGCGCCCGCCGGAATACGCAGTCCCATGTTGGCGAGCGGGAAGAAGCGAACCGGCTGCGCGACGGCGGTCGCTTGGGCGCCCGGCGCGAAGTAGATGCCGACTTTGGTGCGGTCGGTTTCCGGCTTGCCGCTCTTGTGATAATGGACTTCGAGGACCACGTCCGCACCCTTCGGGAGCAAAACCCCCGTGCCGGTCGGCAGGCGGGCGGGCATCGCGCCGGGCGCCCAGCCACCCAGCATCCCGGCGGGTAAAAACCCCACTCCGCCGCCGGTCGTGTAGCCCGGTCCGGGGTCCTTCGCGTCGCGCTCGCGCGCCTTGCCCGACGTGTCCACGTAGGCGAGAACATGATGGACGACGGCCCGATTGCCGGGCCGCACGTCCAGGGCGGAAACGTAGCGATCTTCGGCGAAGCGCGTCGGCACCACGAAGCAGCGGTACACGTCACGCCCCTCGGCCTCCACGGGGTACGCCTCGCCCGGCTCCAACGTCAGATCGGGCACGCCCAGCGCCCAGCCGGGCGGGAACTTGGGAGTGGGCGGCAGGTCGGCCGGCTTGCCCAGCGGCGCGCCCCGTTCGGCCCAGCGCTTGAGCGTGGCGATCTGCGCGTCGGTCAGGCGGCGCTCGTGCTGAAACTCGCCGCGCGAATCGGGCTTCCAGGGCGGCATGACGCGCTGAGAGGCCACGGCCGCGATCATCGCCGCACGCTTTTTCGCGTCCTGATACGAGGCAAGCGCGAACGGCGCGACCTGCCCCGGCCGGTGACACGAAACGCAGTTCTGGAACAGGATCGGGGCCACGTCGCGGGTGAAGGTCGGGGAAGCGGTGGGCTTTGCCGTCTGACCCGCCTTGATCGGGGCGACGGTGGCGAAAGCGGTCACCCCCAGTGTTAGGGCCGCCCCCATTGTCAGAAAAACGCCGCGCTTCCAAAATCTCATTTCGGTCTTCCCCTTCCGTCCTGTTGGTAAGTGATTACTTACCACGGACAGGTAGGCGGCGCAATGGTATCAGGGATGTTCCTGTTTCTCAATGCCGCCGAACAGAACGCTCAGCAGATGCGCCACGAACCGCGCGCGGGCCTGTTCCCAGTTTGTCGGCTCCTCGCCCTGCATCCGCTGCAAAAAGCCGCTCGTGGAGGTTGCGATAACCTCGGTGGCGGCCTCCGCGATGCCGGGCCGCAATTCGCCCCGGTCGCTCCGCTCTTCGAGCAGCGCATACAGGTACAGGCCCTGCCTGCCGAACTCCGCCCAAACCTCCGCGAAAACGGCCTGGTCGCGCCGGGGAGTGGTGAACACCATCCGCAAAAAGGCGCGGTTTTCCCAACACGCATCCAGGTACCGCGTCACGAGAAGTTCCAGGGCGGCGCGGGCGGGCAGCGCGGCGGCCGAAGGCGGGGGCGGCGGGAACAGGCGGCGCGGGCCGAACTCTTCCACCACGGCGCGCAGCAGCGCCTGTTTGGTGGAAAAATGCTTGAACAGCAGGGCTTCCGTCACGCCGCCGCGCTCGGCGATGGCGCGCGTCGTGGTGCCGTCATAGCCCTGCGTGGAGAAAAGATCAAGCGCCGCCTGAAGCAGGGAAAGCCGTCGATCCGCGCCGGTTTGTCGCATTACTTTTCGGATGCGGGCGGAATGAAGCAGCCCACGGCCTTTGTGGTCGCGGCGGGAACGGGGCGGCCGGCGAGAACGGCATCGAGGACGGCGCGCAGGTCGCGGGTCGTCACGTGCTCGCGCCGCCGGCCCAGAGCCGGGTAGCGGTCGTCAATGCGGCCCCGGTACAGGCGCCGCGCGCCGTTCGGCCCGTACACGGCCGCCTCTGGCGTGACGCTCACGCCCGCGTGCCGGACCAAAACGTGGCGTGGGTCGAGCACGGCCGGGCAGGCGTAGCCGAACGCTTTTGCGTGCGCGCGCGCCTGGGTCCGCGACAAGCCCGGCTCCACGTAGACCACGAAAAAGCCCACTCCCTTCGGCGCGTACTCGCCCACGATCCGGTTGACTTCGGGCGCGTACTGGTTGGAAATGGGGCAGTCGTGCGTGACGAACAGCAGCACGGTCGCCCGGCGGCCGGCCGCGCTGCCGAGGGGACGAACGCGCCCACCACCGAGAGTTTCCAGCGCGGGCGGGGCCGGCCACGCTAACCCGGCGAGGCTGCCCGCAACCGCCAGCACGAGGAAAAATTGGGTCAATCGAGACATCGTTTTTTATCTGCCTACCGTTTCAACCAGGCCGAGGAAATTACCCGCGTGTGCTGCCGCGCTATCCGGCGCGCTACCCGGTCACGATCCGGCCCATGCGCACCACCTCGAAGTCACGGCCCTTGACGCGCTTCAAGGTCGCCAAGTCCTCGACGTTCCAGCGGGGGTCGGGTGCGCCGGAAACGAACCAGTCGCCGCCGTTGTCGGCAAGCAGCATTCCGTAGCGTTGGAGGGCGGCAAGAATAACACGAGCCGTGGGCGGAAACGGACGGATGTCGAAGCCGGCCTTGAGCCGTACGCGCATCCCCATCGGAGGCAAATTGGGGTCCTCATGGCTGCTGGCAAAGTGCCGGGCGGGAAACACGTAGGCGCGGCGCGTGATCTGGCAGGTGAAGCGCAGTGCGTGCCGGATCGCTCGCTGCTCGATTACCTCGTCGTAACGCGCGAGGCCGGGGAAGATCGGCAGCCCGGCCGCGTCGGCCGAGGTCCAGCCGGCCGGGCGCGGCCGGCGCGCGGCGAGATCGAAAACGGCCCCCGAACCGGCACGCCAGCCTTTTTGTTCGGGAAACGCGGAAAATAATTCGTACAGCCGCCGGTTGTCGCGGTCCACGACCAGAACGTGCCGGTCGCCCGCGCCTTTTGGGCCGCCTTCGATGGGCGCGTCGCGCGGAACCGGGTACGGGCCGGGATCGCTTTCATCGGCATAGGTAAAGCGCACGGGCACGCGCGGCTGGAAAGGCGGCACGACGACGTACGGGATGCCGTTGGGCGCTCCATTCCAAACCGTGCCAAAATCGGGGTGCAGGTTTTTTTCCAAGCCGATGGCGGCGAGGAAAACATCAGAATGGGGATCAACGGGCAGGCGCGATACATCCTGGTTCCACGGGTCGTCGGCGGGAAACAACCGCCACCCGTTCAGGCTCGCGCCCACGCCATAACGCGACGACATGGTACCGATCTCCTTACGTGACTTTGCAGGCGAGCAGACAGCCCTTTGCCGGACGCGACGGTCACGCCCCGCCCGTCACTATTTTGTTTTACCTGTGCCAGATCGCCTTTTCGCCATCCGCGGCCCGGAGTTCGGTTAACGTGGGAAACCTGGCCGATAAAATTCTATTAACGGTAAAATAAGTCGCCAATACAATCGAAGCCGGGTGCGCGAGCGCGCGCCGTTTCCGCGCGTTGTCGGCTCCGAGGAACGCTGATCTTGAGTAACCTGATTCGACGAATCCGGCCGGAAAAAACCGGCGTTCGCGCCCCGCTGGGGGATTTGGAGATGGCCGTCATGCGGCACGTTTGGGCGTGCGGCGCGGGCGGCTGCTTGGGAACCGACGTTCAGCAGGCATTGGAGCGGGAGCGGCCCATCGCGCTGACCACGGTTTTGACCACGCTGGACCGGCTGCGCGACAAGGGCATTTTGGAGCGAAACCGCGACGGCAAGGCATATCGTTACCAAGCCCTTTTGAGCGAGGAGCAGGTGCAGCAGCGCATCGTGGACGGCGTGCTGGGCGCGCTGATCGCACAGTTTCCCCGCGCGGTTGCCGCTTACTTCGCGCAGCAGCAGGAGGGAGCGGCCGAGGCGCACGAAGCGGCGGATACTCCCGACACGCTTGCGGACCTCGCCCGGCGTTTGCAGGCGCTAAGCCAAAACGACGCGAACGAGCCGACGAACCATGCCTGACTCTTCGCTCCTGCTTGTCAGCGCGCTGTTTTTCCTCGCTCTTTCGTCCGGGCTGTACGTGGCGGCGTGGGGCATCGCCACGATCCTTTTGCGGGCGGGACGGGCGCGCATTTCGCACGCGGCGGCCAAGCGCGTGCTGCTCACCGCTCTCGTTCTGCCGCCCCTCGCTGCCGCCGTGACCACGCTGGGCGGGGCGACGCTGCGGCATCTGCACGACGCGGCGCGCATGGAACACCACAGCGCCGGCTGTCAAACGATGTTCGTGCGGCTGTTCGCCGTGGAAAACGGGCCGAGCGGCGCGCTGGCCCGCGACGTGCTGGGCGCACTGGTTAACGGGGCGGCTTGGCTTCTGGTCGGCGCCGGAATCGTGCTCGCCGCGCGCCTTTTTGTCGCTACCGCGCGCTTGGAGCGCGGGCTGACCCTATTTCAAAGCGCGCCGTCGCTCCGGCTGGCCGGCTCGCTCGCCCGGATCGGCACGCGTTTTCCCAGTTTGCCCGTTTATCACTTTTTCGAGTGCCCGGTTCCCGCGACCCAGTCGAGCGTGCTTGGTTTTTGGCGCGCGCGCTGCGTGGTGTCGCGCGCCTTCGTGGCGGACGCGAGCGACGACGAACTGGACGCCTTGATTGCCCACGAGGCAAGCCATTTGCGGTCGGGCGACGTTCGGGCGACGTTCCTGGTAGGTACGCTGAACTGTTTCTTTTTTTATCTGCGCCCGGTTCGTCTGCTAAGCCGGCGCTGGCGTGAAGCGGCCGAACTAGCTTGCGACGATCAGGCGGTCGCGGCCACGCGCAAGCCGCTTGCCCTGGCATCGGCCATTTTACGCGTGAACGGCGCGTTGCTGGCCCCGCCGGCCGAGGCGGGGGGGGGGCGGCGGCATCTTCCGGCTGTCGCCCTGCCCTTCGCGGATGAGGCGGCCTGTTCGCCGCGCAAGCGCGTCGAGAGGCTCCTGGACCGGGCCGAACGCGCCTTGCTTCCCGTTCTGCCAAGCAGCAGCGGCGGCGAGCGTTCGCAGGTTTTGCAGGCTGCGGGCGGCTGGGCGTTGACGCTCGCGCTCGCGGGCATCGGGGTGGGCGCGCTGCTTTCTCCGGCAACCATTTGCCTCGCGCATTGCAGCCTGGAAGCCATCGCGCGTACGCTGCCGTGACGGGGGCCGCCAAAGTATGCACGCGGTTGGCAATCTTATTTTTCGGGGCATATACTACTGTTAGTAGAACTTACGCGAATGATGTCAACTTTTCCCTTTTACCGTGCCACGGCGCTCCTGGTGACGGTTCTCGGCGCGGCGGCATGCCCGGCCGTGGCGCAAACGCCGACGCCGCCCGCGCAAGCCGCCTTCACGCGGGCCGAAGCGGGCCGGTTCGCGCTCGCCAATAGCCCGCTGGCCGGGGCGGCGCGCGAACGGGTGGCCGCCGCCCAGGGCGGCCTGCAAAGTGCCGCCGCGCGCCCGCCGCTGGAGGCGAATCTGGGCGTGGCCGTTGGCGGCGAGGGACGGACTCCCCTGCTGACGCAGACTCTGGAAACAAGCGGGCGGCGCGGACCGCGCACCGGGGTCGCCCGGAACGAACTTGTCACTGCCGCGCGCGAAGGCGACGTGGCCCGTTTGGACATCGCGCGCGACGTGAGCCGAGCGTACTTCGACCTGGCCCAGGCCCAGCAAAGCGTGGCGTTGTTTGTTGAAGTGGCGGGCATCGTGGGAGACACGCGAAACAGCGTTCAAAAGCAGGTGGAGGTTGGCGCGATCCCCGCGCAGGATTTGGTCAAGGCGGAAGTCGAGGCGGCGCGGGCCGCGTCCGACGTGACGCGCGCCCAGTCCGTTCTTGAAACCGCGCGCGTCGTTTTGAACGCGCTGATGGGTCGCGCGCCCGACGCGCCGCTCACGGCAAGCGAGCCGCTTTCCTTCGCGCCGATTGGGGAACTTGACCCGGCCGTTCTCGCCGCGCGGGCGACGAGCGACCGGCCGGAACTTGCCGCCTCGGATGCCCGCGTCGCCGCCGCCCGTGAAAACGTTCGTCTTCAGCAAGCCGATTACCGGCCGGACGTTGCCCTCAGCCTGCTGCAAAACACCAACGTGAACGACAGCGGCTTTTTGCGCCCGCGCTCCACCGGCGTCGGCGTCGGGCTGATCTTTCCCGTCTTCGACACGGGCCGGATTCGGGGCCGCGTCCGGCAGGCCGAGGCGCAGGCGCGCGAGCAGGAGGCGTTAAAAAAACAGGCCAACCTGACCGTTCTGCGCGAGGTCGGGGCCGCCCTGGCGCAGGTGCGAGCGACCGAAACCCTGGTCACGCGCTACGAAAAGGAGATTTTGCCGCGCGCTCAGGACCTGCTGAACAAGGCCCGTTTCGGCTATGAACGGGGCGGAACTACGCTGCTTGAATACCTGGAAGCACAGCGAACGTTCCGCAACACGCGCGCCGAATACCTTACCGCGCTCGGCGACAACGCCCGCGCGCGGGCCGACCTGGAGCGCGCCGTCGGCGGCAGCGACACACCCACCCCGGACCCCTGAAAGCGGCCGGAATTCTCACTTTCTTTTTCACGAAAGGTTTTTTGCTATGAAGACGATTTCCACGATCCCAACCGGCGCGCTGCTCGCGCTCCTCGTCACCGGAATTTTTGCCGGCACGCCCAACCGCGCGGCGGCGCAACACGGCAGCAGCGGCCACACGAAAGCGATGATGGCCGGCGCGAAGACGCCGCAGGCCGTTCTCAAAATGGCCGACAAGCACCTGGCCCTGCTCACGAGCACCATCAAATCCAAAAAACTGGCTTCCGTGCATGAGCACGCCTTTGCCGTGCGCGACGCCGTAAAGATGCTGCCCGGCGTTTCCAAAAGCCTGCCCGCCGCTACCCAGACGCGGCTGGCGACCGGGATCAAAACTGTTTCCAGCCTCGCCGCCGAACTCGACGAGGCCGGCGATAGCGGCAACCAGGCCGAAACCGAGGCGCTCCACAAGCGGCTCGTGACCACGATCAAGGCGATCAAGGGCCTGTATCCGGCGGGCAAAGGCAAGTAACGAATCGCAGCGTTGGTGGGAGCGAGCGACAGGAAAGCACAGTAATGAAGACCTTTTCACGACGATTCGGCGGGACGTTCACGCGGCTGCCGCTGGTTTTTATTGTGCTGGCAGGCTTCGCTCCCGGTTCCGCTGTTCATGGCCACGGCGGCGAAGACCACGGCGGCGCGGGCGCGACCGTCGCGGCGGCCAGCGGGGGAGCCATCACGGTTCCCCCGACGCGCTTTGAACTCAAGATTCTCGACACCAGCCAGAACGACCCCCTGCAAGGCGGCGAGGTGCCGCTCGAAAATGCCCAGGTTTCCGTCGCCGTCACGCACGGCAAGGACACGGTTTTTCGTGAGCAGGCGCACAAGGAAGAGATTGCCGGCGTTTACGGCGCGCAAGGCACGCTGGACGAAAACGGCGCGCACATGCTGCGCGCGGAGATCAAGCCGGCAAACAACGGCAAGGCCTTTGTGGTCGAATTTCCCCTTCAGGCGGCTGGCGCGCCCGAACCGCAAGCCGCGTCCTTTTTGTTCGGATGGCGGCTCGCGGCTGCCGGCGCGGGCGGTTTGGCGTTGCTGGTGGGCGTGTTCGCATTGGGTCGCCGGAGCGGGGGCGGCGGCAAAAACGGGAACCGCGCCCAGATTGCCGCCGCGCTGCTGGTGGCGGTGTCGTTCGCCGGCGGGGCCGCCGCGCCGGTGGGGGCGCACGATGGGGAGGTCCACGGCGGCGAGGCCGCCGCGCCGGCCGGGGCGACGGTCGCGGACCTGAAGGTCGGCATCGGCGACACGGCGACGGCGAAGCAGACGAAAACGGCCGGCAAGTACCGGGTGACGCTGACCGTCAAGGTGCTGCGGCCGGCCGCGCCCGACCCGAACCGGGTTCGCCTTACGGCCGCGCAGGCCAAAACGATCGGCGTCAAGACCATCACGGTGAGCGGCGCAGCGTTCGATACGGGCGTGGCCGTTACGGGAACGGTTCAGGCGGACGCGGCGCGCACGGCGAGCGTGGCGAGCCGCGTTCCGGGCCGCCTGCGCAGCGTGTCAGCGAACATCGGGCAGCGCGTGCGGGCCGGGCAAACGCTGGCAACCGTCGAGTCGCCCGACATCGCCGACGCGCAGGGCGCGTTCAGCGCGGCCCAATCGGGCGTGCTGGCGCGGCAGGCCGCTTTCCAGCAGGCCGAGGAGCGCGCGCGCATCGCCGCCCGGCAACTCGCCCAGCAGCAGGAATTGGCGCGGGCTGGTGCGTTTTCGCAAGCCCCCGTTCAGCAGGCGCTCACCGCGCAGGCCGAAGCCGGTTCCGATCTTGCCACCGCGCGCGCCGACGTTGCCGAAGCCGCGTCCGAACTCGCGCAGGCGCGGGCGGACCAGGCGACGCACGCCAAAGCCTTGCAGCGCGTTCAGGAACTGTTCGACGCGGGCATTCGCTCGCGGGCGGAATTAGAAGCGCAGCAACTCGAAGTCACCCAGGATCGGGCGAAGGTGACGCAGGCCGAGGCGCTCGTCACCCAGCAGCGGGCGCGCGTGCGGCAGGCCCAAACGCGCGCGGCCGTCGCCGCCCAGACGTTGCGGCGCGAGCGGCACATTCGGGGGACAAACGTGCTGACCCGGCGCGAAATCGTGCAGGCGCAGGGCGCGCTCGACACGGCCCGACTCGAAGCGCGCCAGGCGCAGGCCGATTTGAACGGCGCGCGCCGCGCGGTGGAATCTGCCCGCGCGAGCCTCGCCGCCGTGGGCGCAGCCCCTGGCAGCGGCAACCAGGTAACGGTTACGGCCCCCTTCGACGGCATCGTGACCGAGCGGGAAGCGGCCATTGGCGAAACTGTGTCGCCGGACAAAACGCTGTTCACGGTTTTGAACCCAAATGTGGTCGTGGTCGAGGGCGACGTTTTCGAGAACGATTTGCCCAATGTGCGGGCTGGGATGCCCGCGCGCGTCACCACGGACGCGGTTCCCGGCAAAACGTTTTCAGGGCGCATCCGCTCCGTTGGGGCAACCGTCAATCCCGAAACGCGCACGACCCGCGCGCGTATTGTTATCAACAATCCCGGCGGCGTGCTGCGCCCCGGAACCTTCGTCCGCGCCCTGCTTGTCACCGGCGCGGCGCGACGACAGCAAAGCGTTTCCGTGCCCGACGAGGCCGTTCAGGCAGAAGGCCCGCTCAAAATCGTTTACGTCCAAAAGGGCGACGCATTCGAGCGGCGCGAAGTCAGCGTCGGCGAGTCGGCGGGCGGACGCACGCAGATCAAGAGCGGTCTCAAGCCGGGCGAGCAGGTCGTCACCACCGGCGCGTACCAGCTCACGGCGGTCGGCGGGGCGTAAACAGGAGGAACGATGATGATTCCCGTTAAGGGTCTTTCGGAGATCGTGCTGGAAGTGCGTGACCTGCCGAAGGCAGAGCAGTTTTACGGAAGGGTGCTGGGTTTTCCCCTCAAGCGCATGGAGCCGCGCGTGACCTGGGTGGAAGCAGCGCCGCACTGCCGCATCCAGTTGCGGCTCTTCGGGACACCCGGACATCGGGGCGCGGCGGCGTTCCACTTCGCGTTCGCCGTCGCGCGCGAGGACATCGAGCCTATCGCGGAAGTTTTGAAAAAGCACGGCGTCTGGGCGCGCGGCCCCGTGGACTTCGGCGAAGCCGTCAGCGTTTTTTGCTTCGACCCGGACAGCAATGAGATCGAGTTCAGTGCCGCGACCGCGCACTGAGCAGCACATGCTGCTCCGTCGCGGGAAACCACACCACGCCGAGTAAGTCGGCATCATCGAAAAGGAAAATAAGGAAAATCATGAAGAACACAACCATCCTTTGGGCGGTCGCTGCCGCGACGCTCGCGTTCGCGCCCATAACCGTCGCGTTCGCGCAGCACGCCGACGGCCACGGCAGCCCGCAGGGAACGCACCAGGGCGGGCACGCCATGCCGATGGGCATGAGCGGCATGATGGCCCTCAAACGGCTGTCCGGCCGCGCGTTCGACAGCGCCTTTTTGTCGCAGATGATCGGGCACCATCAGGGTGCGCTGGACATGACGCGCGACGCCCTGCCGACCCTGAAAAACGCGCACGTCAAAAAGCACGCGCAGAACATCATCGCGGACCAGAAAAAGGAGATCGCGGAGATGCGCGCCCTCCTTCAGAGTGACTTCAAGACCCAGCCCTCCCAAGCCCAGAGGAACCTGATGAAGCACGATATGCACGCCATGATGGCGATGAAAATGACGGGCGACCGGGCGTTTCTCCAGATGATGATCCCGCATCACCAGGGCGCCAATGACATGAGCCGCCTGGCGCTCGCCAAAAGCAAAAATCCGAAGGTGCGCTCGCTCGCCCAGCGCATTATCAAGGCGCAGACCGCCGAGATTGCCGACTTCCAGCGCCTGCTGAAGAGCAGCAGCCTCACTGCCGCCGCAATGCCGCACACCGCCGCCATGTACCAGTGCGAAAAGTGCAAAATGACGTTCTCGGCCGCCGACGCGAAGAAGATGAGTTATCAGTGCTCAATGAAGGACGGCAAACTCGTGGCCGTCAAGGGCCACTGATCGGACCATTCGCGCCCGGTGCCGTCCCACGCGCGCGCACCGGGCGCGCTTCGACGAGGAATGCCGAAAATTCGCCGCGCGAACGGGGCTTGATTGATGACAAAGGGAGACCGAATGGCCGCACAAACTATTCCCCCCGTTGTCGCGGTGGACATCAAGAACGCCTACGATGGGAGCGAGTTGGCGGGGCTGGAAAAATACTTCGCCACGCTGCCCGGCGTCACCGGCGTTCATCTGGACCGCACGGCGAGCGTGGCGCACCTGAGTTACGATCCTGCCAAGACAACGCCTGACGTTCTCGAAAAAGCGTTGCGGCGCGGCGGCTACAAGTGCGATTGCAGCCACTGCGAAGGCTCCGCCGCGCAGCCGGGCCACCCCTGCGTGGGAAGCGACGAACACGCCGCACACGGCGGCTATGGCAACGGCCACACTCCGACAACCGCCCACGCGATGCCGGCCGCCGCGCCCGCCGACCCGCACGCCGGGCACGCGGGCATGGCGACAATGAGCGCGGCCGAACACGCCCACATGGGCGGCGAACACAAAATGAACGCCGCAGACCATGCCAAGATGAGCGGTGACGAACACGCCGGGCACGGCGCGGCGATGGTGGACGACCTGCTGCGCCGCTTCATCGTGTCCCTCGTGTTGGCCCTCCCCGTGCTGGCGTTTTCGCCGATGGGCGCGCTCATCGGGCTGCCTTCGATGCCGCCGTTTGGGCTTTCGATGGCGCTGTGGGGCTTCGTGCTCGCCACGCCGGTCGTGTGGTGGGGCGGCTGGCCGTTTATCTCGGCGGCGGTGCGTGCGCTGCGGCGCGGCGAAGTCAACATGATGACGCTCATCGCGCTGGGCATCCTCGTTTCCTACCTCTATTCCGTCGCCGCCACGTTCTTCTTCAAAGGCGACGTGTTCTACGAAGCGGCGGTGATGCTGACGGCCTTCAGCCTGGGCGGGCACTGGCTGGAAATGCGTTCGCGCTTCGCCACCGGCAAAGCCGTCGAAGCCCTGCTGAAACTGGCCCCGGCGACGGCGCGCGTTCGGCGGGGCGGCGAAGAAAGCGAAATCCCGCTCGAACAGGTCGTCGTGGGCGATGAAGTCGTGGTGCGGCCCGGCGCGCGCGTGCCTGTTGACGGCGAAGTGCTGTCCGGCTCCTCGTTCGTGGACGAATCCATGATTAGCGGCGAGCCGGTTCCGGTGCAAAAAGAAGCGGGCGGCAAAGTCGTCGGCGGCACGGTCAACCAGACCGGCGCGTTCACCTTCAAGGCGACGGCGGTCGGGGCGGACACCGCGCTTGCGCGCATCGTGCAGATGGTGCAGAACGCGCAGGCGAGCAAGGCCCCGGCGCAGCGATTGGCCGACACGGCCGGCAAGTACCTGGTTTACGTCGCGCTCGCTTCGGGCCTGGCCGCGTTCACCGTTTGGTATCTGCTGGGGGCGGGTTTCCTTTTCGCCATCAGCGTGGCGGTGGCGACGATTGTCATCGCCTGCCCGGACGCGCTCGCCCTGGCAACGCCGACGGCCATCACGGTCGGCGTCGGCAAGGGCGCGAAAGAGGGCGTCCTTTTCAAAAACGCGACCGCGCTGGAAGCGACGGCGGGCATCAACACGGTGATTTTCGACAAGACCGGCACGCTCACGCAGGGCAAGCCCGCCCTGACCGATATTGTGGCCGTGCCCGGTCAGGAGGAAGCGGTGTTACTGCGCCTGGCGGCGTCGGTTGATCAGTTATCGCAGCATCCGTTGGCGGAAGCGATTGTGCGCGGGGCCAAAGAACGCGGCATCGCCCTCGCGCCACCGGAAGCGTTTAACTCGATTTCTGGGCAGGGCGTGAGCGCCAAAGTCGAAGGCAAAGCCGTTTTCATCGGCAACCGCCGACTGATGGAGGCTCAAAATATCGCGCTGGGCGACATGGAGAGCAAAGCAGGCGCGTTGACCGCGCAGGCCAAGACGGCGATGTATGTCGCCGCGGAAGGCACGTTGCTGGGCGTTGTGTCGGTCGCCGACACCATCCGCGACAGCGCGCGGCAGGCGGTGCGGCTGCTCAAAACGGCGGGCGTGCAGACCGTGATGCTGACCGGCGACAACCGCAAAACCGCCGAAGCCGTGGCGCGGCAGTTGGGCATGGACGAGGTGATCGCCGACGTGCTGCCCGAAGACAAAGCGCGCAAAGTCCAGGAACTTCAAGCGCATGGCCGCACGGTGGCGATGGTCGGCGACGGCGTGAACGACGCGCCCGCGCTCGCCCAGGCCGACGTCGGCATCGCCATCGGCGCGGGCACGGATGTCGCGGTCGAAACCGCCGACGTGGTGCTGGTCAAGAACAACCCCGCCGACGTGCCGCGCGCCATCGAACTGGCGCAGAAAGTCCGCTCGAAAATCAAGCAGAACCTGTTTTGGGCGGCCATTTATAACCTGATCGCAATCCCGATTGCGGCGGGCGTTTTATATCGCTCGACCGGCTTTCTGCTGCGCCCCGAATGGGCGGCTCTCGCCATGAGCGCCTCGACGATTACCGTCACGCTCAACGCCCTGCTGCTCAATCGCGTGCGCTTTGGAGACGCGGGCGCACCAACCAGCGAGCCGACCGCGCTTGCGGTACCGGCTGCTTCCTGAGGAACCGACGATAAAAACATTTACAACGAAACCGTGGTGGGCCTGATGCGGGGGGCATCTCCGGTCCGCATCCGAATTGACGGCGCGCGCCCGCTTCAGCGGATGGATGGATTCGGGACGAGCACCGTTGGCGGGTTCGAGGCATTGGAGCGCGGTCACTTCGACCAGGTTGTTCCTCGCGGCGTGACCTACAAGACGACACCGGCCCAGCGTCGGGCGATCCTGACGACCGCCGTCCGCGAACTCGGGGCGACACATCTACGGCTCTGGCTCTACCCGCCGGGAATCGAACTGCAGAATGATAACGCCGACCCGCGCGTCATAAACTGGAACGCGTTCCGCTGGAAAGGCGACAGCGGCAAGCCGCAGTCCGAGAACATGGCCGAGAATCGCGGGAACGGCATCCACGAGTGGGGAGAATTCCTCAAGACCGCCATCCCGCTGGGACTCGTGAACTGGATCGTCACTCCCGGCGAGTTACCCGCTTGGCTTCGCCGTCGGCTCGACGATCCGAAGGACCCCGACCGCTTCGAGGAGTACGCGGAGTGGGCCGCCGCGCACCTGCTGTATCTGAAAAAAACGTTCGGTCTGGAAGCGCCGTACTGGTCCCTGCACAACGAGCCGGACAATTACGGATGGACCTCGTCCGCGTTCTGGCTTCCCTGGCTCAAGGCCACGGGAGCGCGGTTCCGCAAGGAGGGGCTGAAGACGAAGATCATGTTCCCGGACTACATGAACGTCTACGCCGCCGTTCCGCTGGTTACGGAGGTGCTGAAGGACGCGGAAGCGCGCCGCTCCATCGGCGCGCTTGCCTACCATCACTACCGGTCGAGCGGCGACGGGCCGCAGCCGTTCCTGGAGGTCGTTTCCAAAGCCGCGACCGCCGATTCCGGCCCGCTGTTCGACAAACTCACGGCCGGCGCGCGCGCCATGGCCGAGTTGGGCCGCAGGTACGGCCTTCCCTCCTGGCAGACGGAGACGGCCTACTATCCCCGGAACTTCAAGGGATTGCCCGAATGGGAGATCGGCCGGGGACGCGCCAACGAAATCCATTACGAACTCGCCTCCGGCGCGTCCGCCGTCCAGGGGATGTGCCTGTTCTGGCCGGACGCCGTGGACCCGCGCTACGATACGCGCTCACGGCATGAGGGCCACCACATCCTGCTGACGACGGACGGCAAGCGGACGGTTCACTGGGAAGTGAGCAAGGACGCGGGGGCGGTCTTCGCGCACTACGGCCGGTTCGTGCGGCCGGGCGACCGGCGTGTGGCGGTGGAGTGCGGTGATCCGATGCTGCGCGTCACCGGGTTCGTTTCGCAAAAGAGTCGCCGGTACGTCGCCGTGGTCGTCAACAACGCCCAGGAGGGGAAGCGCCTTCGTTTCGACCTTTCCACGCCGCGCGGGAAGCCGCGCCACGCCGGCGGGCTGATCACGGACGCCGCGCGAACGTTGGCACGCCACCCGATCACGCCCGTGCCCGGCAACACGACCTCCTACGAGACGAACCTTCCTCCCTTAAGCCTCGCCACGTTTGTCTGGGCGGAAGCAGACCCAGGGCGGCTCACCCTGCCGGAAGGCACACCGAAGCGTTAGCGCCGCGCCGCCGGCACAAACATCACGGGAGAACAGAATCATGTCTTTGACGACAACAAGACTCTTCTTATCAACAACCGTCTTGATGGCAGGAACGCTCCTTGCCGCCGCCAGCCATAGGGGGAGCCGCGCCGCCGCCCGCTCGCAAAGAAGCGTCGGCGGCGACGTCGTCACGGGCCATCTTCGAGCGGCGTATTCGCCCGATCCTCGCCGCGAAGAACCCATCCTCGTGCGCGGAGTGCCACCTTTCCGGGGTGGACCTGAAGGATTACGTCCGCCCCTCTGAGGCCGAAACGTTCGCCGCCCTGCGCGACCAGGGCATGCTCAACCTGAAGCGCCCGGAAAACTCGCGCATCCTCAAATTCATCCAGATGTCCCGCCCCAAAACCCCGCTGCTCACGCAAAAGACCCGCGCCGCCGAGTACACGGCGTTCCGTGACTGGATCGTGGCGGCGGCGAACAACCCCAAACTCGCGAGTGCGCCCGCGCCGCCGACGGCTCGGCGGTCGGGGCCTGCGGTTCCCAACGCGGTGATCCGCCACACCCGTCTGGATTCGGTCGTCGCCTCGTTCGAGCGAAACGTCTGGTCGCAGGAAGGACGCTGCATGGGCTGCCACCGTCCCGATAATGCCGAGAACGTGAAAAAGTACGGCGGGCGCGTGAGTTGGTTCGTGCCGGGTGACCCGGAGGCGACGATGCGCAAACTCATCGCGCAGGGCGATGTCAACGTCGAGAAACCTGAGGAAAGCCTGCTGCTGCTGAAGCCGCTGAATAAAGTGCCGCACGGCGGCGGCGTAAAAATGCTCTACGGCGACGCAGGCTACAAGATGTTCCGGGCCTGGCTGGAAGACTACGCGGCCAGCGTCAAGGGGAAGTACCGCACCGCCCAAGACCTGCCCGGCCCAACCTCCGGCCAGAGGCTGGTGAACCTGGACAGCATCCTGAACCTGAGCAACGGCCCCGCAGCCTGGGCGGACAAACTGCTGCGCCTGGACGTGTACGCCTGGGATGCAGGCCGAAACGCCTGGGGGCAAACGCCTATCGTCACCGGCGAGCGCGGGATGTTCGGGGCCAAAGACGCGGCGTCCACGTCCACGAACCTGATCCTGTTCCTCATCGTGCCCGCCCGCGACGCGCGGCAGGCGCAGGATGGGGCAAAAGACCTGCGCGCCCGTCTGGGGCCGGGCCGCTACCTGCTCAAGTACTACTGCGACGTGGCCGGCAAACTGAGCCAGGATTACACCATCCCCACAAACTCCCCGGAATTTTATCAAGGCCAGCAGGAGGTCACGGTGCCCTTCTGGTTCGGCGGTTGGGGGAACCCCGTCAAGGTTCAATTTGCCCTTTCCAACCCGGTGGCCGGCGGAAAAGGTTTGTAAGTAAATGCTGAATCGGGTCATCGAATTCTCGCTGAAAAACCGGCTGCTCGTCGTGTGCGCGGCGGCGTTGCTGCTCGTGTACGGCACGTTCGTGGTCATCAACATTCCGGTGGACGTGCTGCCGGACCTGAACCGGCCGACCGTCACGATCTTCACGGAAGCGCCCGGTCTCGCGCCCGAAGAGGTCGAGTCGCTCGTCACGTTCAAGTTGGAAACGCTCGTGAACGGCGCGAGCGGCGTGCAGCGCGTGCGGTCCGCGTCGGGCATCGGGCTGTCGCTCGTGTTCGTCGAGTTCGACTGGGGAACCGACATCTACCGCGACCGGCAGATCGTCAGCGAGAAATTGCAGGGCGCGGGCGAACAACTGCCCCAGGGCGTTACGCCCGTGATGGGGCCGATCTCGTCCATCATGGGCGAGATCATGCTCGTCGGCATGACCAGCGAAGGGAACAAACGGCCGCCCTACGAGGTGCGCTCGCTCGCCGACTGGACGGTGCGCCAGCGCCTTTTGTCCATTCCCGGCATCTCGCAGGTGACGGTCATCGGCGGCGGCGCGCAGCAATACCAGGTGCTGACCAACCCCGCGAAACTCAAGCAGTACGGCGTCACGCTCGACGAGGTGACGCAGGCGGTCGCGCAGGCCAACACCAACACGGCCGGCGGCTTCCTGCTGCGCCCCGACACCGAGGCGCTGATCCGTAATATCGGCCGCGTGCAAAGCCTGGGCGACATCCAAAATTCCGTCGTCAAGGTCAACAAGGGCGTCCCAATTCTGGTCAAGCAGGTCGCCACGGTGCAGTTTGGGCGGGGCGTTTTGCGCGGCGACGCGAGCGTGAACGCCGCGCCCGCCGTCATTCTCTCAATCCAGAAGCAGCCCGGCGCGAACACGGTCGAACTGAGCCGGCAAGTGGACGCCGCCCTCAAAGAACTTCAGCGCACGCTGCCCCCCGACGTAAAGATCAACAACGAAGTGTTCCGGCAGGAACGCTTCATCAAAGCCGCCGTGGATAACGTCAAGGAGGCGTTGCGCGACGGCGCGATCCTGGTCACCATTATCCTGTTCCTGTTCCTGCTCAACTTCCGCACGACCGCGATTTCGCTGACCGCCATCCCGCTTTCGTTCATCGTGGCCGGGCTGGTGCTCAACGCCTTCGGCTTCACGGTCAACACGATGACGCTGGGCGGCCTCGCCGTCGCCATCGGCGAACTGGTGGACGACAGCATCGTGGACGTGGAAAACGTGTTCCGCCGTCTGCGCGAAAACCGGCACAGCCCGACCCCGAAGCCGGTTTTGTCGGTCATCTACCACGCTTCGTCCGAGGTCCGAAATAGCATCGTCTTTGCCACAATCATCGTCTTCATCGTATTTTTGCCGATCTTCGCGCTTCAGGGCGTCGAGGGCAAAATCTTCCTGCCGCTCGGTCTGGCCTACGTGATCTCGCTCGCCGCCTCGCTCGTGGTCAGCCTGACGGTCACGCCCGCGCTGTGCGCCTACCTGCTCCCCCGCGCCAAGGTGATGGAGCACGAAAAAGACTCGTTTCTGGTACGCTTCCTCAAGCGCCACGACGAGAAGTTGGTCCGCGTCGCGCTGCGCCACCCGAACGCGATCATGGGCGGGGCCGCCGTGTTGGTTCTCATCGCGGGCGGCCTGTTCGCCGTCATGGGCAAGGAGTTTTTGCCGCCCTTCAACGAGGGCACGTTCACGGTCAACGCCCAGATGCGCCCCGGCACGTCGCTTCAGGAAAGCAACCGGGTCGGCAACTCCCTTGAAAAAACGCTGCTCGCCGTTCCCGGCATCGAAGGTACGGGCCGGCGCACGGGGAGGGCGGAGTTGGACGACCACGCCGAGGGCGTCAACAACAGCGAAATCGAGGTTGAGCCAAAAGCCGAGGGCGGCAACAAGGACAAACTGGCCGCCGACATCCGTGAGCGACTTGCCGCGTTCCCCGGCGTCAACGTCAACATCGGGCAGCCGATCTCGCACCGCATTGACCATCTGCTGTCGGGCGTGCGCGCGCAGATCGCCGTGAAAATCTTTGGCGACGATCTGCGCGCGCTTCGACGGGCCGCCGTTCAGGTGCGCGACCAGATGGCGAGCGTGCCGGGCGTGGTGGACCTGTACGTCGAGCAGCAGATCGAGATTCCGCAGGTGCGGATCAACATCAATCGGCAGGAAGCCGCCCGGTACGGCTTGACCGTCGAGCAGGTCGCCGAGGCGCTCGAAACCGCCTTCAACGGGCGCGTCGTTTCCCAGGTGCTTCAGGGCCAGCGCACCTACGACCTCGTTGTCTGGTTCGACGAGGCGAGTCGCGGCGACCTTTCCGCCGTCCGCTCCACGCTGATTGACGCGCCGACCGGCGCGAAAATCCCCATCGGCCAGGTGGCGAGCGTCGTGGAAGGCACCGGCGCAAACACCATCAACCGTGAAAACGTGCGGCGGCGCATCGTCGTGCAGGCGAACGCGCAGGGCCGCGATTTGAACGGCGTGATCCAGGAAGTACAAAGCAAGGTCGCGCGCAACGTCAAATTGCCGGAAGGCTACTTCGTCGAATACGGGGGGCAGTTCGAGTCGCAGCAGTCCGCCTCGAAGCGTCTGATCGTACTTGGTCTGTTCTCGATTGTGGGCGTCTTCCTCGTCCTCTACATGGCCTTCAAGTCGGCGCGCTCCGCGCTTCAGATCATGGTCAACCTGCCGCTCGCGCTCGTGGGCGGCGTGGTCGCCATCTTTTTGACGGGCGGAACGCTTTCCATTGCCTCGATGGTCGGCTTCGTCACGCTGTTCGGGATCGCGACCCGCAACGGGATCATGATGGTGTCCCACTACATCCACCTGATGACCCAGGAAGGCGAAAAGTTCGGCCCGGAGATGATCGTGCGGGGCACGCTGGAGCGGCTCGCGCCCGTCCTGATGACCGCGCTCGTCGCCGCGCTGGGCCTGGTCCCGCTCGCGCTGGGCGCGGGGCAAACGGGCAAGGAAATTCAGCACCCGCTCGCGGTCGTCATTTTGGGCGGCCTGATCACCTCGACGCTGCTCGATCAGGTTGTCACGCCCGCGCTGTTTTTGCGTTTCGGGCGTAAGGAATGGGAAAACTACCGACCCGGCACGCCCACGCACGCCGAGGAAGAAATCGGTGAGATCGAATTCGACGATCACGCCTCCCACAACGGTATCAGCGGCCACGGGGCTGGGACGCCGTTCGCAGCGGCGACGCCGGAACCCGGACCGGCTTCGCTGAGTAGTTAAAATCGGATAGGTAGGCAGGAGAAAAAGAAATGATTGCAGTCAGGATCAAACGCGCGCCGTACGTTGCGTTCGCGTTGATAGCCGTTGTCGGCGGATTCGCTCCCCATGCGCTGGCCCAGAACAACAGCGCCAAGTCCTCCGGCGCGGCCGGCCGGCAAGCGGCCAAAACAACCGCGAGGAACGCGCGCGCGACGCCGAAAGCAAAAGACCCGATGAGCGTTTTGTTCTTGACGCCGGGCGGGCGGTACACCGAAGCGGACATTCGGGCGAACGGGCGCAAAACCGTCGCGCAGAAGTACCCCGGTTTCATGGCCGCGCACGACCCCAAACCGCAGCCGGGCGACCGCGTCTGTCCCATCACCGACACCAAGGCGAACCCGAAACTAACCTGGGTCGTCGGCGGCAAAACGTACCCGTTCTGCTGCCCGCCGTGCGTGGTCGAGTTCGTCAAAAAGGCGAAGACGAACCCTGCCTCCATCAAGGAACCAGCTGCCTACGTTAAAAAGTAGCGCCGCGTTTGGTTCTCAATGAAAAGCGGCCCCGCACTCCGGTGAGTGCGGGGCCGCTTTTTTGCGCGGACTTTGAGGACGCTTTGAGGACGCTTTAACGCCGCCCGGCCGCGATGGTCGGGGCGGCGGACGGCTTGGGCGACGAAAGGATGACAAGGTCACGCAAAATGCGCTTGGTCTCGTCCAGGATAATGTCGCGTTCGGCTGCGCCATCGTCGGCCGTGGCCGCTTCGGGATCGTCACCGGGCGCGGCGGTGGGGCGGCTCACCGGCGGCTTGGGCGAGGCGACGATGGCGAGCGGCTTGGGCAGAGCGGGCGCGTCCACGTTGGCGAGCGTGAACGCGTAAACGCGCTCGCCGGTCGCGGGCCGGGCGCGCAGTTCGGCCGTGCGGGCCTTGGCGCGCGCCTCGGCTTCCCCGCGCTCCTTGAGACGCTGCGCCTCGTTCAGCGAAACCGCCTTCTGAGCGACCGCCTTTTGCACGTCGGCGATGCGCCCGCGCAGGTAAACGAAGTCCCGATCGGCCGCGACACGGGCGGCCGACCGTTGCTTCAAGCCGGCCAGGTAGGGCTGAACGCGGTTCACTTTTTGGAACGGCGCGGCTGGGATCGTGTCCCACGGCAGCGGATTTTCGAGCGATTTTTCGCCCACGTCCAGCACGTTCGAGGCGGACGGCAAGGCAAGATCGGCCGAAACGCCCCGGAGCTGGGTGGACGCGCCGCCGGGCCGGTAAAACTTCTGGATGGTCAAATGGAGCGAGCCGGGGTCGCTCGACAGTTCCATGCCCGCCCGCTGCATGAGCGGGGCAAGTTCGACGACCGCCTGAACCGTTCCCTTGCCGAAACTCGACGTGTCGCCAACGATGAGCGCGCGATTGTAGTCTTGAAGCGCGCCGGCCACGATCTCGGACGCGCTTGCGCTGAAGCGGCTGGTCAGCACCACGAGCGGGCCGTCCCAGGCAACGCCCGCGTCCTCGTCCTCGTCCACGGTCACGCGCCCGCCGGTGTCGCGCACCTGAACGACCGGACCGCGCTTGATAAACAGCCCGGCGAGCGAAATGGCTTCGGGCAGCGAGCCGCCGCCATTGCGCCGCAAATCCAGGATGATGCCTTGCGCCTTTTCGCGCTTCAGCCGGGCGATCAGGCGCGCAACGTCGGCGGTCGCGCTTTTGTTCTTTTCCGGGTCCTGGTAAAAAAGCGGAAGGTCAATCACGCCAACACGCAGCGCCGCCGCGTTCGCGCCGGACGCGGGAAGTTCGATCAATTGCGCCTTGGCGGCCTGTTCTTCCAGTTTGATTTCGTCGCGCACGAGCAGGATGGTGCGGCGCGTGGACGGGTCCGGGGCGTCGGCCGGGATCACGCTCAGGCGCACGGCCGTGCCCTTCGGGCCGCGGATCATCTCGACCACACGGTCTATTTTCATGTCAACCGTGTCCACGGTTTCGCCGCCCGCCGTACCCTGCGCCACGCCAACGATGCGGTCGCCGACCTTGAGTTTTTTGCTCTTGAGGGCCGGGCCGCCGGGCGTGAGCGCCATGATCTTGACGTAGCCGTCCTCGCTTTGCAGTTGGGCGCCCACGCCGAACAGCGACAGCCGCAGACCGATATCGAAGTTTTCCGACGACGCCTTGCCGAAGTAATCCGAGTGCGGATCGTACACGTGCGCGAGCGTGGTCAGGTAGAGTTCGAGAATGTCGTCGTTGTCGTAGTCGTGGAGCGTGCGCGACAAACGCGCGTAGCGCCGGTTGATCGTGGCGACGATCCCGTCCTTACCTTCGGGCTTCTTTTTGTTCAGTTTTTCCTGAAGGTACTCGTAGCGCAGCCGGTCGCGCCACAGCCGCTTCGCCGCCTCCGGACTTTCGGGACGGGGTTCCTTTTTGCGGTCCACGGCGTACTCATCGTCGGCCATAAAGGTGAACGTTTCGTTCTTCAACGCCTGGTCCACGAACGTGACCTGCGCGTCGAAGCGTTCCAGGAAACGGGCGAAAATCTTCTGGGCCGGGGCGATGTCGCCTTTTTTGAGTGTCGCCTCGTCGAGCGTGGTGCGATACGGTTCAAACTCGACGATGTCGGACGCCAAAAAGTAAACGTGCTGCGGGTCGAGCGCGTCCACGAACCGGTCGAGCAGCCGGGACGAAACCGCGTCGTCGAAGGGCTGGCGCAGGTACTGGCTTCGGGACAGCAGCCCGGCGGTGACGATGGCAATTTTGGCCGCGTCTTCGGGGCTGGCGGTCGCGGTTCGCCGCCCGCTCGCGCTGGCGCCGCCATTGTTGTCGCCCGGCCGGATCGCGTTCGCGGCCGGCGCCTGGGCGGTCAGCGTCACGCCGGCCACGGGCACGAGGGCGCGTGTATTTACCTGCCGGGCGGCCCCAGCGGCGACAAGCGCGGTGGCCGCCGTGGCGGCGGTCGCGGCAACGAGAACGGTTTTGGAAAGCCTCATGGGTAATGACAATTCTTTCGGTGGTCGAGCCGGTGAAATAAAGGGCGCGGGGAAAACAGCGAAACGCGGCCGGGCGGCGCGTTCGTCGCGTCTACTTTACCCTACGGCGAAACCGCGTATCGTGTGCCACGCCGCTCGCGCGCCGGGCAGGAGATGGCGGCACGCCCGACGAAGGCGAGAACGAAAGCGAAACAAAGGAACCAACCCCTGATGACAACCTCGACAACGCCGCTGCGGGCGGCCCTGATCGGCTGCGGCCGGCGAATGCGAACGGAAGGCGCGACCGGCTGCGGCATGGGCCGCGAACACGTCCGGGGCTACCTCGATGCCGGAGCGGAAAACGTCCAACTCGTCGCGCTATGCGACACCAACGAGGAAAGCGCGCGGCTGTACCAGGACGAGTTCAGCCTGACCGACGACACGCGCATCTACACCGACAGCGCCGAGATGCTGAAAAGCGAAAAGCCCGACATGGTCAGCGTCGCGCTGTGGCCGCACCTGCACGCCCCGATGGTAATTGCCTGTGCGGAAGCCGGCGTTCGGGCCATCCACTGCGAAAAGCCAATGGCGCTCACCTGGGGCGACGCGCGGCGCATGGCTGAAGCCTGCGAAAAAAGCGGCACGCAACTGACATTCGACCACCAGCGCCGTTTCGGCACGCCGTTCCGAACTGCCAAAAAGATGCTGGACGCGGGCGAGATCGGCGACCTGCTGCGCGTCGAGGCCACCTGCGACAACTTGTACGACTGGGGCACGCACTGGTTCGACATGGTTTTGTTTTTCAACGACAACGCGCCCGTCGAGTGGGTGATCGGCCAGATTGAGCCGCGAGGCAGCCGCAAAGTCTTCGGCGCGCCCGTCGAGCGGCAGGGGATTTCGCACTTCAAGTTCGCGTCCAGCGGCGTGCGCGGCCTGCTCGTGACCGGCAAAGACACCGGCTGGGGGGCGCAGATTCGCCTTTCGGGAACGAACGGCGTGATCGAACTTGGCTACTCGTCCAGTCAAGGCGAGCGCCCGCTGCGCGTTCTGGGCAAAAGCGCGAACGGCTGGCAGGACGTGCCGTGTGACGAGAGCCTGCACGGCCCCCACTTCATCGAGCGCGCCATCGCCGACGCGATTGATGCCTTAAAAACCGGCCGCGAACCGGAACTGTCCGCCCGCCGCGCGCTTCAGGCAACCGAACTCATCTTCGCCACCTGGGAATCCGCCCGGCGCGGCGGCCGGGTGGAGTTGCCGCTCACCATCGAAGACTCGCCCCTTCAGGATTTGGTTGATAAACTGCCGGCCGTTGCCGGTTCGGGTTAATCGCCGAGGCGCAGACAGGCGGAGGTTCGTAGAGAAGGTTAGAGCGGAAGACATGTTGGGCCGCGCAGGCTTTCCGCATTTGGGAGGAGCAGCCATATGTCGCTGATTGCTCGTTTACAAGAGCGAGCCGGGAACATAGGGCGGGCTACGGATATGACCCAGTTGGTCATTCCTACGGTTCTGCCCCCGGTGGACAGGACCATTGTGGAACATACGGAGGCGACTCTGAACTTTCGCCTTCCCGAACTGCTGCGCCAAATCTACACCGAGGTTGGCAACGGCGGGTTAGGGCCGGGGTACGGCTTGTGGGACATCGAGAGCCTTGTGCGCATGTATCCGCACTGTCACGAGTCGAATCCCTATCAGCCAAACGAACTGTGGCCCAAGGGGATGCTGGACATCTGCGAGTGGGGTTGCGGCATCACGGGCTGCATTGACTGCTCCAACGCGGAAGCACCCGTATACATGTTCGAGGCAGACCCGACTACAGAGGAGAACGAAGCAGGCGACGAGATATGGGTGGCGTTGGAGGGCTTCGAGTTGCACCGTCCCTCCTTCGAGAACTGGATGGAAGCATGGCTTGACGGCGTAGACCTTTGGGCAGAACTACGTGGCCCAACGAGGCGCAGGGCATAGCAGAGTTTGGAATACCGCACGGCCCAACCAACCCTCGCGCCGAATGCGGGAGCTGCGCATCCCGATTCATTACCGCCCTTGCAGGGCCGCGTCGTGGCGGGTCGTTCTGCTTCTCACTTCCTCTGTGAACTTCCGCCCCTCCGCCCCTCGGCGTCTCATCCCTGCTCCCTCATCGCAGGTTGGCCGGGCACATGGCGCCCATACCATCCATGAATAAGCCACTGCTGATCGTTGTCACAGGGCGTCCCGGATCAGGGAAGACGACCCTGGCCCACGCTCTGGCGAAACAGGTACGTTGTCCGGCGTTCTGCCGTGATGAGTTCAAAGAGGGATTCGTCAACACCAGGAACGCAAACCACGATGCGCTAGGCGATGACGTGAACCGGGAAATCTACGAAACGTTCTTCCAGGCTGTGGAATGGATGCTTTCAAGAGGGATTAGTCTTGTTGTTGAAGCCGCATTTCAGCACAAACGTTGGGCGCCGAAACTTGAGCCTCTCCAGGACTTGTCCCGACTGTCGCTTCTGATATGCAGCGTTGATCCGCTTCTGGCAAAATCGCGGTTTGTGGAAAGGGGCCGGGCTGATCCGGTTCGGAAGCGTTTCCATGGAGATCAAACTGTCCCGGCGGAGAAAGAAGGAGTCCGGCTCCTCATCGAAAACTACGATCCGCCAAGATTGTCGTCAACGCCGACATTGTCCGTTGATACAACGGATGGGTATCGGCCCGGTATGGAAACCATCATTTCGTTTGTGATGCGTTAACGAAGCGACCTGCCGCGCGACGCCAACAGCCGAATGCAGCCGTTTCCCGCTCCCGAAGGGCTTGTCTGCCGCGACGGCATGGCGCATCGGCGCGGCCCAACGTTATCATAGGCGTGGCCGGGAAGCCGATGCGCGCGCGCGCATCCCACGAAGGCCGCCCGATACAACTTCCCAAAAGGAATCGCCCACGCATGACCCTGCCCGCCGCTGCCTCCGCTAACTCTGTCATCCCACGCCCCGAACATCCCCGGCCCGACTTTATGCGCGCGCCGTGGATCAACCTGAACGGCCGCTGGCGCTTTACCTTCGACAAAGAAAACGAGGGCGAGCAGCGCCGCTGGCATCGCCTTTCTCACCCGGAAAGCGCGACTGGGATAGCCAACGGCTACCCTCACGAACTTTCCGGCGATCCATTTTCGCGCGAAATCGTCGTGCCGTTCCCGTGGGAAAGTCCGCTGAGCGAGATCGAGGAGCCGGATTATAAGGGCGCGGCCTGGTACCAGCGCGTCGTGACTGTGCCCGAAGACTGGGCGAACGAAGCGGACACCGCCGCCACGACCGCGACGACGACCCGGACCTGGAAGCGCAAGCCGTATCTTTGCTTTGGGGCCGTGGACTGGCACGCGCGCGTTTGGGTGAACGGGCGTTTCGCGGGTGAACACGCGGGCGGCTACGCGCCGTTCGCGGTTGACATCAGCAAGTACGTCACGCCCGGCAAGGCGGCAACAATCTGCGTGCGTGCCTGGGACGTTTGCGATGCGGACACCTGCTTGGGCAAGCAAACCTACGATTGGTACACGCACAGCGGCGGCATATGGCAAACTGTCTGGCTCGAAGGTCGCGCGCCCATTTACATCGAGCAAATCCACGTCACGCCCGACCTCGACGGGGGCCAAGCAACCTTCGCCGTAACCGTCGCGGCGGCCGACAAGAACGTCGCCGGCAAGCGGCACACCCTGCGCGTCACCTCGGCCGACGGTGCGTTCCCCGAAGTCGCCCACGCCGTCACGCCCGGTGACGAGTCCGCCATTGTCACCTTCGACGTGGCCGTGCCCAACGCCAAAGCCTGGTCGCCCGAAGAGCCGAACCTGTACGACTGCACCGTGACGCTTGCGCCCGACGGCGGCGATGCTCTGCCGGACGCCGTCACGACCTACTTCGGGCTGCGCAAAATCAGCCGGGGCTTTTGGGACGACAAGCCGTACGAGTACGTTTTCCTGAACGACGAGCCGGTTTATCTACGCGGCGCGCTCGATCAAGCGTTCACGCCGGGCGGACTGCACACCTACCCGACCGACGAGGCGATTCGGGCCGACGTACAACTCGCCAAAGACGTGGGCCTGAACATGCTGCGCTGCCACATAAAAATAAACGAGCCACGCTACTATTTCTGGGCCGACAAATTGGGCGTGCTGGTCATGTACGACATCCCCTCGACGGGCGCGTACAACCCGACCGCGCGTAAAAACTGGGAACAGGCCTTCCGCGACGCGCTCGCGCGCGACTATTCGCACCCGTCCATTTTTTCGTGGATTTTGTTCAACGAAACGTGGGGCCTGGAGGAGCACCAGACCGCCCCGTCGTGGAACTGGGTCGCCGAAATGTTCGACCTGGCGAAATCACTCGACCCGACGCGGCTGATCGAGGATAACTCGGCCTGTTTGTACGATCACGTCAAGACGGACCTGAACACCTGGCACCACTACATCGCCGACTACGACCGCGCCCGCCGCTTCGTCGCGCGCCTTTCGGATCAGGTCCACGAAGGCTCGTCGTTCAACTACGTGAGCCGCTTCCAGCACCTTTCCGACGCGGCCGGCTTCAAGCAGGGGACCGAGCCGTTTTTGAACAGCGAGTACGCCGGCCTGGGCGCGGGCGGCGGCGACAAGGACGTTTCCTACTCGTTCAAGTTCCTGACCGGCGATTTGCGCCGCCACGACAAGGTGTGCGGCTACGTCTACACCGAACTGACCGACCTGGAATGGGAGCACAACGGCTACGTCAATTACGACCGGACGCAAAAAGAATGGGGCTACGACACGTTCGTGCCCGGCATGGCGCTCGCCGACCTGAACGGCGCGGACTTCGTCGGCGTTGACTGCGCCCCGTGCCAAACGCTCGCGCCCGGCGAAATTCTGCGCGCGTCCGCCTTTGTGTCGCACTGGGACCGGAAAACCTTTGAAGGCGGAAACGCCCGCCTGCGCTGGCAAGTCTCGTTCGTGGACCGCTTCGGCAGCAAGACCCCGCCGGGCGGCGGCGGCCAGCGTGACTTGTCAAACCTGCGCCGCTATCACGTCAACGACGCGGGCGAGATCGCCGTCACGCTCCCTGCCGAGCCGGGCCTGTTCACCCTCGCCCTGTTTTTGGAAGACACAGATGGCACGATCCGCGCGCGCAACTACGTGAACGTGGACGTGACCGACGGCAAGCCGTTGCCCGCGACCGAAATCACCTCGACCGGCGGCCACGTTCTGCGCTTTTCGCCCGGCGACTACACCGAATCCTCCTGGCCGCAGCCCACGCTCGCCAAGCAGGGCGCGAAGTTTGGCGGCGGCGGGGCGGGCTACGTCGAATACGAACTGACGCTGCCCACCGACCTCGACTTGGCCCACGTGACCGGCTTGCGGGTCGTCTTCGAGGCCGGCGCACGCACGGCCCAGGCACGCCTGGGCTGGAGGCGCATCAACCATACCGGCTACGGCGGCTACCCGCAGACCGAGGAGAAAAAACTGCCCACCGACGTGGTGGTCAGCGTCAACGGCACGCAAATCGGCCAGATTATCCGCCTGCCCGACGACCCGGCCGACGCGCGCGGCGTGCTCAGCCTGCACCTTCAGGAAAACTTCGAGTTCGGCTCCTACGGCTTCTTGACGACCGTGGCCGCCGACGCCGAAACCGCGAAGAAGGCGCTTGCCGCCGCTCCGAACGGCCGCCTCACCGTCCGCTTCGAGGTGCCGCGCACGACCGGCGCGAAGGCCAATGGGCTGAACCTGTACGGTGAGCGCATGGGGGCGTTCCCGGTCGCCCCAACTTTGTTTGTGGATGGGGAGTGACGCTGCCGCCAAACACCCCGCACATCCCAAAAACCTTTGGAATGAAAGGTTTTGTTTGGCCGACGGCGCAATCAACAGGGAGCGTGTAACACAATGCTCGCTCGCGGCGGCCAGCGCTCGAAAGGATGCCGGACGCATCATCTTTGTTTCGTGCTCGTGTCTCGTGGAAGGAGATCGGTTTTCATGTTCATCGCCGGCATTCGTTTTCGGGTTTCCCGCGTCGCGGCCACGGCCGCAAGTCTCGCCATCGCGCTTCCGCTTGCCGCCGGAGCGGCGTGGGCGCAAACTCCCGCTCCCAACGCGGCCCCGGCCGCCGCGGTCGCCGCGCCCGGCAAGGTCATCGTGCCGGAGCGCACCGAGGTCAAGCTGACGCTGAAAGAAGAGTTGCGGTCCGGTAAAAGCAAAACCGGGCAGGAAGTGCCATTCGCGGTCGCGCAGGATGTCTTCGGTCCGGGCCGCGTGCTTTTGATTGAGGCCGGCACGCTCGCTTACGGCAAAGTGACCGGTTCGCGCAAACGCGGCATGTTCGGCAAGGCCGGCAAGCTGGGCTTCACCTGCGATTACATTCGGATGAGCGACGGCACGCGCGTGGCCCTGCGCTCCGACCCGCTTGGAGCGCGCGGGCGCGACAACAAAACGGCTTCCATTGCCACCGCGATTTTGTTCGCGCCGGTCGCAATTTTCATGAACGGCCGTGACGTGACGGTGGACAAGGGCAAGGAGTTCACGATGTACGTGGACACCAACACCGAGGTGCCCGCGCCGGCCGTCGCCCAGGTTGCCGCGCCGCGCACCACTCCGGTTGCCGCTCCCGTGGCGGTTTCGGCGCTCCCCGCCGCGCCGGCTGCCCCAGTCGCCCTGCCCGCCGCGCCGGCCCCCGTGGAAAAGCCCGCGCCCGCTGCTGTGCGCAGCCTTTTCGTGCTCAAAAACAACAAGGGCGAAGTGGTCGGCACGCTGCTGGGCTTTGACGGCACGTTTTACACGGTGCAGAGCGCCAAAGGCCAGCAAAAAATCAAGGCTTCCCTGGTCAAGAAAATCTACCCCTTAGCCGCCAAGTAAGCCGGCTCGAAAACAATAGCCGGTGGGCTAAGCCGTTGTCCGACAACGAGAAAAAAGGGGCGCGGCATCTGCGCCCCTTTTTTCCGGCTTCCCGGCAGGAACAGCGTCCGCGCGCCGCGAAGGAATAAGCGGGAAACGTTTCCGAAGGAGGCAACGCTTATGATTTCCACTCCCGCGCCAACCGCAAAGGCAAGCGCCGCCGCCGCCCCAACACCGGAGCACAAAGTCGCTCCGCCCGGCTTCACCCCCGAACAATGGGAAGCATTCGACCGCGACGGCTACCTGATCCTCGAAAACGCGCTCACGCCGGACGAGATCGCGCGTTACGTCGCGGTCATTGACGCGGTCGCGGCCACGCACCCGGACTACGCTCCCGGCAAAACGTTCTCCCCGTGGAGCGGCGTCGCCCACCTGCACCCAGAACTTGCCGGCCTGATTGACCATCCGCGCCACGTCGGCTACGCGTACGATTTGTACGGTGAACTGTTGAAGTTGCATAACTCGCAGTTCTTTTTGCGCCCGCCCGGCCCGTCGAACACCAAATGGCACAACGACGGCGCGCGGGCGGTGCCCTACGGCGTGTATTCCGGCCCCGACGTGCCGCTCCAATTCAAGGTCGCTTACTGGCTGACCGATTTGCCGCGCGAAAAAATGGGCAACCTTGTCGTCGCGCCCGGCAGCCACAAGTCGCAGCGCTTCGCCGCCTACACCCGGCCCGACGACGTGCCTGGTCAGGTCGCCGTGTGCGTCCCGGCCGGCACGATGATGTTTCTCAACGGCAACCTGTTCCATACCGTGCAGCCCAACGAAAGCGACAAAACGCGCTACAACTTTTTCTACACTTATTGTCCTTCCTGGGTCTGCGAGGCCGACCGCTTCTTTTGTGACGAGGCGTGGCTTGAAACGCTTTCGCGCGAACAGCGGATCATTATGCGCTCGTATCCGAACGACCCCTACGCCCGTACCAAGCCGCCAACCTCTGACTTTCCTTTGTACCTCGACCGCGACACCGGCCTGGACCATGACCCCGACGCCGACCCCAACGTGCCGCTCGCCATCCGCAAACGGCGCGTGGCCGTCGAAACGTAAGGAGAATAAGTACCATGACGAGTTCCATGAAAATGACACGACGAACGCTGCTGCTTTCCGCCGGAGCCTTTCTTGCCGTCACGGCGGCGCTGGACGGGCAAACCGCCGCCCGTGCCGCCGAACCCATCCCGGCCGCTTATCGTATCGGCGGCTGGGCCATCGGGTGCCAGGCCTACAGTTTCAATCGCTACTCGGTGATCGAGGCCATTCAAAAGACGGCCGACGCGGGCGGCAAGATCATCGAGTTTTTCCCCGGCCAGAAGATCGGGCTGGACGCGAGCGACGCCCGGCTGGACGCGAACACGAGCGACGCGGCCATCGCCCAGATCAAGGACGCGCTCGCCAAGCGGGGCGTGCTCGCCGTGTCGTTCGGCGTGGTCGGACTGCCCAGCAACGAGGCCGAAAGTCGCAAAGTCTTCGAGTTCGCCAAGAAAATGGGCATCCGCACCATCGTGACGGAGCCGGGCGAGGACGCGATGGATGGGATCGAGCGGCTGGTCCGGGAATACGACATCCGCGTCGCCATCCACAACCATCCCCGGCAGGCGAACAATCCGAACTACAAGGTGTGGGACCCGAACTACGTTTTGTCCCTCGTGAAAAACCGCGACAAACGCATCGGGGCGTGCGCGGACACGGGCCACTGGGTCCGGTCGGGCATCAAGCCGGTTGACGCGCTGCGCATTTTGCGCGGCCGGGTGCTCGAATCGCACCTCAAGGATTTGCACGAGTTTTCGCCCGGCGGCCACGACGTTCCGTTCGGCACGGGCGTCAGTGACATTCGAGGCATTTTGGACGAACTGCGCGCCCAGAACTTCGACGGTAATTTGAGCATCGAGTACGAATACAACTGGGAAAGCAGCGTTCCCGAGATTGCCCAAAGCGTCGGCTTCGTGCGCGGTTACGCCGCCGCCGCCCTCCGACGCTGATCGCGCGCGCTCAGAAACAATGGCCGACGCGCAAAGGAGCGAACCATGACCGACGAAAAGACCGACAACCGACCGAAGCAAATTCTGACCCGCCGCGACCTGCTCAAAGCGACCGGCGGCGCGGCGGCGGCCGTCGCGCTTCCGACCATCATTCCCTCCGGCGTGCTCGCGCGGCAGGGACGGCCCGGCGCGAACGACCGCATCGTCTACGGCCACATCGGGGTGGGCGGCATGGGCAGCAGCCACATCGTCGGCGACAGTTGCGCCGCGCTGTGCGACGTGGACGCGAACCACCTCGCGGCTGCCGCCAAAAAGGTCCAGGGCACGCCGCTGCTCACCGACGACTACCGGCGCGTGCTCGATAGAAAAGACATTGACGCCGTAACCATCGGCACGCCCGACCACTGGCACGCGCTGATGACCGTTCACGCCTGCCAGGCCGGCAAGGACGTGTATAGCGAAAAGCCGACCTGCCGCACGATTGCCGAGGGGCACGCGATGGTGGCCGCCGCCAAACGCTACAAGCGCGTGGTTCAAATTGGGGCGCAGGGCCGCTCGAATCCCGTCGCGGCCCAGGCGTGCAACTTCATCCGCAACGGCGAAATCGGCAAAGTCAACCGGGTCGAAATCTGGCACCCGAACAACTACGTTTCCGATAACAACTTCGGCGAGGAGAAAGCCCCGCCGCCCGAAATGAACTGGGACATGTGGCTCGGCCCCGCCCGCTGGCGGCCGTACAATCCGGCCATCGCCCACTTCAACTTCCGCTGGATGATGGATTTTGGCGGCGGCTTCATCCGCGACCGGGGAAACCATGCGCTGAGTATCGTGCTATGGTGCGTCGGCCAGGACGACTTTTCCTCACCCGTCACGGTTGAGGCGACCGGCCAAACCAACCCCCTCAGCGTTTACGACGCGCCGCAGACCATGAACGTGAAGTGGACGTTCACCAATCCCGCATGGACGCTCACCTGGAACCAGCCCGGCGTTCCCAACCCGCGCTTTCCGGGCGAATGGGGCGGAACGTATTACGGCGACAAGGACAGTCTCGTGGTCCTGGGCGGCGACGGCGGCTGCGACACCGAACAAAAAGCAAAGGAGTACAAACCGCCGTCCGGGGGCTTCAACGCCTTCTTGGAACCGGTTGAAACCGACCCGACCGAGCGGCACCGGCGCAACTGGCGGCGGTGCATCAAAACGCGCGAGCAGCCCGTGATGAGCGCCGAAACCGGCTACAAGGTCATCCAACTACCCATCATCGCCAACATCGCCTGGATCGTCGGCCGCCCGCTGACCTGGGACCCCAAAGCCGCCCGCTTCGTTGGCGACGAGGAGGCGAACCGCTTCCTGTCCGACCCGATGCGCGGCCCGTGGCGCTTGTGACACCCCCGTCCGACGCCGGCCCAGGCCCCACCGGTGAGGCCGCACCCCCCACCGGTGAGGCCGCAGGCGATGTCGGAGGACGCAAATCCTTTGGAGATAATGTATGAGTAACGAAAATACGAGTTTAGCCCCCACCCGGCGCGAATTTCTTGCCGGCAGCGCCAAAGCCGCCGTCGCCGCAAGCGCGCTCGCCGCCGCCGCGCCCCGGCCCGCCCGCGCCGTTTCCCGTCAACCCGCCCCCCTGAAAAACAGCCGCATCGTGCTGGGCCTGATCGGCTGCGGCGGCATGGGGTCGGCCAACATGCACAACCTGATGGGCCATCCGGAAGTCGAAGTTGCCGCGCTGTGCGACGTGGATGACGCCCGGATGCCCGGCGACATCAAGGACGTGGAGCAAAAATACGGCAAGCGCCCGGCCGTCTACAAGGACTACCGTAAAATGCTGGAGCGCGGCGACATCAACGCCGTGATCGTCGGTACGCCTGACCACTGGCACGCGCTCAACCTGATCCACGCCTGCGAGGCGGGCAAGGACGTATACTGCGAAAAGCCCATTTCGCACGACATTACCGAAGCCAAAAGCATGGTCGGCGCGATGAAACGGTATGGCCGCATCGTGCAGGTCGGAACCTGGCAGCGGTCCACGCGCGAGTTCACCGACGCCGTGGCCTACGTCCGAAGCGGCAAACTGGGCAAAGTCACGACCGCCCGCGCCTGGAAAACCGATACCGCGCGCATGGGCCACAACAGCCCGAAGCCCGTTCCGGCCAGCATGGATTACGAAACGTGGCTCGGCCCCGCCGCCCAAACCGCCTACGTTCCCGAATACACCCACGGCAACTGGCGCTGGTTCATCAACACCGGCTGCGGCATGACCGGCGACTGGGGCGTTCACATGATGGACATCGCCCTGCTCGGCATGAGCAAAAGCAACGACCTGGTCATGCCCACCGAAGTCAGCGCCTACGGCGGCAAACTCGCCTGGCCCAACGACGACCGCACCACGCCCGACACCCACGTCGCCATCATGAAGTTCGCCAACCCCGACTTCGTGCTCCACTGGGAAACCGGCCGCAAACCCTTAGACAACGGCCCCGATCACGGCACCGAATTCATCGCCGCCGACGGCAAAAGCCTGATGGTGTGGCGCGGCGGCTGGACCATCCGCGACGCCGACGGCAAGGAAATTCCCAAAGAGCAGGCCGAACCCACCAACGACCACTGGACCAACTGGCTCGACTGCCTGAAATCGCGCACCCAGCCGCGCTCCGATTTGGCCTCAATGGCGCAAACGACCATCGTTTGCCACCTCGCCAACGCCGCTCTGCTGTCCGGCCAGACCGTGCGCTGGGACAAATCGAAAATGGACCTTGTCGGCGCGGCCGGCAAAAACACCCTGTCTTACGCCCGCCCCTACCGCAAGCCGTACAAACTGCCGATCTACCCGATCTGAGGGAGCCTCTCATGACCCTGACTACCGCAGATGCAGCACCCCCTACCGACGCCAAGTTTTTGGAAAGCATGGCCTCGCCCGATCCAGCCGTTCGGCGGGCCGCCGCCGCTTTCGCCCGGCGGCGCGGGGCGGACGCGCTGCCCGGCCTCGCCGACCTCGCCGCATCGTCCGACAAGGCCGTCGCCAAGGCCGCGCAAAAGGCGATGGCCGACATCATTCACCACGCCGCCCGCCCCGGCGCGGGGGGCGAGGCGGGGCAAGCCGCCGCCGCACTGTTGAACATTGCCCAGGCCGCGAACCGGCCGCGCGCCGTCCGCGCCCACGCCCTTTACCTACTCGGCTTCGTCGCTTCCAAAACGGCCGCTCCCGTTTTGAAAGGGCTGATGACGGATCGGGAGATCGGGGAGGACGCCCGCATGGCTTTGGATCGAATCGGCGGCGGGACGGCAAAAAGGTAAACGCCTGCCCACACGGGTCGAAACCCGCGTCATGTCTTTTCCGCCCGCCCGCGCCCTCGCCGGATTCGTTCTGCTGCTGCTCCTCGCCGCCGGACTGCAAACCACGCTCGCCCCGCGTTTGCTCCTGTGGGGCGGGCAGCCGGACTTCGTGTTCGCCGTTTCCATCGCCGCGTCCCTGCTCACCGATGCGGGCGGGGGCGCGCTTGCGGGCTTCGCGGGCGGGCTGGTCACGGCTGCCCTGACCGGCGAAACCGTGGGAACCCTGATCGTGTCGCGCACGCTGGCCGGGTTCGCGGCCGGCGCGCTTGCCTCCCGGCTGTTCCGCGCCAACGTGCTCGTGCTTCTCGCGGGCGCGTTCGTGGCGGGGCTGATCGCGCAGGGCGTATACGCGCTATCCGCACCGGCCGTGGCCGCGCGCGCGGGAGCGGGAACCGCGCTCGCCGGGGCCGTTGAAAACGCCCTGCTCGCCCTGGTGGTCGCCCTGCTGCTGCGCCGCCTGGGATGGGGACCGGAGCGCGAAGCGTGACCCGTCGCGCGCGCGCGTTCGTTGACCGTGCCAAAGCCGCACGATACAATACATTCGCAAAGCCGCCGATTCTCCCCAACCCGGAGCCGGCGGCTGTTTTTTCGACAGGCGAGAACAGCGAAAGGCGAGCGGAATTACCATGCCAGCAGCGACGACGGCAGCGGCCGAAACGACAAGCGACGACACCCTCTACGACCTGACCATCATCGGGGGCGGCCCGACCGGGCTGTACTGCGCGTTTTACGCCGGGCTTCGCCAGATGAGCGTCAAGATCGTGGACAGTTTGCCGCAGTTAGGCGGTCAGCTGGCCGCGCTGTACCCGGAAAAATACATCTACGACGTGGGCGGTTTCCCCCGCGTGCTCGCCAAGGACCTGGTCCAGATGATGTCCGACCAGGCCCTTCAATACCATCCGGCCGTGTGTCTGAGCGAAAAAGTGACCGGCCTCCACCGCGACGAAAGCGACGAGCACGGCGGCGTCATCACGCTCACAACCGACAAAGGGCGCAAACACCGCTCCCGGACCGTCGTAATCGCGGCCGGCGTGGGCGCGTTTTTGCCGCGCAAGATGGACGTTCCCGGCCTGGACGAATTGGAGGGCCGGGGCGTCCAGTATTTCGTGAACGAGACCGCCCACCTTGCCGGCAAAAAGATTGTGATCGTGGGCGGCGGCGACTCGGCTTTTGACTGGGCGCTCGCGCTCGGCGAACCGGCCGCGTCCTGCGTGCTGACCCACCGCTCCGACCGCTTCCGCGCTCATGAGGACACGGTCGCCAAAGTCACGGAAGGCGGGGCTGTTGAAATTCGCACCTTTCACGAACTTAAGGCCGTTCATGGCGAGGAGCGCCTGGAAGCCGTAACCATTTTCGATAACCGCACCGGCGAGGAGACTATCCTGCCCTGTGACAACCTGCTGCTCAACATCGGTTTTTTGACCAACCTCGGCCCGATCAAGGAATGGGGTCTGGAACTCGACAAAAACGCCGTGCGCGTCAATTCGGTCATGCAAACCAACCTGCCCGGCGTGTATGCGGCCGGCGACATCTGCGCCTACGTGGGCAAGCTCAAGCTGATCGCCACGGGCTTCGGCGAGGCGGGCACGGCCGCCAATTACGCCAAGACCTTTATTGATCCCGCTTCCCGCGCCTTCCCCGGCCACTCCTCCGAAATGAGGTGAAATCCGGCCCTTTTGCGCCGGCACGGAACTTGCTTCAAGCCATATTGGAACGCGCGGGGCTGTCGGCTCGAACGGCCGGACGGCCCCACGATATACCAGCATTTACACCTATAAAGACTTGCTGCGTTTTCGTTGACAGCGCGCGAAGGGCTATGTTACACTCGCAAGCACTGGCGAGCATCCGTTTCTTTTCGCCCAATCAACGGACCTGAAAGCCACCCTTCCGAACCGGCCGCGGGAAACAAACCTTTCGCCCGCGCGGCCCGTGCGTCAAGCGACGGTTGGAAGCGGATAAGCAAAACGAGCGTACGTGTTCGTTCGTGTGGGTGTGCGGGGAGATCAGCCCGATGGCGAACTCGGAGGCCGGCGCTCTTTTGAGCGATACAGCCGCGAACAAAGAAATTCTTCCCCTGCTGGAGCCGGCCGAGATGGCGCGTCTTTCAAACGAGTACGCCCGCACCCGGAACGCTCACATCCGGGAAATGCTCATCCTGCACCATCAGGGGCTGGTCAAAAGCATCGCGGCGCGTTTTTTGAACAACGGCGAAACCCTGGATGATCTGGTGCAGGTCGGAAACATCGGACTCATCAACGCGCTGGACCGCTACAACCCCGACCAGGGAACACGCTTTTCCACCTACGCGACCCCCACGATCCTGGGCGAGATCAAGCGTCACTTTCGGGACAAGACGCCCGGCATCAAGGTGCCGCGCTGGCTGCGGGAGTTGCACCAAGCGGCTCGTCGTGCCAGCCAGCAGTTGACGCAGGAGTTGGATCGTAGTCCCAGCGTGTCTGAGGTGGCGGCTCGTTTGGGGGCGAGTGAGGAGGAAACCCTACAGGCGCTCGAATCGGCTGAGGCGTTGAACGTGCTATCGCTCGACATGCGCCTTGACCAGGGCAGGGGCGTACCGGACAGCTCCACCCTGCTCGACCTCGTCGGCTGCCAGGACGGCGCGCTGCACGACCTGGAAACGTTCGGCGACCTGCGTCAGGCCATCGAACGCCTGGAAGCCCGCGAGCGCCAGGTTATCTCCCTGCGCTTCTACGACGAGATGAGCCAGGCCAAGATCGCCAAAAAAATGAACATTTCGCAGATGCATGTGTCGCGCCTTCAGCAGCGCGCGCTCAGGCATCTGCGCGGTCTGCTTGCCGAGGACACGCGTCGGCGCACGTTGAAATTGCGGAAAAAGTAGATCGAGGAGTTTTTCGCTTTTCGACCTGCGGAAACGGTCCCCGACTGCCGAAGACAGTCTTGTGGGACCTTTTCTTTTGTCGGAAGGCGGCGGGCCGAACACCATCAGCGCCCTCGCCCGCGCGCTCGACGCTGCCGCGATGCGCCAGGAGGCCGTCGCCGCCAATCTTGCCAACGTCAACACGCCCGGTTATCAGCGTCGTGACGTTGCGTTTTCCCTTCCTCCGCCGGCGGACGCGGAAGCGGCGACGCTCGTTCTTGCTCGTACCGATTCGCGCCACCTGAATGGCCTTGTGGCCGCTTCCAGCGGCGGCGGGCCGCGCCTGGTGACGGACGGGAGCGGGGCGATGCGGCTGGACGGCAACAACGTGGACCCCGACGCGGAGGCGGCTCGTTTGGCTGAAACCGAGATTACCTTCGCCGCGCTTACTCAGGCGCTGTCGTCCCAGTTCGGCGCGCTTCGCATTGCCATCATCGGCAGCGCGTCGGGCCGATAGGAAAACCCGATGAGTTTTTTTTCTTCTCTGGGCATCTCCGCGTCCGGCATGACCGCCGAGCGGCTGCGCATGGACGTGGTCGCCGACAACCTCGCCAACGTCAACACGACGCGCACGCCCACCGGCGGTCCGTTTCGCCGCCGCCGCGTCGTTTTTGAGGAACGGGGGGAGCAAACAATGCCCAGCGACTTTTCCTCAGCCCTACAAAGGGCGGCCGGAACCGGCGGTGACTTTGGGCTGAACGGCGTTGCGGTCGCGCGCGTCGAGGAGGACCCCGCGCCCCCGCGCCGCGTTTACGACCCCGGCCACCCCGACGCCCGGCCCGACGGCTACGTCGAGATGCCCAACATTGCGACCGTTACCGAGATGGTGGACATGATGAGCGCGACCCGCGCCTATGAGGCGAACGTCGCCGCCGTCCAGGCCGCCAAGCACATGGCGATGAAGGCCCTTGAAATCGGCCGGTAACACACGCTGTCTTCCCGCTAAAAGAAAAGCAAAGGCTTGCCGTGAACATCCTTGCCCCTTCCATCACCACCGCCGCGTCCCTGCCCGCAAAAGGGGAGGCCGCTTCCCTTTCCAACGGGAATGCCGGCGGCCCGTCGTTCGCCGACACGCTGGCGCGCGCTTTGGACGGCGTGAACGCGATGCAGTTGAACGGTCAGGCGGGGGCGCGTTCGCTCGCGGACGGCTCGGCCGCCAATATCCACGACGTAACGATTGGTCTGGAGCAGGCCAACATCGCCCTGCAACTGACGGCCACGGTGCGCAACCGGGCCGTCGAGGCGTATCAGGAAATCATGCGGATGCCGGTGTAAAAAAAGGGCGAACTCAGGCGGCGCGGTCATGGCGGGGCTGTGCATCGCCCTGACCCTCGTCCCGCTCGTCGCGCTCGCGGGCGATCTGGCGCAGCGTTAAAAACTCCATCAGGTTGTCGGCGGTCAGCATTCCGACCAAGCGGCCGTTTTCCATCACGAGCACGGGGGCGTGCTGAACGCCGTTCGGGCGCATCAAAACGTCGTCGAGCGGATCGTCGGGGCGCACGATCATCACCTCTCGGCTCATCACGCCGGAAACGTAGGCGGTTTCGCCGCTTTGCGCGAGGCCGCGCAGCAGCGACTGGCGCGACAGCACGCCCACCACGTCCTCGCCGAACGTGACCGGGAAATCCTGCTGGCTGGTTGCGAGCAGCACCTCGGCGGCCCGCTTGAGGCTGTCGCCGACCTGAAGCGTTTCGAACTGGCGCACCATCGCCGACTCAACCGGCACGCCTTCGACGATTTCGCGGCCCTGCTCGGCCTGGTTTTCCTGACCCGCCCCGAAGTAGACGAAAACGGCGATCAGCATCAGGCTGAACTGCCCGTAGCGGAAACCCAGAATGCCCAGGCCGATGGCGACCAGCTGACCCACGCCGGCCGCGATGGAGGTTGCGCGCCGCCGGCCCAGTTTCAGGGAAAGCGCGGCCCGCAATACACGCCCACCGTCCATCGGGAAGGCCGGGATCATGTTGAATAGCACGAGCATGACGTTGGCGACCAGCAGTCGGTGCAGCAGGTCGCCGCGCGAAAACAACGCATCGGTCGTGAAGTTACCGGCTAGGCCGCCCGGACGAGCGGCGAGAACCGTTCCCAAAATCAGCGCAATCACGACGTTGACGGCCGGCCCGGCAACCGCGATCACCAGTTCGTGCCGCGCGCGCGGCGTCCCCTCGATGGAAGCGACGCCGCCAATGGGATACAGCATGATGTCCCGCACGGTGTAGCCCAGGCGCTGCGCCACGAGCGAGTGGCCGTACTCGTGAAGCGCGACGCAGGCGAAAACCCCCATCAAGAAAAGCACCAGCGTTCCGCCGCTGCCCGTCCCGATGCCCACCACCGCGTAGTAGATCAGGATCAGCAGAAAGGTAACGTGGAGCCGCAGTGGAATGCCGGAAATCGTCGCGAGGCGCAGCGACCACGCGTCGCGCTCGCCGGTTTCCGTTCCGGGAAGCGGCTTTTCGTTTCGGGCAGGCGGCGATTTTTTCGGGGGCGGCAAAAGCGTCATCGTTAATGGTTCTCGGTTTCCGGCAAGATCGAATCGTTGTTTTCTACGTTTTCTACGGCCAATCGCTCGACGGCGTCGCGGGTCAGGCGGTAATACTGCCAATCGTTCAGGTGGCGCGCGCCGCGCCGCTGGTAAAAGTTCTGGGCAAGTTCATTCCAGTCAAGCACGACCCATTCCATGCGGCCACAATCACCCGCGACGGCCTCGCGGGCAAGGTGGCGGAGCAGGGCGGAACCGACCCCCCGGCCGCGCGCGTCGGGAGGGACGAAAATGTCCTCAACGTACAACGTCGGACGGGCGAGGAACGAGGAATACGTCTCGAAGGTGATCGCGTAGCCGACGGGCGCGTCGTCCTGCTCGGCGAGGTAGGCGCGAAAACGGGGCGGGTTTCGCGCGAAGCCATCGCGAATCAGGCGCGCGCGGGCGTTGGCATCAGGCCGGTCCAGTTTTTCGTAGTCGGCGAGGGCGTCAATCAAGGAAAGCAGGGCCGGGGCATCTTCCAGGCTGGCCCGTCGTACGCGAATCAAGAGCGGGGTTCTCCTTGCGCGGGCGAGCGCGCATCCCGGAACTTTTACCCGGTCCGCCAAAAAGACAAAAACCGGCGCGCGACACGCATCTTTTGGTCCGCTTCGTGCGGCGGGCTGTATACTTGAGCCTGACCTGCGTCCTTGTTCCTTCCCGACCTACCAGGAGACTTCCCCGCCCGATGCAAGCCCTCCACGGCCTCGCCGACCTGTTTCTACACCTTGACAAGCACCTCGCCGCCGCCACGACGACTTACGGGACCGGTATCTATGCGCTGCTGTTCGGCATCGTTTTTTGCGAGACCGGGCTGGTCGTGCTGCCCTTTTTGCCCGGCGACTCGCTTTTGTTCGCGGCCGGCGCGGTTTCCGCCCTGCCGTCGGGCGGGATGAACGGCGCGCTGCTGTACCCGCTTTTCCTGACCGCCGCCCTGCTCGGCGACAACGTCAACTATTGGGCGGGCCGCCTGATCGGACCGCGCGTTTTCAAAAGCGACGCGTCGCGCATTTTCAAAAAGGCGCACCTGAACCGCACCGAGGAGTTTTTTCGCAAGCACGGCCCGAAGACGATCATCCTGGCGCGCTTCGTTCCCATCGTTCGCACGTTCGCGCCGTTCGTGGCGGGTGCAGGCAGCATGGCCTATGCGCAGTTTCTGGCCTACAGCGTGGCGGGGGCGATCTTGTGGGTCGGCGTGTGCGTCACGGCGGGACGGCTGTTCGGCGGGCAGGCGTTCGTGCAAAAAAACTTTTCGCTGATCGTGCTCGCGGTCGTGGCCGTGTCGCTGCTGCCTATTTTGTTCGAGGTTTTGAGCCACCGACGCAACAATGCGGGCAAAATCATCGCAGCCACGCAACCGGCGAACGATAAGTAACCGCCCAACACAAAAAGCCCCCGGAGCCATTTCTGGTTCCGGGGGCTTTTTTGTTGGTTACAGGCGGCTTTACCGCTGGTCGTCGGCGGGGTCGCCGTAGGGGTCCTGCGAGGCGGGAAGGACGTTCGGGTCGCCAGCCAAACTGGCGTTCTGACCCTCGTCGGCCGGGTCGCCCATCGGGTCCATTGAGGCCGGCAAAACACTGCCGTCGTCGCTGCCGTATTGGTTCGAGGCATACTGACCTTGATCGGCGGGGTCGCCCATCGGGTCTTGCGAGGCAGGAAGGACGTCTTGGCCCGCGTTCGCGTCGTAGGTTGCGTTGGGGTCGAAGTTGGGGTCGCCCTGCGCCGTTGCTGTCTGCTCTTCGTCGTTGTTTCGACCGGTGACGGCGTCAACGACGCTTTCAAAAATTCTGCCTAAGCCCATTTTCTTGTTCCTTTACTGCGTTCTTCTGAAGGCGTTCGTTAACCGCGCGGGCCGGGCGGGGTGCCGTTCACCATTCCGCCGCCGCCGCTGTTGCCGCCGCCGTACGCGCTTCCGAGGTTGGGGTCGAACTCGCCGAACGATTGGGTGCGGTAGCCGGTGGGCGCGGCGGGCGCGGGGCCGCGATAACGGTTGTAGTTCGGCGCGTAACGCTGAAGGTCGGCAATCGGCACCTGAACGGCCCGGTTGGGGACGGTCAGCCAGACCGGACGCTTCTGGGCATCGCGGTAGTAAATGCCGCCATTTTTGGAGCGGTACAACTGCGGGCGCTGGGCGGCCGTCATGTTTCCGTTGCCGCCGGGAATCACCTGCGCGCCGGTTCCGGCGTTGGGGTTCATCGCCGCTTGCTGCTGCTGGCCGGCGGTATGCCGCTTCCACAGGTAGTACAACAGGGCCGCGCCGGCAAGGGCGACCACCTTTTTGCCCATGCTCATGCCTTGCCGGGGCTGGCCGGTTTGGGGCTTTCGGCCGAAGCCAAACTGCGCCTGGGCGGGCAGGGCGAATAGGGGCAGCAACAGGCACAAAGCCGCAATGAGCGCGGTCGCCCTTTTACCGCCGCTTTGGTTTTCAATTCGCGTCAACAATTTCGTTCGTCTCCTTCGCGGCCTCGTTTCCGTTTGAGATAATGAGAGCCGCAGCAAACGGTTTTTACCGTGGAGACTTACCCGGCATTTCCAACCCTCGAAACGATCTGGGCGTGTTCAGGATCACCAGGCCCAGAACGAGCGCGCGGCCGTCGCCGTCCGTGTAGCGAAGCGAAGCGCCGGGCGCGTTTGTCCAGTTCGGCGGGGCGGGCACGCCTTTGGGGAGCAGGTTGCGGTTCGCCAAAACGGAAATGGGCGGCCGGGGCAGGCTGAGCAGGTTCCGGCTGCCCAGAAACACGTTGCCTTCGAGCACGGCGCGCGCCTGCGGGTCGTCCAGCGTGAGGAACGTGATGCGGCCGTCGCCGGCAACAAAGGTGTTCTGGAACAGGAACAGCGTGCCGTCGTGCTTGCCGCCGGATTCGCTGCCGAAAAGAACGAACTTGGCCGTGTTGCCGGTTCGGTCCGGCTTGCTGACCAGGACGTTGCCGACGAGCAGGGCGTTGCTGTGGGGCCGGTCGGTTTCATTCGCGGCGTCCACGCAGCCGACCTCGCCCTCGTTCGAGTCCACGATCCAGTTGAACCAGAGTTCGTTGTAGTGCGCGCGGCTTTTGTAGTTCTGGCCGAAAAGCGCGTCGTGGACGTGGCAACGACGCACGATGACGCGGTTGCCGTGCATGTAAAAGTTGTGCGAAAAGCCGTTGAACTTGTCCGTGCCGTTGAAGGCGATCTCGCTGTCCTCAATGGTGACGGTTTCGCGGTCGCCGCCGAAAATTCCCATGTCGCACCGGCTGACCTTGCAGTCGCGGATCACGGCGTTGGTGGAGTCGAGCAGGCGAATGCCGGCCGCGTTTTCGCCGTTGCGGGCGTTGGTGAGCTCCAAATGCTCGATGACGACGTACGCGCCCTCGATCTGCAACGCCCCGCGTGGTACCGGCCCGCGCCCCGACGTGTCCAAGCCCTGCGCGTCGAAAACGGGGCGTGCCGCGCCCGCCGCGCCGCGAATCGTGATGGGGGCCTGCCGCGTGCCGCTGACCACGAGCCGAACGGTTTCGTGATACGTGCCCGGCTCCATTGTCACCACGTCGCCGGGCTTGAGGTTCGGCAGAACAGCGTTCAGAGTTTTGAAGGCGCGCGTTGGTCCAACGACGTAGGTGTCGGCGCGCGCGGTTGCGAGGGCGGCAAGCGTCGTCAGCGCAACCAGGGCGGCGCGCGGGACAAGACGGCATAGGAAGTTCATTTTGGCTGCTTTCGGTTCACGGCTTCGGAGTACGCCCCGCGATGTTTTGCGGGCGCGGGGTGGTTTCGCCCTCGACGATTTCGTAAAAGTTGTCGGCGGCGAGGTTGGAAAAAACGTCGCGGCGGCCATTGGGCCAGCGCACTTCGATTTTATCCACGCGAACGGCTTCGCCCAGACCGAAGTGAAGGCGCGGATCGTTGCTGGAAAGGAAACTGCACGCGGTTTTTACTTCCCGCATCTGTCGGGGCGCGCTGCCGCCGCCCGCCGGGGTCAGGTACACGCGCGCGCCGATGGCATCGCGGTTGCTTTGCGTTCCCACCAGGCGCAGCGAAAGAAAGTGGCGGCCGGCGGGCAAACCGGAATGCCTCATGATTAAGGGCGAATCGTTGTTCGGGGCGACAACGATGTCCGGCACGCCGCGATTCCACAGATCGCCCCAGGCCGCCCCGCGCCCGGCCCGAAGCGCGCGGAAGGCCGGCCCGGACGTGGCCGAAACGTCGGCGAAGCGGTTCCCGGATTGCGCGCCGTTGTTGTGGAACAGCTGGGCGGTTTGCTTGTAGCGCACCGCGCTCGCTCCCTGCTCGTCCTGGCCGATTTCCGGCACGACGTGGCCGTTGGCGACGAACAGGTCGAGCCAGCCGTCGTCGTCGTAGTCCAGAAAGCCGCCGCCGAAGCCCAGAAACGGGCGGGTCACCGGGTCCAGTCCCACGCGCACGGAAGCGTCGGCAAAGGCGCTCTCGCCGCCGTTCTCAAACAGGTGGTTGGTCTGGTCCTGGTAATCGCTCACGAACAGGGACAGCCGGCCGTTGTTCTGGTAGTCGCCCCAGTCCACGCCCATGGCGGCCATCGGGGCGCCGTCTTCGGGGAACGCGACGCCGGCTTCGAGGGCAACGTCGCGGAAGGTGCCGTTGCGGGCGTTTTGCAGCAGGTAAGACGGCGTGCTGTCGTTGGCGACGTACAAATCGGGCCAGCCGTCATCATTGTAGTCGCCGACAGTGACGCCCAGCGATTTGCCATACGGCAGCCATACCTTTGCGCGGCGGGTAACGTCGCTGAAAACGCCGTTCCCGTCGTTGTGGTACAGCGTGCAGTGCGTGGGGTCGTAGCGGGTGGGCGGGCAGCCGTGGGTAAAGCGGCGGCGGCGGTAGGTAACGGGATCGTCGCAGTAGCGCGGGCCACTTTCGTAGTTCACGTAGCGGGTCACAAACAGATCGAGCCGGCCGTCCCGGTCGTAATCGAGCCACGCGGCCCCGACGTGAAACGGCTCCTTTTGCTCCTTCCCGCTGACCTTCGCGCGCGCGCTTACGTCGGTAAACGTTCCGTCGCCGTTGTTGCGGTACAGCACGTTGAGGCCGTACTGGCACACGTACAAATCAGCGTCGCCGTCGTTGTCGTAGTCGCCGACGGCGGTTCCGAAGCCGTAAGCGGTTCCGGGCACGCCCGCGCGATTCGTGGCGTCGGTAAAGGTGCCGTCGCGGTTGTTGCGGTACAGCGCGTTTTGCCGCTTCCGCCCGTGCCCGTAGCGGTCCCGGCCGTTCACGAAATACAGATCGAGCCAGCCGTCGCCGTCGTAGTCGAGCAGGGCGCAGCCCGGCCCGATCTGTTCCAGCATGGTCGCCGTGCCTTTGCGGCCGTCGTCGTGGCGAAACTGGATGCCGGCCGACTGCGCTACGTCCTCGTAGGTCACGCCGGCCGGCAGCGACGCTTGAGCGCCGCGCGACGCGACGCGGCGGCAGCCCGCGGCGATTAGCAGGGCCGCCGCGATTCCCACAATCAGGTACAGCGCGGCGGCCGCGAGACGCACCGGCGACCGGCGGCTAAAAGGGACGGGTTTCACTGCCTTTCGTCGTACCACGCGTTCGCGGTTTGGCGCACCGCGCGCGCGCGTGCAGGTACGGCCACGGCAAGTGAACGGGTTGCCGCGAAACGTGGTCATATCGGCGTGAAATGAGGACATTTCGCGGCTCTGTCTGCACGCGCGCGGTCGAAATCTGTTTTGCTTCCGGCGCGATGTTAACGGCAAACGACGCGGTCCGTTCGCCGCGCGACCGTGTCTGAACAGGGGCGGCCCGCCTGTGCGGATACCGCGCGCACCTGTGTATAAAACGCGCGTGTATAATGAGAGAAGCCTTGCGCGTCTTTTTGGAAACGGGTTTTAACCCGTGTCATTTCCCGTTCCCGGTGCTCCGAGGACGCAATTTTCACCGCCATGACGCCTTTTTTTCGCCGCTCCACCCCCGCTCCCCGCGCCGTCGCCTGGCTTGCCGGCGGCCTTGTTCTCGCCGGGTTGCTGAGCGGCGCGGCGGCGTTCGGGGGAGCGCCGCCAAAAACGCCGCCCGCGCCGACGAGCGAACAGGCCGCGTTCTTCGAGAAAAACGTGCGGCCCGTGCTCGCCGTCAACTGCTACGGCTGCCACAGCGAGTCGGCCTCGCTGGGCGGCGTGCGCCTCGATAGTCTCGCAAACGCGCTCAAGGGAAATGCGCACGGCCCGGCCGTCGTTCCCGGCGACCCGGACAAAAGTACGCTCGTCCAGGTGATTCAGTACGTTGGCAAGATCAAGATGCCGCCGGGGGGCAAACTGAAGCCGGTCGAAATCGCCGCCCTCGCCGCCTGGGTGAAAATGGGCGCGCCGTGGCCCCAACCTGTTGCGGCCGGCAAGGCCCCGGACGCGGCGAAATCGCGCTGGTGGTCGTTCCAGCCCGTTCGGCGGCCCCTCCTGCCCACCGTCAAAAACATGGCCTGGGCGAAGTCGCCCCTGGACCGCTTCGTGCTCGCCAAACTGGAAGCTGCCGGGCTGTCACCGGCTCGGCCGGCCGACAAACGCACGCTGATCCGCCGCGCCTATTTTGATTTGATCGGTTTGCCGCCCACGCCCGCGCAGGTTGCCGCGTTCGTTTCCGACAAGCGGCCCGACGCCTTTGCGCGCGTGGTGGACGAACTGCTTGCCAGCCCGCATTACGGCGAACGCTGGGGCCGTCACTGGCTCGACGTGGCAAGATATGCGGACTCGAACGGGCTGGATGAAAACAAGGCCTTCGCCCACGCGTGGCGCTACCGCGACTACGTCATTGGCGCCCTGAACGCCGATAAGCCCTACGACCAATTCGTGCGCGAACAGATTGCCGGCGACCTTTTGCCCATTAACGAGGAAGCCGCCCGCAACGAAGCCGTGACGGCGACCGGCTTTTTGACGCTGGGCGCAAAGGTGCTGGCCGAGCAGGACAAGCCCAAACTCGTGATGGACATCGTGGACGAGCAGATCGAGGTGTCCAGCAAGGCGTTTCTGGGCCTGACCGTCAGTTGCGCCCGCTGCCACGATCACAAGTTCGACCCCATTTCGACAAAGGACTACTACGCACTCGCCGGGATCTTCAAAAGCACGAAGACCATGAAGGATTTGGGCTTCGTCAGCAACTGGAATGAGCGCACGCTGTCCAGCAAAACCCTCGACGCCGAACGCGCCGCTTTCGAGAAAACCGTTCTTCAGCCGCTTCGGGCAAAAGTCCAGGCGGCGACCGAAACCGCGAACTCCCACCTGCTCGCCTCCGTCAAGGCCGACGCCCCAAAATACCTCGCGGCCGGAGCCGAACTCGCCCGCCAGCCCGGCGCGCTTTTGTCGCTCGCCGAAGCCTCCGTTCAACCCGATAACGGCGTGCGCCTGTTTATCGAGGCCGAAAAGTTCGACCGAGGCAACGCGCTTCGCAATTTTGAAAGTTACGGCAAAGACATCGGCGTCATCCACACCGGCGACGCCGTGCCGACCTTTGCCGAGTGGGACGTGACTCTGCCTGCCGCGGGAAGCTACCAGGTCGAGTTGCGCTACGCGGCCCAGGAAGCGCGCCCGGTCCGCCTGTTGCTGAACGGGCAAACCGTGCGCGAAAACGCGGCTAAAAACGCGACCGGCAGCTGGAACCCGGACGGCCAGCGGTGGGAAGTTCAGGGCATTTACGCTGCCTTCACGGCCGGCAAGAACACGCTGCGAATCGAGCGTGACGGCCCGATCCCGCACGTAGATAAAATCCTCGTCGCCGCCGTGCCCGCCCCGCCGCCCGGCGAAGTGGTTAAAACAACGCCACGCACGGCCGAGGAGATCGCTCGGCAGCACGACCTGATCCCCGAACTCGTCGAACGCTGGGCCACCCGGCTGCGGGGTCAAACCGTCGTTCCCGGCTCGCCCGACGCCGCCGCGCTCCTTGCCGACACGGCCCTGCTCGCGCTCCCCGACAAACCGGCCGCCTTCTACCCGGAAGCGGATCAGGCAACGCTTAAAACCGCCGCAAACGCGCTCAAGGCCGCCGAGGCGACGATGCCGGCCACGCCCGTCGTCATGGCGGTCGAGGACGGCAAGGGCGAAAACGTCCGCGTCCACGTTCGGGGCAGCACGCAGAATCTGGGCGACGAGGTGCCGCGCCATTTTCCGGTCGTCCTCGCGGGCGAAAAACAGACTTCCCTGCCGCTCGATCACAGCGGCCGGCTTGAACTCGCCCGCTGGCTGACGCGGCCCGAAAACCCACTCACCGCCCGCGTCGAAGTCAACCGCGTGTGGCTGCACCACTTTGGCGTGGGGTTAGTCGGCACGCCGGACAACTTCGGACTGCGGGGCGAAAAGCCGTCCCATCCCGAACTTCTCGATTACCTCGCCGACACGTTCACGCACGAGGACGGATGGTCGCTCAAGCGGCTGCACCGGCGCATCTTGCTGTCTGCCGCCTACCAGATGAGCAGTACAGCGACCGACCCGGCAACGCTCCAAAAGGCCGCTCGCGTGGACCCCGAAAACCGCCTGCTGTGGCGCGCGAGCCGCCGCCGCCTCGAAGCCGAGCCGTTCCGCGACGCCCTGCTCGCCGTGTCCGGCAAACTTGATACGAGCCTGGGCGGCAGCCTGCTGAGCACGCCCGACAACGATTACGTCACCAACGATCAATCGGCCGATGCCGCGCGCTACAACAGCGCGCGCCGCAGCGTTTACCTGCCCATCATCCGCAACGCCCTGTTCGACGAGTTTCAGGCATTCGACGTGGGCGATCCTTCGACCGTGAACGCCCGGCGCGCGACCACGACCGTCGCCCCGCAGGCGTTGTGGGTTTTAAACAGCCCGTTCGCACGCGAGCAGTCCGAGGCCTTTGCCGCGGCCGTGCTTTTTCCAGACAAAGACGATGCCGCCTGCCTGAACGTCGCCTACCGCAAAGCCCTGGGCCGCGCCCCGACGGCGGCCGAAAGTGCGCGTGCGTCGCAATTCCTGACGCGTTATGCGCAGGCCCTCACCCCAACTGAGCCGGACCGGAACAAGCGTCGCCGCCGCGCGTGGCAAAGTTTGTGTCAGGTCCTTTTCGCGTCCAACGAATTCATCTACGTAGATTGACCCGTCGGCGAGATCGCCGACGAAAGGAGCAGCGGCAACCATGGCTTTCACCATCCTCGTTGTGGACGACGAACCCGACCTGGTCGAGATCGTGCGCTTCCGTTTGGAAAAAGAGGGCTACAACGTTTTGTCGGCCGGCGACGGCCGGGAAGGATTGGCCGCCGCTATCGAAAAAAGTCCTGATCTGGTCATCCTGGACGTGATGATGCCCGGTCTGGACGGCTTCGAAGTGCTGTTCCAGATGAAGAACAACCCCAAAACCAAAGATACGCCCGTGGTCATGTTGACCGCCAAAACCGACATGAGCTCCATCTCCAAGGGCTGGGGCATGGACGTGGACAATTACGTCACCAAGCCCTTCAACGTGGATGACCTCGCCAAGACCGTCAAAAACGTGCTCGTTTTTCGCGGCAAAATCCCCCAGGATTAGGCCGCAAGGAGACCCGGCCGCGCTCATGGCAATTGCAACGCCTTTCCCCCCCCCCGCCCCGCCCCCGTCATCCTTGCGAATGACCTGGGAAGAGTTCCTCGACTGGACGGCGGCCGAGGAACCCTTCGCCGAATGGGTAGACGGGGAGGTTATTTTATTGACAACGACCGCCGAACACCAGATCATCACCGGATTTTTGGTGAAATCCATGACCGAGTACACCGTGATTCGTGACCTGGGATTGGTGCTGTTCGCGCCGTTCTTGATAAAACTCGGCCCGCAGGCGTCGGGGCGCGAGCCGGACGTTCTGTTCATCGCCAAGGAAAACCTCCACCGGCTTCGCGGAAAAGGCATCGAGGAGTCTGGCGACGTTTTGCGGGGCAGCCGGCTCGAAGGCCCCGCCGACCTGGTGGTCGAGGTCGTCAGCCCGGACAGCGTTTCGCGCGACCGGCAGGACAAGTTCGCTGAGTATCAGCAGGCCGGCGTGCGCGAATACTGGATCGTGGACCCGGAAACGCGGGTGGCCGAGTTTTATCAGCGGGACGCCAATGGAATATTCCAAAGCGTTCTGCCGGGTCTGGACGGCGTGTATCACAGCGCGGTCATCATTGGCTTCTGGCTGAACGTCGCGTGGCTGTGGCAGCGGCCCGCACCGCTTTTGAGCACGGTTTTAAAGGAATGGGGACTTTTTTGAGCCGCGGCAACTGCAACAACTTTTCCCGGCCCGTGACCCGGCGCGACCTGCTCCGGCAGGCCGGATCAGGCTTCGGCATGGTCGCGCTCGCCGCCCTGCTCGGCGACGAAGCCGCACAGGCCGCCGCTCCTTTGCCGAACAAGAACCCGCTCGCCCTCCGGCCGCCGATGTTTCCGGCGCGGGCAAAGCGCGTAATTTTCCTATTCATGCACGGCGGGCCGTCGCAGGTGGACACGTTCGACCCCAAGCCGCTGCTCACCCGCGACAGCGGTAAGCCGTTTCCGGGCGCGAAGCCGCGCGTGCAATTCGCGCAGACGGGCAATCTGCTCCGCTCGCCGTGGGAGTTCAAAAAGTACGGGCAAAGCGGCATCGAGGTCAGCGATTTATTTCCCCACGTCGGCGGTTGCGTGGACGACCTGTGCGTGGTCCGCTCGCTCCACGCGGACAACACGGCCCACGGCGGCGCGCTGCTGCAACTGCATACGGGCAGCGACACGTTCGTTCGGCCCTCGATGGGGTCGTGGATCACCTACGGCCTGGGCAGCGAAAACCAGAACCTGCCCGGCTTCCTGACCATCTGCCCCACACTTGGGCATGGCGGCGTCCAAAACTGGTCGAGCGCGTTTTTGCCTGCTGTTTACCAGGGCACCCCCATCGGCAACGCGGGCATTAGGGCGAAAAACGCGGCCGTCAACCACATCAAGCGCCCGGACGACGTTCCCGCTAACCTTCAGCGTATGCAGCTCGATTTGCTGAAAACGGTCAACGAGGACCAACTGAAACACTTCGGCGGGCACGACCCGCAACTGGAAGGGCGCATCGCCTCGTTCGAGCTCGCGTTTCGGATGCAGACCGAGGCGCCTGATTTGATGGACCTGAGCAAGGAAAGCAAGGCCACGCGCGATTTGTACGGCGTTGACGAGGAGCCGACGGATAACTTCGGGCGGCAGTGCCTGCTCGCGCGCCGGTTTTCCGAGCGCGGGGTGCGTTTCATCCAGGTTTCGCACAGCTACAAGTGGGACCAGCACGGCGACCTGAAAAACGGCCACACGAACAACGCCCGCGAGGTGGACAAGCCCATCGCCGGCCTGCTCCAAGACCTCAAGGCGCGCGGTCTTTTAAAGGACACCCTTGTTTTGTGGGGCGGCGAGTTCGGCCGCACGCCCACGGCGCAGGGCGGCGACGGACGCGATCACAACCCGCACGGCTTTACGATGTGGATGGCCGGCGGCGGCGTCAAGCCCGGCACCGTCTACGGCGCGACCGACGATTACGGTTACTACGCGGAAGTGGATAAGATGCACGTCCACGACCTGCACGCCACCCTGCTCCACCTGTTGGGAATTGACCACACCCGGCTTACCTACCGCTACGCTGGCCGCGACTTCCGTTTGACCGACGTGGAGGGCAACGTCGCGCACGGCGTCATTGCCTGAAAATCGTTATTGGAACCGGGCGCGGGGGTAACTGTTGTAGGTAGACGAGCGATCTCTTTAGAAAGACCCTGTGTTCGTATGTCGGCAGTACTTGATTCGCGCCGCGCCGCCGCAATGGTGCCCGCCCCGCAGTTCTCCGGGCAAAGCCGCCCCAACCCGTTCGACAACAGCAGTCTCGCCCGCGCAAACAGCGCCTACGCCGTTCCCCAGGAGGGCGGCGTCACTCTGGTTCACCCGCTCGATCCCGGCCGGCCCGTTTCGGCCGTGCAGGAGTTCGTCCACGACAGTTTTCGCGCCCTTGTGCTAAACCCGCGCTTCTCGTGTGTCGGGGCCAAGTCGGCGGTTCAGCGCGGTTTTTACCGCATGGGGCTGTACGGCGCGATGGGCACGCCCGAAGCCACGATGGGTTTAGCCCGCGACCTGTTCGCCTTTGTGGAAGATCAAAGCGCGTTCGACGACGGCGGCTTTTCCACCTTCGTCGCCAGTTTCGAGACGCCGGTCGTGGCGAGCGAGGCGGAATTTGAACGATTGGTCTGGACCCAACTCCAGCAACTCCACGACGAGGACAGGCTGTACTTTCCGTGGGATGAAACCGTCAGTTCGGACCCTAACGACGGCAGTTTCGAGTTCTCGTTCGGCGAGCGCGCGTTCTTTGTGGTCGGCCTGCACCCGGCGAGCAGCCGCCTGACGCGCCGCTTTGCCTTTCCCACTTTGGTTTTCAACGCCCACTACCTGTTCGAGCGACTGCGAACGCAGGGGCGCTTCGACCGGATTCAGCAGGCTATTCAGGGCCGCGAAATCGCCCTTCAAGGCAGCCTGAACCCGAACCTGGCGAACTTCGGCCACGCCTCCGACGCCCGCCAGTATTCGGGCCGCCCGGTCGAGGAAAACTGGAAGTGCCCGTTCCAGCGTCGCCTTTCGGCCGCGCAGTCTTTGGCGGACGAGGAATGAGCGACAACGGCAACACGCCCGTTCAGCGGTATCATCTGCCGCCGCAAACGGGCATGGGCTTCGTTTTGCGGCGCGGCCAAACGCTCCGCATTATTGACCCCGAAGGCGAGCAGGTGTCCGACGTGACCGCGTTCGCGCGCGACAATACGGCCGAATGGCTCTCGTCGGGGCGCAGCATTGATTACGCCAACACGATCTACCTGACCAAAGGCCACGTTTTGTACTCGAATCGCAGCCACCCGATGTTCATTATCACGGCCGACACCGTCGGGCGGCACGATTTTCTGCTGACGCCGTGCAGCCCTGAAACCTTCCAGATCATCTACAAGAACACGGACCCGCATCCGTCCTGCTTCGAGAATCTGGCGAAAAATCTCGCCCCGTTCGGCATTCGGCCCGACCAGATTCCGACTACGTTCAACGTTTTTATGAACGTGCCCATTAACTCCGCGACCGGCGAACTGACAATTGCGCCGCCGCTTTCCCGCCCCGGCGATCACGTTGACCTGCGAGCAGAAATGGATTTAATCGTCGGCGTCACGGCCTGCTCGGCCGAGATGAGCAACAACTACCGTTTCAAGCCGATTGACCTGGAGATATTCGGTTAGGCGGCACTCATGCGCCAGAAGGAAAAACATGAACACGCGCAAGCGAATCGCTTTCTGGGTTGGCGCGTTTGTGGCGTTGCTTGTTGTTCCGCTCGTCGCAAGCGTTCCGGGGCGGGGACAATCTTCCGCCAAGCGCAAAGCCCTGAACAGCGGTAAGTATTCAGCCGTCGTCACCTTCGCCACGGTTCGCGTTGCGAAGGAAGAGGCGGAATCCTGGTGGGGCGGCTGGTTCGACAAGGAACACCTGGAAGTCGTACGGTCGGTACGGATGCTTCGTGGCAAGGAAGCCGTTTACATCCCGGTCTCCGCGATTGCGGGGCTAGCGGACGTTCGCCAGGTGTCGCTGCAAAGTCAACGAAACGGCTGCCGGCTGCTGCTCCGCGCCGGCGACGGCGGCGCTTCTTATCACGCGCGGGTGACGGTCACGGGGACGGCCGTCACGGAGCGGGTGGTGCGGCACGGCGAGTTTCCGGATGAGTGCTGGGAAAAGACGACCTACGCCTACGTTCCCGATGACGGCCGATGAACCAGACGGGGCCGTCTGCGCACCTCTGGTGAGCCGCTTCGTTAGCCGAGCGGGTCGCCCTTCAGGAAGTGGCCGGTCGCCTTTTGGAACGCTTCGGACGTTTTTTTGCCCGGTTTGCCGTCCGTGGTAAGCGCGTTGCCGGGCAGGGTGTTCAGGAACGTTTGCAGGTCGGCGGCGTGCGGCAGCACGTCGTCGGTCGCGGAGTAGCGCAGGATCGGTGCGGCGGCGAAACTCGCGCCTGCAACGGCCCCACTCACGGCCGCGCCCACGCCGAAGTCAATCAGGTCCTTTTCCGCCATGCGCTTCAGCAGCACGGCCGCACCGCACTGCTTGGAAACGGCCGTGGACGAAAACACGTCGTCGGCGACGAACTTGCCGCTCGCGTAGTGGTTGGAATAACTCCACAGATACGGCGTGAGCACGTTGGGGTGGTGGTTGCGGTAGCCCCAGCCGTTGAACGCCTCGATCTTGTACAGCGCGCCGCCCACGCCCCAATCGTCCCAATCGCCCCACTTCTTGTCTTCCAAAGCGTCCGCCGCACTTGCTTCCCAGGTGAAGGGCGGATTGCCTTTGGCTGGTTTGCCGGCCGGAACGTGAACCGTGCGCGCACTCAGCGGGTCGCCGTTGTGCAGGTGGGCGTTGAAGGCAAGCGACGCCTCCATGTTGTGGATGACCGCAATGACGTACCAGGGAACGGACCCGCCGAGCGCGTGCGCGACCGCCTGGTAGCGGGTCTCGTTCGCGGCCATCTTGCCGACCTGCGCATCTACGTCGCTCGTGCGTTCCGGGCGCAGCGCGCACGTCTCGAACAGCAGGCCGTACTCGCTTTTCAACTCGTCGGTTAAGGTGATTGCCATCGTCGTCTCCTTGTCTTCGTTTGCGTGTCGAACGTTTTCGGGCGAATGGTACGATGAACGTCGGTCATGACCGCCACCCCCGTTGAAATTTCCACAGCCGATCCGGTTGCCGCGCGAGCGCGTCGCGTCGCGTCGCTGCGTGCGCTGTTCGTTTTGTACCTGCCGCTCGCAATCTCGTTTGAGTTGATGATGCTCGAAGGCCCGGCCTTCCAGGGGGCTATCGGGCGGCTGCCCGACCCGCCGCTCAACCTGGCCGCGTGGGGCCTGACGATGAGCCTGAGCCTGCTTATCGAAAGCCCGGTGATCCTGCTGCTTGCGACCGCCATCGCGCTGGTCAAGGACGCCGATTCGTTCCGCGCTTTGCGCTTGTTCATGGTGCGCCTCGCGCTCGGCTGCACGATCTTGACGGCTGCGGTCGCCTTTACGCCCTTGTTCGACGTGGTCGCAAGCGGCGCGATGGGGCAGCCCGCCGCTATCGTGACGCGCGCCCGGCCGGCAATGCAGGTCATGCTGCTTTGGACGGCCGCGATTGCGTGGCGGCGTTTTTACCAGGGCGTGCTGATCCGAAACGGGCAAACGCGCTTCGTGACATGGGGAACCCTGCTGCGGTTGATCGCCGCCGTCGCCACGGCCACGCTGCTCGCCCGCGCGAAAACGGTGCCGGGCGCGCAGGTGGCCGCGTGGGCAATGATGGCCGCCGTGCTGACCGAAGCCATCGCGACGACGCTTTTTGCCCGCCCGATCCTCCGTCGCGACGTGCTGAGCCTCGCTTCGCCGACCGGCGAACCGCTGCTGACGCAACACGCCATCTGGCGTTTCCACGCGCCGCTCGCCGCGACCACACTGCTGACCCTGCTCGCTCAACCGCTCACGTCGGCCGCGCTCGCCCGGCTGCCGAATCCGCACGACACGCTTGCTGCGTGGCCGGTCGTGTACCTGGTGCTGCTCGTTCTGCGTGGCTGGGGGCTGGCCCTTCAGGAGATCACGGTCGCCCGCGCCCGCGCCGCCGACGAACCGACCCCGCCCGCGACGCTGCGCGACTTTGCCCTGCTCGTGGGGGGCGTGACCAGCCTGCTCACCGCCCTGATTGCCCTGACGCCGCTCCTTGATCTGTACCTGTTCCGTGTGCTCGATCTGCCCGCCGCGCTCGTCCCGCTGGTGCGAACAGGCGTCGTTGCCGGGCTGCTGCTGCCGCTCCTGACCGCGCTCGCGGCCCACGCGCGCGGCCTGCTGGTCGCGGCCGGGGCGACGAAAGTGGTTTACCAGGCGATGGGCGTCAGCCTGGGCACGCACGTCGCTCTGCTCGCGGCAGGCGTGATTTTGGGCCTGCCCGGTATGGCGGTCGCGGCCGGAGCGTTCACGCTCGCCGCATTCGTGGAATGGGCGTTCCTGGCCCGCGCCGCCGCCCTATCTCGCCCACGCGCTTCGGCGTGAAAAGATTCGCCCCGCACCCCCAAAGAACCCCCGAACCGGTCGTATAATCCAACCGCGACCCGGCAATCGTGCCAGCGCGTCGCCCCGCCAGCGTCGGCGAGGCCTTGTGTCGGAGGGGTTCATGAAGAACGCGCACCGCAGCAGGCACCTTAGCAGGCACCTTTTCGGATTCATCGCCGGACTCGTCATTTTGTGCCTCATCGTCGTCATCGGCTGCCGCCCGAAGGAGACGAACGAGAACAACAGCGGCGTCCGGTCGCCGGGCAAGGCGGCCCTCGTGACCGTCGCCGATTTTCCCGAAACGGCCACGAATCTGTTCCACGACATGGACGGCGGCGTCGCGCTTTCGCCCGACGAGATAAAGGGGCGCAACACCTGGATGCTGTGGACGGCCGACAACAACCAGTTCTGGGACTGGATTGCGCGGTTCGGCTTCGGCTCCACCGACCTGCTGAAGATGATTGATTCGCGCCAGCGCGGCGTCCGCTTCAAGGAAATGGGCCTGATGAACCAGCCCGGCTACCAGAAGGGCGCGAAGGGGGACGAGTTCGGTTTGTGGCTCGACCAGCCCACCAGCGGTGGCGGCGAGCCGGCTGACATTGACCCCAAAGTCTACGGCCGCGCGACCGGCATTCTGGGTCTGCGCCTGTTCCCCAACCCCGACTTCGACGAGGCCGCGAAAAAGCGCTGGGACGCGAACCGCTACTATTCCGACCCCAACTACTTCAACGACAAAAAACTCGTGCGGCCCTATCGCGTCGGCATGGCCTGCGCGTTCTGCCACATCGCCTTTGATCCCGTTCGCCCGCCCGCCGACCCGGAAAACCCCGATTGGAAGAACCTGAACGCCTACATTGGCAACCAGTACTACCGGCAGGAAAAGGTCTTCGGCAACGGCATGGGCGAGGATAGTTTCGTCTACCAACTCTTCAAGGCATCGCCGCCCGGAACCGTGGACACCTCGTTCATCGCCACCGACAACCTGAACAACCCGCGCACGATGAACGCGATCTACAACGTGCCCGCGCGCGTCGGTGTGGCGAGCGAGGAGACGCTGGGCGGCGGCGCGCTCGACATTCCGGGCAACACGGCCCGCATGAAGGTTCCGCACATCCTCAAGGACGGCGCGGACTCGGTCGGCCTGTTAGGCGCGCTCAGCCGCGTGTTCGTCAACATCGGCGAGTACCACGAGGAATGGCTCAAGGACCACAACGCCCTTGTCGGCGGCAAAAAGCAGCGCCCGTTCACGGTCGCCAACGCCCGCAAGAACTCGGTTTACTGGCAGGCCACGGAAACCCGCGTCGAAAACCTCGCCAAGTACTTTTTGAAAGCCGCCCAGCCGCACCATCTCAAAAACGCCCCCGGCGGCGACAAGTACCTCGCGGCCGACGATGCGGCGCTCAAACGCGGCAAACTCGCCTTCGCCGACAACTGCGCCGAGTGCCATTCCAGCAAGCGCCCGCCCGCGAATCTGGCGAACCTGCCCCACAAGCAGCAGGAATGGTTCCGCCAGTCCGCGCTTGCGCCCGATTTTCTGGAAAACAACTACCTGAGCGACGATCAGCGCCACCCGATCACGCTCATCGGCACGAACGCATCCAGCGCGTGCGCGACCAACTCAACGCGGGGCCACGTTTGGGACAACTTCTCGTCGGAGACGTACAAAAGCCTGCCCTCACCCGGCGCGGTCACGGTCACGAATCCGTTCGATAGGAAGCAAAGCCAGTTCAAGATTCCGGCCGGCGGGACGGGCTATTTGCGCACACCCTCGCTCGTGAGCGCGTGGGCGGGCGCACCCTTCTTCGGCAACAACGCGCTGGGCATCTTTACCGGCGACCCGTCCGTGCCCGGCCGCATGAAAGCCTTCGACGACGCGGCCGAAAAACTGCTCTGGCCCGAAAAGCGTCCCGGAACCGTTTGGCGCACGACCCAGGTCAGTTACCTGCAAATCCCCACGCCCTACCTGCCCAACGCGCTGAAAGTCCTGGATAAGGAAAAACAGGGCTTCGTCAAAATCGGCCCGATCCCGGCCGGCACGCCCATCAAACTGCTTGCCAACGTGAACATGGAGTTCACCCTGAACCCCTTCAAGGCCGCGCGCCTGGTCAAGACCGCCGTTCGGACCAAGAACGACCTGCTGAAAATCAAGATCAAGCGCCTGAACGAGGCACAGAGCACGGCCCTGCTTAAAACTCTGGTTCCCGACCTGCTCGCTCTCAGCAAGTGCCCGGACTTCATCGAGGACCACGGCCACGAGTTTGGCACGCAACTTCCCGATGGCGACAAGCGCGCCCTGATCGCGTTCCTGAAGACGATGTAGTCGGTTCAAGGAAAGTTTATGAATACTCCCGCTAATCCCGCGCCTGAAGCCGCTGCAGCAGCACCCGAATACGATTACGTCATCGTTGGGTCCGGGGCGGGCGGCGGGCCGCTCGCCGCCAACCTCGCCTCCGCCGGTCACAAGGTCCTGCTCCTCGAAGCCGGCGGCGACGGCGGCAAGGATAACCCGGCCTACCAAGTGCCCGCCTTCCACGGCCTCGCCACCCAGCACAAAGAAATGCGCTGGGACTACTACGTGCGCCACTACGAAGACGACGAACAGCAGCGCAAGGACAGCAAGTTCTGCGAACCGCAAAACGGTGTTTTGTATCCCCGCGCGGGCACGCTGGGCGGCTGCACCGCGCACAACGCGATGATTACGATCTACCCGCACAACAGCGACTGGGATCACGTCGCGGACCTGACCGGGGACGCATCGTGGAGCAGTGAGGCGATGCGCGCCTACTTCGAACGCATGGAGTGTTGCCAGCACCGCACGCGGCGCGAAGGAGCGGCTAACAAAGGCCGCCACGGTTGGGACGGCTGGCTGACCACGAACACGGCCGATCCCCGCCTCGCCGTCAAGGATTTGGAACTCGCGTCCATCGTCAAATCGGCCACGGTCGAGGCGCTCAAGGCGCAGATAAAGGACCCGGCCCGGCTTCTCCGCAGCCTGTGGGATGACCTGGCTGGCGCCATCGAGACGTTCGGCGACCCAATCGAGGGTGCCAAGCGCCACCTGGACCCGAACGATTGGCGGGTTGCCGCAAACAGCCCGGAGGGGCTGGTCGTGACGCCGCTCGCCACGCGGCACGGGCAGCGGATCGGCGCGCGCGAGCGCGTCTTGGAAGCCCAAGCTGCGTTCCCCGGCAACCTGCACATCGAGACGCACGCGTTGGCGGCGAAGATTCTCTTCGAGGGGGCCGACAATCGCGCGGTCGGCGTCGAGTACTTGAAGGGGGCGCACCTGTACCGCGCGGACCCGGCCGCCAACGACAAACCGACGGAAGACCGGCGGCGGCGCGTGTTCGCGCGGCGCGAGGTGATCGTGTCGGCGGGCGCGTTTAATACGCCGCAACTGCTTAAACTTTCCGGCGTCGGTCCGAAGGAGGAATTGGAAAAACACGGCATTCCGGTCGTCGTGGATTTGCCGGGCGTGGGCGAGAACCTTCAGGATCGCTATGAGGTCGGCATCGTGAGCGAAATGGACTTCGACTTTTCGCTGTTCCGGGGCGCGACCTTCGCGGTTCCGGGCGAGAACGAGGAGCCGGACCCGTATTTCGCGGAATGGAAGTCGGCGGGCACGGGCGTTTACACGACGAACGGGGCGGTCGTGGGCATCGTCAAGCGTTCGCACCCGGACCGGAACGAGCCGGACCTGTTTATTTTCGGGCTGCCCAGCAACTTCCGGGGCTATTTTCCCGGCTACGCGGACGTGCTGGAAACCAAGCGCGACAACTTCACCTGGGCCATCCTGAAGGCTCACACGCGCAATACGGCCGGCCGCGTGACGCTGAAGTCAAGCGACCCGCGCGACACGCCCGACATCAACTTTCGCTACTTCGACGAGGGAAATGACGCGGACGAAGAGGATTTGGCGTCGGTCGTCGCGGGCGTCGAGTTCGTGCGGCGCATCACCGGGCACACGCGCATCATCACCAAAAACGAAGCCCTGCCCGGCGGCAGCGTGGACGACCCGGACGAGGTGCGCGAGTTCATCAAGAACGAGGTGTGGGGCCACCACGCCTCCTGTACCTGCAAGATCGGCGCGGACGACGACCCCCAGGCCGTGCTCGACAGCCGCTTCCGCGTTCGGGGAACCAAAAATCTGCGCGTGGTGGATGCCTCGGTCTTTCCGCGCATCCCCGGCTTCTTCATCGTCACCGCCGTTTACATGGTCAGCGAAAAGGCGAGCGACGTGATTCTGGAAGACGCGGTTTGAGGGGCGCCTCAGGCCGCGGCCGAAAACATCTGGCGGATCACCTCGTCGGCCTCGATCTCGTCAATCGTCACGTCGGCGACGGGCAGGTCGGACAACATCCGCCCGGCCGTTTTCGCGCTTTCCCTTCGTGGAACCCGAAGAACAGCGTGCATGGCGTCGGCCTGCTCAACGCTCCCGTAGACGGCAAGATCAGCCGCCGCGACGGGCCGCTCGAAGGTCAGCCGGATCAACTTCTCGTCCGAGTAGCGCGAAACGAGGCCGGCTAAAGCGCCGTCGAAAACGACGCCGCCCTGGTCAATGATGATGACCCGCTCGCACAACTCCTTGATGTCCTGCATGTAGTGCGAGGTCAGAATGATCGTCGCTTGCCGCTGCGTCTGGTACGCCTTTAAGAATTCGCGGACGCGAACCTGCGAAACGACATCAAGCCCGATGGTCGGCTCGTCCAGAAAAATTATCTGGGGATCGTGCAGCAAGGCGGCGACCAATTCGCACTTCATCCGCTCGCCCAGGCTGAGTTTTCGCACCTGCGTGGACAGCAATTTGGTAATGTCGAGCATCTCGCACAGCTCGTCCACGCGCGCGCGGTACCGGTCGTCGGGAATTTCGTAGATTTCCTGAAGGAGCGAAAACGATTCGCTTGCCGGCAGGTCCCACCACAATTGCTGCTTCTGGCCCATCACGAGCGCGATCTGGCGCTGAAAAGCCGGGCGGCGCTCCCAGGGGACGTGCCCGCGCACGGTTGCCGCGCCCGACGTGGGGAACAAAATGCCCGACAGCATCTTGAGCGTCGTGGTCTTGCCCGCGCCGTTCGGGCCGAGAAAACCGACCAACTCGCCTTCCGCGATGCTCAGGTCCACGCCCCGAACGGCTTCCTTGTCCACGGTGCGCCGCGACCACAATCCTTTGACGCTGCCCAGCAGGCCCGGCTCCTTTTGAACGGACGTAAACACCTTGCGCAGCGCGCGGGTCTCGATAGCGGGTTTGTCAGAGGTCATGCCGTTTTTTGTGTATCACGCCGTGGGCGCGGCCACGTCAACGCTGTGCAGCCGTTCGCCCAGAATGCTCCGCAGGTCGTTTGACGTGAGCGAAACAAGGAAGCCGCGCTTGCCGCCGTTGATGAAAATGACGTAACGTTCCGTCCTTTTTCGGTCCTGAATTAACCCCTCGTCCGTGTTGGAGGCCCCCTCCTTCGCTGCCTGCGCACCCCCCCGCGGATACTGACAGACCCCCCCGCCAGTTCTTGCGGACCCCCCCCGCAAGACTTGGCGGACCCCTCCGCGGGGTTTCGCGTACCCCCCCTTCACGGCTCGCGTACCCCCCTTTCGGTACTTGCGGACCCCTTCGTGACATCGCGCGCACCCCTCCACCGGTATCTGCGCACCCCCGCGCCGCTCCCGGATGCACCCCCCGCCACGACCGCCACGACCGGGACACGCCGTTTTCATCCGGGCCACGCGCACACCTGCGCGCGGGCGCGTGCCATAATGAAACGTTTGGTGTGAGACACCCCCGTTTCCGAGGGATTGAAATCCCTCGCTCCAAAAGGCGACCGTCCTGCCGGACGGAAAAACGGGTCTGCCACTCGTGACGGGAACCGTCCGGAGGACGGACGCCCTGCCGAGCGAGGGATTTCAATCCCTCGGTACACGCGCGCCCGAAAGGAATTCCGAACCTTACCATGCTCACCGACGAACAGATCGCTTTTTATCAGGAAAACGGCTACGTGCTCGTGCCCGGCCTGCTCACGCCGGGCGAGGCAGCCGACTACCGGCGGGAAACGCACGCGCTGATGGGGCGTTTGTCGGCCCTGCGCAACATCAACGCCACCTGGGGCAGCGCGAAAGACATCGCGGGCGGGGCGGCAACCCAGCTGCTGCACTGCCACGACGTTCAATTTCAGTCGGCCGCCTTCGCGCGCCTGATCGTGGACGAACGCGTGACCGGGGTGGCGGCCGACATCATCGGGCCGAACGTTCAACTGCATCACACCAAGGCGTTTGTCAAGCCGCCCGAAAAAGGCAGTCCGTTCCCGATGCACCAGGACGCGCCGTTTTTCCCGCACGACAACCATTCGATGATCGCGGTCATTATCCACTTCGACGACGCGCCGGAGGAAAAAGGCTGCGTACGGGTCGTGCCGGGCAGCCACAAAAACGGCATTCTGCCCCATTTGCCGGACGGCGGCTATCACCTTCCCCTGAACGAGTACCCGGTCGCGTCCGCCCTGCCCATTCCCGCCAAAGCCGGCGACGCGCTTTTCTTTTCCTACCTCACCATCCACGGGTCGGGCATCAACGTGTCCCACGAGGCGCGCACCACGGTTCTCATCCAAATGCGTGATCCGGCCGACCCGCCGACCGTCCGCACCCACGAGTCGCGCGGCCAGGGCATGATGCTGCGCGGCATGGACCCGTCCTGTGCCACGATCCGTCCGTCCAGCGAAGCCGCGCCCGCCGCCGCGTCCGCCATGGGCACCATGGGCGGCGAAACGGCGATGAGCGGCCCGATGATGGGTGGCGGCGAAACGGCGATGAGCGGCCCGATGAAACCCTGAGACGCGCATGCACGCTGGACTATTTTCCCGGAGACACAAACTGATGCGAACTTTGCCCCACGTCGCTGCCCCTTCCCTGTCGCGGACGCTTTTCGCGCTCCTGCTCCTCACCGTCTTCATCCCGCCCGGCGCGGGCCGGCCGGCGCGAGCGCAGGCATCGGCCGCGACCGTCGGCGGCGCGGCGGCGCGGCAGCAGCCCAAGCAGGCCAAACCTACCCCGCGCCCGAAGAAAAAAACGCGTGCGCAAGAGATTCATGACCTGGGCGTACTGGCTCAGGCCCATCTGAGGCGTTACCAGGCCGACATGAACTCGTCGCAGGAGTATGCCAAACGCGGCGACCAAGTTCAGGCCGACGCCATGAAACTCAACGCCGACAATTCGCGCAAAAAAGCCGAAAAATTCAAGCGCCAATTGGACGCTTTGCTGAAGGGTGGTAAATCCCGGCGCAAACACTAAAGTCGCGCGGACGGCAAAAAGCAAAAAACAGCGGCGGCCGGAGAGGTTCTCCGGCCGCCGCTGTTTTTTATCGAGGCGCGGCTGCGGTTACGGCTTGGCTTTATTGCTCTTGAGGAAGCGGCCGGTCTTTGGATCGCGGGCCGGAAGCGGCTTTTTCATCGCCCGACTCGATTGGCTTTTGGCCGCCGTGGTCGTGGGCTGGCCGCCCTTGTTGGTTTTGATGAAGTGGCCGGTCTTCGGGTCACGAGCGGGAAGCGGCTTCTTCATCGCGTGCGCGCCGTGGCTTTTGGCGGCCGTGGTCGTTGCGGGGGGCGTCGCGGGCGGCGGGGTGGTGGTAGGTTTTTGCGCGAACGCAGCGGCGCTCAGGCAGGAAAGAGCCGCGCCGAAAGCGGCGGCGAGGCTCAGGCGGCGAATGGTCATTGTCATTTCTCCTTGCGCGCGGGATTAGAGTTCCCTGCCCCTTTCATCGCAGGACGGCGCGGGAAAGTTCCGCGTCCGCGCCCGCGCCCGGTTCATTCCGGCTCCACCAAGTCCTCGCCGCCCGCGAAAAGGCGGCTGATCGGCAGCAAATCCTCCAGGGGCAGCGGGGCAATGGCGACGAAACGCCGGTTCGTTCGCACCCAGGCAACGGCGGAACGGCCGCGCCCCGGCTCTTCCTGCGCGAAGCCCACTCGCCGCGCGCCCAGCGGGACCGAACGCCATCCCGTTTGCGGATGAAGCAAGCCCGCGCCCACGTTCTCGGTCACGAACACGGACACGCACCGCGCTCCATTGCTGTAAACCAAATGCGTGGTCTCGCCCCCAGCGGCGGCGGGCGGCAAGAAAGAACGCGGGCGGGCGGGCGGGCGAACGACGCTGCGCAGGCGGTACCCACGCACGGCGGTGGGTAGGCCGAGCCGGCGGGCCTCGCCCGTTGCGCCGGCCACGCGCACGGCTCGCGCCGTAACGACGCGGGCCGTGGCGGGAAACGCGGGCCGGAACAAAGCAGCCGGAACCGGCTTTCCGAGCGAGACGCGAAAAAGTTCGACGCGGCGCGAAAGACTGCCCGACGCGGGATCGTATTCCTCGGTACGCAGGCTCCACCCCGTCGCTTCGTCTACCCAGCGCCGTTCGACGAGGCGGCCCTTCGCGTCGCGCAGCAGCAACGTTCGCGTCGGCCGTCCGGCTGCCTGCTCGGCGCGGCGAGTGATTTCAGGGTGCAGGGCGTCCCCGTCCGACGCCGCCTTTGTTCCCATCAAAAGCACCGCCCCCGACGACGCGCCGCCGCTTTTCGCGCCGAGGGCGGCGCGGGCCGCGGGCCGCTTCAAAACGACCTGGGAGCGCGGCTCGTATTGCCACACGCTCGCGCCGTCGGAAACGACCACGCGACCACGCGCGGCTTCGGGGGCGGCGTAGGTCAGCCGGAACCGCCCGCCGGACGCCTCGATCACGTCCAAAACCGAAACGGCGGCCGGTCCCTTTTGTTGCCAGCGGGTGATGACGGCGCGGGCACGCAGCAGCGGCGCGCGGCGCGGCGCGGACAGCGCGCGGGCGAGCAGCGCGCGGGCAGCCGCGTCGGGCGGCGCGAAATGCCGTGCAGGACGCGCGGTAACGTGGTCGGCGGCGTTCGGGCGGCAGCCACCCGCGAGAAGAAAAAGTAATGCCGCTCCCGCAACTACGGGAGCGGCGGCGAAGTGTAGTTCGGCCATCGTCTTCCGCGCGCGCGCGCGCCGCGCCCTTTTACAAATTCTCGGCAAGCGCCGCCTGCGTCGCCTCAAGCAGGGCGGCGTGCGCTTCGGCGGTCGTGTCGCGGCGCGCGAGGGAATCGTCGCCGGACAGGCCGCCGCCATGCGCGTCATTCAAGCGATACAACAGGCTCATCTCGGCCGGGGCGGGAAGGGGAACGACCGTATTTTCCGTTTCAAGGGAGCCGGCGACGTTCGCGGGCGCGGCAAGCCGGAATGGAACGAGGTACGCAGCTCCCAGGAAGGCGGCGGCGGCCAGCGTCGCCGCAGCCGGCCCCCAAACGAGCCGGCGGCTCGCCCGGCGAGCCGCCGGTGATGGGGCGAGCGAGGCGGTCCGTTCCAAACGCGCAAACACGCGCTCCCGAACCGCGTCCCGCTCGGCCCGGCTTTGCGGCAGGGGCAGGATGCCGAGCGCGGCGCGAACCGCTCGCAGGTTGTCGTACTCATGGCGGCACGCGACGCAGCCGTTCAGGTGTTGGGCCAGCGCGCCGGCCGCGCGGGCGTCCAGATCGTTATCCAGGAACCGGCTGATGCGCGGCCGGGCCGTGTCACAAGAAAGCATGGTAATTCGCGCCTATTTTCCGCCGGCGTTCGCGCGCCAACCCAACCTCGCCAGCGTGGCGCGCATTTGGCCGCGCCCCCGGTGGATGCGTGAACGAACCGTGCCCACGGGCAGATCGAGAACGCGGGCGATTTCCTGGTAGTCCATTTGCTCCATGTCGCAAAGCAGGATCGGGGCGCGGAAGTTTTCGGGCAGCGCGTTGAGCGCGGCCTGAATTTCCTCCCCCAGGATCGGCGTGACGACTTGATGGGCCGGGTCGGCCCGCTCGTCAGCCACGTCGCGGCCGTGCGTCTCGCCGGCCGCGTCCGTCCATGCGGCGTCCAGCGAATCGGCGCGACGCACTTTGGCCCGGCGGATCATGTCAATGCGGTTCGTGGTCAGAATGCGAAACAGCCACCGGTCGAAACCTTCTCCCCGATAGCGGTCGAAACTTTGGAACGCCTCGATCAGGCTGTCGGAAAGCAGGTCCTCGGCGTCGTCGCGGTTGCCGCCGCAAAGCCGGTAGGCGTAGCGAAAAAAGCGGTCCCAGTCGCACGTCACCATCGCCTCGAAGGCCGCGAGCCGGTCGCCGCTGCCGGCCGCCGCGCTGCTCGCAGGCTTCAGGCCTTCCTTCACGCCGACAGTATGCTTGTTAAAAAACAATTCCGCCATCGTATCGGCCCTGTAATCCCGCGCTCCGCGCGATGCCCGCCGCGCCTTTGTCCCGCACGCCTCAGCGCGCGGGCGGGACGGAAAGTTCCGCACAGTCGCGCGCGCGCTCGCGGTATTCTTTCCCGTGGACAGTTCCCGTGGACGGGAGGCGACGACGCGGCGACCATGAACAAGTTTCTCGATAACTATCCGCTCGTAAACGTTGCGCTTACCATTGGCAAACGGGCATGGACGATCACGGCGGCGCAGGACCAGGACACGCTGATAAAAAGCGTCAACACGGACGAGGACCTTGCCGCTTTTCCGTACGGCCTGCTGCTGTGGGCGTCGGCAATCGGGCTGGCCGAGCGGCTGGCCGAGCAGCCCGAACTGGTACGGGGCAGACGGGTTTTGGAGATCGGGGCGGGCTGCGGGCTGCCCGGACTGGTTGCCCGCGCGCTGGGCGCGGCCCGCGTCACGCAGACCGATTACCAGGAAGCGGCTCTCATGCTCGCCCGGCGCAACGCGGCGCAAAACGGCTTTGCCGGGCAGGTGGAACACCGGCTGGCCGACTGGCGCGATTTTCCGCCCGACCTGCTGGGCGCGTTCGACGTGGTGTTAGGCTCCGACGTGTTGTACGAGCGGACGCTGCACCCGCCGCTTTCCGTTCTGCTGCCGCGTCTGCTGCGGCCCGGCGGCGACAATGTCGTCCTCGTGGCCGACCCGCTCCGGCCGCAGGCGCTCGTTTTCATGGAGCAGCAGGAGCAGCGCGCCGAACTATTCGGCTGGCGGCAAGTGGACGTGGAAGGCCGCCTCGCGCGCGCGCCCGATCAGACCGGCAGGGAAGCCGTTCAGGACATCGCCCTGTTCTTTTTGCGGCCCCGCTGGTAAAAACGAGCGCGGATCGGTTCAGGAGGGGGCGAAGCGGCCTCGCAGCGCTGGCGGCGTTTCCCCGACCGTGTAGAAGGAGCCGCAAACGACGACGACCTCATTCGGCCGTGCGCCCGCGAACGTGTCGGCGACGGCGCGGGCGGCCGGTTCGCAAATCGTGGCGGGCAGGCCGTGCGCGCGGGCGGAGTGGGCCACTTCTTCGGCGGGCCGGGGCTTGAACGGCGGCGCGGTCGCCACCACGCGCCCACCAAGCGGGGCGAGGATTTCCAGAAAGGAAGCCGGGTCGTGGTTGCTGCGGCTGCCGACCACGAACACGAAGCGCCGGCCGGGGAACGTCGCCTGGAGTGCGTCGCGCAGCACGCGCGCGCCGTCCTCGTTGTGCGCGCCGTCGAGGACGAGGGCCGGGCGCGGCACGCCGTTCGCGCCGCCGTCGTCCACGATCTGGAAACGGCCGGGCAGGGCGGCGGCTTCCAGGCCATCACGAAAAGCCGCTTCGGGCACGCGGGCCTCGCCCCGCTCGCGCAGGCCATGAACGGCAAGGGCGGCAAGGGCAGCGTTGCCGAACTGAAACGAGCCGCGCAGCGCGAGCCGCAGGCCGGGCAGGTCAAGGTCGGGCAGGCAGAAGGTAACACGGCCGCCCGACCCGTTTTCCGCCTCCCAGGTCGCGTGCAGACCTGCCCCGCCGACTGAGCCGACGCGCACCAGGGGAACGTTTTCCTGCTCAGCCTTCCGGGCGATCACGTCGAGGGCTTCACCGGGCGGCACGGCCGTCACGCACGCGCTGGTCCCGCGCTTGATGATGCCGGCCTTCTCGAACGCGATTTGAGAAAGCGTGTCCCCTAAAATGCCGGTGTGGTCCAGGCCGATGTGCGTGATGAGGGCGGCGAGCGGCGGCGCGATGACGTTGGTCGAGTCCAGCCGCCCCCCGATGCCCACCTCGACGGCCGCGAAGTCCACCTTTTGCTCGGCGAAGAAGCAGAACGCGACGGCGGTTTTGAGTTCAAATTCGGTCGTTTCGCCCAAATCGGGGTCGCGGGCGACGGCCTCGATGTGGGGCCGAAGGATAGTCACCCAGCGCGCGAAGTCGGCGCGGGGGATCATTTCTCCATTGACCTGAACGCGCTCACGCAAATCGAACACGTACGGCGACAGGTACGTTCCGACGCGGTACCCGGCCGCGCGAAGGATCGAGGCGACGAACGTGGTCGTGGACCCCTTGCCGTTCGTGCCGGCGACGTGGACGCAGCGCAGGCTTTCGTGGGGATCGCCGACGCGGGCGAGCAGCACGCGCAGGCGGTCACGCCCCAGACGCATCCCCCATTGAAGCCGCCCGCTCATGTAGGCGACGGACTCTTCGTAATTCACAACGGGCGTGTCTTTTAGCGCACCGGCCGGCGGTGCGAAAACACGTTCAGCCCGACCCAGCCGGTCAGCAAGATGCCGAAGCCGACCCGAAAAAGCCCGAACGAGAACGGCTGGCATAGCGCGACGATGCCCAGCAAAATCAGCGCGATGGACAGCCATTCCATCGCCTGCGCGAAGCGGCCCCGCAGCAGAAAACCCATCTCAGTTCCCCGCCGCCCCGCTCGTCAGGATGACGTTCTCGGTCGTGTTCCCGTCGAACAGGTGCGCGCGGCTCTGATCCACGCGCGCGAACAGCGTTTCGCCCGTTTTTGCCATAAACGTCGGCGGCGTGCGCACCTTGAGAACGTGGCCGGCGACCTGGACGTTGACGATCTTTTCGCTGCCGAGCGGCTCGACCACGTACACCTCGACCGGCACGAAGTCGGGCTTCGGCTCGCGCGACAGGGCGATGTCTTCGGGCCGCACGCCCAGCACCAGGTCGGCCCCGGCCGGCGCGGGCGCGAACCGGGCGCGCGCTTCGGGCAGAACGGGCAGGGCCATGTTTTCGCCGCCGTCGGCGGGGCTGATCTGAATCGCGTCCTTGCCGGCCGCGAGGCGGCAGGGCACGAGGTTCATCGCGGGCGAGCCGATGAAGCCGGCCACGAACAGGTTGCGCGGCTCGTCGTACACCTGGGTCGGCGTTCCGACCTGTTGAAGCAGGCCGCTGTACATGATGGCGATCTTGTCGCCCATACTCATGGCCTCTAACTGGTCGTGCGTGACGTAGATCGTCGTCGCGCCCAGATCGCTTTGCAGCCGCTTGATCTCGGCCCGCATCTCGGTGCGCAGTTTGGCGTCGAGGGCCGACAGCGGTTCGTCCATCAAAAAGACCTTCGGCCGTCGCACGATGGCCCGCCCGATGGTCACGCGCTGCATCTCGCCGCCCGACAGTTTGCTCGGCCGCCGGTCCAGCAATCGCTCGATATGCAGTGAGCGCGCCGCCGCCTGGACCCGCTCGGCGATCTCGCTTTGCGGCGTCTTAACCGCCCGCAGCGGGAACGAGATGTTCTCACGCACGGTCATGTGCGGATACAGCGAAAACGATTGGAACACGAACGAGATGTCCCGGTCGGCCGGCGCGAGATTAGTGACAACCTCCTCACCGATCCGAATTTCGCCGCCGTCGGGTATTTCCAGCCCGGCGATGCACCGGAGCGTGGTCGTCTTGCCGCACCCGGACGGCCCCAAAAAAACCATGAACTGCCCGTCCTCGACCTCAAGGTCGAGTTTGTTGACGGCCACGTTCTGGTCGTATTTCTTAACGAGTTGCTTTACGCGGACGCTTGCCATAATTCAGGTTCAGGTAACGGGATTAATCCAGTCGCGGGTCAGGAAGTTCGGCGAAAGGTGGTCAAAATCACGGTCGGTTGTCAGGAGATGAGCACCGGCAGCACGAGCGGTTGCCGCGATCCAAACGTCGTTTTTACTCATCGCGATGCCGTTGCGGCGGCTGTAATCGTCCAGTTCCGCGTAGGCGTCGGTCACGCCGGCGAAGCCGAGCGACACGGGGGAAACACGAGCAAAAAGTTCCTGCACGATCTGCCGTTTGCCCGTGCCCCAGTTCCATCGGCGCGCAAGCGACAAGAGTTCACCGATACTGACAATGCTGATGAGGGGCCGAGCCGGGGAGGCGGTCAGGGAATAGATTGCCTCCACACGCTGGTACATGTCGCTGCCGCGAACGTAGTGGACCAGGATGTTCGTATCCAGCAGGTAAAGCGGTCTCGTCGTGGCGCTGGAGACCATGCCCGTCAACTCAGTTCGGCTAGCGCGGCGGCCACCTCTTCATCGGTTTCGTCGCCCGGCCACTTGCCGACGATATCGGCGAGGCCATTGCTCTCGCCGGGGGCCACGCGCGCACGCTCCCACAACTCTTCCCTGTTGCGCGGCAGGTGCGGTTCGGAGTCCGCGGCGAGTCGTTCCACGTACTTGGCGAGCGACAAACCGCGCGCCGTCGCCTGATCGTTAAGCGTTTTTTCGGTTTCGGGCGGCAGGTCAAGAATAATGCTCATCGCGTTCTCCTTTTTACTTTATCGGCCTTTGATGGCCCCGAAGGTGACGCCCCGAAGCAGATGCTTGCGCATCAGGAAGGTGAAGACGGCAGCCGGAAGCAGGAAAACGAGCGAGCGGGCCGCGATCACGTTCCACTCGGTCACGCCGCCGCCGGTCACGGCCGTAATCGAGGGTGGCGCGGTCAGCACCTGGCCGGTGGCGAGGAACTGGGCAAAGGCGTACTCGTTCCACGCGGTCAGGAAGCAAAAGACGCCGGTCGCGGCCATGCCGGGCACGATCAAAGGCAGCGTGGTTTTGCGGAACGCCTGCAGGCGCGTGTAGCGGTCAAGCAGCGCGGCCTCCTCGTATTCGGGCGGCACGTCGTCCGTGAAGCCCTTCATCAGCCAGACGGCAAAGGCGACGTTCACGGTGGTGTAGAGCAAAATTAGGCCCAGGTGCGTGTTCAGCAAATTCAGCGAGCGGAACATCAAAAAGATGGGCACGGCGACCACGACCGGCGGCAGCATCCGCGTGGACAAAATGAAGAACAGGGCGTCGTTCTTGGCCTTGATCTTGAAGCGCGAAAAGGCGTAAGCGGCCAGCGTCCCCATGCCGACCGCGAGCACGGTGGAAACCACGCCGATGACCAGGCTGCCCAGAAGTTGACCGGGGAACGCGCGCGCGCTCGACGTTTGCGGGTGGAGCAGTTCGGCGTAGTTGGCAAAGGTGGGCGTGAAGACGAACTTGGGCGGGTTGGCGTTCACGTCCGAAAACGGCTTCAGCGAGGTCGCCACGATCCAGTAAAGAGGCGTGAGGTACACGACGAGCGCGAGCGCGATGCCCGCGTAGGCGAGCCAGGGCCGGGCCGGCGCGGGCACGCGGAAGATCAGCGAGCCGAGCGCGACAAGAACGCCGACGCCGAGGAGCAGACCAAAGCCGCCCGCGCCGTACAGCGCGGCGACGACGAGCGCGAGCGACACCAGCGGCACGACGCGCCGCGCCACCCCGCCCGCGCCCGAATACGCCCACCGCTCACTGATGCCGGCGAACAGCGGCTGTGCGTCCGGCGTGCCCTCGCCCTTGACGCGGCCCAGCATCAATAAATACAGGTTCGTCAGGCCGATGATTACTAAAAGTACGATGTAGGCGAGCGCGCTTGCCTTGCCCGTGTTCCAGTTGAGCAGCGCCTCACGGTACACCTGGATCGAAACGGTTTCGGAAACGTTGCCCACGCCGCCGGCCGTCATGATCCAGGCAAGATCGAACATTTTGAAACTGTCGAGGGTGCGGAATAGCAGGGCGACCATCAGCAGCGGCGCGATGATTGGGAGGGTGATGTAGCGGAACTTGAACCACTCGCTCGCCCGGTCCACGCTCGCCGCCTCGTACAGCGTGGCGGGGACCGACGACAGGCCGGCCAGCGCGATCAGCATCACGAATGGCGACCACATCCAGGTGTCGGCGATCACGACCGACCACAGCGCGTGCTTCTGGTCGAACCAGTTGATCGGCTGCGTAGATTTCATCAGGCCGGCCGCGCCTAAGAGATAGTTGACCAGCCCGAAGTTGGTGTCGAGCAGGAATTTCCAGAACAAACCGACCACGGCGGTCGAAAGCATCATCGGCAGCAAAAACAGCGTGGTCACGATGCCTTTGAGCCGGAACGCGCGGTTGAGCAGCAGGGCCAGCCCGAAGCCGATCAGCAGTTGCAGCCCGACGGCGAGCACGACGAACAACGCGGTCGTGCGAAACGCCTGCCACACTTCGGGCCGGGCGAGCATTTCGGAATAGTTCGCGTTGCCGATCCAGGCAGGAACGGACTTGGGCACGTCGCCCTTGTATTTCGTGAACGACAGATACAGCGACCGGAACAGCGGGTACACGTTCATGCCCACGAGCAGCAAAATCGTGGGCAACAGGAACAGGTTGGCGATGGCTCGGTCGGACAGCGCGGCGACCCGCCGCCGAGGACGGGCCGCCGCGCTGCTGCTGGTTGCCGAAACGTTGGCGTCGCCGCTTGCTCGAACTGCCATACGGCCGAAAAGGTCCTTTTTACCTTAACTGCCCGCGCCGTCTAGAATGGTCTGGTGCTCCTGCGCGATGGCGTCGAGGGCGGCCTTGGGCGTGGTCGTGCCGGCCACGGCCTCGTTCAGGTGCTTCTGGGTGCTTTGCATCAGTTCCGAGTACTCCGGATTGTTGTAGAAATCCTTGAGGTGCGGAACGGTTTGCGTGAACACTTCATTGTACGGAGAGGCGCTTTTGAATTCCGGCGTCGCGGCCACCTTGGTGTTCGCGGTCAGGCCGCCGAGCGCGGCCCACTTCTTCTGGTTCTCCTCCTTGGAGAACCAGGCGATGAACTGCTTGGCCGCGTCCTGGTTCTTCGAGTAGGCCGACAGCGACAGGCCCTGCCCGCCGAGCGACGCGAACTGGCCGGCCGGCCCCGCGGGAACCGGGAAAAAGCCGGTCACATCCGCGTACTTCTTGTTTTTTTCCTTGTTGACCAGGTCGGGCATGAACGCGAACCAGTTTTCGGCCATCGCTACCTTACCTTCCTGGAAGTGGGTCAGGCACTGGCTGAAGTAGTCGTTTTCCGAGCCGGGCGGCGTGTACTTTTTCAGGTCCACGTAGAACTGAAGCGCCTTGAGAGCGACAGGTGAGTTGATGACGCCCTGCGCCTTGTTGCCTTCCGACAGTTTGCCGCCGTACGACCAGAGAATTTGATCGAAGCCCATCGTCGCGCCGTCATATTCTTTGGAGAAAAACAGCGCGGTCCCGTACAGCCCCTTGTCGGGCCGGGTAAAGAATTCGGCCACCTGCCGGAACTCTTCCCAGGTTTTGGGCGTGGCGAGCGGGCGGCCGTACTTGGCCTGAAAGGCGGCCTTTTCCTTGGGGTCGTTGAACAAATCTTTGCGGTATGCGAAGCCGGTCGCATCACTCATGCAGGGCACCGCATAGAGTTTGCCGGAACCGGCCGGGTACTCACCGTAGTTCTTGAGCGCGGCGGGCGCGATGTCGGCGATGGGCAGATTCGTCTTGGCCCATTCGGTCAGGTCCACGTAGTGCCCGGCGGTCGCGCCTTTGCCCAGCCACTGCGAGTCGCCGATGATCAGGTCGTAGGTGTCGCCCTGCGCGCTCCACGTTTTCTTGATCTCGGTCTCGAAGTTCGACCAAGGGATTTGCTGCACCTCGACCGCGATGCCGGTCTCCGTGGTGAAGTCCTGGGTCAATTTTTCGAGCTGCTTGGCCGGCTCCCACTCCGCCCAGGCAATGGTAATCTTTTTGTCGCCCCCATCCGCCTTGCCCGCACTTGTGCTGGTCGTCGGTCCGGCGGCGCCGCTGCCCGCCTCGTCGCCGGATTTTCCCGCAGGGCATCCGGCGAGAACAAAGGCAGCAACCAGAAAAAGAAAAGCAACGAGTAGTGACGCCGTGGGCGTCCTTCGCATGGATGTCACGAGGGAGGTCCTCCTCACAAAATTCGAGCCGAGGGTTTGCCGCTTCGCGGGCGCAGTCATGCCGCACTACAAGGAGCTTGGGTTGGACGGCAGCAGGGTAGGAAAGGGGCGCGTTGCCGCAAACGAAGCGAGCCGGAGGTTTTTATTGTAGCAAAGAGGAAACTTCGTGTCAAACCGCACTAACCGTGTCGGTGAACGCGTTTCGGGCTGACCGGAAACGAGAGTGCGGGCCGCCGCGTATCAGGAAAGACAATGAACGCGTGTCGTGTTTAATGACGAACTCAGAAAACGAACAACCATGAACTTCGAGAGAAACAAAGGCGGCGCGGCAGCCGGAAAGACGCAGCAGCCCGCGTTCGGGCTGCTGATCGGAGCGTGCGTGCTTACCGTCGCGCTGTGGTTCGTGCCGTATGCCGGTCTCGTTACCTACCCGGTCCGGCTATTGGGAACTTTCCTTCATGAAGGAGGTCATGCACTCACCACGCTGCTGACCGGCGGGTTCGTGAGCGGCATGGCGATTCAGCCGGACGGTTCGGGCGTCACCTTTTCCGCGGGCGGTGCGCGCTTGGCGATCCTCCCCGCCGGCTACCTGGGCGCGGCGGCGTACGGCGCGCTCCTGCTCTCGCTGGTGCGGCGGGGCTGGGACGGGCGACGGCTCCTGCTTGCAACCGGGGCGCTCGTCGGCCTTTTGACGCTCGGCCTGGTGCGTCCCTGGAACAATCTGTTCGGCTTTGTTTGGGGCGCACTTATCGCCACGGCTCTTGTGGGGGCCGCACGGCTGCTCACGCCGCCCGCCGCCGCTTGGACGGCGGCTTTTCTCGGCGTGCAGTGCGCGCTGAATGCGTTGTGGGACCTTCGCACGCTTCTCTACTTATCGCTCGGCCTGGCAACGCCGACGGGGGCGGGAATGACTGATGCTGCTCAGATGGCGCAGCTAACGCTCGTTCCCGCCCCCGTCTGGGCCGCTCTGTGGGCCTTGTTGTCGCTGGTGCCGCTGTGGATCGTTCTCGCGCCGCGAGGCAAGAGCCGGGCGAAGGTCCGCTGAAAGGCGGGCCGCGACTTCGGATTTCCCCGCCTCGCACGCTTATGCGGCGGCGGCGTCCCAGCGGGAGTCCGACGCCGGAGGCGGCCGGTCCCGACCAGACCAAGCAGCGCCGAGCCGGCCAGCGCGACGATGCCCGGTTCGGGAATAGCGCCCCCGCCAGAGTCCCCTGCCGGACGCGGTCTTCGTTAGACGACCCGCCTGACCGCCGCCGTCGAAGCGGTCCACCTACGGTGGCGGTGCTGCCCGCGATGAGGTTCAAGGGGGTCAGAAAGTTCAGGTTCGAGTTCAGAGCCGCCGCCGCGCCGCCGAACTCCCCGATGAAGCCACGGCCGCTTTGAACCGCGAACGGAACCGCGTTCTGGGTGAGTCACTTGATCACCGGATCGCCGACCGGGAAGGCGGTAGAGTTACCCGGCAGGGCATCGGCAAAATCCCGTTCAACAGGATGACGTTGCCCACCGTGCTGACCAAGGCGGAGACGTTCGTGGCCGCCCCGGCCGCACCCGCTATGGGATCGTTCTCCGACAACGAATCGCCCACCTCAAACTGGCGGCGCGTGTAGGAGAAAGCGGAGAACGTGGACAAAAAACTTGCGCCGCTACTCCCTTCAAGGAACCGGGGGCCGGCGGCGGGAACCAGACAGCGGCTCCCCTTTTTCGGTGACAAGCAATGAAAAAATTCATAACCTTTGGCGAGGTCATGCTGCGCCTCGCCCCGCCCGACCACCTGCGCCTGACGCAAACAAGCACGCTGGAAATGACCTTTGGCGGGGCCGAGGTCAACGTGGCCGCGAGCCTCGCCCTGCTGGGCGCAAACGCGGCTTTCATGACGCGCCTGCCCCCAAACGATGTTGCCCGCGCGTGCGTAAACCAGCTGCGCGGGCTGGGCGTGGACACGCGCCACGTCGTTTGGGGCGGTGAGCGCATCGGCGTTTACTTCGTGGAAAAAGGCGCGGCCCAGCGACCGTCCACCGTGACCTACGACCGGGCCGGCAGCGCCATCGCCACGCTCGACCCGACAACGCTCGATTGGGACGAGATCTTTGAGGGCGCGGACGCCTTTCACGTCACCGGCATCACGCCGGCCTTGAGCGAAGCGGCGGCGCGGGCGACGCTCGACGGCGCGCGGCGGGCGAAAGAAAAAAACCTGTTCGTGTCGTGCGATCTGAACTACCGCAAAAAACTGTGGCCGCGCGAGCGGGCCGAAAAGGTCATGGGCGAACTGATGCCATTCGTGGATTTGTGCATCGCCAACGAGGAGGACGCCGAAACCGTTTTTGGTATCCGGGCCGAAAACGCCGACCTGACCGGCGGCGTGATCGAGCACGACCGCTACGTGGAAGTGGCCGCGAAACTGGCCGAGCGGTTCGGGCTGCCAGGCGGGGTCGCCGTGACGCTGCGCGAAAGTTTTTCCGCCTCGCACAACGGCTGGTCCGGCCTGCTTTATAAGGAGGGGCAGGCGTATTTTTCACGCCGCTACGACATTTCGCCCATCGTGGACCGCGTGGGCGGCGGCGACGCCTTCGCGGCCGGACTGCTGTTCAGCCTGATCGGGCGCAGCGACGACGCGCAAACGGCCATTGAGTTCGCCGCCGCCGCCAGCTGCCTGAAGCACTCGATTGCGGGCGACTTCAATGCCGTTTCACTCGCCGAGGTGGAAACCCTGCTCGGCGGCGACGCATCCGGCCGCGTGCAACGCTGAAAGATCACCATGCGTCCCCTTGTTGCTTTGTTGTTCGTCGTCGCGCTTGCCGGCTGTGGCGGCAGTGGTTCGCCCGGTCCGGCAGACTTCCGGACCGTGCCGCCTGAAGTGCGCGCCTTCCTCGTAAGCCAGGCGCTGCCCCAGGCGCAGCAGCCCGTGAGCCGGCGCGTGGATGCGGACACGCTGTTGTTTTCCATTGCCTTCGGCAAGGCTCAGGATTGTCCGTCCGGGTGTTTTTATTCGGGCGGCGTGGGTCTCAGCCACAAAGGAAAGGTCGGCTGGCTTGCGTTCGCAAATTTTGACGATCCCACCGGCCGTGACGACCGCTCCAAGTTTTACGACGTGGACGCCGTTTTTGACGCCTACCTGTTCTCGCCCGAATTTTCGGACAGCCTGAAAAAGGCGACACGTCCCGACCAGTTCGCGGGCAACGCGTATCAGCCTGTTTACGGATATTTCCTGGAACTGCTCGCCGGGGACGCCGACACGCCGCCGGATACCCTGGCGCGCATCGCCCAAAGCCTCGCCACCGGCCCGCAATCCCACCTTGCCGAACTGCTGCTGGGCAACCCGGCCGTGCAGCGCGACCGGAACGTGCTGACAATCATCGCCGATCTGCCCCCGATGATCCTGGATCAGGACGGCAACGACGTGTACACGTACTGGCGTGCTCAGGCGCGCGCTCTGCTGGGCAGGTTATAAACATTCATGAACAAAACCGACATTCTTCAGCGGATGCGCGAACCGGGCGTAATTGCGGTCATCCGGGCCGACGACAGCGCGCAGTTAGAACAGGTCGCGCGCGCCCTGCGCGACGGCGGCGTGACGGCGATGGAGGTCACGATGACCACGCCCAACGCGCTCGACGTGATCCAAAACGTGTCAAGGGAGCTGGGCGACTCGATCCTGATGGGCGTGGGCACGGTGCTCGATGAAACGACCGCGCGGCTCGCGCTGCTTGCCGGGGCGCAGTTCGTGGTCACGCCCGTTCTGCGCCCCGAAGTCATCGCGCTTTGTAATCGGTACTCGATCCCGATCGTTTCCGGCGCGTACACGCCGACCGAGGCTCTTGCCGCCCATGAGGCGGGCGCGGACTTCATCAAGATATTCCCGGCCGACGGACTGGGGGCGGGCTACGTGCGCGCGCTGAAAGCCCCGCTGCCGCAACTCCAAATCATCCCGACCGGCGGCGTGGACGTGGAGACGTGCGGCGACTTCATCCGCGCGGGCTGCGCGGCCGTGGCGGCCGGCGGCAGCCTGGTCAGCAAGGACGTTTTGAAGCGCGGCGACTGGGCCGCGCTTTCCGACATGGCGGCCCGGTTCGTGGCTCAGGTTGCGCGGGCGCGATCCGGCGCGGCGTGAGCGCGGTCCTGCCCGAACAAGCGCCGCAAGAAGATACGGGCATCCTGGCGGCGCAGGCGCGGCCCCCGCTACGTGACCGAATTCAGGCGCTGTTCGCCGAACAGCTAAGCAGCGTTCACCGGCGCACCGACCGGCTGTTCACGCTTCTGATGGGTTTTCAGTGGATCGGCGTGATCGTGTTCGCGGTCTGGCTCACGCCGCGAACTCCGGCCCATGCGCGGCAGGTCGGGGCGGCCGTGATCCTGGGTGGCTTGATCGCCGGTTTCCCCGTTCTGCTTGCCTCTTGGCGTCCCGGCGCAACCGTGACGCGGCTGGTGATCGCCGTCGCGCAAATGCTGATGTCTTCGCTGCTCATCCACCTGGTGGGCACGCCGGAAACGCACTTTCACGTTTTCGGCTAGCTCGCCTTTTTGGCGTTTTACCTGGATTGGCGCGTGCTGGCGGCGGCCTCGCTCGTGATCGGCGCGGACCATTTGCTGGGCGGGCTGTACCACGTTGCGCTCGCCCCGTATTTTCCCACCGGCGCGTTCGGGGCGGACGCGGTCGGCGACGGGTGGCGCTGGCTGATTCACGTCGGCTGGATCGCCTTTTTGGACGTTTTTCTGCTTTTGTCCGGCTATTACCGGAGGAGCGAAATGCGCGCGGTCGCCGAGCGGCAGGCGCGGCTTGAAGCGACGAATGGCATCATCGAGGAGTCGGCCGAGGAGATTCGGGCAAGCGAGGAACGATTCCGGTCCCTGGCGGCAAGTTCGCCCATCGGCATTTTCCGCACGAATGCCGACTTGCATTTGGTTTACGTGAACGAGCGATGGCGCGCGATCACCGGTTTGGACGGGGAAGACGCGTTGGGCGAGGGTTGGAAGCGCGTTTTTTCGCCCGCCTGCCGCGACGCGCTTGCCTCAGACTGGGAAGCCGCCGCGCGCTCCGGCGTCGAGGTGTCGCGCGAATGCCCGCTGCTGCCGGTCGCTTCCAGCGGCGCGGCGGGGGGCGAACGATGGATTCATCTGCGCGCCTCGACCGTGCATTCGCCACGCTCCGGCGAGGTGACGGGCTTCGTGGGCACGCTGGAAGACATCACCGACCGCAAGGCGCACCAGGCGCAGATCGAGGAAGCCTACCAGAAGGAGCACCGCATCGCCGCGTCGCTTCAGCGGTCTCTGCTGCTCCCGCCGCGCGAGGACGCTTTCGCTGGCCTTCACATCGGCACGTTTTACCAGGCCGCGCTGCGTGAGGCGAACGTTGGCGGCGACTTTTTCGATGCGTTCGCTTTGGAAGGCGGACAGGTCGCACTGGTCGTCGGGGACGTTTCCGGGGGAGTACCTAAAGTTGAGCGGGTATGATTAGGGCATGGACGCTCTTCCCCGGTGCCCGCACTGCGGCAGTGACAAACGACAGACCAAGGCGGGTCGTACCGTCAGCGGCAGCGCGCGCTTTCA
>JAABUN010000682.1_pt1 | contig 84161 bp, 79 predicted proteins | sample 5559311 | NCBI WGS metagenome assembly JAABUN01 (sample SAMN10711877, study PRJNA513370) | rock metagenome | isolation source: Antarctica rocks | place: Antarctica: Victoria Land, Siegfried Peak sud
GTAGAATAGGTTTGGGTCATCCTGAGTCGCTCCTTCTTGGTGTTTGGCGACTTCAAGATAGCCTCAGGATGACCTGCCGGCTACCCGGCATAATCCGCAGCGAAAATCAGTTCGTCCGTACAGTGGTAGCCCACACCTGGAATCGGCGAGTTCTGGTTTTCGATCAAATGAAACGGGAAAGTTGCGAAGCATGGGGAACTTACTCCTGTGTGCGCTACCGAAGTCTTTCACGAACACTGGCCTTTTCGAGGCCTTTCCTTCATCTTCCTAAATGCGCGTCCGTAAATAAGGGGATCACTTTGCACGAACCAAGCACTCCGACTCGATCTCGGCGGCGCTGATGGCTTCCCCGACGCGGGCGGCGACTTCTTCCAGATCGTCGTCGGGACCGACGAAAACGGGTTCGGACACGACCCAGCAGGCGCGCGAAAACGGCTTGGGGATCAGATAGCGGTCCCACGAGCGCATTTGCCAGCGCGGAAAGGCGGAGATGCCGACGGGGATGATCGGGCAGCCGTTCTTTTGCGCGAAGTAAACGACGCCGGGCTGCGCTTTGTGGGTGGGGCCGCGCGGTCCGTCGGGCGTGAAGGCGAGAACGCCGCCGGCTTTCAAGGCGGCCAGCGTTTCGCGCGTCGCCAGCACGCCCCGGCGGCCCGTTGAGCCGCGTACGACCCGGAAGCCGAACCGGCGGAAGTTTTCGGCCTGCAACTCGCCGTCGCGCGACAGCGAGATGAGCGCCCAGTAGCCCCGGCCGCGAAAACGATGGATCGGCAGCAGCGTTCGCCCGTGCCAGGTAACGAGAATCGCGCCGTTCTGCTCGTTCGCGCGCGCGATGGCGTCGTTCATCACGGCCTCGTTCACGATGCGCGTGCGCACGGTCGCGCAGATGACCCGCACGGCCGCACTGATGAGGGCGGCGATCAGGCGCGTTTTCCAGGGAAGCGGGCGGGGCGTTTCGTCGGCGGTCAATTCACTGTTCGGGCAAAAAAAGTTCGGCGGCCCGGCTTTGCGTTTCGTACAGGCGGGCGTAGACGCCGTTTTTCGCCATCAGTTCGGCGTGCGTGCCCGCTTCGGCGATGCGACCCGCGCGCAGAACGACAATCCGGTCGGCGTTGACGATGGTGGACAATCGGTGCGCGATCACGAGCGTGGTCCGGCCGCGCATCAAGGTTTCGAGGGCCTCCTGCACGAGGGCTTCGGTCGCGGCGTCGAGGCTGCTGGTGGCTTCGTCGAGAATGAGGATACGCGGGTCGGCAAGCAGCGCGCGGGCGATGGCGACGCGCTGACGCTCGCCGCCGGATAAGGTCGCGCCGCGCTCGCCGATGAGGGTGTCGTAGCGCAGCGGGAAACTCTGGATGAACGAGTCGGCGTTGGCGGCCCGCGCGGCGGCCTCAATTTCCTTTTCGGTCGCGTCGCGGCGGCCGTAGGCGATGTTGTCGCGGATCGTGCCGGTGAAGAGAATGGTTTCCTGGGGCACGACGCCGATCTGGGCGCGCAACGAGTCGAGCGCGACATGGCGGATGTCGTGGCCGTCAATCCGCACCTGGCCGGTTGTCGGGTCATAGAAGCGCGGGACGAGATCGGCGAGCGTGCTTTTGCCCGCCCCGGTCGGCCCGACTAACGCGACCATGCTGCCCGGCTGGATTGTTAAATTAATGTCGGCGAGCGTTGGGTTCGCGCCGTTTGCGGCGTGGTACGCGAACGAGACGTTTTTGAACTCGACGCGGCCTTCGACGGGCGGCAGCGGTTTGGCATCTTTGGCATCGCGGATGTCGGGAACGACGTCGAGAACGCCCTCGAAGATGCGGTCGGCCGCGCCCATCATCTCTTCCCAGGAGACACGCAGTTGACCGAATGCGCTAATGGAGCGGGCGAGTTGGGTGACGAGCAGCAAAAACGAGAGCAGCGCGCCGAACTCCATGCGGCCCAGCGCGACCTCGCGCCCGCCCACCCAGAGCGTGAGCGCGACGCCCAGCGCGCCGATCAGATCAATCGTGGGCCGCAGACGCGCGCCGCGCCGCACGCCGGATAAGGAAAGAGCGACGGCTTCCTGGTTTTCCTTTTCAAAGCGGGCGATCTCGTGCCGCTCGGCCGCGAACGCCTTGACCACGCGCGCGCCCGCAAGCGTTTCCTCAACCAGGCCGGAAACGTCGGCCATCTTTTCCTGGGACGCCTGCGAGATGCCGCGCAGCCGCCGCGACAGCAGTTGGATGGCGAGCGCCATCAGGGGCACGATGCCCAGCGCGAGCAGGGTCAGTTTCCACGACAAAATGAACAGCAGGACGAGGTAAAAAATAGCCTGAATGGGCGTGGCGACCACGTCCTTTATCATCATGGCCGCGTTTTGCAGTTTGGGGACGTCGCTGGTGAGCGTGGAAAGCAGCGCGCCGGTGCGCCTTTGGTGAAAGTAGGCGAGCGACAAACTTTGCAAATGCGCGTACACGTCGCGCCGCAGCCGCGCCCCGACGTTTTGCGCGACCTCGGCGAGCAGAACCGACTGGCCCCAGGTGAACGCCCACAGCGCGACGTACAGCCCGACCACGGCGAGACAAACAAGCGCGAGCGGACCCGTCTCGCCGTTGGCGGGCATCGTCGCGCGCGTGAACTGGTTGAGCAGGCCCGCGACGCCGGCCGGGACCAGGCCGGCGAACACGCCGCACACCAGGCCCAGCGCGAGCCGGCTTCGGTGCGGCTGAAGGTACGCCAGCAGCCGCCGCCCCACACCGCGGTGATGACCGGACGCGGCGGCTGCTTCCGGCCGCGCGGGAAGCGGAGCCGGCGAGGGTTTCGGCGAGGGGGTTACGGCGCTCATGAGGTTGCGGTGTTTCGCTCTCCTTGTACCCGTCCCTGCTCGGCAAGGTCCACGACCATTTGGGCCGCGCGGCGCGCGCCGCCCGGCTCGCCCAGCAGCGAGGCGGCTTCGCGCAGATCGTTTTTCATGCACAGAAGCCGTTCCGGTTCGACGAGCAGCGCGATCACCTCGCGGGCGATGCCCGCGGGCGTCATTTCGTCCTGAACGAGTTCGGGGCACGCGCGCCGTTCCAGCAGCAGGTTGGGCATTCCGATGTGCGGCGGCAGGCTTTTTTTAATGATCAGGAATTGCAGCAGGTTGGTTTTCGCCAGGCGGTACACGATCACCATCGGCTTGTTCAACAGGGCCGCCTCCAGCGTGGCCGTGCCGGACGTGGTGATGAGCACGTCGCTCGCCGCCATCACGTCGTAGGTGGCGTCTTCGATGATGGCGAGCGGCAAGCCGTTCGCGCTGCTCGCGGCCCCGCCCGGTTCGTCAGCCCGGCGCAGCCAGTCGCGCCGCCGGGCCGCGGCCGGGTCGCCCGGAACGAGCGCGCCGCCCGTGGTAATCAGGGCGGGCCGCGCCGATGTGCTCGCGCCGTCCGTGTGCCCGCGCGCATCCTCCTCCAGTAACAGGCGACCGGCGCGCTGCTCGCGCTCCACGCGCTCGATTTGGCGAATGACCTGATCTCGCGTCACGGTCGGCGCGAGCGCGAGCAAAAACTGGACGCCGGGAACCCGCCGCGCGATGATGGCGGCGGCCCGCAATTGGTCGGGCAGGATCAGTTCGATCTCGTGCGCGCGGCTGCCGGGAAGCAGACCGACGACCGGCCGGTTCAGGTCCAGTCCGACGCGCGCGGCGAACTCCTCAGTGGGAACGCTCGGCCGCGCCAGGTCGAGCAGCGGGTGCCCGACGAAGGTCGCGTCCACGCCGAGCCGCCGCAGTTCGCTTTCGGACCACGGAAAGGGCGTGGCGACGCGGTCCACCAGACCGTTTGCGAGTTTCGTCCCCTTGAGCTGCCGCCGCCATGAGCCGGGCGGGAAGTAGTACAAAATGCGGGTGTCGGGCAGCTTGCGCCGCGTCCACGCGCAAAACGGCACGTTGACCGCGCCGGCGTCCACGGGCACGAACACGTCGGGGCGGCGATGCGCGAGTTCGCGCCGGATGCGGGCGCAGGCGGCAAGCAGGCCGGGCAAAACGCGCACGGCCGACGCGGCCCCGATCACGCTGTAGCGTGACGGATCGAATAAAACCTCCACGCCCGCGGCGCGCAGATGCTTGCCGCCCACGGCCCAGATTTGAGCGTTGGGGCGAAGCGTCTTGATCTCGCGGGCCAGTTGGCCCGCGACGCGGTCCCCGGACGCCTCCCCCGTGACAATGGCGATTTTCACGGCGGGAAAACTAAGTGCGGGGCCGGTCGTCCTGCCGGCCCGACGAACCGCCCTTGATGCGCTGCATAAAGGCGACCAGGTACGCCAGTTCCGGGTCCGGCGCGATGTCGGCCGCGATGGCTTCCAGCGCCTGGGACACGTTCAGGTTCGCGCGGTACAGCAATTTGTACGCGCGGCGCAGGGCGGCACGCGAAGACGGTTTGAAACCCGCTCGTCGCAGCCCGCGCGCGTTCAAATTCAGCACGTCGGCGGGGCGGCCGTCGGCGAGCAGGAACGGCGGAACGTCCTGCACGACCTTGCTGAAGGCGCCCACAAGCGCGAGCCGGCCGATTCGCACGAACTGGTGAACGCCGACCAGCCCGCCCAAGATCGCCCCGTCCTCGATGGTGACCTGGCCGGCAAGTTCGACGTTGTTTGCGATCAGGACGCCTGAGCCGATGCGGCAGTTGTGGCCCGCATGGGAATAGGCCAGGATCAGGTTGTCGTCGCCGACCACGGTTTCCTGATCTTCGCCGCTCGCGCGGTGCAGCGTAACGTATTCGCGGATCAGGTTCCGGTCCCCGACGCGAAGGTAGGAGCGTTCGCCCTTGAACTTGGCGTCCTGCGGCGGGCCGCCCAAAACGGCCCCCGCCCGTACCTGGCAGTCGCGCCCCACGGTTGTGAACTCTTCCAAAACGACGTGCGGGCCAAGTTCGGTGTTCGCGCCCACCACGCAGTTCGGCCCGACTATGGCGAACGGGCCGACCGACACGTTTTCGCCGATCTGAGCGGACGGATCAACGATTGCGGTCGAATGGATCACAGACCCATCTCGCCGCTATTTCTCAGCGAAAACGACAATTCCGCCTCGCAAACCAGCACGTCGTTCACGCGCGTTTCCGCCTTGACCCAGCCGACGCTGCCGCGCGCGCGCAGCAGGTTCACGGTTGCGACCAGCGTGTCGCCGGGTAGAACCGGCTTGCGAAACCGGGCCTTGTCCACGCCCGCCAAATACGCCAGCTTGCCCATGTGTTCGGGCAGGGTGAGCAGCATCACGCCGGCCGTTTGCGCCATCATCTCGATGATCAGCACGCCGGGCATGATCGGATGGCCGGGAAAGTGCCCGGCGAAAAATTCCTCGTTGATGGTCACGTTCTTGACGCCCACGACGCGCTCGCCGGGCACCAGTTCGCGCACGACATCCACCAGCAAAAACGGGTAGCGATGCGGCAAAATCTTCAAAATCCGCCGGGCGTCCAGCGGCGGCGTGAGGTCGGCGGCGGCTTCTTCCGAGGGCAACGCATAATCTCCCAAAGGCAGTGCGGCAGCGTCAGCGGACAGCGTGGTCATGTTTCTTGAAGGCGCCGGGCGAGCGCGACGTTGAGCCGGTGGCCGGGCTTGACCGCGATCACGTCGGCTACCACCGGCCGGCCGGCCAGGGCCAGGTCGCCGACCAGATCGAGCAGTTTATGGCGCGCGAGTTCGTCGGGAAAACGCAGCGCAGACGAGTAGCGGTCCGCGTAAACGACGAGCGCGTTGTCGAGCGTGCCGCCGCGCGCGAGGCCGGCCGCCCGCAGCGCCTCGATTTCGAAGTCAAAGCCGAACGTCCGCGCGGGCGCGACACGTTCCCCGTACGACTCGCCGCGAGCAGGCTCCCAGCGGGCTACCTGCGTTCCGGCGAGCGGATGATCGAACTGCGTCGCCACGGTAAAGCGTACCGCGTCAGAGGGGTACGCCGCCACGAACGCGTTTTTTTCCCCGTGAACGACGACCGGCTCCGTCACGATCAGCGGCGTTGTTTCCTTGTCCAGTCCGACGATGCCCGCCGCGCGCAGGCTTTCCACCCACACGAGCGCGCTGCCGTCGCCGATGGGCAGTTCGGGGCCGTCCACCTCCACCGTCAGGTCCGTCACGCCCAGGCCCGCGAGCGCGGACAACAAGTGCTCGATTGTGGAAACGCGCGCGCCATCGTTTCCCAAAACCGTGCAGCGGGACGTGTCGCAAACGTTGGCGGCAAGCGCGGGAATTTTCTCGCCGGCCACACGAAAAACGACGCCCGAACCGGGCCGCGCGGCCGGAACGAGCGTCGCTTTAACCATCGCCCCCGTGTGCAGACCAACGCCCGCGACCGTCACGGGCCGCGCGAGCGTTTGGCATAAAACCGCGCCGGGCGTCATTCCGCGCTGTGGCTGCCGCCGCCGCGACCAGGCTTTGGGCCGCCTTCAAGAGAAGCGAGGCGGCGTTCCATTACGCGCATCTTTTTCAAAAGGTCCGGAACTTGACTGACGGCGGCATTGATTCTCAAAGCGTCCTTGTGTGGGCGTGGACCGTAGCCGCTCATGAACGCACCCGCCGGCACGTCGCCTATCACGCCCGACTGCGCGCCCAGAACCGCCCGCTCACCGATCCGCACCTGCTCCTTGACGCCCGTCTGGCCGGCGATGATCGCGCCGTTCCCGACCTGCACGCCGCCCGCCAGGCCGACCTGCGCGACGATGATGCAGTCCTCGCCGATCTGGCAGTTGTGGCCGATGTGAACCAGGTTATCAATCTTGGTGCCCGACCCGATGCGCGTCGTGCCCGTGCGCGCCCGGTCAATCGTGGTGTTCGCGCCGATCTCCACGTCGTCGCCCACGGAAACATTGCCGATCTGGGGAACTTTGCGGTGCTTACCGCCGATGGTTAGGTAGCCGAAGCCGTCCGCGCCCAGACTTGCTCCAGCGTAGAAAACGCAGTTCGCGCCGATGACGGTGCCGCGCCCCAACGTTACGTTCGGATGAAGGATCGTGTTGTCGCCGATTTCCACGTCGTCGCCCACGAAGGCGAGCGGGTAGATCGTGACGTTGTCGCCCAGCCGGACGTTTTCGCCCAGCACGCAGTGCGCCCCGATGCTCGCGTTCGCGCCGCAACGAAAATCCGCGCCAATTACAGCGGCGGGGTGGATTGCACGCTCGGCGTATTGCTCCGGCGCGAAAACGTCCAAAAGCTGTGCGAACGCGAGGCGCGGGTTCGCTACCTGGATCACGGCCTTGCCACCGCCCGCGACCGCGAAGGCGTTCGTTTCGCTTGTTTCGGGCGCGAGCACGGCGGACGCACATGACTGTTCGGCGTTTTGAAAAAAGCGCGCCGTTTCCGCGTAGGTAATGTCGCCCAAACGAGCGTCCTCAATCGCGGCGATGCCCCGGATGACCGTTTGCGGGTCGCCGTACACGCGTCCCCGGACGACTTCGGCCAGTTCGGCGACCGTTCGTGCCCTAGTTTCCTTCACGTTCGCTGTCCTTTTCCCGGTCATTACCGCTCCCGTTCCGCTTTCCTAAATTCAGGACGCGGCGGCTGCATTTGGCTTGCCTTCGTTGTCGAGCCAGCGCGAAAAATCCAAAGTTCGGTCCGCCGGAGCGGTCCGACCGGCCAGTGGCCCGCCGTTGAACGTAACCGCGAGATTTCGCGCTTGGGCCGCGGCCCGCACCCGCGCGCGCAAATCGGCAAGCAGCGCGGCGCGAAGACGATCCCGCTGCGCTCGCACCTGGGCGAGCGTTTCCGGCTTCGCCGCAGCCGAGGGCGCTGCGACGGCAAACGTCACCGCCACGCCGCCCGCGCGCGCCGAAAGCGGCGGAGCGCCTTTCGCGCCGCCGCTTCGCGCGAGCGCGGCAAGTTGTTCGCGGACCGCGGCAAGGTCCTCATCGAGCGAACGCGCTTCGGCCGCGAGCCGCGCGCGCGTTCTTCGGGCCGCTTGTTCGCGTTCCCGTCGCAGCGTGGCTTCCAGCATACGGGCGTCGCCTTCCGCCCCGACCTCCAGCACCTCGTTCGCCGTTCGCCGCGCTTCACGCTGCGCCTGCTGCTCGGCGGCTTCCAGCGCGATCAGGGCGGTGCGGGCCTGGGCGAGCCGCTCCTCGAAATACGTACGCTGAGCGGGCACGATGCTCGCCTGAACCGCGCTTTCGAGCGCGGCGATCTCGATGCGCCGGCTCACGTAATCATGCACATAGCCGCCGCTCAGGGCGCTTTCCAGTTGCCGCCGGTAGGCCGCCGCAGCGTTTTCGGCCCGGCGAGCGCGTCCCTCGATCTGCGAAGCGCGCCCGGCGGCCGTCAGGCTTTGACGCCGCCGCCGGCTTTCGGCGGCATCGAGCGATTCAAGGCGCGCGGCGAGCGCCATGCGCTGCGCGCTTCCCCGCGTTCGCAAACGCGCAAGAGTGTTGTTCGCTTCCCGGCCCGTGGGCGGCGCGGGCAGCGTTAAAGCGGGCAGCCCTTGCGGAGCGGGCTGAGCGGCCCGCCCGGAACGGGGAAGAAACGAACGCCCTGGCTGTTCCAAGCGACGAATCGTCGCGTTCAGGCGGGCGAGATCGGGATACAACGGGTGACGCGGAGCGAGACGATCCAGCGAAACGAAAACCGGCGTTGGTCGGGCAGGCGACCGCGCCGCGCCGAGCGGGGCACTTGGACGCGGCGCGGTTGCGCAGCCGCCGAGCGTCGCGGCGAGCGCGGCCAGGCAGGCTGCCCGGACCGTTCTACTTGTTGAGTTCGGCGAGCACGTCGGCGGTGATGTCATTGGCCGCATACAGGGCAACGGAGCCGTCTAAAACGAGGGCGAGGTTTTTGGCCTTGGCAACCTTGACGATGGCGGCGCGAACCTCGTCCACGATTTTTTGGCCGACTTTGTCCCGCCGTTCGTCAATTTGCTGGCGGTACGCGGCGGTCAGTTTGGTGAACACTTCAACGCCCTTGCGCCGCGCCTCGGTCAGTTCGGCGAGTCGGGCTTTTTGGGCATCGTTGGGCGAGATGGTGTTTTGCAGCGTCGCCAGTTCGCCGCTCAGGTTTTGCGCCTTGGTTTCGAGCGCCCCGATGCGTTTGGTTTCGTCGCCGGTGGGCTGCGCCTTTTCGATCAGGCCGGCAAGGTCGCGGATTTCGGTTTCGGGCAAAAAGACCGCGCCGCCGTTTTGCAGGCGGCCGGCGATCAGGTTCAGGCGGTTGGCGTAGTCGAGAGCTTCGCTTTCGGCCGCTTTGCGTCCCTTGTACTCGCTGAGCAGTTTCTGCGAGTCCGCGCTGGCGACAAGCGTGCGCAGGTCCGCGCCGGTCGTTTGGGCCGCGGCCGGGCGGGTCGCACCGAACAAGCCCAGCACCACGAAAGCCGCCGCGACGGGAAAAAATCCGAATTTCATGTACTTTTGGATGCGATAGGTACGCAAAAGTTTCTCCTGGAAACGAGGAATCGTGTGCTCTGGTTAAAAGACGAGTTAAAAAACCTGGCCGATGCTGAAGTGCGCACGGCCTTTGTCGCCGAAGCCGTAATCGAGACGCACCGGGCCAACGGGGGTTTTCAGGCGCACGCCCAGGCCGATGCTCGCCTGGGGTTTGAAGCCGCCGTGTTGCTCGAAGTCCTTGATGTTTTCGCGGTTGTTTTCGCTCGAACCCCAAGCATCGCCCACGTCGGTAAACAAAACGCCCGTGACGGTTCCCTTTGGATCAAGCGGCATGCGCAGCTCGACGGAGGCAAGGAACAAGTTGTTGCCCCAAAAGCGGTCCTCGGAATAGCCCCTTAGGGTTTCCGCGCCCCCGACGAAGTACTGCTCGGAAAAGCCAATTGTGCCCGCCGCCTTGCCCAGCAGCAAACGGCCGGCGAGAACGCGCTTGGGTTCGGCCAGGCTCGCGCGGCGCGGCCCGGAAAGGGAAAGGTAGCGCCGCAAATCCAGGTTGAACTTGGTGAAGCCGCCGCTTTCGGTGCGGTTGTCCACCAGGATGCGCGGCACGCCGGGCGTAGTTTCCGGGCTGGTGTAGGCCGGATTGACGCGCGGCTTCTGGTACTCGAAACTGCTGCTGCCCAGTTCCACCGAGGGCGATGCGTAAAAACCCTTCGCCGGGTCGAGGTCGTTGTCGCGCGTGTTGGACGACGAGCGCAGCGTGACGCTGGCAACGTTGCCGTTTTGCACGAGCGAGCCTCGGAGCCGGTTGATGGATTCGTTGGGGAACAGCGGGTTGCCGGCCGCGTCCACGGCGTTGTAATCCACGCTGAGGCCGCTCGCGTTGATCTTTTCCGCCCGCGCGGTCAGGAAGGCGCGCGTGGTGTCGGAAAACGGGCGCGACAACGTGACCGCGCCGCCCTGACGCCGTTCGTAATACGGGTCATCGTTGTTGCCCGACGTCAGGTTCGATGTCAGGGCGCGGTTGAAGCGGTACACGACCCGGTCAAACAGCGAAACCGACAGGCCCGTTTTTTGGGGCAGCAAATACGGGTCGGAAAAGCCCAGCTCGAACGAGTTGCGCGACGCGATGCCGCCGACCTCCCAGCGGAAGTTAACGCCCTGGCCGCGTCCCCGGAAGTTCGACTCGGACAATTCGAGCGCGCCCACGAGCCGCTGCCGCGACGAGTAGCCGAAGGAGACGCCCACCGTCCCCGTGCGCCGCTCCTGAACCGGAACGATCAGCCGCACGCGTCCCAGGTCCGAGCCGGCTTCGGGACGGACCGGGCCGATGTCGTCCAAAAACTGGAGGTTGAAAATGCGGGTCAGGTCGCGCGACAAAAGCTGCGTGTTGTACGGCTCGCCTACGCGGGTCTTCATTTCCCGCTGGAAGACGAAACTTTTGGTCTTGTTGTTGCCGGTGAACTGAATGCTTTCCACGGTCGTTTCGACGATGGGAAAGGTCAGCACGCCGGTTTTCTCTTCAATGCCGGCCGAATCGTCCACGTAGGCAAGAAAGTTGTTCAAACTGTACAGCCGCTGAATGCGCTGGATGTCGGCCAGCACCGTTTGGGTGTTGAGGACTTGGCCCTCGACCGAACGGATTTGCGCCCGGATTTTTTCCGTGGAAATCGCCCGGCTGCCTTCGATGTCTATCTTGGTGACGACCGGGTTCTCGATCACGTCGAAAACGACGCGCAGTTTGCCGTCAGGCGTGGTCTCGACTCGGCCGCCCACGGATGCGTACAAGCCCAGGTCGCGGATCGCCTTTTTGTCGTTCTCGAAGGTCGTGCTGGAAAACGGCTGGCCCGTTTTCGTGGCGGCCGTCAAAAGAACCGTGTCCCGATTGGTGTTGACCGCGCCGACGACCACGACCTCGGCAACGCTTTGGCCTTCCTGGGCGTGGGCAGGGCGAGCGGCGAGGGCGAATCCCACGAGCGCCACGAGTGCCGTGGCTGGCAGCAGCGTGGTTGCGGCGGGCGTGCGTAAACTCATCTTTTCTCCTCAGGGAAAGGGGGGCGCGGGCGCAAGCGCGGGCGCGAAAAACGTCAGGCCGCGCCGCGTTTGTCGCCCGGCCCCCAGCCTCGATAATACGGTTCCAGGCGCTGCTTGATCTTTTGCCGCGCGCGGTGCAGGCGGGTTTTGACGGCCGCGATGGTCAGGTTCAGCGTTTGGGCGATGTCTTCGTAGCTCATGTCCTCCATCTCGCATAGGATGAGCACTTCGCGGTATTCGGGCGCGAGCGCGTCAATGGCCTTTTGGAGTTGGAGGGAAAATTCGCGGTCGAGCAAAGCGCGTTCGGGAACGTAGCGCCAGTCGGCTACTTCGCGGCTGATCGCATCGCCGCCGTCGGTCTCGACCTTGTCGTCGAGCGACATGACTTCGCGCTCTTTGCGCCGGTCGTTCTGCTTGAAGCGGTTTTTGCAGTTATTGAGCGCGATCTGGTGTAGCCAGGTGGAAACTTTGGATTCAAACCGGAAACGGGGCCAGGCCCGCCACGCATTCACAAACGTTTCCAGGGTAAGGTCGTCCGCGTCGTCCGGGTTGTTGACCATCCGCAGAATGACGTTGTAGATTTTGGCTTCGTACTTTTTGTGGATCTGCTCGAAACTGAGTTTGCGATCCTCGTCGTCGCCGGGCGAAGTCACCACCGTCGCCGGTTCCCATTGAGCCGCGCCGCCCGGCACGTTTCTGTTCGGTCAGACAGCGTTTGGACGCCGAAGTTTCCGTATTTGGATTGCGCGACAAGTAGCAACAAGAGCAGTTTCCGGGAACAGAGTTCCGCCCATTTTACCACGCCGGGCAGGCGCGGCCGGTTCCCGGAACGAGCCGGCTCAGAAACTGAGGGAGCCGCGCAGGAAGAAAAGGTAGGTGCGCTGCTCGTCGCTGGACGCGCCCAGTTGGAGGCGCGGGCCGATCTCGTAGGTGAGGCTGAGGTTGAACGGTTCGGGCTGGCCGGCCTGAAGGCCGCTCGTCCCCAGGGTGCGCGTGTAGCCGAGCAGGAAGCGCTGAAGGGGGGTGGGCAGGCGCTTGGAAAGACGCAACGTGAGCGGCGCGTCGGGGTTGTATTCGACGCCGAACTCTTCCAAACCCAGCCCGGCCGCGAGGCTTTGCTCGATGGGCGACAGGAGCGAAGGCACGAGACGCGAGTTGAGCACCTGGCTGAACGTGTTGGAAAGCGCGGCCTGCACGTCGCCGCCGGCCAATCCTTCGATCTGGCGCTGCGAGCCGAGCAGGGCCAGTATCTGGCTCTCGGACAAAGGCGGGTCGGAGGTGGGGCGCAGGCGCAGGCCTTCCTCGTTCGGGTCGTCACCGAGGGGGACCGGGCCGTCAATGGCGACTGTGATGCGGTAGCGGGTCGAGCGGCTGGCGGGCGGCGCGCTGCTTCTCACCAAATTCGGCCCCTGGCTCGCGCGCACGTCGAGGCTGGGCGCAATGCCGGTGGGCACGAAAACGGTCGCGCGCGCGGTCAGGTCGCTAACGGTTATCTTGGAAGCGTTGACGACCTTGGGCTGGCCGCTCACATCGGTCGTTTCGCCCTCGCTGGGGCGGAACGCGGCGAAAACCGCGCCGCCGCGCTGGATGGTGAAGCGCGTCGTGGGCAGTTGAAGCGAGCCGCCCAGAACGGTAAGGCGCGCGACCACGTCGGGCCGGGCGAGCGAGCCGTTCGCGTCCACGGTTCCGCGCGTTTCGACCCGGAAGCCGCCCGGCCCGTTGGTGATGACCGCGCGTTCGCGTACCGTGATCGGAACCGTGAACGTCGGGTTGACGATGGGGCGGGGCAGCTGATCGGACGGCGCGCCCTCGGCACGGGGCAGCTGGATGAACGCGTTTGCGAGCGTCAGGGGGCCGCCTTTCGTTTGGACGGCCGGCGCGGCGAGCGGGCCGGAAATGCTGAGCGCGCCGTTTATCTCGCCCCTGAACTGCTCATCGCGGCGGTTCAGGTTGTCCTCGGCGACGCGTAAGCGGTTCAAAGTCGCCGTCAGATCGAGTTTGCCACCCGCGACGACCAGGCGCGTGGCGGGGGTGGCCGGATCGTTGTCGGCTGGGGCGGGAACGCGGTTGAACGAAAGGTTTCCGGTGTTGAACGTGCCGGCAAGTTTCAGCGTGCCGAAGTCCGCGTTCGGGCGGCCCGGCCCGCCGAGGGCGAGCAGGAACTGGTCAATCGTGATCGTGTCGCCGGCAAAGGAGAAATGGGCGTCCAGATCGCGCACGGGGTTGATGCGGTCCGTGCGCTGGCCCGGCTCGCGTGGGGGCAAAAACTGGCCGTCCACGATGGCAAGCGTGCCGGAAAGTTGCCGGTTGGCGAGCGTGCCCCCCAGGTTGACGCTGCCTTCCAGCCGGCCCTTGAAGGCGTCGCGCGACAGGCGGATCGGCGTTCGCGCGGGCGCGGCGGCGGGCGGGCCGGGAACCGTCGCGGCGGCGGCGAGGGTAGTCGGCGTGGCGGGCAGCGTGGCCGGAACGGGCGGGGCGGGCGGCGCGATTCCCGGCACGCCCGCGAGGTCGAGGAGCAGGTCGAGGTCCTGGGACGGCAGGGTCGCCGTGACGTTGATCGGCTCGTTGCGCGGCAGGGACAATTTGGCATACGAAAACGGCAGCGTGCCCGTCACTTCGATGCGGTTGTCGCCTTGAATCAGCAGGGCGCGGTCCACGATGGCGATCTGGCCGCGCGGCAGCGTTTGGCCGTTTTCGCCGGCCGGCTCACTCGTGTTTTCACGCGGCGCGAGCACGATGAGCGGCGCGCTGACGCGGCCGATCACGCGGCCAACAAGCGCAACGTCGCGCGCGTCGAGCGAAGCCTCGACGCGCGGCGCGCGCGTGCGGCCGGTGGCAACCACGGTCAGGTCCGCCCGTCCCTTTATCTCCTGGCCGGGGAAAAACGCGTTGACGAAGCCGAGCGAGCCGTTGTTGGTTTGGAGGACGAGCGGGCGAGCGGGGTCAATCTGACCGGTGTCGGCGTCCAGGTTCGCGCGGCCGGATAGCGTGATGGTCGTGTCTTCGGGGTCGTTGCGCGCCTCGAATTCGGCGATGGTAAGCGTGTCTCCGAGCAGGGACGCCCGGACCGACAGCGTGGAGGCGATGGTTTCGGCCACGCGAACGCCACGGCCGGATAGGGCGACCCGAACTTCGGGTTCAACCACGCGCGTATTTTTTCCCGTTTTTTCGAGCCGGCCCGCGACGCGCAGCGATTCAACCGTCACGGCCCCGCCCCGGAGCACGCCCTGCAGACTGCGCACTTGGCGGGCCAGGGCCGCGCCGGTTTCCGCATCGGCGAGGCGCGGCGCGACGCGAGCGGCAATCGTGTCCAGAAGGGTTTCGATGCGCCCGGCCGACCCAGAAAGCGCGGCCGAAAATCGTCCGGTTCGCGCGTTGTACGCGGCTTCGGACACGCGCAGGACGGTGGCCCCGTTGTTCCTGTCCGGGTCAGTGGCGAGACCCAGGCGCAAATCGGAAACGCGCGCGCGCCCCATCGCCCCATCGTAAAACAGGCGGGCGGACAAATTGGACGCGGGCACGCCGGCAAGAAGAAGCGGAGCGGTTCCCTGCGTCAGCCGGGCATCCACGACCGGCGCGCGCAGAAAGCCACCGACCGTGCCTTCGAGCCGCACGCTGCCCGTGATGGGCGCGACATCCTGGGTAAGCGGGGCGAGCAGGGCGAGGTCAAGGTCGCCTTCGGAGCCGAACGTGCCCTTCAGGCGTCCCTGGTTGTCCAAACGGGCGCGCAGGCCGAGCCGGCTCGTAGCGGCCGTAGCCGCCGCGCCGCCGACCGCCGCCGGAACAGCGCGCGTCACGGTCGCGTCCGCTTCAAGCGCGCCCCCGCCGTAGGTGAAGCGAACGGCGCTCCGATCCAAAGCGACGCCGGCAACGACCGCATTGGCGAGGCGCGCGGCCCCGCGCACGCGCGGGTTCGCGGTCGTGCCGGAAACAAACACGGTGCCCGCGCTGACCAGGCCGTTGTAGTCCTCGCCGGGCGGGGTCGGGGCGGGCGCCTGTCCCGGTTTGGCTGTCGCCCGCCGCGCGAGCCGGGCCAGTTCGCTTACCTCAACCGGCCCGGTCAGGCGAGCGACGAGATCGAGCGCGGGAACCGTTCGGTTCGCGCTCGGCAGCCCGACGGTCCCGGTTACGGCGACGCTGAGCGGAAGGGCACGCACCACGAGCGGCTCCTTCGCGGTTCCGACGATGAGGCGGCGGTTTGGCAAAAGGGTGATCGCGCCGCGCAGCGTGTCCGCGCGGTAGTTTCGGAAACCGGGCTGAAGCGCGCGCACGCGGGCGACGAGAAGCGGCCGGGCGAGCGTCCCGGTCACGCGCCCGGCCGCGTAGACGACGCCGCTGATTTCGCCGGCCGGCCGGCCGGTCAGGCGCGCGATCTTGCCGACATCCAGACCGGCCGCGAAAATGGAAAGGTCGAGCGCGCCGTTGTTCCCCACCCCGCCCGAAACGCGCGCCACGCCGAACGACGAGTTCAGGGCGAGGGCGGGAATGACGATGCGGCCGTTTTCAACCAGAACGCGCGCGCGCGCATTGGCAATGCTTAAACCGCGCGCGCCGCGCGCGTTGGCGATGCGCACGTTCGCCGCCGCGCTCGCCACACGCCCGCCGCGCACGGACGCGACCAGGTCCAGGTTCGCATCGCCGCTCAGCGGACCGGTAGCGGCAAGAATGCGCCGCAGCGGCGCGAGGCGCAGGCGGGATAGGTTCGCGCCCGCGAGCGTGCCGGACACGTCGGCGGCAAGTTGATTGGCGGGCAGCAAGCGCGTCGTGCCGTCCCGCGCGATTTGCGCGAAATGGGCCGCGCCCGCGCCGCGAAACGCGCCGCCCGCGACCGCGAGCGAAAGGTCGCCGAGTGTAAGCGTGCCGTTCGCGTAGCGCGCGTTTCGGGCCGTCACGTCGCGCAGTTCCTGGTTTTGATAAACCAGGCCGGGCAGCTGCACGTCGCCCGCGAAGGCGGGATTGTTCAAACGGCCCGCGAGCGTTCCAGCGAACCTTCCCTCACCGGCAAGGACCTGAACGCCGGCCGGCAGTGAGGCGCGTCCGCGCGGCAAAAGCGCGTCCAGCACGCGCGTGACTGGCACGCGCGGCGCGTCAAGGGTGAGCGCGATGCGTCGCTGGGCCGCGTCGCGCCACGCGTGCACGTCGCCGAACGCGGAAAAAGGCGCACCGAGAATCGTTCCGCGCAGGCCGGGCGTGTGCAGCGTTGTTTCATCGAAGGCGAGGTTACCCGCCACGGCCGACAACGCTTCGCCTGGCCGCAGGCGCGGCAGGTTGGTGACGTGCACGCCGGACAGGCGCAGCGTCCCGGAAAAGCGGACCGGCGGCGCGGCGGGCGACGGGCCGAACGCGGGCACCTGATCGGCGGGTAGCCGGGGGAAAACGAGCGACACGCGCGCATCCTGTGCACGACCGGTCGTCACCTGAGGGCCGGTCGGCGGCAGGGTGAAAAGATAGCGCAGCCAGTACGGCGCGTCGGCGTTTCGCGCGTGCAGCGTGAACCAGAGCCGGGCCGCGTTCGGATCGTAGGCGGGAGCGCCCAGCGAACCCGGCCCCGTCCGCGCGAACGCGCCCGTGACCGCGAACGGACCGCCCAACCGGGCAACGGTAACGCTGTTCGGGGCCGCCGCGCCGCGCGCCTCGAAGCGAGCAAAGTCAGCCGATCTGAGATCGGCGGACGCGCCCACGCCGGAAACGAAGTTCGTGGCCGGCACGCGGTCCGCGCCGGGCAGGCGGGCGGCGAAGTCGCGGAACGTGAGAGCGCCGTTTTCGATGAAAACCTGCGCGCGAAACGGTTTAGCGTTAGGGCGCGGCGGCGTGCGCGGCCGGAGCACGTCGGCCACGTTGAAGCGCCCGAAGCGGTCCCGCACCAGGAGCGCGCGCGGTCGCCGCACGGTAATGACCGGAAACGCACCGTTCACGTCGCCCGCGAGCAGAGTGGGCACGGCCAAGGCGATGGTGATGCGCTCGGCCCGCAGGAGCGCCTCGCCGCCCTGGGAAAACGGCCGATTCGGGTCGGCGGCCACGGCAACGTCGCGCGCCTCGATGGGGATCGTGCCCAGGCTTTGTCGGTTCCGGGCAAAGTCAAGCAGGCTCGCCACGGACAAACCGGGCGTGAGCTGCCCGATGCGAACGTCGCGGCCGAGCGCGCGCGCGGCTTCCGCCTGCGCGAGCGGAGCTGAGGCGCGCAGCGTGGCGTCGAGCCGGTCCAGGAGGAAACGCGCCGACATGCCCGCGAGCACGACCGGCGGCCCGGCGAAAACGAGCAGGGAAACCAGCCGGTGGTGCGCGCGCAGCGAGGACCGCGACACGCGAGGCATTTTTCTCACGGTCGCCGCCCCTGCCGGCTGCAAAAAGCGCGCAGGTTAACCGACCGCGAGGGGAAGTTCCAGCCGGCGCGGGCCGGGCGTGGCCGGCCGCACACAAACGACGGGAGCGCCCGCCCCCGTCGTTTTGCCGCCGCGCAGGAACTTGTCGGAAAAGTCAATCGCATTGTACGAAGAACGCACGAACGGGCCACTTGCCACGTACAAGAAGCCCATCGCCTCGGCGACCTGCTTGTAGTGCTCGAAGCGGGTCGGGTGCAGGTATTCGGCCACGTCCAGGTAGCCCTTGCCGGGCTTGAGGTACTGACCCAGCGTGACTGCGTCAACGCCCGCGTCCTTCCAGTCTGACAACACCTGAACCACTTCGGCCTCAGTTTCGCCCAGCCCCAACATGATGCCCGACTTGGTGTAGATGGTCGGGTCAATCTCCTTGACCGCCCGCAGAAAATCGAGCGAGCGCGCGTACTTGGCCTGCGGCCGGACCGTTCGATAAAGGCGCGGCACGGTTTCGGTGTTGTGGTTAAACACGTCGGGCCGCGCGCGGCAAACCGTCTCGATAGCCGCCCGCCGCCCGCGAAAATCCGGCGTCAGCACTTCGACGGAAGTTTCCGGCGCCTGTTCGCGCAGATGGCGGATGACTTCGGCGAAGTGACCCGCGCCGCCGTCGGGCATCTCATCTCGATTGACTGAGGTAACGACGACGTGCTTCAAACCCAACTGCTTGGCGGCAAGCGCGACGCGGCGCGGCTCATCGGGGTCAAGGGGCAGGCCGCGGCCGGTCTTCACGGCGCAAAAGCGGCACGAGCGCGTGCAGGTGTCGCCCATGACCATGAAGGTCGCCGTGCCCTTGCTCCAGCACTCGCCCAGATTCGGGCAGCGCGCTTCCTCGCAAACCGTCACCAGCCGCTCGCCGCGCATCAGGCTTTCGACACCGCCGATGTCTTTAGCGCGCGGCACCTTGATGGTCAGCCATTCGGGGATGCGCCGGTGAACGACGGGCGGCGCGGCGGCAGCCGGGGCGGCGAGGACGGGAAGTTCGGTGGTGGTCACGAAGCGATTGTATCCGCGCCGCTGGAGGCGGGCAAGACGGCGGCCCGGTCGCCTTACCCGGTCCAAAAAAGCGATGGTACACCTGCCCAAAACCCCCCGCCCCTAACCGGCCGTCCCCGCCCGGCCGACAATTACACCAGGCGACGCCGTCGCCCGCGCTCTTTTTGACCGGAAAGGGAACCGTTCTCATCATGCCCCGCCGCGCCGTCCTGCCGCTGCCCACGTTTTACGATTTGTACCAAACGCTCCTCGCCATTGCCGGCATGGTCGGCGTATGCCGGATACTTTTTGATTTTGCCTGGCTGCCCGCGATTGGCTACGCGGTCGGGACCGTGGCCGCCTACTGGGCCGGCACGGGCCTGGTCAGCCTTTTCCAGAAGTCCGCGCCCCGCCGCCCCTCGGAAGATTAGGTTCGCCAGAACAGAAAAAGCGGTCCCGGCTTCCTTTGCGAAGCCGGGGCCGCTTTTGTTGTCCGTCAACCGGGATGCGGCTCTCACTCCTCCACGAAGTCATCGCCGGCCGCCTGTTCCCCCATCGCCGCCTCGGCCTCGCTGCCGTCGTCCTCGTCGTCCGCGACAACGCGCGCTTTGCTGCCGCCGCGACGGCCGTTCGCGCCGAAGGCGGCCGGCGAACCGTCATTAGCGATGGGAGCGCCTCCGGGCGGGGCGAGGAGAGCGCGGTCCACGGCCGCCCGCAGCGAGTCCACGCCCGTGATGGCAAGGCCGTGTTCCCGAACTTCGCGCCCGGCCGCGTTCTTGGCGGCGACCAGCGCGCTGGTGAAGCCCAGCCGGCCCGCCTCCTTCAGCCGCTTCTCGATCTGCGAACAGCCGCGCACCTCGCCGGCAAGGCCCACCTCGCCCAGAAAAACGGCGTGCGGGTCCACGGGCATCTCCTTGAACGAGGAGGCGACCGCGAGCGCGATGGCAAGGTCCATCGCCGGCTCCTCGACCTTGACGCCGCCCGCGACGTTGACGTACACGTCCTGGTTGGCGAGGCTCATCCCGACCCGCTTTTCCAGCACGGCAAGGATCAGGTTCACCCGTTCGCGCGACACGCCCGACGCCATCCGGCGCGGCGCGGCAAGATAGGACGGGGCGACGAGGGCTTGAATCTCGACCAGCAGCGGGCGCGTCCCCTCGACGGCAGCGGCCACGGTCGAGCCGGTCCCGTGTTGGGGGCGCTCGGACAGGAACAGTTCGGACGGGTTTTCGACGCCGGCCAGGCCCGACTCGACCATCTCGAAGATGCCCAGTTCGTCGGTCGAGCCGAAGCGGTTCTTGACCGCGCGCAAAATGCGATACGTCAGGTGCCGGTCGCCCTCGAAGTACAGAACCGTGTCCACCATGTGCTCCAGCACGCGCGGCCCGGCTATCGCGCCTTCCTTCGTGACGTGCCCGACCAGAAACACGGGAATTCGCTGCCCCTTGGCGATGGCGGCCAGGGCCGCCGTGGCCGCCCGAACCTGCGAGACGGTGCCCGGCGCGCTTTCCACGTCCGGCGACTGCATCGTCTGGATCGAGTCAATGATGAGGAACTTGGGCTGAATCTGCGTCACGTAGCCGGCGATGGTCGCCACATCGGTTTCGCTTGCCAGCAGCAGATTTTCGTGCTCCGCGCCCAAACGGCCCGCCCGCATCTTGATCTGCTCGACGCTTTCCTCGCCCGACACGTACAGCGTCGGCCCGTGCCCGGCGGCAACGTTCCCGGCCACCTGAGTGAGCAATGTGGATTTGCCGATGCCTGGGTCACCGCCGATGAGCACGAGGCTACCAGGAACGACGCCGCCGCCTAGCACGCGGTCAAATTCGCCGATAAAGGTGGTGTCGCGGTCGCGGTGGATCGCCTCGATCTCGGTGATGGGGCGCGGGCCGGCTTTGGCCGCGCCCATGTAGGAAAATGACGCGCTGCTCGGCACGCCGTCCCCCACCCCGGTCCCGAAGCCAACCGAGTCGCCCGCGCCCCGGCCGAGCGTACCGCCGCCCTGACGCAGCGACTGGGCGAAACTTGTCGGGGCGGCGCGCTGAACCTCCTCGACCAAGCTGTTCCATTCGCCGCATTCGGGGCACTTGCCCATCCACTTCGGGCTGACCCCGCCGCACGCCTGACACACGAACCGCGTCGTTGTTTTCGCCATTTTTGCCCTGCCGCCATTGTCGTTTCCCCGCCCATTGTACCAGCGACGGCAGCCTTTTTCAAACGGACGTTTGCTAATCGGCGCCTGTCGGCCGGGCGTCGTTTGCGTGCGCGAGAGTGAGCGGGCGCGGGCGGCGCGAACCGGCTTTTCGCACGAGCGCCGGGAAGACCCGCACGAGCGTTTCCCGCTTTCACACGAGGTCCGGCAAGACTTGCACGAGGTCCGACAAGACGCGCACATCCGACTTCGCCGGTCGCACGAGCGTGATTCGTTTCCGCACGAGGGGGGCGATTTCTTACTTGAACGAGGGCAGGATGATGCCGCGCATGATGACCTTTTGGGCGAACAAAAAGATCACCAGCGTGGGCAGGGCGGCGAGCGTGAGCGCGGCCATGATGACGTAGGTCGGGGCCGCGCTTTGCAGGTCGTACAGCCAGACCATCAGCGTCCACATCTTGGGGTCCTGGCAGACGACCAGGGCGAACAAAAACGCGCCGTACGAGGCGGTGAAAGCGTTCAGCGCGATCACGGAGAAAATCGGCAGACTGAGCGGGACGGTGATGCGCCGAAACATCGTGATCTCGGTCGCGCCGTCCAAAATGCCCGCCTCGTAGAGTTCCTTGGGGAGCGAGTCGAAAAAGCCTTTTAACAAGAAGATGGAAAAACCGGAGGCGAGGCCGGGCAGCACCAGGGCGGCGAAGGTGTTCAGCAGGCCCAAATCGCGCAGCAGCAAAAAGTTTGGGATCATCGCCACCTCGGCCGGAAAAGCCATGGTAGCAAGCAGAAACAGCAGCACGTTGTAGGCGTAGGGCAAGTTGTAGCGCGACAGCGCGTAGGCGCACAGCGGGTTGATGGTGACGGCGGCAAGGATGGCGAGCGCGCAGAACAAGGCCGTGTTCCCGACCGCGCGGCCGTGGAGCAAAATGTACTCGCCGACCGCGCGGAAGTTGCGCGTGGCGAACTCGCTTCGCAGCACGCCCGCGTTTTCGCGCACGAAGCGCCAGTCGGCGAGGGCCTGCGGCGGCGTGGCATCCGCGAACGAAAACCAGCGCGGGCCCAAAGTGCCGTTGGCGAGCGCGACGCTTTCGTATTTTTGGGCAAGCCACGCGCGCCAGCGGTTTTCGGCCGAGTCCGCGACCAGGGCGTCAACCGGTGCGCGCGCCTTGACGAACTCCATCCAGTCGGTGAGCGTTTCGCCGCTCGCGGGGAGCGGGTCGGGGAAGCCGGTTGTTTGCGCTTCGGCCCGGCCGCGCGAGGCTAAAAAAGCGCGCCAGGGTTCGAGCGCGTTTTCGCCCATTCCGAGCGTGCGCAGGGGGTAACGGGTGCGCACGAACGCTTCCCAGTCGGCCCGCTGCACGCCTTCGGGAACGTCCACGGTCTTGCGGGCGAGGTTGATTTGCTGCCAGGCCGCGTACGACGTGCCCCAGGCCACATTCAGTTTGGCTAAGTCGTCCTCGTACCGTTCCTCGCGCAAAAACTTCTGGTACAGCGGGTCCGCGCCCTGAACGACCCGGAAGTCGGCCGGCAATTTTGCCTTGAAGGTCGTCCAGTCGGCCATCTTGGGCGACTCGTCGGGCGCGTATTCGCGGCGGGCCGTGCGCTCGAACGGGGGCGTGACGTTTTCAAAGCCGGCGTTTTCCTCGGTCCACGTCTCGTTGAGGGTGGCGATGCCGCCCAGAAACTTTTCGCGCAAATGGGCGCGGTAGCGCAGCAGCAGCGGGGACGGGGCGTTGTCGTGCTCGCCGAAGCCGGCCTTGAGATAGGGCGACGGGAGCGTGCGGACGAACTCGTTCCAATCGGCGCCGAGGGCGCGCGCGCCCGGCGTTTGCGCGTCTGCGGGCGGGAAAATGTCGGCGAGTTTGACGTAGGAAGCGGTGTGGGCGGCGTTCAGGTCGTCGAGGTTGTTCGCGTAGCGGTCCTCGACGTACTTGACGTACAGATCGGCGTCGCGGGAAAGGTAGCGCGGCACGACCTCGAAGGTGCGGGCGTAGTCCACCTGGCTTTTGGTGGCCGTGCTGACCATCAGCAGGAACGGATACATCGTGGTCAGCGCGCCCACGAGCAAAACGGCGTATATGGCCCCAAGTCCGGCCCGCACGCGCCACGAACGCCGCCCGACGCGGGCGATGTGGCTCATCGGTTCGGCGAGGATTTACGCGGCGCGGCAGCGGAGCCGTTGTTTTTGGCGGTGGCGGCCCGCTCTTCGAGAAAGGCCTGTTCCTTCGCGTCGAGTTCGGCGGCCGTGGCGCGCTTCACGGCCGAATCGCTGCCGCTTTCGCCAGGCGTGTCGGCTTTGGGGTCCGCGCGGTCCACCTGGCTTTCGCCCGAAAGCGGGTCAATTGCGCGAGCGGCCTTGCCGACGGCTTTGGCCTGCGCTTTCGCGGCCGGCGAAACGAGCGCGGCGGCGGGCGCGCTGTCGCCGGACGAAGCCGGGCGCAGGTCCGCGACCGAAACAAGCACCGAGTAGTTGAGGGAAAAACTTTTTTCGCGCTCGTTCAGGCCCACGCGCGCGGTTTCGCTCAGGTTGTCCAGCCAGCGCGAACGCATGGCCTGCTCGCCCTCTTCGTGGCGCGCGCGCACCTCGGCGGGCAGCGAGTCGCGCTCCACCTGAACGGCCGCTTCCTCCCCATAAAGTCTAAGGACCGTGCCGCGAAGGTTCGCGTAGTGCGCGAAGTACAGGCCGCTTTTCGCGTCCCCCGTTGTCGTCTCACGGGCCGCGATGACCACCGCGTCCCCTTGCTTGATCGTGCCCGTTGCCGAAGTTGCCGCCGCTGCCGTTGCCGCCATTTTTGGTAAACGTCCCCCGTGCGCTGCCTTGTGCGCTGCATCGAGTGTACGTTTGGCAAACGGCTTTGTCAACGCGTTCGTCAACGGGGCGACGGCGCGAAAAAAGGCCGCTCGAACGCCAGGTAAAACAAGCCGGCGAAGCCGATCACGAGCGGCAGGGCCGGCAAAAAGACGCGGTAAAAAGCGGGCTGCCCGGAAAAGCCGAGCCGGGCCGCCGCGAAGCCGCACAGCGCGAGCAGCGGAAAGTGCGTCAGGTAGATGCTGTACGAGATACGGCCCAGCGCCTGAAAAACCCGGTGGCCGAGCAGACGTTCCAGCGCGTTGCCGGGGTGCCAGGCCATCAGCACGCAAAAGGCGCCAGCCGCCACGGCCGCGCTCGCCGCGAGAACGGCGAGGTTGTTTGGAAAACAGACGAAAAAGAGGGCGTTGGCGGCGATTCCGGCCGCGAACACAACGGCCAGAACCGGTTTGAGCACGGCCCGGCGGGCGCGAAGCCGTGCGGCCGGAAGGCGGGCCAGGCGCGCGGCGGCCAGGCCCAGCACGAAGGGCAGCGTGAACTCCGGCGGGAGCACTTTGTTAACGATCCCTCCGGCGGGCTGTGGCAAGGCAACCACGGCCAGCGCGCTTACCAAACCGATCAGCGGGAGCCAGCCCGCGCGCGCCGCGAAGGTCAAAAAAACGGTCAGCAGCAACGACATCTGCCACTCGGTCCCCAGCATGTAGCCCGGCCCGTTGAGGCTCCCGGCGTAGGTGGTGACGCTGTGCGTCATCGTCAGGTGAGCCACTAAATCACGCCCGTCGCGGGGCAGAAACGAGAACGGCGGGACGTAACCGGCGTGCGCGAACAGCGCGCCCACGCCGACGCACAGTAGCAGCGAGGCGTACCAGCCGGGCAGCAGACGCCGCGCGCGCCGCCGCGCAAGGTCCCAAAGCGAGCGCGGCGTTCGCACCACGGCCGCGCCCGCTGAGGGCAAATACAGCACGAACCCGGACAGCAGCATGAAAACCGCCAGCCGGTAACGCCCGCCGGTCAGCGCGTGCAAAAAAGCCGGCGCGGCCACGAAGTCGCCGACGTGGTGCAGCACGATGAGCAGGGCGAGCAACCCCCTCAGCCCGTCCACGAACGTCAGGCGACGCCCCACCATCGAAGCGAGCAGCGGCGGCGGTGAAGCGGCGGCGACGCAGATCGCGGCTTGGCCGTTCGCGCGGCGACGACGCGGCGCGGGCGGTGCCGGCGCGGGCGGTGCCGTCGCGGGCGGTGCCGTCGCAGGCGCAAAGCCTTTCGCGCGCGACTTCGCTCGGCTTGTGTGTCACGAAAAAACCGCGCGGCGCAGCTTCCGTGCCGCCGCGCGCCCCTGCTGGGCGCGCAGGAACCCGGCCGGCAAACGGCGAAACCTGCGGGCATGATACACGTGGGCATCTTGACCGTGTCGGACCGGTGTTTTCGAGGCGAGCGTGAGGATGTTTCCGGCCCGCGGATCGCGGCCCTGCTTCCCGACGACGAGTACGACATCTTCCTGAGCGTGCGCGTGCCGGACGACGAGGGCGAGATCGCCGAACAGATGATGGCGATGTGCGAGGCCGGCTGCGACTTGATCGTGACGACGGGCGGGACCGGCTTCGCGCCCCGCGACGTGACGCCCGAAGCGACCGTTTCGATCCTGGACCGCAACGCACCAGGCCTTGCCGAACTGATCCGGGCCGAAGGAATACGCCGCACGCCGCTGGCCGCCTTGTCGCGCGGCGTGGCCGGCATCCACGGCCGAACCCTGATCGTGAACCTGCCCGGCGCACCATCGGGCGTGCGTGACGGAATGGAAACCCTGCTGCCCCTGCTGCCGCACGCCGTCGCTTTGCTGCGGGGCGAGTCCGGCGGCCATGCTTGAAAATGAGGCGCCCCTGTCGTTTGACCGCGTCGCTTCCGACTACGAGCGCAGCCGCTTTCTTTCGCCCCGTGTCGCCCAAACCGCCGCCGGCCTGATCTGCCGAAACCTGCCCGCCGATTCGTTCCTGCTCGACGCGGGCGTGGGCACGGGCCGCTACGCGCGCGCGCTTGCCGCGCGCCACGCGCGTGTGGTGGGCGTGGACGTTTCTTGCGCGATGATGGACCGCCTGCGAAACGGCCGCAAACGCCACGCGCCGCTTCCCCGTCTCGTTCAGGCCGATCTGCGCGCGCTGCCTTTTTGCGATGGCGTTTTTGGCGGCGCGCTGGCCGCCCACGTTTTTCACCTGATCGCGGACTGGCCCCGCGCGCTCGACGAAGTTTGGCGCGTGCTCGCTCCCGGCCGGGGAATCCTTTGGATCGCTCGCGAGGACGAAGGCGACCTGAAGGTACGTTCTTTTTACCTTCGCCGGGCCGTCGAGCGGGGCGTTTTGCCCCCCAACCCCGGCGCGCGCACCGTCCAGGTGATAGACGCCCTGGCCGCGCGCGGCGCGCGCATTCAGGTCGTTTCCTCGCCGGACCCGGCCGCGCTTTGCTGGGAGCGAACCTGGTCCGCGCGCCAAATGATCGAACTGCTCGCCCGCCGAACCTATTCGCTTCAATGGAACATTCCCGACGACGTTCACCAGGCGCTGCTTGTTGAAACGCGCGGTTGGGCGCAAAGCGCGTTCGGATCGCTTCTGGCGCGCGAGCGCGCGCAAACGCGCCTGACGCTGTACGCGGCGCACAAGCCGGCCGCATTCGCGTAAAAGTCAAACGACGAAAAAGCCGAAAAAGGCGCCACCCATGCTGGTGACGCCTTTTTCAGATTTTTTGCCGGCCGTGTCGCGCGCTACTTTTTCTCGTCGCTCGCGCCGCCGCCGCTGCCTTCGGGAGCCTGAACGGGGGTTTCCGACGTTCGCGGCTTTTGGAACTCCGCGTTCAAAGCAGAAAGATCGGCATTTTGTTCCAACGTGTAGTGGAAGTCCACCATTTCGTTCATGTCAATCGGGCCGAGCGTGGCGAAACGCTCCCGCTCTCCCGTTGTCAGTTCGGACGCATTATCCTTGAGGACGCCGGCCTCCCACTCGTCCTGCTTGACGAACTGCTCGCCCAGTTTTTTGCACCGGGAGCAGCGAAACTTAACGTAGACGAAACTCGGGCCGAACATGCGCATGTAGTAGCCGGTTTGCATCACGTCCTTTTGGTGGATGCGCTGGCCGCAATGACACTTGATCGCCGTTCTACTCATTCGGGGACACCTCCAGGAGCCGGAGTCGGATGGGGTGGATACGCCACGCTCGCGGCGCGGGAGCGGGAAGGGATCGGCGGTCCGCACCGTCACTGCAACAAGCGAGCGAGGCTTCGAGGTTCATCCTTCCAAATTATACCACGCTCCTATTTATCGGCTGGGACAGGAGCGGCCCGCAGGGTACCGCCCCGCACAATTGCGCGCGCGCGCACAGTTGTGCGGGTTAGCGGCTGCCGACAAGCAAGCCGCTGCCGCCCTGCCCCTGGCCCAATTCCTGGTACCCTGAGGCGACCCGCGTTTCCGCGTTTCGGACCCGCTCAACGGGTTCCGCTTCAACGGCGGGCAGGGAAGCCGAGGAGCGATGCTGCACGATTCGCAACCGTCCTCCTTCTTCCTTCAAAGCGCCTGAGGCGACGGACGCGGTCATCGTTACCGAGGGGTTGCTGGCGGGAGCGGCAACGGCGACGCGTGGGGGCGGCGGCGCGCTGAGTGGCGGCGCGGGCGCGGGGACGACCGGCGGAGCGGTCGGCGGCGGGGCCGCAGCAGCGGCGCGCGGCGCAGCTTCGACGACCATTCGGGGAGCGGGCACGGCCGGCGGCGCGGCGACGACGCGCACACCCGCATTCGGCCGCAACGACGCGCCCGGATGCGCCCTGCCGTTCCCGTCATGCTTTGCCAAAAGGGCGGGGGTTTGTTTAACCGAACGGGCGCCGTCCTCATCGCGCGGCAAGACGACGGGGGGTCGAGGTCGAGTCACGGCGTCTTGTTGCAACGGAGCGGATTTTGGATGCGGCATGCCGGCAGCCGGGGTTTTTGCGACAACGATCCGCGCCGGAACGTCGCCGCCTGCGACGGCTGGGTTGCCGCCCGGCAGCGGGCGGCGCGCTGGTGGCGCACCGGCGACCGGCACGCCCGGCCGGGCGGCATCTTGGCCGCCGCCGCCGCCGCGCGACGTTATCAGGACGACGGCGAGGCCGGCCGCGAGCGCAAAACCGCCGACCGCCGCGCGCGCCGGAGCGGGCCGCAACAAGGCGCGCACCTGGTCGGCAAGCGTCGGCCGGGCGTAGGTCGCCCGCGCGATACGCTCGCTCAAGCCGGCCGGAACCGCCATGCGCACTGAGGAGCGGGCGATAGCCGTCCGCGACAATCGCAAAAACGCCCACTCATCCTCGCAGCGCGAACAACCGCCGGCAAGGTGGGCGGCAACCTGCTCCGCCTCAGCCGGCGTTGTTTCTTCGTCCACGTAAGCCGACAGCAGGGGCTGGATCAGCGCGCATAAATCGTCGAACGATTCGGGCGGAGAAAAGGAAGAGGGCGGCGGCGGGGACACGAACGAAGGCATTGGGTTTCTGGCGGCTCCTTACCGGATTCTTGGACGGCGAGCGCCCCTTAATCGTTTCGGCCATTTTGGGCCGCCGGCCCCGGCTCATTCCTTTGAGCCCGGCCGCGAGCTGGGGTAAAATCGTCGCATGGCAGCACCGCGCTCTTCTGGCACAAACGACACGCCGCCGACCGACGCGGCCGGCGTCCGGTTCAACCGCGTTCAGCGCGAAGAGCCGGCCCCGGCCGTGTTGGTACCGCAGGTGAACCCGGCCCAGCGCCGCCGCCGCGCCATTTTCGTCGCGCTTGTTCTTGTTGCCGTCGGCCTGCTGCTTTTTGTCAGCATCAATCGTCTCGGCGTGCAGACGCAGGGCGACTCGGGCTTCCAAGGACCGGAACGATTCGGCCCGCCGCCAACTCCGACCAACGTTCCGTAGGGCTTTCCTTTTTCATGAGCGTTTCCCCCGCCGGCCGCGTTGTTTGCCCGCAGTGCGGCGTGAACAATTTCGCAACCCAGGCGGCTTGCTGGCGCTGCGGCGCGTCGCTTGGGGGGGGGGCGGGGCAAACGCGGGCCGCGGGAACGCCCGCAAGTGACCCGCCCGTGGCGGCGGCGACGACATACCGGCCCGCAGTGAGCATTGACCCGGCCGTGGCAGCCTGGTCCGCGTGGGTTCTGGCCTTTTTGTTCCCGTTCGTCGCCGTGCCGGTCGGGCTGGTTTTCCTGATGCTGGACGACCGGCGCAAGGCCGAGATCGGAAAAACGACGCTGATCGCCGGAACGATTTTCAGCCTGCTGCACCTGCTGGCGACCTGGGCGTTGCTCCAACCCGTTATCGGCGTGGCGCGAACGCTGGGCGGCCTGTCGAGTCACACGTCGCCGCCGGGCGCGAGCGCCGGGTTGGGCGGCCAGGACCCGAACGCGTCCGTGCCGCCGCTGAACCTGCCGGGAATTCCGCAAACCACGCCCTCCGTCCCCTTCCCCAAGCCGTGACCGGGGCGGCGTTCACGGATACCATTGCCGCCATTGCTACCGGGACCGGCCCGGCGGGCGTGGGCGTGGTGCGCGTGAGCGGCCCGGAAACGTTTCTTGTCGCCGACCGGGTGCTGGGCGGGCGGTCAGGCGCCGCTTCCCAGGCCGGTCACACGCTGCGCCGGGCCACGTTGCGCGATCCTCAGACGGGCGAAACGCTCGACGACGGCCTGGCCGCCGTTTTTCACGCGCCGCGCTCGCTGACCGGCGAAAACGTGTTCGAGTGGCAGGGGCACGGCGGGCCGGTTACGCTCGCCCGCGTGCTCGCCGCGTTTCTTTCGGCCGGCGCGCGGACCGCCCGGCCGGGCGAATTTTTGGAGCGCGCTTTTTTGAACGGCAAGCTCGACCTGTCGCAAGCCGAGGCCATCGCCGATCAGGTGAGCGCGCAAACCGTGGCCGCCCAGCGCGTCGCAAGGCGACAGGCTCAGGGCGCGCTGTCACGCGAAGTAAACGCGGCTGCGGCCCACGTCCGCGAAGTTTGCGCGCTCGTGGAGGCCAGCATTGATTTTCCCGATGAGGTAGGCGAGGCCGACCCAGCCGTTTTGGAACATCACTTGGCCGCCGCCGCTTCGCGCATTACCCGGCTGGTAGACGGCGCACTTTTCGGCCGGCGGCTTCGGGACGGCCTGATCGTTGTTCTGGCCGGACGGCCCAACGCGGGCAAGTCGTCGCTCCTGAACGCGCTCGCCCAAACCGAACGCGCCATCGTCACGCCCGTTCCCGGAACGACGCGCGACGTGGTCGAGGAGGCGGTGAACCTTTGCGGCCTGCCCGTGCGCGCGCTCGACACGGCCGGTTTGCGCGAAACGAACGATGCGGTCGAGCGCATCGGGGTCGAGCGGGCGCGGCAGGCCATTCACGATGCCGATGTCTTGGTCGTCGTTCTGGACGCCGAAGGCGGTTCGCTCACGCCCGACGAAACCGGCTTGCTTCATTCGCTTGCCGGCCGGCCGGCCGTGGTCGCCGTGAACAAGGCGGACGCCGCCGACCCCGCGCCGGTTTTTGCCCAAGCAGCCGTTCTGTTGCCCGCCGCGCCCGCCGTCGCCACCTCGGCAACGACCGGCGTGGGCATCGCCGCTCTCGCCCGCGCCACCGCTGGGGTGGCGACCGGCGGGCAAAGCGCGTCGGGCGCGGCTGACACGGTTCTCGTCACCTCCGCGCGCCACGAAGCGGCCTTGCGCGCCGCCTTGACCGCGTTGGACGCGGCCCGAAACACGCTCGCGCAATGCCTTCCCGCCGAACTCATCGCCGTGGACGCGCACGGCGCGCTGCGCGCGCTGGGCGAAATTACCGGCGAAACGGCCCGCGAAGACATCATCGCCGCCATTTTTTCCCGGTTCTGCCTCGGCAAATGACCGCTCCCATTCCGCGCTTGCTCCGCCATGCACCGCCGCGCAGTCGCTGGCGCACGTTTCTGCTCGTCGTTCTGGGCGTTTACACGGCGCAGTGCGCTTGTCTCTGGGTGGTGGGTTATGGCGATACCTGGCTGAAATGGGCGGCCATGCTGCCTGGCTTCGCCCTGCTTCACCTGCTCGCCACCTCGCGCGGGCGAAACCCGCTCCGCCTCGCGCTGGCGTACCTGGCGTTGCTGCCAATCGCTTTGCTTTTGCAGGTCGCCAGTAACTTCGTCGCGCACCCCGGTTACGTTTTTCCGACGGAGCGGTTCGTCACGTGCTTACTGTTTTTGGGCCTGCCGGTGCTGTTCGGGATTCCGGGGTTGGTTCTGCGCGGTCGGTCCGGCGCGGCGCGCGGCCGGGCCGGGTGGCTGGCGTACCTGTTCTTTTTGTTTCTGGCGCAGGGCTGGCGACTGCCGAACGAGTACATCATCGGCGCCTACACCCACCATGAATTCAGCGTTCACTACTTCTGGTTGGGATTGATCCTGCCCCAGATGCTGTGTATGGACATACGTGGGCGCACTCGTCTGCGCCGCGCGCTCTGTCCGTCTCGCTTTCTGCTGAGCCGCACCGCGGGCGGTTTTCTCCTGGGCTGGCTCGCACTCGCCGCGTGGACCGTCGCCTACGATCTGCTTCTCATTCGCGCCGGCTTTGCCCGCACCATTTCCATTCGGCTGCTGGGCGCTAACGATATGCTGGCGAGTGATGTCACCTTGCCGTCCCGCCTGCTGATGGGCCTGGCAATGAAGATGACCAGCAACTACCTGTTTGTCGCTCTCGGTGAAGAGGCGTTTTTTCGTCAGGTGCTGCCGGAAGCAATGATGGCCGGTGCGCCGATGGGAAAGCCGGGGCGTGGTCGCATTATCGGCGCATCGCTTGCCGCCGCCGCCCTGTTCGCCACCATGCACTGGTTTTTGGGCGGGGGCCTTCGCCGAACACTTTACCTGTTCGGGTTCGCCCTGATCTTGACGCTCGTCCGGCGGCGAGCGGGAAACCTTCAGGCCGGCACGCTCGCCCACGCCGCCCTGAACATCTTGCTATACGTTGAATGGAAACAGTGACGCGCGCTTCGCGTGATAAAATCCGGGCGGAAGTTCCGCCCACTTTTCCCGAGGAAACACGCCCGCCATGCCCGCCGCCGCTGCTGCTGCTGAACCGACGACCGAGCACGCCGCCGCCGAACCGCAAGACTTTGCCGAAAAGTTGGAGGCGATCCCCTTCGACGATTCGCGCGTCGTTAAGTACCCCGACCCTGTTCTGCGACAGGTCGCCGTTGAAATCGCGCCCGCCCGCCTTGTTGGCCTTCAGCCCCTGATTGACGAAATGGGTGAAATCATGCAAAGCGCGCACGGCGTCGGCTTGGCCGCGCCGCAGGTCGGCCAAAGCATTCGCCTGTTCGTGTATGACGTGGGCGACGGGATTCAAACGCTTGTCAACCCGGTCCTCTTGAAAAAAAAGGGCGAGCAGATCGAACCGGAAGAGGGCTGTTTGAGCATCCCCGGTCTGCGCGGCGTGGTCAAGCGGGCAAGTGAAATCACGGTCAAGGCGCTCGACCGAACGGGCCGGCCGACGCGCTTTCGGGCCTTCGACTTCGAGGCGCGCGTCATCCAGCACGAACTTGACCACCTGAACGGCGTTCTTTTTATTGATCACGCCGACCCCGCCACGCTCCACATGGTCGGCGACGGGGACGACGAACGCGACGACGCGGCTCCGGCCGAATAATTCGTTGCGCGTTTTGTTCTTCGGAACCTCGTTCTTCGCCGTTCCCACGCTTCAGGCGCTGCACGAAGCCGCGCCCCGGCACACCATTCTGGGCGTGGTGACGCAGCCGGACCGGCCGTCGGGGCGGGGGCAAAAAATGCACGCCTCGCCGGTCAAGGAACTCGCGCTCGCGCTGGGCTATTCGGTGCATCAGCCGGAGCGCGTGCGGCGCAAGCCGTTCCCGGCAACGGCCGCCGAACTTGCGCCCGACGTTCTGGTCGTGATCTCGTTCGGCCAGATCATCCCGCAGGCTTTGCTCGACCTGCCCCGCTGGGGCGGTGTGAACGTCCATGCCTCGCTGCTGCCGCGCTGGCGCGGCGCGGCCCCGATCCACCACGCGATTCTGGCCGGGGACGCCGAAACCGGCGTGGCGACGATGCGAATGGAGGCCACGCTCGACACCGGCCCGACCTTTCTGGTCGCCCGCGAGCCGATTCGCCCCGACGACACGACCGGAACGCTGGAGCCGCGCCTCGCCCTTTTGGGCGCACCCCTCCTGATCGAAACGCTCGACCGCCTGGAAGCCGGCGACCTTTGCGCCGACCCGCAAAACGAGGTGGGCGTGACGCTCGCGCCGCCCGTGCCGCGCGAAGCGGGTTTCCTGGACCCGCTCACGGAAGATGCCGCTGCCCTCGACCGGCGCGTTCGGGCGATGACGCCGCGCCCCGGCGCGTTTCTGATTATAGGCGGCAAACTTGTCAAGGTTTTGGAAGCCGCCGCCGAGGACGCAAACGCCATGCCCGCAACCGTGGCCGCCGTTCGCAAGGACGGTTTTGCGGTCGGAGCGGTGCGCGGGCTGCTCGTTTTGCGCCGCGTTCAGCCGGAGGGCCGCGCCCCAATGAGCGCGGCCGACTTCGCGCGCGGCGCACGCATCGCGCCGGGCACGCCCGCCGTTCTTCCGTCGCTTTAAACGAACGCTACGCCGCCGCGTAGCCCGACGCGGCAAGACGCTGGTTCACCACGGTCCAGTTAATCGTGTTCCACCACGCCTTTAGATAATCCGCGCGCCGGTTTTGGTACTTCAAGTAATAGGCGTGCTCCCAAACGTCGTTGCCCAAAATCGGAAAGCCGCCGCCCGCCACGTCGGCCATCAGCGGGTTGTCCTGGTTGGGCGTGGTAACGATGGCGAACTTGCCGCCCTCGTTTTGCCGCACGAGCCACACCCAGCCGGACCCGAACCGCTTCACGCCGGCCTCGTTGAAAGCCGTGCGGAAGGCGTCGAAGCCGCCGAAGTCGCGGTTGAGGACGGCCGCAATCGCGCCGGTCGGCGGGCCGCCCCCGCGCGGGCGCATCAGGGACCAGAACAGGGTGTGATTGACGTGGCCGCCTGCGTTGTTGCGAACCGTGGTACGAACGATTTCAGGCACGGCGGCAAGGTTCCGGATCAACTCTTCCGCGCTTTTTCCGGCCAGTTCGGGCGTCTTGGCGGCGGCATCGTTCAGGTTCTTAACGTACGTGGCGTGGTGCTTATCGTGATGAATCTGCATCGTGCGGCCGTCAATGTACGGTTCCAGCGCGTCGAAGCGATAGGGCAGCGGCGGCAGCATGAACGGGCCTTTGCCGACATCCGGCGCCTGCGCGGTCTCGTGCGGCGCGGCGGCGGCAGCGCGGGCGAGCCGCGCGCAGGTAAGCGCGAGCGGCGCGGCGGCGGCGGCGGAAACGAGAAAACGGCGGCGCGAAGTCGTTTGCGGATTGGTTTCGTTCATTGGTTTTTCCTTGTTCGGTTGCGTGCCGCCGCGGCGGCTCGGCGGCGCGAACGCGGCCACGGCCACGTTCGACGACAAAAAGGGACAGCGGCCTACCATTCGGTGATGAAGCCGTCCGGGGTTTCGTAGAGCGGGTTTGTCCACGACTCGAACGGGTGCGCGGTGATATATTCTTCGTCCACCTCGACGCCCAGGCCGGGCTTGGTCGGGATGGGCAGGCACCCGTCCGCGCCCAACACGAACGGTTCCTTGATGTACCCCGCCTCGCCGAACGAACCCGTTTCCTGGATCAAAAAGTTGGGCGTGCAGGCGTCGAGTTGCAGACTCGCAGCCGTGCAAAGCGGGCCGAGCGGGTTGTGCGGCGCGATGGCGATAAACTTCGCCTCCGCCATGGCAGCGATCTTGCGCCCCTCGAAAATGCCGCCGCAATGGCACAAATCCGGCTGCACGATGGCGACCGCTTCCTGCTCGATGATGTCGCGGAAGCCCCACTTGGTCACCAATCGTTCGCCGGTCGCAATTGGGGTTTTGACGGCCCGCGAAACGCGCACGAGCGAGCCGATGGATTCGGGCAACACCGGCTCCTCGGCGAAAAATGGCTTCACGTCCCACAAGGCTTCGATGATCTGAATGCTCATTGCGGGCGACAGCCGCCCGTGCAAATCGAGCGCGATGTCTACGCCGTCGCCGACCGCCGTGCGCACGGCCTCGACCCGCTTGACCGCGCCGTTGATGATGTCCGCGCCGTCAATGATGTCCGTTGCCGCCACCGGCCCCATCTTGACCGCCGTGAAGCCTTCGGCGACCGCGCGCAGCGCGTCTTCGGCGGTTGCCTCGTCGCTGTCGCCGCCCACGCGCTTGTACATGCGGATTTTGTCGCGCACGGCCCCGCCCAGCAGCGCGTGGACCGGCACGCCGAGCGATTTTCCCAAAATGTCCCAGCACGCCTGCTCGACGCCCGAAATCGCCGATACCGTGACCGGCCCGCCCCGGTAAAACATGCCCCGATACAAAATCTGCCACAGCCGCTCAATTTTTGTGGGGTCCTGCCCGACGATGCGACCCTCCATGTCGTGGAGCGCGCCCACGACCGCGCGGGCCTGCCCTTCCAAACTCGGCTCGCCCCAGCCCGTGATCCCCTCGTCGGTTTCAAGTTTCAAAAACACCCAGCGCGGCTGCACCAAAAACGTCGTCATTTTCGTGATCTTCATGCAGCCTTCTTCGTTTCCGACCCCGTGGTAATCCTTCCCCGGCCGGGGCTACAATGGGCCGACATGGCGACGAACGAACCATCGTGCTGACGGCGACGTTCCTGCACGCGCAGGGCATCGGGCCAATCAGCGAACAACGGCTTTGGGAAGCCGGAATCGTGTCCTGGGAGCAGGCGCTTGCCGCCGCGCCTTCCGACCTTCCGCTTTCGGCCGCCCAGCGCGCGCTCCTGCTGCCCACGCTCGAAGCCTCCGTGGACGCGCTCGCGCGCGGCGAATACGGCTACTTCGCCCAAACCCTGCCCGCATCCGAACACTGGCGCGCGGCGAAGGAGTTCGGGCACCGCATCGGTTTTCTGGATATCGAGACCAACGGCGGGATGCGCGGGGACGACATCACCGTGATCGGTGTGTACGACGGCGACGAAAGCCGGTTGTACGTCAAGTACCGCGACCTTCAGGACTTCGCGGCCGATACGGAAAAGTACGCGGTCTGGGTGACGTTCTTCGGAACCGGCTTCGATTTGCCGATGCTGCGAAGGCGCTTCCCCACCCTGGCCTTCGATCAACTCCACGCGGACCTGTGCCCGGCTCTGAGGCGTTTAGGGTATCGGGGCGGCCTGAAGCGCATCGAGCAGCAACTCGGCATCGCGCGCCCGCCCGAACTCGATGGCTTGTCCGGCTTCGACGCCGTGCGATTGTGGCGGCTGTGGCGACGCAAAAACGATGCGGACGCCCTGGAAACGCTTCTCGCCTACAACCGCGAAGATATCGAAAACCTGTCGCTCCTGCTCGCCTTCGTGTACGGCCGGCTCAAAACCGCGTCCGGCTTCCCCGATGTTTCAGCGGTCGGTGAGCATTTGAACGTTCAGGGTGCGGTCGGTCGTGCGGCCCAGGAGGAGAAGGGTGTAGGTGCGGCCGGCCGCGAGGGTGAGCGGGAGCGGGCCTAAAAGCGCGGTTTCGCCGCCGACGGAGGCGATCTTGAGTTGGTACGCGCCGGCGGCGAACTCGGCGTACGCGCCGGTCGCCTGGCCGAATTTCAGGTTGGACACAGCCACGCGCTCGTTCAAAAGCAGGTCCACGGGCGGGGCGTCGGGCGCAGCGGCGTGGACCACGCGCACGCGGGCGCGGCCGGCGAGCGGCGGCATTTTGTCGTCGGTCAGGATCAGCGGCCGAACGTTTTTGCCCGCAATTGTTCCGGCCACGACCACGGTGTAGTCCGTGGCGGCGGCGAGGGTGACGGGAACCGGGCCGTAGACGGTTTCGTTCGATCCCGCCGCCGTCGCGCACACGGTGAACGTGCCGGGCAGGGCGGCGAGGTAGCCCGTATCGGCTTTGTACGCCAAGCCGGACACAATCTTGACGTTGCTCGCATAAACGTCCACGGCCGGCCCGTCAACAAGAGCGTGGACGACGCGCACGCGCGGATTGCCGTTCGTCTGGGCGGAGGCGGCGACACCGCTTTTGCGCTTGCAGCCGGCGAGCGGCGCGGCGCCCAGCAGGGCCGCGACGAGCACGAGAACGAAAAGGCGGCGCGAAAAACGCGGCAGCATGAGCGGGAAAAACCCTTTCGGGAAAGTGGCGGGAGCGTGTGGGAATCGAACCCACCCAGGACGACATCATCGCCCCGCGCGCGGTTTTGAAGACCGGGAGGGCCACCAGACCCCCTGCGCCCCCGTGATGAGGCAGTTTTCAGTTTACCCCGGCCAGCGCGCGCGAGCGGTTACAACGGCTTTGTTTTGATTTCGCTGGTTCGGCGCGGGTAGCGCGGCGGCGTCGCGCGCGTTTTCTCGAACAACAGGAGACGGCGGGCGCAAGGAAGCGGGTCGCCGCCCACGGGTGGAAGCGTGACGGGCAGGTCACGGACCAGGCGCACACCCAAGATGCTTGCGGCGCTTGTGGAGGCGGCAAGTTCGTCGTCCACGAGCGCGCTTTTCAGGGCAAGGAAACGGCCGCCGATGCGAACGAGCGGTGCGCACCATTCGAGCAGCGTGGGCAGAACGGCCACGGCGCGGGCGACGACCAGATCAAAGCGTTCACGGTGGGTAGATTCGCGCCCCACGTCCTCGGCGCGCGCATGGACCAGGACAACGTCGCCCCGGCCCAGAACCTGCGTGACGCTTTCCAAAAACCGGAGCCGCTTGGCGAGCGCGTCCACGAGCACGACGTTCAGGTCGGGGCGCGCGAGGGCGAGCGGCAGGCCGGGAAAGCCCGCGCCGGTTCCAATGTCGGCAACGCGCGCGCCGGGCGGCAGGTCAGGGCAGGCCACGAGAACCGAAAGCGAATCCACGAAATGCTTGACGGCTACCTCGTCCGGAACGGTGATGCGCGTCAGGTTCGTGTGACGGTTGGTTTGAAGCAGGCGTTCGGCAAAAACGAGAAAGGCATCGGCCGCACCGGGCGGCAGCGACACGCCCAGGTGCGTGATTCCAGTTTCGAGGGCGAACCGGAAATGCGCCGCGGCCTCGCTGTCGAGTACGGGCGCGTCCTTCGCCGCTTCGCGCGCGGGCATCTTTTACAAGGTTCAGCCGCGCCGCAGTTCGCGCCGCACGTCCAAAAGAAGCCGAACCAGGTCGGGAAGGATGCCCAGGCGGCTCAGCCGCGCTTTTTTCTTCGCCCCTGCCGGGGCGGCGGCGGGGCCGGGCGGGTGCGCGGCCGGGTTGCGCGCGGCCTGAACTTTGTTCAAACCGCGGCGCAGCGTGCGCACGAGCGCGAACGCGGACAAAATAGAGCGATAGTTGAAGCGCAGGCGCGGGTCGGCCGGGACGTTTGCTTTGGTCGGCCGGACGGCGTTCGCCAGCCCCTTGACCTCACCGGCAAGCAGACCGAAACGCTGCTTGTTCTGATCGAACGCATGCTTGCCGGTGCCCGCGAACGTTTTGCCCTTTTCCATCCACGTCTTGATTCGCCCCGTGAAAAACGTGACCGGCTTTTTGAGCCGCAGCGCGAACGTGACGAGCGCGACCGCCGCGCCCACCTGAAGTACGAAAAGAACAACAATCAAAACGTCCAGCCAAGTCCACGACATGAGTTTGCCCCCGCTCCGTTCATCCGTCCAAAGGATCGTGCGCGTTATACCCGTACCGGCCGGCCGTGTAAAAGTTCGGGCAAAACGTTATCGGCGGCCGGGCGTTCGCAGGCGGGCGGCGGCGGCGCGCTGAAGTTTACGCATCGCCTCGTCGTCGGGCGTGAGGCGCAGGGCGAGCGCGGCATAACTTTGGACTTCGCGGGCGTAACCCAGATCAAGCAGCGTTTGGGCAACGTCGGTGCGCAAACGAAACGCGGCATCCGGGGCGGGAACGCGCGCGGAGCGCAGCAAGGCATCGGTCGCGGCGGCGAAGTTAGCCTTTTTCACGTACACGGCGGCCATGTTCTGGTACAGCGCGTGGAGCAGGTCGGGCGGCGCGTCGCCGGCCGCGCTTGCCGTGGCGAGACCTTTACGGTAAGCGGCCTCGGCCAGGCCCGGCTGAAGCGCGCGCTGGTACATCTGGCCGATCTTGAACTGGGCATAGGCGGCCGGCGCGGACCGGTTGGAAAGGCCGATGCGCTCGTAAACCGCGCGGGCGTTGTCCATGCGGTTTTGCTCGACCAGAACGTCGCCAAGCAGTTCGAGGGCGGCGGAGTCGCGGGCCGTGGCCGGTTCGTCTACGAGTTTACGGGCCTCGGTTTCCGCCCGCGCGAGAGCGTCCTTGGGGCCACCCGCGCCGCGCAGCGATTGGCGCGCGCGCAGCAGGTGGAGGCGGGTCAGGTTGTAGCGCACGAACCGCTGCCGGGCCGCGTCCGCCTTTTCGGCCGTGACGGCCTCTTCCAGCGTGGCGGCCAGGCCGTCGTAAACCGTGTCGTCGCGCACGACGACGGTAAGCAGGTCGGTCAGATCGGTTTGGGCGTTATCCTCAACGGCCAGCAGCAGGTCGGGACGGGCGCGGCCCAGATCGCCGTTTCCCAGAATGTCGTTCGCGGCCTTCTGGATTTTGGCGACAACGGCCGCTGACGGTTTGAGCTGTCCGGTCAGGCCGGCGGCGCGCGCGGCGGGAGCGGCCAGGAAAAGAAAAACGGCGGCGGCGAAAAAGGCGCGATGGTTCACAAAAGGCCTCCAAGGGTGGTGACAAACGCAAGGGAGCGACGATCGGATGCGCCCGTCTCGCTTGTAGGACGAGGTCGGGCACGGGCGGGGTTCCCCGGCCGGGTCGTGCGGCATGCGTGGCGGGGCGACCGGGTTGACCGCTATAATAGCCAAACGCGGCCGGGCGCGTTTGCCGCGCCCGGTTTTGCACTCCCCCACCCCCGTTTCAGGAGTTTCCCCCACGGTGAAAGCCTCCCAGTATCTTCTTCCCACGCTGCGCGAAGTTCCCGCCGAAGCCGAACTTCCGTCCCACCGGCTGTTGCTGCGCGCCGGTTTCATCCGCAAGTACGCTTCGGGCGTGTACAGTTATCTGCCGCTCGGCTGGCGCGTCGCCCGCAAGATCGAGCAGATTTTGCGCGAGGAAACGGACGCGGCCGGCGGCGTGGAACTGCGCCTGCCCACGCTGACGCCCAGGGAAGTGTTGGAGGAGACCGGCCGCTGGAACGTGGACGTGGTGTACCACCTCAAGGACCGGCGCGAGGCCGACTTCGCGCTCGGTTTCACCCACGAGGAGGCAATCACCGACATTATCCGCCACGACGTTCGCTCGTGGCGCGACCTGCCGCTGCTCGCTTACCAAATGCAGACTAAGTTCCGCGACGAACCCCGGCCGCGCGGCGGTTTTATTCGCTTGCGCGAATTCATCATGTTCGACGGCTACACGTTCGACCGCGACGAGGCCGCGATGGACGTTTCGTACAAAATCATGTGGGGCGTGTACGAACGATTTTTTCTGAGGTGCGGCGTCGCGGTCGCGGTAGTCGAGGCGGACGGGGGCGCGATTGGCGATCTGGATAACCATGAGTGGATGGTTCTCTCCCCCAGCGGCGAGGACACCATTTTGCGCTGTCCTGCCTGCGGTTACGCGGCCAACGCCGAACGCTGCCCCGTTTTGCCGCCCGCGCCCCCGACGAATGCAAACGGCGAAAAGCCGCTCGAAATCGTGTCCACGCCCGGCGTGCGCACGGTCGAGGAGGTCGCGGGGATGCTGGGCACGGTTCCGGCGAGCATCGTCAAGACGCTGCTGTTCGTGGCCGACGGAACGCCCGTGGCCGCGCTGGTCCGGGGCGACCGCGAGGTCAACCCGATCAAATTGAAGCGGCATCTGGGCGCGGCCGAACTCGCCCTTGCCGACGCCAAAACCGTCGAGCGGCTGACCGACGCGCCGGTCGGCTTCGCGGGTCCGAGCGGGCTGAACGGGACGCGCATCGTGGCCGACCAGGAAATCGCCGTTCTGCGCAACTTCATCACCGGCGCGAACCAGGCGGACGCCCACTTCGTTCACGTCAACGTCGGGCGGGATTTTACGCCCTCCGAGTTCGCCGACGTGCGCGTGGCCGAGGCCGGCGACACCTGCCCGAAGTGCGAGGACAGCAAACTGGAAACCGTGCGCGGCATCGAGGTCGGGCACATTTTCAAGTTGGGCACGAAGTACAGCAAGGCGATGGGCGCGACCGTGCCCGCCGAGGAAGACGGAACGCCGCGCGCGGTCGAGATGGGCTGTTACGGCATCGGCGTGCCGCGCACGATGGCCGCGATCATCGAGGCGTCTCACGACGAAAACGGCATCGTCTGGCCGGTCGGCGTCGCCCCGTTCGCGGTCGTGATCGTGGTCGCCAACGTCAAGGACGCGGCGCAGGTGACGGCCGCCCAGACGCTGCACGACGAACTGAGCCGGCGCGGGATTGACGTTCTGCTGGACGACCGGGACGAGCGCGCGGGCGTCAAGTTCAAGGACGCGGACCTGATCGGATACCCGGTGCGCGTCGTGTGCGGCAAGGGCGTGGCGAACGGCGTTCTCGAAATGCGCGCCCGCCGCGACCCCGCCTCCGGCCGCGACGTTCCCGCAGGGGAAGCCGCCGACGTCATTGTTACTCTGCTCGACGAACTGCGCTCCGCCGCTCCCGCGCCGCTCGCGCTGAATGACGCGGCTGGTCTTGCCGAGAGCGCGCGCCGCACCGCCTGACCGGTCACGCGCCGGGATACGTCGGCAAGCCCGGCCGGACCGCGCGATGGTCCACGCGCTCGCCTTTTTCCAGGGCGCGGAACTCGCGGATGAAATCGGCCAGGTTTTGCGCCGCCCCCTCAACCGTCGCCTCGCCCTTTTCGGACGTTGCCAGGGTAGGTGCGCCGGAAATGCCGGTTGGTGTTGCGCTGCTTGTCCAGCGCACGACTTTCATCGGCCCGATGCCTTTGGTCAGGTCAACGTGCAGGAACCGCGAACCTTGATTGCCCGCCGCACCACCGAAGTGGTCCTGCGCCTTTTCCATCTGCACGCGGCCCGGTTCCAGGTAGAGGTAGGCAGAGGTTTCCAGTTCGCAGGCGTGGGCCGCACCGCCCGGCCCGGACTCGCGCACAGCCTCGAAGGCGTCCACGGCAAGGTTCGTCCACATCGTCGAGGCGATCAGGGCGTCGGTTTCCAGAGTCGCCCGGCGCGCGATGAACTCACACAGGTGCTCGTTCGAGCCGTGGCCGTCCACGATCACGATGCGGTCGAAGCCGGCGTGGGCGACGCTTTTCACCACGTCGAGGCAGTAGGCGATGAAGGTGTCGTAGGCGACGTGGATGGTGCCGGGAAAGTCGAGGGCGTGCTCGTTGTAGCCGTAGGGAATGGTGGGCATGACGAGAACTTCGCGCGGGGCGCGTCGGGCGGCGTGGATGCAGACGCTGCGAGCGAGGAAATTGTCGGTGTCGAGCGGCAAATGGTGCCCGTGCTGCTCGGTGCTGCCGATGGGAAGCAGAACGACCTTTTTGGCAAGCACGGCCTCGTTGATCTCCGGCCAGGTCAGTTCGTCGTAGAAGATTTTATCCAGCGATGCGTTTTCCATTTTTTTATCAAGTGCGGTGCGCGCCCTGCGTTTCGACGTAGACGGCGTACAGGGACTGGCTGGCGGTCATGAACAGGCGGTTGCGGCGCGGGCCGCCGAAGCAGAGGTTGGAGCAGATTTCGGGCAGGCGTATCTGCCCGATGCGCTGGCTGTCCGGGGCGAAGACGTGAACGCCGTCGTAGCCCGCGCCGCCCCAGCCGGCGGCGGCCCACAGGTTGCCGTCCACGTCGGTGCGGATGCCATCGGCCCCGCCGCTGACCTCGCCCCGGCCGGGGACTTGTAATTTCATGCCGGTGAACTCCCGGCCGTCGCCGCGTAATTTTGTGCCGTCCGTCACGTCCCACACCTTGACGTTTTGCGCCCGGCCGGTGTCGGCGACGTAGAGTTTTTTGTAGTCGGGCGAGAAGCACAGGCCGTTGGGCTTTTCGATGGCGTTTGTGACCAGGTCCAGTTTGCCGGTCTTGCCGTCTATGCGATACACGGCCTCCTTGATTTCCAGCGTGCCCTTGTTGCCCTCGTAGTTCATCATGCTGCCGTAGCCGGGGTCGGTGAACCAGATGCCGCCGTCGGGGTGGACGACCACGTCGTTGGGCGCGTTAAGGGGCTTGTTTTGCCACCTGTCCGCGAGTACGGTCACGCTTCCGTCGTGCTCGTAGCGGGCCACGCGGCGCGTGCCGTGTTCGCAGGCGATCTGGCGTCCCTCGTTGTCAAAGGTGTTGCCGTTGCTGTGGTTGGCGGGGTTGCGAAAAACGCTGACGTGGCCGTCGTCGGCGAGCCAGCGGTGTTGCACGTTGTTGGGAATGTCGCTCCACACCAGGTAGCGCCCGACGGCGTTCCAGGCCGGCCCCTCGGCCCACAGCGTTCCCGTGTACAGGCGCTGAATCGCCGTGTTGCCCAGTTTGTATTTGTTGAACCGGGGATCGAGCGTCACGATGTCGGCGTCGGGGTAGCGCACGGGGGCCGCGCCGGTTCCGTAATCGCGCCCCGGCGTCTGTTGCCGCCCGAACGCCGCCCCCGCGACCGTGGCCGCCGCCCCGGTGAGCAGAGCGCGCCGCCCAATCCGGAGCGGTGCCGGGAACGTCACGTCGTCTTGTCTCATGCTGCGTGTCCTTCTTCCTGATTCGGTAATGGCCGCTCGCGCCGCCCGAAATGCTGGTACCGATCTTCGCCGCGCACCAGAACGGCGTTCCAGTTCTTGCCCATCGAGTTGATACCAACGGGCTTCACGGCCGCGGGAACGTAGCGCAGCGTCAGCCCGCAGCGGCGGCGGTCGGACCAGTTCGGCAGGCTGCCGTGGATGAGCGCGCCGTCGTGGAGCGAGATTTCGCCGGCCTTCAGCACCAGGTCTACTGCCCGCGCCTCCTCTTCGGGTGTGACGGGCACGGCCTGATTGATGCTGAGCAGGTTGCCGGCCGCGTCTGAGGTGCCGTGCTCGCGGACGCCCGCCGGGTGCGTGCCGGGAATCACGCGCATGCAGCCGTTTTCGCGGTCCGAATCGTCCACGGCGTACCAGGCCGTGATCGCCGTGGGCGGTTCCAGCCCCCAATAGGTCACGTCCTGGTGCCAGGCGACCCACTTCTCGTCCCGCCCGTACTTGCAGAAAAAGTGCGTGGCGAGCAGCAGAACGTTTGGCCCGATGAGCGCCGCCACGCTGTCCAGGATCGCCGGGTTCGTCGCCAACTCCCAGATGAACGGCTGTCCGAAGTGCCGGTCGAGCAGGCCGATGCGCGTCTTTTCGCGTCCCTCCGCCGCTTCCAGAGCATCGAACTGCCGCCGGTACTCGGTCGCCTGAGTCTCGTCGGCGACCCGCAGGCCGGAAAGGTAGCCGTTCTTCCGGTAAAGGTCAACCTGTGCAGGCGTCAGCATTTTGGTCTCCTGATTGTTCCGCGGGCAGGTTCGGTGCAAGCGTTGATTGGAGCGCTTAGCCTTCGGGCGCCTTGGTTAGCCCGTGGTAAGACCACTCGTAGCGCCCGCCGCGAGTGCGGAAGGCGCTGTCCAAAACAGCACCGGCATCATGCCATTGCTGCACAATGGGGCCGTACACACCGGACGTTTCCAGAGGTTCATAATCCGCGTCTTCTTTGTGCAGGTCCATTTTTGTCAGGCGGCCATCATAACGTGACAGACCGTAACTGGTCACGCCCTGGGCGATGAAGGCCGCAAAAGCCGAAGCCGACGGGAACAGTTCCGAACGCAGTTCCTGTGAGGGGCGAACAACACCCGAAAATATGGTTCCCCTTTGTGGCTCGGCTACCTGAATGCAGGTGGCTTCACCATCTTCTTGGATGTCTACCTCAACATAGGGGTGAGGTGCGGAAAAGCCTAAGCCTGTAAACCACGCGCCGAAAGCAGAATTGGTTTGCCGCTCGGTCACGAACACCGTGGGCGAAGATGGGTTCTGCGAGGTATCCAGAACCGCGTAACGCGGAGCACAACTGATGCTGGTCAGACCGGCCACGGTAGGGAGCGGTGCGACAGTGATGTTTCTCAAGTCCAGCAGGCAAAACGAAACCACACCATAACCGTTCACAGGTTGTGGTACGAGCCAGCGCACGGGCGGCAGGAACGTAGCCAAGGACTCGGGCGACATGCGAAAGTTGAATAGAAAGCGCTCTGCTAACGCGGCGCGCACAGAAGGTAAAGTGGTCATCTTCATTGTCCTCATCCCCGCATCTGTGCTTTGTGGAACTGGCCGGCATGCTTGCATAGCCCTTCGTGTACATGCGGTCCAAAATCAGATTATCCCGCACGAAAGCGGCAAAGCACAGGCTATGACGTATTTGAGTGCGAGCGGGATAGGCGCTCGATGCCTTCCGGGTTCATCTCGATACCCAGGCCGGGGCCGGTCGGAATGGGCAGCATTCCGTCGGCGTCGAGCGTGAACGGCGTGGCGACGATGTCCTCGATGTAGGGCGAGGGCGTCAGGTATTCGACCCAGCGCGCGACCGGCAAAGCGGCGGCAAGGTGCAGGTCGGCGGCAAGGCCGAGCGCGGTGTTCCACCCGTGCGAGACGAGCAGAACGTTGTGGTCGTGGGCCATCCACCCGATGCGCCGCGCCTCGCTCAATCCGCCGCACTTGGTCGTGTCGGGCTGGATGATGTCAATCGCGCCGCGCTCAATCCAGGGGCGGAACGCCTGCCGCCGGGTGAGCACCTCGCCGGTCGCAATCGGCAGCGGCGCGTGCTCCCGTAACTTGATGAAGCCCTCGATGTCGTCGGGCGGCAGCGCCTCCTCGAACCAGGTGACGGCGTAGTCGGCGAGCATTTTGGCGGTTTCCAATGCCCACTTGTAGCCGTGGGGCCAGAACTGTTCGGACCCGCCCGCGTCCACCATGATCTCGACATCAGGGCCGACGGTTTCGCGCGCCGTTTTCACGAGTAGTTCGTCGTATTGGCGGCTCACGCGCCCGAAGCCGTTCCAGCCCAGTTTCAGCGCCTTGAACCCGCGCGCCGTCGCCGCCTCCAACTTTTCCTTGAGAACCGGCGGGTCGTCGAAAAGGAGCGAGCCGTAGGGCTTGATGCGGTCGCGGTAAATGCCGCCGAGCAGACGCGCGACCGGCTGATTCGTCGCCTTGCCCAGGATGTCCCAGAGCGCGATGTCAATCCCGCTGATGGCGTGCGTGACGGCCCCGCCGCGCCCCTGCCAGAAGGTCATCTGGTGCAGTTTTTCGCTCACCCGCTCCGGTTCCAGGGCGCACTCGCCGATGAGCAGCGGACGCAGCAGGCCGAGCGCGCCCTCGACGAGCGCCTGACTGGTGAAGCAACTGCCCCAGCCGGTCAGCCCCTCATCGGTCCGAACCTCGATCAGGGTGTGCATGTTTTCGGCGGGGTCGGTTCCCTGCGCCCAGCCCGTGTCGGGCGTCTCACCCCGCAGGGCGATGGTGCGAACTTCGACGATCTTCATCGCGGTGCCGCCATCGGGACGTTGGCCTGCCAGGTGCGGTCGTCGGGGCCGTAAAAGCCGTCGTGGAGCGTGGCCCGTATGGTGTACGGAAGGTAGTTGCCGATGTGCCAGCCGACGGCGCGATAAAAGGCAACGTCACCCGCGCCGAGCGTGACCGGGACGGCACCGGGCATCTGCCGCGTGTATTCCAGACACGCGAGTTCGCGCTGCTCCGGCGACATTTCGGGCGAGACAGTGGGGCCGCGCGGCGGGATTTTCCCCTCGAAAATGGCTTGCTCCGCGTCGGTGTCCGGCCGGTCGTGGCTGCCGGGCACGACCCAGAGCGAGTGATCGTCGTAGAGCGCGGCGTTGAGTTGGTTGAACATTTGGGGCTTGTGGAGCGCGGCGTCGAAGAAAGCGTCCAGGTCAATTCCGGGCACGTTGTAGCCCCAATCGCGGTGCCAAGCCGTGGCCCAGGCAGCCTCCTTCGGCTCGAAAAGTACGCCCATGATGTCCGAAGCGGTGTGCTCCCGTCCCAAAATTCCCGCAACCGTCGCACGCAGTTCGGGGAGCGCGAGGAAGTCGCGGAAGGGCTGGTGGTTCAACTCCGGGTAGCGATACACGGGCTGAAGGCGTTGGGTCTGCGCCCCGTGCTCACGCCGGGCGATTTCGCGCGCTTTGTCGGTTTCGCGCCGCAGGTCGGACAACAGGGCGGCCGGGATCAGGTCGCGCAACACGGTCAGGCCGTCGGCGTAGTACTCTTCACGGTGCTGGTCCGAATAACGAAAAGCCACAGTTTTTCCTTTCGGCCTACGAAAGGTCGAAGCCAATTTGCTTCAGGTGGCGCAGGCTTTGCGCGACGCGCTCATGAATGCCCGTCTCGTCCAAACGCTCGCCCTCAATGCCTTCCAGTTCCAGCGTGTAGGGGCCGTGAAAATCGTTTTTGGCAAGGGCGGCGCGCACGCCGGCAAAATTCACCACGCCCTCGCCGAGCGCGGGGAACCACCACGTTTGGAAGCCGCCGTTGGTGTCCTTGAAATGAACGCTGGCGACCAAATCAGCCCCTTTTTTCGCCTGCTCGACGGCATCTACATTGTGATTGTAGTAAGACAGGTTGGCGGTATCCAGGTTCCATCTCAGGCGCGGATGGCTGACGGCGTGCAGCGTGGCGCGCGCCTCGGTCGCGTTTTCGGCAAGGTCGGGGTGGGTTTCGAGCGCGAGCGTGATGCCGTGTTCGTCCGCGAGTTCGGCCCGCGCGCGCAAATGGCGGTACGCTTCCGGCTTGGGCAACTCGCCGGCTTTGGCGCTGATGAAGAAGAGAGAAACGCCCAGCGCGCGGCCGGCTTCCAGGTGCGGGCGCATCGCCGCCGGGTCCGCGTCGTTCAGGTCGCACGGGCACACGAGCGCGGACGGCGACAGGTCGTAACTGCTCAGTTCGCGCCGGACGGCCTCAACCTGGTCGGCCACGGGTACGCCTATCTCCACGTACCGGACGCCCAAACGCTGTAAATGCGCGTAGGCCCCCTTCTGGAAATTCTGGTAACTGGCGATATTGACGGCGATGATGTCAGTAGCGGGCATGAAAAACTCCTTGTCAAACGGGCGCGGTGACGTCGAACTCGGTCGCCAGTTTTTGCAATGCGGCGACGTGCGAGGAGCCGAGGGGAATGCCTTTTTCGCGGTACGCCTGTTCCTGCTGCCACTCCGGCGCGCCCGCGAGCAGGGCTTCCTCGAAACCGGCGAGCGGTTCCATCTGGCGAACGGCGCGCGCGTAGGCGTCCATCTCGGCCTTGAAGGCGTCGAGCGGGAAGAAGCGCGCCAAGTCCACGGCGATCAGGAAACTGCCCTGGTTTGCGCCCGACCAGTCGCGCCGCGCCCTGTCCGGGTCGAGCGGGACGCCCGCGAGGAATCCGCCCAGCGCCTGACACACGGCACCCAACCCGAAGGAGCGAAAAACGGTGCCCGGCGCAAGCGCGATAACCTGATCCAACTGAGGGGAGCCGGGATACAGATCGTGCATCGCGCCGAAGTCGAGCACGAACGGCGGCTCCTCATTCGTGGGCAGCGCGAACGCCATCGGCGAGCCGCCGGCCGCGTGCAGCAGGCTCTGACCCGGCTTCAGGTGGAGTTGGTGGCCGGACGTGACGAAGCAAAACAGGCCGTGTTCCAGCACAACGCGCGCGTAAATCCCCGCCGCGCCGAAGTGACCATGATTGCGCGAAAGGGCGGCGGCGATGCCATTTTCGAGGGCTTTGGGGCCGAGCCGCGTGGCCGCCTCATGGGCAGGAAAGTAGCCCAAGCCGCCGTCGCCGTCCACGACCAGCGTGGTCGGGGATTCGTTTACCACCGTGACGTTTGGGGTCGGGTTCAGGCGGCCCGCGCGAAAATGGTCCACGTAGGCCGTCACCTGGCGCGTACCGTGGCTGAAGACGCCCCGCAGGTCGTTCGTGACCAGCAGGTTCGCTAAGAAAACAGCCTGTTCGGGCGCGACGCCGACGCGCCCGAAGACGCGGGCGGCGAATTGTTCCAACGAGGCAGCGTCAACCGGAACAAACGTGTCGGGCGGCCGGTTCATGCGTCGCCTCGCAGTAAATTGCGCAGGATGAACATTTCCAGGCCCTCGTAATCCTGCGCGGCAACGTAGGACGCCCACTCCTGCCGGTCTATTTGGGCAGACACGGCGACCAACCGCTCGAAAACTTCCTTGCTGTTGGCTAAGTGCTTCCAGGCGATTTCGTGCGGCTGCGTGCGCATTGCCTTGACGTCCAGGCCGACGACCTCGCCGTTCGCGCCGTAGTCGCTTCGGACCAGAACGTCCACGGCGTTGAAGGCGCGGCGCAAATCCACGCTGCCGAACGTTTTGTCCTGGTCGTACTTGAGGCCGTTCTGGTCGTTGAGATGGACGCCCCACAGTTTGCCGTGCCACAGTGCGTAGGCCATCTCGTCGGACGGGTCGAGGCCAAGCAAAATCGAATGGGCCGCCTCGATCAGTACGCCGACCCGCGTCGGGTCCTGAGTTTTGTAGGCGAGGGCCAGAAAGTGGCCCGTACTGGGCAGGTACATCAGGTCCATCGGCTCGTTGGGCTTCATCTCGCCCAGGATGCGGATTTTGGGGTCGTAGGCGAGGATCGCGTCGCAGTAGCCCAACATCTGATCGAAGGCGAGCCGGGCGTCTTTGGCCTCGCGGACGTAGGTCCCTTCGCGGGCGGGCCACAGCACCAAACGGTCGGTTCCGAGTTCGTTGGCGATGTCAATCGCGCGCTTCGCCCGATCCAGCGCGACGCCGCGCGCCCCTTCGTCGTTGGAGGTGATCGCCCCGTCGGCAAAGCGGCTATCCTCCCAGATGCGCGGCGCGATGAACTCGACCCGCAAATCGTGATCGTCGCAGACGCGCTTCAGCGCCTGGCACGACGCGCTCAGTTGCGACGCGGGAACGTCGAGCGGCACGGCGTCATCGTCGTGAAGTTGAACGTAGGTGAAGCCCAGCCGCTGAAGAATTTGGGCTTTTTCCACAAAGTCGCGTTCGGGCCGAACGGGCGGGCCGAATGGGTCGCTGCCGGTGTGGAGGTTCCACACGCCGGCGGAAAATTGGAATTGGGTGTTCATCGTATGCGCTCTGCGCGCGCTCCTTTGCGTTGACGCCTCGTTCGTCGGCGAGGCATTGTTTCCCTGTTCTTCCTGGGCGGAATGAAATCCTCAGACACCGAAAAAAGAGGAAATGGAATTACCATGAACCCGTCTGAAACCGCCGCACCGCAACCGCCCCTGCGCGTCGCCCTGATCGGGACCGCGAAGCGTTCCGAGCACCTGTACGGGCCGCTCCTTCACGCTTTGCCGGACGTTGATCTGGTCGCCGTGTGGGGCCGACGCGAAGAATCCGCCGCCCGCCTGGGCGCACGCCTCGGCGTGCCGCACTACACCGATCTGGAAACGCTGAAGCGCGAAACCGGCGCGCAACTCGGCGTCGTTTCGGTTGCCTACGGCGCGAACGGTGAAGTGGGCCTGATGGCGGTCGAGCACGGCTTCCACGTCCTGCTGGAAACGCCCATCGCCCACAAACTGAGCGAGGCCGACGCCATCATCGAGGCCGCCAAACGCCAGAACGTCAAGGTCGAGGTCGCCGAACAGTTTCACCGGCGGCCCCTCGAGCAGATCAAACTCAAACTGCTCGCCTCCGGGCTGTTCGGCCGCGTGCATTCGGCCTTCAACGACTTCGCCGGCCACGGCTATCATGGCGTCAGCGTGCTGCGCAGTTATCTTGGTTTTGATGCCCGGCCCACGCAGGTGACGGGATCGGTCCACAAATACCCGCTCGCATCCCACTGGTCGCGGCTCGCCGGTAAGACCGAGCCGCGCGAGGAGACGCAGGAGCACGGCCTGATCGAGTTCGACGGCGGCCAGGTCGGCATCTTCCACTGGACCAGCGTGGGCTACGACTCGCCGTTGCGCTGGTGGCGCGGCAGCCGTTTTTTGGCGGAAAAGGGCATGGGCGTCACGACCGGCGCGTACCCGGATTTCGAGGAGCAACTTTCCCTGCTCGCGCCCGGCGGCGAGGCGCCGCGCTTCGTGACGCTGGAGCGGCGCTTTGAACGGGTGGACGGCGGCGCGCTCATCGCCCTCGTCGCCCACACCGGCGACCCGGATTTGCCCCTCGTGACCTGGGAAAACCCGTTCCGCCCGCTCGTGCAGGGCCAGGGCTTCCAGTGGCACGATGACGAGATCGGCGTCGCCGGCTGCATTCAAAGCCTGGTTGAAGCCGTAAGGAGCAATGCGGAGCCGAGTTACGGCGCACTTCAGGCCCGGCTGGACCAGGAGATCATCCTCGCCATTCGCCAATCCGCCCAGCAACAAGGCCGGCCCGTAACCCTGCCGCTCGACCCGGCCGCCCAAACGCTGTAACGACTGGCAGGGTAAACTGACAGCACCGGCGCAGGCTTTCTTCTTTTCAGCAAGGACCCACGATGGAAAAACGGATTTTCGGAATCGAAACCGAGTTCGGCTGTTTGGTGCGCGACGATACGGCGGGCACGCCCGAAAAGGTCGTCGAGGAGGTCAAGAACCATTGCTTTTACCAAAAAAAGTGGGGCCTGATTGACCTGCACGCCCGCGATTACTCGTTCGAGCCGGCCCGCAGCGGCGGCTTCCTCATCAACGGCGGCCGGCTCTACATTGACGCCGTGGGCGACCACGAGGAATACGCCACGCCCGAATGCACCGACATCTTCGACGCCTGCCGCTTTTACAAGGCCGGCCAGTGGGTCGTGCAGAGTCTGCTGAACGATTTGGGGCTTGCCGACGTGGCTTCGTTCCACAACAACTCGGTGGATCATTACGGTGGTCACACGTTCGGCTGCCACGAGAACTATCTGGTAGAAATGCAGGACGAGGACTTTTTTCGCGCCTCGTTCAACTACCTGCTCCCCTTCCTGGTCACGCGCCAGATTTTCGCGGGCGTGGGCCGGGTCGGCGGGCACAAATTGAACTTCTCGTCCATGAAGAACTCGGTGATGACCATCTCCGACTACGACGTGGATTATCAGTGGGTCAGCAACTTCTACGGCGTCGAGATTGACCCCAGCATTGACTTTCAACTGTCGCAGCGGGCCGATCACATCGTCAAAACCATCTCGTCGCGCGTTCGCTTCAACCGGGCCATCATCAACCCCAAGTGGGATTCGTACTACAACTTTTCCAACCTGCACCGCCTGCACATTTTGTACGGCGAGGGCAACATGAGCGACTACGCGACCGCCCTCAAGGTCGGAACCACGTCGGCCGTGCTGTCGCTCGTCGAGGAAGGCTTGTTAGGTTCCGAGGTCGAGATCAAGGACCCGCTCGAAGCATTACGCTCGGTTTCGCGCGACCCGTCCTGGAAGTGGCTGGTCAAGCGCAAAACGGGTGGTACGATCAGCGCGATTGACCTTCAGCGTATTTACCTCGCCGCCGCCCGCAAACGCTTGGAAGGCACGGACGAGCAGATGGACTGGGTGCTGAACGAATGGGAAAAGACCCTCGACGCCCTGCAAAAGGACCCGATGACGCTTGCCACCAAACTTGACTGGGTCGCCAAGCGCAAAATGTACCAGGAGTACATTGACTCGGAGGGCGCGAACTGGCAGGACGAGGTCATGCAGAGCCTTGACATCGAGTACCACAACGTCAACCCCGCCCAGAGCCTGTTCTACGCCTTAGAAGAGGCCGGCGAGATGGAGCGGCTTATCCCGCACGCCGAAATCGCGCGCGCCATGGTCGTTTCGCCCCTCAACACGCGCGCCCACGCCCGCTCACAAATCATCAGCAAACTCATCCAGTCCCGTTCGCGCGATTACGTCATTGACTGGGACCTGGTTTACCTCGCCAAGAACCGCCACCTTGACCTGAAAAACCCGTTCGACACCTACACGAACGAGACCGAATCGTTCACCAAAGCCCTTTAGGTCGTTCGCAGCCGTTCGCATCAAAACGACGCCGCGCCCCGGCAAAGAAGGCGTGGCGTCGTTTGTCGTCTCAAAGCGGCCGGGTAAACAGCGACGACTAAGGAGACCTTCGTGAACCATTCCCGTTTCGTTCCCTCGCTCGCCATCGCTTTTTCCGTCCCGCTCGTTTTTCCCCCTTTCGCCCGTGCCCAGACGCCGCCGAAGAACCAGCCTGCCGCGGATGCCGTCACCGCCGCGCTCTGGAGCGGAGCGCGTTGTTACCAGAGGAGGCTGCCTGCTTTCGTCTTTGGATACCTTTGCCTGGTAACGAACCCGGAAACAAGCAGGCGTCTGACGCGAACAACGCGCTCCGCTCCATAGCCCATCGCCGCGCTCGCTAAGCGGTACGGCCCGAAACTATCCGCTCCCCTGATTCTGGTGAGTGGAACGCGATCCGTGACCCGCACGCGCCGCGAACTCGGCGTACGCCTTGATTTGCCCCAAATGGCGCGGACGGCAAAAAATGGGCGTGCCCCCGCCCTGCTGATCGTGGACAAGGCGGCAATGAAAAACGCGCTCGACCGCCTCGCGCCCACATTTGCCCAGTCGCCGCGCGACGCCAAGCCGCTGGTGTACCGGGGTCAAATCAAAGTGGACAAGGGCGCGTTCGGCCGCGCCCTCAACGTGCCGACGACGGCGGAAAAATTGGCCGCCGCCATCGCCAAAAAGCCGGCCACGCGCCGCTTCAACGTTTCCGTGACCAAAAAACCGCCCGTCCTGACGGCCGCGCGGCTCAAAGGAATCAACAGCGTGCTCGCCACGTTTTCCACGGTCACGTCGAACAACGCGAAGCGCAACCATAACATCGCCCTGGCCGCGCAGCGCATTGACGGCTCGCTGCTGTCGCCGGGCGAAACCTTTTCGCTCAACAAGACCGTGGGCGAGCGCACGCAGGCGACCGGCTTTTTGACGGCGCACGTTCTTGAGGACGGCGAGATCGTGGATGGGATCGGGGGGGGGCGTTTCCCAGGTGACGGGAACGTTGTTCAACGCCGCCGCGCTCGCCGGGCTTAAAATAAACGAGGTAAACCCGCACTCACGGCCCGTCGCCTATCTGCCCGTGGGGCGCGACGCCACGGTCGCGTACGGAGCGAAAGACCTCAAATTTACCAACGACACGAAAGCGCCCGTGTACGTGAGTTACATGTTTCGCCGCTCGCGCCTGACCGCAACGCTGTTCGGGCGAAAAGCGGCGGCCCGGCGCATCAGCTTGCGGCCCGCCGTGCAGCGGCGCGCTCCGGGCGACGTTCGCGCCCAACTGTACCGGGTCATCAAGGTCAATGGAAAAGTGGCGAAAAAAGAGCGTCTGTTCCGCCATCAGTACAAGTGGGAACCGGACAAGAAGAAGTAGCGTCGGGTTTAATGGTTGAGAAGAGCGCGGGCAGGAGCGGCAACAACCGTTCCGCCCGCGTCTTCTTTTGAAAGGCTCCCGTTTCTTGAACCAGCGAACCCGCCGAAAATACGCCCCGGTTTCTCCGCCCGCCCCAACGACCGTGGAAGCGCCCGATAAGGCGTCGCGCGCGGAGGCCGTGACCGGCGGCGGCGTACCGCCCCTCCCGATGGGGGCAATCACGTCGGGCGCGCAGCAGCAGGACATGGCCCAGCAGGCCGGGCGGGCCGTCGCTCCAAAAGGCCGCGCGGCGCGGCTTGGTCGGCCGGAAATCCTGGGCGGGCCGATCCACCCCAACATTTTCAAGGTCGCCCTGCCCAGCGTGGCGACCATGCTGCTGCAAACCACGAACGGTTTTTTGGACCGTTTTTTTATTGGCGAACTGAACGCGGGCGCGAGCGCGCTTGCCGCCGTGACGGTTTCCTCCTCGCTGATGTTCGCGCTGATGTCGGCCGGCATGGCGATCTCGGTGGGCACGACCGCGCTCGTCAGTCGTTTCGTCGGCGAGGAGGACCGCGACCAGGCCGAACAGGCGACGCGCCAATCCCTCGTTCTGGCCGTGATCGCCGCCGTCGTGGTCGGCGCGCTGATGTACGTCGCGCGCGACCCGCTGCTCACCCTGCTCGGCCTCACCGCCGCGCCGCGCGAACTCGCCCACGCCTATTTGAACTTTTCGCTTCTGGGTTTGCCCAGCCTGTTCGTAATGCTGATCCTGAACGGCACATTTCGGGGCCTGGGCGACATGAAAACGCCGCTTTGGGTGTCGCTCGGCGCGAACGCCGTTCACGCGACCGGCAATTATCTGCTTATTTTCGGTCACTTCGGCTTTCCCCGGATGGGTCTGCCGGGCGGCGCGCTCGCCCTGGTCGTATCCCAATTGGTGGCGTCCGTTCTTTACGTGATCTTCCTGCGGCGCACCGCGCTCCGGGAGGCTTTGACCTTCAAGCGCGGCAAGGCTATCTTGGACTGGGCCTGGGGTTGGCGCATCGGGCGCATCGGGCTGCCGGCCTCGGTTCAGCAACTGCTGCGCGTCGGCTCAATGTTGGCCTTTCAAGGGGTGCTTGCCCGGACGCCGGCCGGCAGCGCGGCCGTTGCCGCGCTGGGCGTGGGCCTGGTAAGCGAAAGCATCGCGTTCATGCCCGGCTTCGGCTACAGCATCGCGGCGAGCGCGTTCGTGGGGCAGAATCTGGGGGCGCGGCAGGTCAAGCGGGCGCACAACGGCGCGTGGGCCGCCACGCTTCAGGCCATCGGGGTCATGGCCTTCATGGGCGTCGTGTTTTACGTTTTTGCCCACCCCTTCGTCAGCCTGTTCGTCCACCAGAAGGGCGCGACTGCCGCGCAGCAGGCCGAGATTGACGAAACGGTCCGGCTCGCCGTCGCGTATCTGAAAATCGCCGCGTGGTCCGAACCGTTCCTGGCGCTGGGCATGGTGCTGACCGGCGCGCTTCAGGGCGGCGGCGAAACCAAGGCCCCCACCCTGCTGACCGCCTTCACGATGATCGCTTTCCGCCTGCCGCTCGCGTGGTTTCTGGCGTCGCGTTTGGGCTTGGGCGCGGTCGGCGGCTGGTACGCGATGAGCGCGTCCACCGTGCTTCAGGGCATCCTGACGTACCTCGTGTTCCGGCGCGGGGCGTGGCACCGAGTCCGCGTGTAACCGCGCGCCTTTCCCGATCCGTCTTCCGTCCGCCCGGCCGTTGCTGCCCGTCACCGCGTCGTCCCAACAACCCCACGCGGTCCTTCAAACAACGGCATAGCGACAAGGTTCAGCGGCGCGGCCAGAAAAGGGCAGGAGCAACGCTGGATACGCGGCTGCCGCGTTCGGTGCAAGCGATTGTTATGCGTGTCCCCGGTTTGCCGCCGTGGCCTCGGCCTCGCGAAGCAGGGTGGCGACATCAGCACGCCCGGTGCGTTCGGCTACTTCCCGCGCCGTGCCCCAAGGTGTTTGGTGCAGTGGATCAGCCCCGTACTTAAGCAATAGAGCAACGACGTTCGCAGAGCCACATCGGACCGCGTTGTGCAGCGGCGTCACGCCTTCAGTCTGCTGCGTTGACTGGTGCGCCCCGCTCCAGTAAAAAGCGGACCATCTCCTCACTCCTGTTCACCGCCCAAACCAACACGGTGGCCCCGTGCCCGAACAATGGCGTGACCACTGGCACACCCTTGAGCAAGGCGGCGCGAACGAGGTCAAGGTCGCCCGTCACAACGCCGATCACGTACTCTTGTTCCACGTCCCGTTCTGCCTCACTCATGGGGACTCACTTGGGCTGTAGAGACCGCCGCATAACGCCTGAACTCACCTGCCGCCGAAAGGGAGCGAGGAACGAGCGGACTGTAGGCGGTCAGGTGCAGTGATTTGTTCTGTGGCGGTTAGTTGCCTTTCAGCCGATTACTCGGTTGCGATACTCCCTCCACTTGTTCAAATTTTGTACTGCGGTTTCACGCTCGAAGAAGCTGCTCTCACTGTTTGGGTCAAGAGCGCGCAAATTCAGATGGTCTAAAATATCGGCTACAATGCCGGCACCTGTGTCACCACCGCGAACGTGAAAAGCAAAACTATCAACTATTTCATCGTGTCCGATATTAACCTCAATGGCAAAATCCAGGCCATCAATAATGCCCCATGAAGGGTCGGAGAAGTCAGCGACAGGCACAACTTCTAAAATCTTCTCAATGATTTCACTTCTCTTACCTATGGGCTGAGGCATAAAATCATCAGGAATGTCAGCTATCCTGTGCGCCTCGCTCGGCAAGTCTTGAACAAAAATGTCCCAACTCATACTTCAGATTATAACGGACGCAACCAAGCCCCGCGCCGCGACAGAACATCTGATTATGCCGCACGCGTGCGGCGTAATACGAACGCCTACTCGGAAAAAGCCGCAGGTTCCTTCGGGCGCGGGGGTCACGGCAACGCTGGGAAGTCGCGGCGTTTGCTGACCGTGGAGCGCGCCCGCCCGTGACCCTTCTCGGCGGCGGCCCGACGAAACGGTTCGCCGGGCCACCGTTCCTCGAAACCGTCACTCGTGGCCGGCGCTGACGTGGCCCTCGGCTTTGCGCTTCTCGTAGTCGGCGATCAAAGGCTGCGCGATGTGGGCGGGCACCTCGGCGTAGTGCGACGGGACGGCTGAAAAGGTCGCCCGGCCGCGCGCGAGCGAGCGCAAATCCACGGCGTAGCGCGGCATCTCGGCCTGCGGTATCTGCGCCCGGATGGTCTGGTAGCCGCTCTTGACGCTTGGCTCGATGCCGACGACATGCCCGCGCCGCCCGTTGATGTCGCCCATCAGGTCGCCGGTCATCGTGTCCGGTGCGGTGATGGTCACGTCCAGAACGGGTTCGAGCAGGATCGGGGCGGCGTTTTTGGCCGCCGCGGCAAAGCCCTGGATGCCGGCCATGATGAAGGCGGCCTCGCTGCTGTCCACCGGATGAAACGAGCCGTCATCCACGATGGCGCGCACGTCCACGACCGGGAAGCCGGCAAGAATCCCGCGCGCCATCGCCTGCTGCACGCCCTTTTCGACGGCGGGGATGTATTGGCGCGGAATCGCCCCGCCGACCACCTTGTCCACGTACTGAAAGCCCGCCCCGGTCTCGTTCGGCTCGACGGTCAGCCAGCAGTCGCCGAACTGCCCCCGGCCGCCGGTCTGCTTCTTGTGCCTGCCCTGCGCGCGGGCGGATTTGGTCACGGTTTCGCGGTACGGCACGCGCGGCTGGCTTGTCGTCACCTGCGAACCGAAGCGCGCCATGCGGCCGACGACAACGTCTAAGTGCGTTTCACCCTGGCCGAGCAGCAGCGTCTCGTGCGTATCCACGTCGCGCCGCGTATGGAAGCACGGGTCCTCCTCGACGATGCGCGCGAGCGCAGCCCCCAGTTTGTCCTCGTCCCCCTTCGACTTGGGGTGGACGGCGAGCGCGAACGTCGGTTCGGGAAACGGGATCGGCTCGTAAACGACCGGTTTCGCCCGGTCGCAAAGCGTGTCGCCCGTGCCGGAAACGGCCAGTTTGGCGACCGCGCCCAGGTCACCCGCAACGAGTTCCGTGACCGGCTCCTGCATCTTGCCGCGCAGCCGAAACAGCGGCCCGACGCGTTCTTCTTTCTCCTTGTTCGCGTTCCAAACGTGCGAGTCGCCTTTGAGCGTGCCCGACTTGACGCGGAAGTAGGTCAGTTTGCCGACATACGGATCGGCGACCGTCTTGAAAATAAGGGCGGAAAACGGCGCGGCCGGGTCGCAGGGCCGCGTCTCAGTTTTGCCGGTTTGCGGGTTTGTGCCGGTCGCGGCGGGGGCCTCTTCGGGCGACTCGAACTCCATTGCCAGGTGGGTGAGCAGCGGCTGGATTCCGATGACCTTCGTCGCCGAGCCGCAGAAAACGGGCACGATCTTGCCGCCCAGCAGGTCCGCGTGGATGCCGCGCTCAATCTCGTCCTCGCTGAGTTCCTTGCCTTCCAGGAATTCCTCGATCAGCGCGTCGTCGCCCTCGGCGGCCACTTCGACCAGAAGTTGACGCCACTCTTCGGCGGTCGCCCGCAGGTCGTCGGGGATCGGTTCTTCCCGAACGTCACGGCCGCTCCCGACGTAGGCCTTCATCGTCACCAGGTCCACCACGCCCTTGAACGTGTCACCAGCCCCGATGGGGATCACGGCCGGGACAACGTGAGCGCCCCATTTTTCCCGAAACGCGTTCACGGCCCCGAAAAAGTCGGCGTTTTCGCGGTCCATTTTGTTGATGAAAAGGGCCTCGGCCTTCCCCGCGTCGCGCGCCCAGTCCCACGCGGTTTCCAAACCGAACTCGACGCCGCCGCTGTTCTGCGCGGGCGTGACCAGCAGCACGTCGTCCACCACGCGCAGCGCGGCCACGAAGTCGCCGAAGAAGTCGGGATAGCCGGGCGTGTCCACCCAGTTGAGGCTGCGGCCGTTCCACGCGCAGGGCGCCATCGCAAGCGAGATGCTCATCTTGCGCTTGGTTTCGTCCGGCTCGAAATCGGTGGTCGCCGTGCCGTCGTCCACTTTGCCCAGGCGTTCGCTGCACCCGGCGACGTACAAAACGGCCTCGGCGAGTGAGGTTTTGCCCGCCCCGGCGTGGCCGGCGAGCGCGATGTCCCGAACGTCGGCGGGCGATGTTCGCCCCGCAGGCGATGTTCGCCCGGATGGAAGGTTTTTCTCCGTCATTGGTAGTCTCCTCCGCGTTCTCGCCGCTGGCTTTTCCCGTGCGTTTCGCCCGGCGGAAAAAGGCGGCAGATGAACCGACCTTTAGCGAGACTTGTTCCGGGTTCCTTCTTGGCCTGCCGCCATGCCCGCAGGCCGTTTTTCACGCCCGCGTCATGACGATCTCACGACGGTTTCATGACGGCCTCGTATAATCGAGACAGACGCGCGCGGAAGCGAGCAGCAGAACCAGCGCGCGCGCGCACCAGGGGCTTTCATGGCAACCTTTTGGCGGATCGAATTGCTGGGCGGGCGCATCGGCGCGACGGCGGCAACAGCGGCGAACCGGCGATCATCACGAACTTTGAAACGCGCAAGGCGGCGGCGCTTCTCGGCTGTCTGGCCCTGCACGCGCCCCGTGCCCGCACCCGCGACGCGTTGGCCGAACAACTCTGGCCGGACGAGGACGCCGAGGCGATACGTGACCGATTCCGGCACGCCCTGGCCGCGCTACGCCGCGTGCTAGAGCCGCCGGGCACGCCGCCCGGCAGCATCCTGATTGCAAACCGGGCCGAGGTGAGCCTTGCCGGCCCCCATGTCGAGATCGACGTGGCGGACTTCGAGCGGGCGCTGCGTCGCCTGCCCGTGCCCGGAGCCGCACCCGCCGACCAGCACGTTTCGCCGCTGAACGCCGCTCTCACGCTCTACGGCGGCGAACTGCTTCCCGGATTTCACGAGAGTTGGGTGATCGGGGAGCGGGAGCGGCTTGCCCAGGCGCACCGGGACGCGCTCCTGCGTTTGGCCGGCGTGCTGGCCGAAACCGGCGACCTGAGCGCCGCCATCGAGCACGCCCGGCGCGCGGTCGCCGCCGACCCGTGGCGCGAAGACGCCCACGCCGCCCTGATGGGCTACTTTGCCCGCGCGGGCCGTTTGAGCGAGGCGCTGCGCCAGTACGGCGAGTTGGAGCGTGTGCTCAAAACCGAACTCGGCATCGCGCCCGCACCGGCCACGCAGGCGCTGCTCGCGCGGCTGCGCGCCGAAGCGGGCCGCGCTCCCGTCCTCGCCGCTGTCGTGGCGGACGCATCGGAGGCCGTCCCGAAGGTGGCGGCCGCTTTGGAACCCGAAGGAGGCGCCGTGCCGCTTGATTCGCCCTTTTACATCGTGCGGGAGGCCGACCAGGAGCTCGCCAACGCCCTGGCCCGGCAGGACAGCATCGTGCTCGTGAAAGGCGCGCGGCAGATGGGCAAGACCAGCCTGCTTGCGCGCGGGATGCAGCAGGCGCGGGCGACCGGCGCGCAGGTGGCGTTGACCGACCTGCAAAAACTCACTTCGGGCCAGATGGCGTCGGCCGACACGCTGTTTCGCACCCTCGCCGAAATGATTGCCGAGCAGTTGGACCTCGATGCTTCCCTTGACGACGTGTGGAACGAGCGGCGCGGCTGGAACGTGAACTTCGAGCGGTTTTTGCGGCGCGAGGTATTGGGCACGATGGACGGCCCGCTCGTGTGGGGGCTGGACGAGGCGGACCGGCTCTTCGGCCACCCGTTCTGCGCCGAGGTCTTCGGACTGTTCCGCTCGTGGCACAACGAGCGTTCGCTGAACCCGGACGGTCCCTGGTCGCGTCTGACGCTCGCCATCGCCTACGCCACCGAAGCGCACCTGTTTATCACGGACCTGAATCAGTCCCCGTTCAACGTCGGGACGCGGCTCACGCTGCGCGACTTTTCGCCGGCCGAGGTCGCCGAACTGAACCGGCGGTACGGCGGGCCGCTGCAAGGCGAAACCGAAGTCGCTCGCTTTTTCGGTCTGGTCGGCGGTCATCCGTATCTGGTGCGCCGGGGGCTGCACGCGCTGGCCGCCGCCGAACCGGAACTCTCCCTCGCCGCCTTCGAGGTCGAATCTGACCACGGCGACGGCGTGTTCGGCGATCATCTGCGCCGTCTCACTCTCGCCCTCCGGCAGGATTCCGGTTTGTGCGAGGCCGTGCGCGCGCTGCTGCAAGGCGACGGGCTGCCGTCCGACGACGACTTTTTCCGACTCCGCAGCGCGGGTGTGGTCGCGGGAGAGGACAGGGAGAACGCGCTGCCGCGCTGCCGGCTGTACCAGACCTATCTGGAGAGGCATCTATGACGACGGAAACGGCGCGATCCTTCTATGTCATCGGCGGGACGATGCCGCGCGACGCGCCTTCCTACGTCACGCGCCGGGCGGACGACGAACTGTTAGACGGCCTGCGCGCGGGCCGGTTCTGCTACGTGCTCACCTCGCGGCAGATGGGCAAGTCCAGCCTGATGGTCCGCGCGGTCACGCGCCTGCGGCAGGAGGGCGCGGCGTGCTGCGCCGTGCTCGATTTGACGGCCATCGGCCAGAACCTGTCCGCCGAACGCTGGTACGACGGCCTGCTCAACCAGTTGGGCTACCAGTTAGACCTGGAAGACGAGTTGGAAGATTTCTGGCTGGCACACGCGCAGGAACGGCTGGGGCCGTTGCAGCGCTGGGTGCGCGCCCTGCGCGAGGTAATCCTCAAGCACCGGTCAGGGAACCTGGTCGTGTTCGTGGACGAGATAGACGCGGTGCGCAGCCTGCCGTTTTCCGCCGACGAGTTCTTCGCCGGGATTCGCGAATGCTACAACCGGCGCACCGAGGACCCCGAATTCGCCCGGCTGACCTTCTGCCTGGTAGGTGTCGCCACACCCTCGGACCTGATTCGGGATACACGCACGACTCCGTTCAACATCGGCAGGCGCGTCGAATTGACCGACTTCACGCCCGCCGAGGCCGCGCCGCTGGCGCACGGGCTGGGCCGGGACGAGCGAACCGGGGCGGCCCTGCTCAACCGCGTTTTGTTCTGGACAGGCGGGCACCCGTTCCTGACGCAGCGCCTGTGTGACGCCGTCGCCGGGGACGGATCGGCGGCGACTTCGGCGGATGTGGACCGCGTCTGCGAGGCGCTGTTCCTGGCACCCAGCGCGCGCGAGCGGGATGACAATCTGCTGTTCGTGCGCGAACGGCTTCTGCGCAGCGCCGACGCCGACATCGCCGGCCTGCTGGAGTTGTACGGACAGGTGCGAGCGGGCCGGTGCGTCCCCGATGACGAGACGAACCCGCTCGTGAGTGTGTTGCGGCTGTCGGGGGTCACGCGCTCGGCCGGCGGATTGCTGCGCGTTCGCAACCGTATCTACGAGCATGTCTTTGATCGGGCTTGGATTGCGGCCAATATGCCCGACGCCGAACTGCGGCGGCAGAAAGCGGCGTTTCGTCGGGGCGTGCTGCGCACGGCATGCGTCTTCCTGGCCGCGCTGGCCGTTCTCGCCGCGCTCACTGCCTGGGCCGTTCGGTCGGCGGCCGAGGCGCAACAGGCACGGCAAAAGGCGTCCCTGGCCGCGCGAAACGCCCAACGGCAGGCGCGGCGCGCGGACGAAAAGGCCGAAGAAGCGCGGGAAAGCGCTGAACGCGCCGAACGGGAAAAGCGCGCCGCCCAGGCCGCCAACGCCCGCTCGCGTCGTCTCGCCCGCGACCGGCAGGCCGCCCTCGACGACGCCCTCGCCCAGAAGCGGCGGGCGGACCGGAACGCCCGGCGCGCCCAGGATGAGGCAAAGCGCGCCGAGGACGAAGCGCGCCGGGCCACGCAGGAGGCCGGGCGCGCCGGTCGTGCCGAGTGGCAAGGGCGGCTAAAGTTAGGCGAGTCGTACTTCGCGCAGGCGCGTGCCAGCCGGTGGAGCGGGCGACCGGGCCGGCGCTTCGACAGCCTGGCCGCCCTGACCAAAACCGCCGCCATCCTCGGCCCCTCGCTGGAGTTGCGCAACGAGGCCATCGCGGCCCTGGCGTTGGAAGCAGACCTGCGCCTGAACAAGCGCCTTGTGGCCGGTCCCCAGGGTACGGAGGTGATCGTCAGCGACCTCGCGCATGGCCGCTACGCCCGCGCCGAGGATGCCCGCGGGACGCTGAGCGTGCGGAGTCTGACCGACCCGGCGCACGAAACGGTCCGCCTTCCGGGACCCGGTGACAGGATGGGATGGGTGCGGTTCAGCCCCGACGGGCGTCTCCTGGCGGTCCGGTATGGGACCGGCGGCAACCCCGACATAGGTAGATTGCGCGTCTGGGACATCGCGCGCCGAAGCGTTGTCTTCGAGGCCGCGAACGCGACGTACCGGGCGCTGGCCTTTCGCCCCGACAGCCGCACCCTCGCCTACGGCACGTCGGACGGGCAGGTCCACGTCTACGACCTTGCCGCTCGGAAACAGGCGCGCGTATTCGATTGCGGCCAGCCGTTCGGCCCGCCCTACACGCTCTGCTTCCGCCCGGACGGGCACGCCCTGGCGTGCGGCAGCCTGCAAAGCCGCGAACTGCTGCTGGGCGACCTGACGACCGGCGCCGTGTCGCGGTCGGCGTGCCCCGATGCTCTCTTTGCCATCGCCTGGCACCCCGAAGGCCGGTTGATCACTCTGGCCTGCCGCGGCAACGACATCTACGTCCGTGACACGGCGACGGGCCGGACGAAAACCCTGAAAGGCCACCAGTCGCAGCCCTCCGCGCTCGCCTTCAGCCACGGAGGAAACCTGCTGGCAAGCCACGGCTGGGACGGCCAAAGCCGGCTATGGAACTCCCAAACCGGCAAGTTACTCGTCAGCGCGGCTACCCACGGCGGCAACGGTTTCCCGGAATGGAGCGCGGACGACCGCCTGTTGCTGGACGCGGGAGGGACGCGCATCACGACCTGGGACGTTGCCAGCAACCCGGCGGCGCGCACGTATTACGGCTCCGTCGTGTCCGAGCAAGGGGGTCAAGTGCCCGGGTTGGATTTCAGCGCGGACGGGAGCGTGATGGTCACGGCGTCCGGAAACGGCGAAAGTGGCGTGCAGGTTTGGAACCTGCGGACGGGCCGGGAAGCCGCGCGCCTCGCGGCGGAATCCTCGTATGCCGTGCTGTTCCACCCGGACGGCGGCAGTTTGTGGACGAGTGGGGCGAGCGGGGTGCGGCGGTGGCCGCTCCGATGGGACCGGTCCAAGGCGACCATGCGGTTCGGGCCGCCGTGCGGGCTGGGCGAACCGGCACCATCGCGGCACGCCCGCCTGAGCCGCGACGGCCGCGTGCTCGCCGTCCTTGAGGGCGACAGCGTCCACGTCTGGGATACGCGGAACGGCGCGCGGCTGGCGCGGCTGCCCGGGCATTGGGAATTCAGCGATGTTCCCATCAGCCCCGACGGCCGCTGGATCGCCGCCATCAGCGCCTCCGATGGGCGGGTTCAGATATGGGACGCCCGGTCCGGGAAACGGGTGCATATCCTGCCCGTGGGAGACGGGCGCTCCGGTGCAACGGCGCAGTTCACCTTCAGCCCGGACGGTCGGTGGCTGGTGACGGGGGAGACGCACGAGTACCGCTTCTGGGAAGTGGACTCGTGGCGCCTGGGACGGCGCATCCCACGGCCGAGCGGCACGGGCATAGGCGGACGGGCGGCCTTCTCGCCGGACGGCTCCGTGCTGGCCCTCACCCATTCGCCGCTCCTGGTTCGCCTTCTCCACGCCGCCACAGGGCGGCTCCTGGCGACGTTAGAGTCCCCTGACCCATACATCGTCTCACGCCTGCGCTTCAGCCCGGACGGGAGCCTGCTGGCGGTGAGCAGGGAAAACAACACCACGCAGGTGTGGGACCTGAGGGGCATCCGCCAAAACCTGACCCGCATGGGCTTGGACTGGGACCTGCCACCCTACCCACCGCCGCCCGCCCGTTCCCGCACACGAACGCCGCTCACCGTCCAGGTCATCCCCATAACCCCGCTGGAGCGGGCACGCCGCCAAATCGCCGGCCTCGCGCAAGCCGTCGCCGAGCGGCCCGACGACCCCCTGCCGCATAACAACCTGGCCTGGCACTACGTCATCGCACCGGAGGGTCTCCGCGACCCACGCAAGGCGCTGCCCCTCGCACAGCGCGCCGTCCGCCTCGCGCCTGGGAACGGCATGTACCTGAACACGCTCGGCGTCATCTATTACCGGCTCGGCGAATGTGACAAGGCCGCCGCCACCCTGCGCGACTCGCTGAAGGCCAGCGCGGGCAAGACCGACGCCTTCGACCTGTTCTTTCTCGCCATGACCTACCACCACCTCGGCGACCCGAAACAGGCCCGCACCTGTTTCGACCAAGCCGTCACATGGTGGAAGGCACAGCCCCAACTCCCACCCGCCTGGGTCGAAGAGTTGACGGCCTTCCGCGCCGAAGCGCAAGCCGTTCTGGGCCTTCCCGAAAGCGCCGGACCGCAGCCGTCTCCGCCGTGACACGTAGCCCGGTTTACCGGGCTTTGCCCATCAGGGCGCAGGCGGGTCATAGATGGCCCGCAAAGGAAGAGCAGCATTGAACAAACTACGCATCGCGCTTGCAACCGACGCAGAACGCGAGGCTATCTACCAACTGCGTCACGCCGTCTACGCAACCGAACTCGGCCAGCACGCGCCGAACGATACCGAACGGCTGAGCGACGCGCTCGACGCCTGGTTTGCGCCCTCCCCGCGCGCCATCGCGGCCCTGCGCGAACACCTTCCCTGGCTGATGCGAACGTCGCCGCCCCAGGAAAGCGGCGGCTTGGTGCGCGCTATTGCCGGCGCGCGGGGCGTTCCGCCGGATTCAATAGCGGTCGGTGCGGGGTCATCAAGCCTGATCTATTGGGCCCTGCGGCACTGGCTGAGTACGAACAGCCGCGTTCTTTTGCCCGACCCGACCTACGGCGAGTACGCGCACGTTTTCGAACGGGTGAGCGGACGGCCCCCACTCTGAACATCGTACCGAGCGCGGCCAACTGGGTGTTGTGCCACCTTCCGCCAGACGGGCCGGACGCGGCCGCCGTTTGCGCGCGCTGCCGCGAACACGACGTGTTCCTGCGCGAAGCGGGCACGATCAGCGCGCGCTTGGGCAGCCACACGTTGCGCATCGCCGCCAAGGACCCGGCGGGCACCCGGCGCGTGATCCATGCGCTCGTTCACGCCCTTGACTATTGATAGCGCCCAAAATTTCACGTTCATTTCATGCCGTTTTCCTGCTGCTTTCATGACCGATTCGTACAATGGAGGCCAGGCACACTTACCGGCTCACCCCACCAAGGCGAACCGAACACGCAGAGAAAAGGAGACACGACGACGATGTACACACGACAAACGCGTTTCGCGGCGGCAACAGCCGCTGCCAGCCTGGTGCTTGCGCTGGCTGGTTGCGGCGGCGGCTCTGGCAATGACGGCGGAAACGACCCCGCATCCCTGGTCGGCTCGTGGCGTGCCGAAACCATTTCGGCGGCGGGAGCGACCGTCGCCTGCCCTGGGAGCATCCCGTTTACGGACAATGACGGCGTTTCCACTGACGTAAGTTGCGGCAGTGACGACACGCTCCAGTTCAATTCCGACGGCACGCTGCTGGGCAACGGATCGCGGTTCGGCACGCGGGGCCGCGTGCGGGGAACCTGGAGCCGCAGCGGCGATACGCTCACGACCACAATCACCGAACTGGCTATAGACGTGAACGGAAACGGCGCGTTCGAGGCGGACGAGATATTCCCGCAAAATCCGCCCCAAACCACTACCGGGCGCATCGAGGTCCTTGATTCACGTCACCTGACCGTCCACAACACCGAGGATGGCACGGACGTACGAACCACATCTCGGCGTTTGTGACAGGAACGGGAAGCCGAGCGCCGCGAAAGTCGCCGTTCAACTCGGCCAGACAGGCACGTTTCCGCCGGGAAGAAGAAGCGACTGCGCACTGATCAGCACTCTACACCATGCCGGTCCCGCGTAAATCAGGACGAACGAAGCGGCGCATTGCGTCTTTCGTCCCGTTCGCGGTGCCCCCGCGTGGTGTAGAGTTGGACCAAACGCGCGGCTACCTGATCGCCCGCAAAAGACCTTCCTTGAGGCTATTTCTGCCACCCCGTGGCGGAAAAGGAGACACACCCATGAAAACGACTTCCACGATGGCCGCGGTCCTGCTGGCCGGCCTCTTCGTCCTCGTCGCCGGCTGCGGCGGCGGAAACAGCGGCAACGATGCACAGCCTCTTGTCGGTCAGTAGCGCGTCACGGCGGTGGCGACGGGCGAAACCATAACCTGCCCCGGCGCGCTGTTCGTGGGCGGCAAAACGGTCGAATCGTGCGGCGCGAACGACACGTTCGCGTTCCAGGCCGACAAGACGTTCACCCTCGCCATCGCTTCCACACCGGAAAGCGGCGGGTACCGGGCGCGCGGAATCTGGCGTCCGGACAACGTCACGCTCACGCTGACCTTCACCGAGTTCGCCACGGACACCAACGGCGACGGCGCGTTCACGGGCGACGAAATTACCGGCCCGCCGCCCGCCCCCGACAACCAGAACCGGCAGCGAATCGCCTTCGCCGGCACGAACACGTTCACCGACATTGCGGCGGGATCGGGCGAGACCGCCACTACCTACACGTTCACCCGACTCTGACAGTCAAGGAGAAAACCCCATGACGACGAGGCATTTCGGCTTTCGGCTCGCCGCGCTGCTGCTGGCGGTGAGCGCGGCGACAGCGGCGCGGGCACAGCAAACGAGTGAGGCGGCCCCGCCCGCGTCCATCGGCTCCCCGGCTCCGGCGGCGGTAAACACCGTCCCGGAAGGCACGCCGGTTTTCGTGGCCCTCAAGCAGACACTGCGCTCCGGACGGGCGCGGGCCGGCGAAGTCGTCGCCTTCGAGGTTGTCAGCGACGTGCGCGGCGCTGCGGCCGACGGGCAAAGCGTGGTCATTCCTAAGGGCGCACTCGCGTGGGGAACGGTGGTCGAATCGCGCGGGGCGGGCGCATTCGGCAGACCCGGCCGGCTGCGCATCACCTGTGACTACGTTCTGCTGCCAAATGGGACGCGCGTTTCGCTGCGCGCCATCGGCGACCCGAATAACAACAAAGCCGCTGCGGCGGAAGCTGCCCGCAGCAGCAACGGCGGAGAGGGCGCCGCGATCACCCTCCATGCGAGCGGGCGCAGCCGCCGCGGCCCGGCTACCGCAACCATGCTCGTTGTGGGACTTCCGGTTTATGCGGTTGCCTATGGGCTTGCCAACCTGTTCGGAACGAACGAGAACGCCTTTCAAGGGCAGGGTGTTCCCGCAATCGTCGGCGTCGGTTCGGCCCTGATCGTCGGGTCGTTGTGGCGCGGCGGGAATGTGACATTGCCAGAAGGCAAAACCTTCGCTGTCGAGGTGGCCGCCGCGAGCGCGACCGGCACGCCCCCGGCCCCTGCCGCGTCGCCGTAGAACTTTCCCTACACGCACGAAGGAGAAGAACCATGAATTGGCTTGCACGAACTCGAATTGCCTTTGGGCTGACGCTGGCCGCTCTGTTCCTGGTCATCGGGCCAGGGTGCGCGGGGGGCGGTTTCGAGGGCGGCCACACGAGCTGCGGACGTAGCGGCGGATCGTCGTACACTCCCCCGCCTGTGCCGCTGTCGCGCTACGTCGGGACTTGGAAAGGGGCCTGGACGTCGCTGAACAACTTCGACCCGCTCCCGCGCGGCGAGATGACCCTGACCGTGGATTCGACGGGCGCCTTTTCCGGGCAACTGACCGACACGGCAAACAACCGAACCGGCTCGGTGTCCGGCAAAATCACGGCACAAGGTGCGGACGGGAGTGCCGACATCACCACCACCTTCGGCGACCAGAGTGAACGGGACTTCACCCAGATCGTGATCCTGCAGACCAACGGCCACCTGGGCGGCAGCATGCGCGTGCCTGTGAATCAGGCGCCTGCTTCCGGTGACCTGACCACGCCCCTCGGCTGGACGCTGGCTTCGTTCGACCTGACCCGTCAGTAGAAGCCTTGGAGGGAAAGGAGATCACCATGTTTGTCACCCTGCGGCCAGCGAGCCGTCCGCGCTCGTCGCTCACGTCGAACCTTCGGCGCATCATCGGCGGCGGCTGTTCGGCCATCGCCGGGACGGCTTCGTGATGTGCGCTGCCAGCATCCGCGCACGCCGCTGCCGCCACGTCGCCGCCCGCTCTTGCCGGTTCGCCGGACGCGGCCTACGGCGACGTGACGCTGCGCGCCCGCGTGCTGGACCGGCAGGGCACGCCGCTTCCCGGCCTGCGCCTGCGCTTCGAGGCGGACCTGCGGGGCGTCGCGCGCGGCCGGGATGGCGAAACGGCGAGCGTCGCCCTCACGGAAACGCGAACCGCGACCACCGACGCGAACGGGCTGGCCGTGGTGCGTCTGGCACGTTCGCCGTACCGGGGCGAGCCGGCGCGCTGGTTTCGGGGGATGGTAGACATGCGCGTGCGGCCGGAAGTCACTTCCGGCCGCGAGATGACGTTCCTCGCGCCGTTGCCGCTCCGGCAAACGCGGCAAATCCCGCCGCCGCCGGCTGAGCCGCAATTGCCGCCGCCCACGCTGCTTGCCTTCGAAGCGCCCGACACGCTCGTGGACGGCTTTCCCGTCTGGCTCGGCCGCGACAACGTGCTGGACCGCGTGGTCGTGGTGCTCGAAGGCTTCGATCTGTACAACCGCTACAGCGCGACCGACAACATTCGGATGGTCGCACCCGCCGCCGACGCTTTGCGCGCGCGGCCTGGACGTTCTGGTCGTCAACTTCCCCGACTCGCACCTGCCGCCCGACGCACTCGTTCCGCTCGCCACCCGCGCAATCCGGGCCGCGTCCGCTGCTTCTGGAGGGCGCTCCGTCGCGGTCGCGGGCCTGAGCGCGGGCGGGCTGGTGGCCCGCTGGGCGCTGGTCGAGGCCGAGGAAAGCGGCGCGTCCCTGCCCGTTTCCTTGCTCGTACTTTTGGACACGCCCAACCGGGGCGCGAACCTGCACCCGGCCTTGCAAGCCATGACCCTTCGCTACTGCGCGCGGGAGGACAAAGCCGCTTTGCAGAGCGAGGCCGCTCGCGTGCTGCTTGCCAGCCATATTGACAAACCGGCCACGCAAGTCGTGTGGAAAAAGGTCGGTCTTCCGCTCGCCGACCGGCGGGTGCCGGCAACGTGGACGCCGGATACGAGCGCGCACCAGGCATTCTTCGCCCGCCTGCGCGGGTTGAACGATAACAATGGCTACCCGAAACACGCGCGTATTGTCGCGGTCGCCAACAGCCGCCGCCGCGTCCGTCGCGGTGAAAACGCGCGCCCGCCGGACCTGTTGCGTTTGTGGCTGCCCTGGACTTTTGGCTGGACGCTGCCCTGCACCGACGAAGACGTGCAGCCCGGCTCTGTCCTGCCGCCCGACTACCGCAATCGCTTCCGGGCGTATCTGCCGCTCGGCATCGCGGGCGCGTACCTGCGCACCGCGCCGACCTTCGTTTCCGCTGAGTCCGCACTGGACGCCGGGCCGAACGAGACGCCACCCTTTCCTGCTTGGTACGCGCGTCCCGACGACCTTCCCGCTCTTTCACATGACGACGTGGACGTGGGCGCTGCGGTCTTCGTGGTGCGCGAAATCCTGCGAGGCGTTGGCCCCCGCCACGCGCGGCCGTTCCGTAGAGCGCCGGGCACGCGAAGAACCTTGCGGGCGCGGGTACCATTTCCTTGTTCGGGAAGCAATCCCAAGCGAGGAAAACGTTTATGCCGTCATCACGCATCGCGGACCGTTTGAGTGCGGCCCGCCGGATAAAACTGGTCGGGCGGGCGGCCGAACTTGCCCTTTTCCGGGACGCGCTCGCCGCACCGGGACCACTCCCGTTTTTCGTGCTGTACGTTTTCGGGCCGGGGGGCGTGGGCAAGACCACGCTGCTTTCCGCCTTCGGCGCGGCGGCCCGCGACGCGAACATGCCCGCTGCCCTTCTCGACGCGCGCAACGTTGAGCCGACCCCCGAAGCGTTCCTCGCCGCCCTGGGGCAAACGCTGGCGGGCTGTTCCGCGCCGCCGCCCGTGGAATCCAGCGGCGGCGGCGGCGGCGGCGATGACGACGACCCACTCGCGTGTCTGGGCGGCGAGCGGCGCGTTCTGCTCATAGACACCTATGAGAATTTGGAGCCGCTCGACGGTTATCTGCGCGACACGTTTTTGCCGCGCCTGTCCGATAACACGCTGGTCGTGCTGGCCGGGCGGGTACCGCCGTCGCCGGGTTGGCGCGGCGACTTGGGCTGGCAAAACATGGTCAAATCCGTGTCGCTGCGCAACCTGTCGCCGGCCGAAAGCCGCACGTTTTTGGAGCAGCGGGCCGTGCCCGCCGCGCAGCACCCGGCGGTGCTTGATTTCACCCACGGCCACCCGCTCGCCTTGTCGCTGGTCGCTGACCTGTTCGACCAGAAGGCCGCGCCCAGCGACGGTGACGCCGCGTCTGCCGCGGAATCGGCCCCCATCGAGGACCTGCGCGCGTTCGTGCCCCAGGCCGCGCCCGACGTGATCCAAACGCTGGTCGAACGCTTCGTGCGTGACGTGCCCGGACCCGCCCACCGGGCGGCCCTCGAAATTTGCGCGCTGGTTCGCCTGACCACGGAAGACCTGCTCGCACGGCTGCTGCGCGAGGCGGACGAACCCGGCCTGCTGGCCGGGTTGCCGGACGGAGCGCACGCGCTGTTTGACTGGCTGTGCCACCTGGGCTTCATCGAGCGCGGCAGGCGCGGCTTGTTTCCGCACGATCTGGCCCGCGAGGCCCTTCTCGCGGACCTGCGGTGGCGCAACCCGGAACGCTACGCGACGCTGCACGCCCGCGCCCGTGACTTTTACTCCTGCCGTCATAGGGAAACGGCCGGGGCCGAGCAGCAGCGCGTTTTGTTCGACTTCATGTTTCTGCACCGCGACAGCCAGGTCGTGCGGGGCGCGTTCGCGTGGCACGACAGCGCGAATTTGATAACGGACGAGACGCTGCGCCCCACGGACGTTGACGCCCTTGTCGCCATGACTTCGCGGCAGGAGGGCGAAGAATCGGCTGATCTGCTGCGGGGCTGGCTTGCCGAACAGCCGCAAAACGCGCTCGTTTTCCGAGACGCGAGCAGCGGCGAACCGGCCGGCTTCACCTTGCTGCTCGCCTTGACCGAAACCCGGTCCGACAAACGCGATGCGGACCCGGCCACGCGCGCGGCCTGGCATTTCCTTCGCCAACAAGCCGCCCCGCTGCGTCCGGGCGAGGCGGCGACCCATTTTCGCTTCTGGATGGCGCGCGACACCTACCAGGCCGTGTCCCCCGTTCAAAGCCTGGTCATCGTGAACATCGTGCGCCGCTGCCTGACCATTCCCGGCCTCGCTTACACGTTTTTCCCCGTGGCCGACCCGGATTCGTGGGCGCCCTTGTTCGCCTACGCCGAAATGCGCCGCATTCCCGAGGCGGACTTTTGCGTGGGCGGCAAAACGTACGGCGTGTTCGGCAACGATTGGCGCGTTTTATCCCCGACGGACTGGCTTGCCCTTCTCGCCCGCAAAGAAACGGCCGGCGATCAGGGATCGGCTGCGACGACCGCCGCGCCAAACGGCCGGCGCGGCGACACCCTGCTGGTACTCAGCGAGCCGGAGTTCGCATCCGCCGTACGCGACGCGCTGCGCCACTTCAGCCAGCCGCGCTTGCTGGAATCAAGCCCGCTGCTGCGCTCGCGCGTAGTCGCCGTTCGGCTCGGCTCGGCGGGAGCGGGATCGGAAGAGCGGCGCGCGGCCTTGAGGGATGTTCTTCGGGAAGGGGCCGAGTCGCTGCAAGCGTCGCCGCGCACGGCCAAAGGCTACCAATCCGTCCGCCTGACGTACCTCGAACCCGCCGCGAGCCAGGAACAGGCCGCTGACCTGCTGGACCTGCCGTTCAGCACCTACCGGCGTCACCTCGCGGCCGGCGTCGCCGAGATCACCCACCGATTATGGCTTCAAGAGATCGGCGCGAACGGCGGCGCGGCTACCGGGGAAAAATGAGTAGCAAGTGAGTACGTTACGGCCTGGAACACACGGGGCCATAGGGTATAAAATAATCACGAGAGCGTCACGCCCACGGACAAGCAAGGGCGTTTGACGACTTTTTCATTCGGGTAGACCCGGTTGGCGTCAAGCCTGCGGACCGGTTTTTCTGCGAGGGAAGTTCGTCGTTAATTTCCGTTGCGTGCGCACAGCGGACCTCATACTCAAACCCCCTCGGCCCGGCCCTGGCCGCCCATAATCAAGTATCGCGTTTCGCCGGCTCGCCGACCGCTGAGGCTGCGGCGCCCGGCCAGAAACCGTCGTTCATGAAAGGACGAAGGATCAAGATGGATTCATTCGAAGCAATGCAGGAAGCATCCGCCAAGCGGCGCGTTTCCCGACGCGACCTGCTACGCGCCGTAGCGGGCGGCGGGACCGCCCTCGCAGGCGCGGCAATTCTCGCCGGCTGCGGCGGCAGCAGCAAAAGCGACGCCTTTTCTAACCTCCCACCCGGAGGCGGTAACGGCAACGGCAACGGCAACGGCAACGGCAATCAGCCCGGTCCTACCGTCGCCGCGATCACTACGGCCCTGTCGAACCTGCGCGCGCAGGCCGGCGGCGGCAAGGACCAGCCCATCGTGTTGAACGGGCAGGCCAACATCGTGCCCACCGACGCCAACTCCCTTGCGTTCGGTCGCACGACCGCCGAGGTGTTGCGCATCGTTTACCTGAACCCAGCCGCCGTTGACCGGGGCGGCTTTTTCCCCAACGGCTTGAACGGGACCATCAAGTCCACCGCCTTCGCGGGCACGCCCACGGACGCCGACGTGCTCAACTTCGCCCTCAACCTCGAATACCTCGAAGGCGAGTATTACTCGCGGGGCTTGTTCGGAACCGGTCTCACGGCCGCCGATACGGGAACGGGCGCGGGCGCGGTCACGGGCGGGCGCCAGGTTAACTTTAGCAACGAGACGTTCCGCCAGTATGCCTTAGAAATCGGCGCCGACGAGATCGCGCACGTCCGGTTCCTGCGCTCCGCGCTTGGCGGCGCGGCCGTTCCCCGGCCCGCCATCAACCTGACCGACGCCTTCAACGCGGCTGCCCAGGCCGCCGGGTTGGGCAGCAGTTTTGACCCATTCAAGAACGACCTGAACTTCCTGATTGGCGCGTTCGTGTTCGAGGACGTGGGCGTCACCGCCTACAAGGGCGCGGCCCCGCTGATCACGAACAAGGACTTCCTGGAAGCCGCCGCCGGCATCCTCGCCGTCGAGGCCTACCACGCCGGCGAGCTGCGCACGGTCCTGTTCTCCCAAAAGGACGTCACGACCTAATCGTTGGCACGGCAACGCGCACCAAACAAGTAACGAAAATAAGGAACCCCATGGAAGCAAACGAAGAAACCCAGGCTGCCTCCCCCCGCGCGGTAATGCAGGCGGTCGGCGGCGTGATGATCGCGGCAGCGGCCGGAGCCGTTCTCGCCTCATCGGCGAAGGCGCAGGCGGGCACGCCCACGGACGCGGACGTGCTCAACTTCGCCCTCAACCTCGAATACCTCGAAGCCGAGTACTACCTTCAGGCCGCCTTCGGCCGCAGCCTGTCCTCAGGCGATTCGGGCGGCACGACGAGTGCGACCGGCGCGCGCAAGGTGAACTTCACTAACTCGGCCAATCAGCAGTACGCGCAGGAAATTGCCATTGACGAGGAAAACCACGTCAAGTTCCTGCGTTCCGCGCTTGGCGGCGCGGCCGTCGCGCGGCCCACGGTTGACCTGTCGCCGGCCGTGTGGACGGCGGCGGCCAAGGCGGCCGGCCTGATCCCGCAAAATGACACGACGACCATGTTCGACCCGTATGCGAACGAACTGTTCTTCCTGGTCGGCGCATTCGTGTTCGAGGACGTGGGCGTTACCGCTTACAAGGGCGGTGCGCGCTTGATCGCCAACAAGGACTTTCTGTCGGCGGCGGCGGGTATTTTGGCGGTCGAGGGGTACCACGCGGCCGAAATCCGCACCCTGCTTTACCGGAACCGAACCGTTACCGCACTGGGCGCAACCGTCGAGCAGATCGTCGCTGCCCTGTCCAACCTGCGCGACTCGGTGGACGGGTCGGACGACCGGGACCAGGGCATCACCAACGATCCTGTCAGCGGCGGCCAGGCCAACATCGTGCCCACCGACAAGGACGCCATCGCCTTCAGCCGCACGACCAGCCAGGTGCTTCGCATCGTTTACCTGGGCGGCGCAAGCAACGGCGGCTTCTTCCCGCAGGGCCTGAACGGGACCATCAAGACGGCCGGCTAACTCCGTTCAGCAAAAGACAAAAAGCCCCGGCCGAGATTTCTCGGCCGGGGCTTTTTCGTGTCTAAAGCGGGCGACTACACCATTCGGGTCGCGCCGCCCGGTCCAGTCTGGCCGGCTTGGCGGAACGGCAGGCCCAGATGCTGAAGCAGGTACCGCGACTCGGCGTCCGTGTCAGCCGTGGTCACGATGATGATATCCATGCCCCGCACCTTGTCCACCTTGTCGTACTCGATTTCGGGGAAAACCAGCTGCTCCTTCATGCCCATGGCGAAGTTGCCCCGGCCGTCGAACGAGTTCGGGTTGATGCCCTGGAAGTCACGCACGCGCGGCAGCGTGATGTTGAACAGGCGGTCCAAAAACTCATACATGCGCGCCCCGCGTAACGTCACCTTCGCGCCCACACGCGCGCCGGCCCGCAGTTTGAAGTTCGCAATGCTTTTCTTGGCTCGCGTTACCGCCGGCTTCTGACCCGCGATGATCGTCAGGTCGCGTATGGCGTTGTCGAGTTGCTTCGGATCGCCGCCGGTCTGACCCGCAATACCCACGCCCATGTTGATGATGACTTTTTCAAGCCGGGGCGCCTGCATGACGCTCTTGTAGTTGAACTCTTTTACCAGCGCGGGAATGATCTCGCTCTGGTACCGCGCCTTGAGGCGCGGCACGCTGTTCGTGTTGGTATCTGCCATTTTTTGGTCTCCTCAAAGCCCTCGATGACCGACCGAGGGAGAAGTTAAATCGCCAAGTATCCAAGAACGCCGAGTTTGGGGAGAAAGGAAACTCTATCTTGGCGTTTTTGGATACTTGGCGTTTAATCCACGCTTACTTTGCCGGCTCGGGGATCGTTTGACCGCCCTTGACCGCGACGCGGACTTTGGTTCCGTCCGAATTGACCTGCGTGCGGACGCGGGTCGGCTTGCCGTCGGCGTTCACGAGGGCGACCTTGCCGACCGCGAGAGGCATGGCTTTTTCAAGCCGGCCGCCTTCGGGGTTCGGGTTGGTCTGCGTGGGTTGACCCTTGGTGTGCCGGATGGCGACGTTCACGCCCTCGACAATCACCTTACCCTCGTCGGGCAGGACCTGGGCGACCGTTCCGGTTCGCCCCTTGTCCTTGCCGCTCAAAACGATGACGCTGTCGCCCTTCTTGATCTTGATCTTTCCCTCGAAGGGGATCGGGGTCTTTTTGCCGGCCATGGTTACAGCACCTCCGGGGCGAGCGAGATGATCTTCATGCCGCCCGCAAAGTTGGCCTCGCGCAGTTCGCGTGCGACCGGCCCGAAGACGCGCGTGCCTCGCGGCTCCAGATCGTTCTTCAAAACCACGGCTGCGTTCTCGTCGAAACGCAGCGTCGAGCCGTCCTGCCGCTTGATGGGCTGCTTGGTCCGTACGATGACGGCCTTGACCACGTCGCCCTTCTTGACCTGCGCGCCCGGAGTGGCTGACTTGACCGCGCCGACGAAAATGTCGCCGACGTGCCCGACGCGGGCGTTGCTGCCCTTGAGGACACGGATGCACAAAATGCTGCGCGCGCCCGAATTGTCCGCCGCGCGAACGCGGGTGTACTGCTGAATCATCTAAACGTTTTCCATTTCCAAGCGGCGCAACTGCCTTGACCGACTGCCCGCCGCTTATCGCCCGCGACTATCCGCCGCGTGTGTGGGCGACGTAACAAACACGATAAATGTAAGGGCGAGGCATGCCTCGCCCCTACAAACGAAACGCCGCTACGCCTATTTCGCCTTTTCGACCACGCGCACCAGCCGCCAGCGCTTTTCGCGCGAAAGCGGGCGGCACTCCATGATCTCGACCGTGTCGCCCTCGCCCGCCTCGTTCTGCTCATCGTGCGCCTTGAACTTGGCGGTGCGCTTGACGGTGCGGCCGTACAGCGGGTGCTGGGCGAGCGTAGTCACGCCGACCACGATGGTCTTTTCCATCTTGCTCGACGAAACCAGCCCAATACGCGTTTTGCGCTTGCCGCTATGGCCGTTCTTGGCCTGGGTAGTGTCGTCACTTTCGGGAACCGTCGCCGTCATCGTCTCATCAGACATTGGTCTTGGTCTCCAGCGCGCGCAAGTAAGTGTGGATGCGGGCGATGCGCTTGCGGGTCTTGGCAATATCGGCGGTGTTTTCCAATTGCCGTTTACCGAGTGTGAAACGCGCGTTCCACAAACGCCGCTTCTCCTCGTCCAGACGAGCGGCGAGGCCGGCGGCGTCGAGGCCTCTCAGTTCCTTGCGCTCGTCGGCGAGGCGTACTTTACCTTCTGCCATTTTTTTCTCCTACGCCTCGTCGCCCGGCTCGACTTGCTTGCGCTGTGCGGGGTCGTCGAAGTTCGAGTCCGCGCCCGGTCCGACCGGAAGGTCAACCTCGGTTACCATTTTAGTCGCCGTTGGACCGGAAAGGTCCAGTTCGCCGCCTTCTGACGCGCCGAATACGTGGACGGCTTCCTGGTCGCGTTTTGTTACGAACTTAGTGGCGATAGGAAGTTTGTGGGCAGCGAGGCGCATGGCCTCCTTCGCCAACTCTTCCGGCACGCCGGCCATCTCGAACAAAATACGGCCCGGCTTGACGACCGCAACCCAGCCTTCGGGCGCACCCTTGCCGCTTCCCATGCGGGTTTCGGCAGGCTTCTTCGTATAGGATTTGTCCGGGAAGATGCGAATCCAAATCTTCCCGCCGCGCTTGATTTTGCGCGTCATGGCGATACGAGCGGCCTCGATCTGGTTGTTGGTCATCCAGCACGATTCGAGGGCTTGCAGAGCGTACTCGCCAAAATCAACGTGGGTTCCGCCCGACGCCTTGCCGCGCCGGTGTCCTCGGTGGACGCGCCGGAACTTGACTTTCTTAGGCATCAACATGGTTATGCGCTCCCTCCACCGTCAACCGTCGCACCGGACGAGCCGGTCGCACCGGACGAGCCAGCGTCCGATGGGCCGCCGTGCGTGCCGCCACTGGGGCCAGAACCCCCTTCGCCGCCCTGTGGGCGTGGGCCGCCGTAGTTCTGCCGGCTGCCGCCGAAGCCGCCGCCACCAGGTCCACCATAACTGCCACCGCCGCCACCGCCGCCCGGCCCGCCGGGTCCCCGGCCGCCGCGACGCGGACTGCTGCCGCCACCCCGGCCGTCGCGTCCACCGCCACCGCCGCCATCACGACGACCGTAATCGCCGCCCCGGTCGCGCCGGTCCCCCGATGGGGCCGCGCGCCGTCCCTCCGCCGGGTTCTCGACCGGCCGGCGCGCGCCGGGCAGAATGTCGCCCTTGTAAATCCAGACCTTGACGCCGATGTGGCCGTACTGGGTCTTGGCCTCGGTGAAGCCGTAGTCAATGTCGGCGCGCAGGGTGTGCAGAGGAATCGAACCCTGGCGGTCCTGCTCGCGCCGCGCCATTTCACTGCCGCCCAGGCGGCCGGCGACGTGGCAGCGGATGCCCTTGACGCCCAGTTTCATCGCGCGCGTTACGGCCTGACGCATCGCGCGCTTGTAGCCGATGCGCTTCTCGATCTGCTGCGCGACGCCTTCCGCCACCAATTGGGCGTGCGTTTCGAGGTTGCGAATTTCCTGAACGTTGACGTGGACCGACTTTTTAGTCAACTTTTCCAGGTCAGCCTTAAACATGTCCACGCCCGCGCCGCCGCGCCCGATGATGACGCCCGGCTTGGCTGTGTGCAACGTGACGCGAACCGTGTTGCCGGGCCGCTCGATTTCGACCTTGTTGATGGCTGCGTTGTCCCAGCCCCGGCGCTTTTTGACCATCGTGCGAATCAGATGGTCCTCCAGCACGAAGGCCGGATATTCCTTGTCGGCAAACCATTTGCTGTCCGCGTCGCGGTTGACGCCGATGCGGAAGCCAATTGGATGAACTTTTTGTCCCATAAGTTTTCGTTACGCCTTTTCGTCCGTGTCGGTCGTCGTCTCGGTCGTTTCCGTCGTCGCAACGGGCGCGTCGGCCGACGTGTCGGCTGCGAGCGTCGTTTCGGCCGGGGTCGCGGTCACTTCCTCGGGCGCGTCCGCGTTCATCGCCGTTTCCTCAACGGTTTCGACCGGCTCCGCAGGTACGGGCGTGCCGGGCACCGGGGCGCGCAACGGCTGGCGCTTGGCGACCGGCTTGGCGATGCCCTTCGGATTGACGACGGGCCGCTCGATCTCGTCCACGATCACCGTGATGTGGCTGGTGCGCTTGAGGATGCGGTAGGCCCGGCCCTGCGCGCGCGGCTGCACGCGCTTGAGGGTGGGACCGCCGTCCACGTAGCACTTCACGATTTTTAAAGCGTCGCTGCTCATGCCGAAGTTGTTCGCGGCGTTCGCGCAAGCCGACTTGATGACCTTGGCGATCTCGACGGCGGCGTAGTTAGGCGTGAACTGGAGTTGGGCCAGGGCTTCGGGCGCGTACTTGCCCCGGACCGTGTCCAGAACAAAACGCACCTTGCGCGGGGCCATCCGCACGAATTTGGCGGTTGCGGTTGCTTCCATTTTCGTGCGCTCCTTACTTGCGAATGCGGCTGGCTTGGCCGGTGCCGCCCGCGTGGCCGCGGAACGTTTTGGTCAGCGAAAACTCACCCAGCTTATGGCCGACCATGTTTTCCGTCACGAAGACCGGCACGTGCTTGCGGCCGTCGTGGACCGCGAACGTGTGCCCGATGAACGTCGGAAAGATCGTCGAGCGGCGCGACCACGTTTTCACGATGCGCTTCTCGTTCCGGGCGTTCATCCCTTCGATTTTCTCTAAAAGTTTCGGGTCCGCGTACGGCCCCTTTTTCAAACTTCGTCCCATGATTTTTCCTTTGCCCCGCCGCCTAATTAATAGGTCGGGTGCGTGGCACGGAGGATTATTCCGGCCAACGTGGACGCGGCCCGCCTACCCCCCTGCCCCCTCCCTCCGAGGGAAGGGGTGCCTGATTTACGATAAGGCTGCTGGAAGGCGACCGCCCTCCATAAACCTACCTGTACCAGGCTCCCCCTTCCCTCCTGCGAAGCAGGTTTCCAGGGAAGGGGGCCGGGGGGTTAGGCGGTTCCGGCTTACTTGCCGCCGCGCCGCTTGACGATGAACTTGTCGGTCTTCTTGTTGTGCCGCGTCTTGAAACCGAGAGCGAGCACGCCGGTCGCGCTGACCGGACCCTTTTTGCGGCCCACGGGCGACTTGCCCTCGCCGCCGCCGTGCGGGTGGTCGCGTGGGTTCATGGTGACGCCGCGCGTGTGCGGCGTTATGCCCAGCCAGCGCGATTTCCCCGCCTTGCCCCAACTCTCGTTCTCGTGATCGAGGTTGCCGACCTGGCCGATGGTCGCGCGGCACTCGACCAGCACACGCCGCATCTCGCCGGACGGCAGACGCAACAGGGCGTATTTTTCTTCCTTCGCCATTAGCTGCGCGCCCGCGCCGGCCGAGCGCACCATCTGGCCGCCCCGGCCCGGCATGAACTCAATGTTATGGATCATCGTGCCCACGGGAATCTGCCGGATCACCATCGCGTTGCCCGGCTTGATGTCCGCGCCCTCACCGGACGCAATCGGGTCGCCGACCTTGATGCCGACCGGCGCGAGAATGTAGCGCTTCTCGCCGTCCGCATATTGGAGCAGGGCGATACGCGACGTGCGGTTCGGGTCGTACTCGATTGCTGCGACGGTCGCCGCGACGGCGTCCTTGTCGCGCTTGAAGTCAATGATGCGGTACATCCGCTTGTGACCGCCGCCGTGGTTGCGCATGGTCATGCGGCCCTGGTTGTTGCGGCCCCCCTTGCGCTTGATCGGCTCCAAGAGCGACTTTTCGGGCTTGCTTTTGGTGATCTCCTCGAAGGTTGCGATGGACATGAACCGGCGGCCGGGCGTCACCGGCTTGAACTGTCGTACTGCCATTTTTTCCTAAACCCCCTCGAAGATCGTGATGCTCTGCCCCTCAGCGAGGGTCACGACCGCCTTTTTGCGATCCGACGTGCGCCCGGCCGAAACGCGCCCGAAGGCCCGGAACCGCTTGGACTTGCCGTGAACCGTCATCGTGTTCACCGCCGTCACTTTGACTGGCTGGCCTTCGGGAGTGGTGAACAGTTTCTCGACCGCGTCCTTGATTTGAACCTTGTTTGCTTTTAGAGCGACGTAGAACACGTAGCGCCCCTCGCCATTTGCGGCCAGCCCTTTTTCCGTGATGACTGGCCGCTCGATGATGTCATAAACGCTAAGCATGGTCGGCCTCCGTATCGGTCGTGGCTTCCGTCTTGTTCCAGGTCGCCTCGATCTTGTCAACAGCCGCCCGCGTGATGACGACCAGGCCGCCGTCCACCACGTCGCGGGTGGAAAAGTTCGGCGCGACCTTGAGGTTCACGCCCGCGATGTTGCGGACTGATTTAATCGTCACGTCATCGGCGGCCTCGATGATGAGCAGCGACTTCTTCGCGCCAATTGTGCCCATGAATTCGGTCAAAAGCGCCGCAGCCGTTTTCGTCGAGATCGCGCCGTTCAAGCCCAGGTCGTCCACAACGATCAGTTCGCCGTCGGCCAGTTTCGAGGACAGCGCGGAAAAGATAGCCGCGCGGCGCATCTTCTTGGGGATGTCGTGGCCCAGGTTGGTGCGCGGGTGCGGGCCGAGGGCGGTTCCGCCGTGCCGGTAGTGCGGTGCGCTGATGGTACCCTGGCGCGCACGCCCGGTCCCTTTTTGACGGTAGGGTTTACGGCCGCCGCCGCTCACGTCCGCGCGCGTCAGCGAGCTTTGCGTCCCTTGACGCGAATTTTCGAGTTCCGTTCGCACCGCCTGGTGCATCAGCGGCAGGTTCCGGGGCGCTCCGAAAATGCGCTCGGACAGGGTCACGTCGCCGGCAGACCCGCCGCCCTTCGTTTTTATCGCCACGTTTGGCATAATTTTCTCCCAGTTTGTGTGGCCCGTATAGGTAGCCGCGCCGCGTCACCTGGGAGGTGACGCAAACAATTGCGGGCGGCTTTTGCACGGGCGAAGTCGCAAAACGAGGTGCGGCGTTAGCTTCCGCCCATCAGATGCGCTTTTTGAATGGTGAGCAGGCCCCCGTTCGCGCCGGGCACGGCCCCTCGGACCAAAATCAGGTTTTTTTCAACGTCTACCTGGACGATGCGAAGGCCCTGCTGCGTCACGCGCTCGTTGCCCATGCGGCCCGGCCGCTTCGTTCCCTTGAACACGCGGGCAGCGTCGGTTGCGCCCGCCGACATCGGCTTACGGTGGATCATCGAGCCGTGGGTCATCTCGCCGCCACGAAAGTGGTAACGCTTCATGACGCCCGCGAAACCCTTGCCCTTGCTCGTGCCGCTGATCTGCACCTTTTCGCCGACCGCGAATACGTCCGCCTTGATTTCCTGACCAACAGTCACGCTTTGGCCGTCCTGGATTTCCACCTCGCGCAAATGCCGAACCGGTTGCACGCCCGCAGCCGCCAAGTGCCCCTGTTCGGGGCGCGACAGCCGCTGAACCTTGACTTCCTGGAAGCCCAATTGCGCGGCGCTGTAACCATCCTTATCCACTGACTTGACCTGCGTGACGAAGCACGGCCCGGCCGCGATGACCGTTACCGGAACGACCCGCCCGGCCTCGTCGAAAATCTGCGTCATGCCGATCTTCTTGCCCAAAATAGCCTTAACTGGCATTTTCTTCCTCCACGGCGCACCTGGGAGCCGAAACCCTTACGTGAACGCGGCGCTTGTTTTTACAGTTTGATTTCGATATCCACGCCAGACGGCAGATCGAGACGCATCAGGGCGTCAATCGTCTTGGGGCCGGGGCTGAGGATGTCAATGAGGCGCTTGTGCGTGCGCGTCTCGAAGTGCTCCATAGACTCTTTGTCAATGGTGGGCGAGCGCTGGATCGTGTAGATTTTCTTCTCGGTCGGCAGCAGGATCGGGCCGGAGATTCGCGCACCGGTGCGCCGCGCCGTGTCCACGATCTTTTCCGCCGACTGGTCGAGGATACGGTGATCGAACGCCCGCAGCCGGATTCTGACTTTATCTTTACGCATGTTTTTCCTTGTGTCGCTCGGAGCAGACACGCAAAAAGCGGGGCCGGAAGGTTGGCTTGTGGCTCCTTCCAGCCCCGCTGGTACTATCTGCTACGCCAGAATCTTGCTGACGACTCCGGCTCCCACGGTGTGACCGCCCTCGCGGATGGCGAAGCGCAAACCTTCCTCCATCGCAATCGGGGCGATCAACTCCGACGTGATCGTCACGTTGTCACCCGGCATGATCATCTCCACACCCTCAGGAAGGGAGAGACTGCCCGTCACGTCCGTGGTCCGGAAGTAGAACTGAGGACGGTAGTTATTGAAGAAGGGCGTGTGGCGGCCGCCTTCCTCTTTGGACAACACATACACCTCCGCCTGGAACTTCGTGTGTGGCTTGATAGAACCCGGCTTCGCCAGCACCTGGCCGCGCTCAATCGCCTTGCGGTCCACGCCGCGCAGCAGCACGCCCGCGTTGTCGCCCGCCTCCACGTAGTCCAGCGTCTTGCGGAACATCTCCATGCTTGTTGCCACCGTGTTCGTCGTGGTGCGGATGCCAACGATCTCCAGCGGCTCGCCCGCCTTCAACTGCCCGCGCTCCACACGCCCCGTCGCCACCGTTCCACGCCCGGTGATGGTAAAGACATCTTCCACCGGCATCAGGAACGGAAGGTCCTTGGGACGCTCGGGCGTGGGAATGTAACTGTCCACGGCTTCCATCAACTTCAAGACCGCCCCCTCACCAATGTCGGAGGTGTCCCCTTCCAGCGCCTTGACCGCGCTGCCCACGATGATCGGGGTGTCGTCACCGGGGAACTCGTACTTGCTAAGCAGTTCGCGCACTTCGAGTTCCACCAACTCGATGAGTTCCGGATCGTCCACCATGTCGGCCTTGTTCAGGAAGACAACGATGGAGGGAACGCCGACCTGACGGGCCAAAAGGATGTGCTCGCGGGTCTGGGGCATGGGACCATCGGCCGCACTCACCACCAGGATCGCGCCGTCCATCTGGGCGGCCCCGGTGATCATGTTCTTGATGTAGTCGGCGTGGCCGGGGTAGTCCA